>Ga0082212_10011066_pt1 | contig 11466 bp, 4 predicted proteins | sample TergutNt197P3_FD_71548 | JGI IMG/M metagenome (GOLD analysis project Ga0082212, IMG submission 71548) | Neocapritermes taracua P3 segment gut microbial communities from Petit-Saut dam, French Guiana - Nt197 P3 | ecosystem: Host-associated > Arthropoda: Insects > Digestive system > Gut ... | reverse complement strand
AAAAGACGGAACTAAATTGTATAACCTGTATTCGTAAGGCGGCTGAATTGCTTTCTGTCCTCGTTGATTATTTCAGGACGATACAGGCAGACCTGTCAATATGTAAAGGCTCGGTTTCTTATAATCCTTTTAAAAAGCCATTGATAAAAGGCGTTGCGCTTGGCAAAGAATGGGTCGATGAGGCGATTGCAGTATTACGAGCCGGCGAATCTTTACCGAACTACCACGTATTTGCCGTAGAGGCCTGTTGCCTGAACGACGCAGGGGCGTCGATTACGCAGGAATTGGGGTATGCACTTGCGAATGGTAGCGAGTTGATTGACAAACTGTCGGATGCCGGTATACCGGTTGAAAAAATAGCCCCAAAAATAAAATTCAATTTTGGCGTTACTTCAAACTATTTTTTAGAAATTGCCAAATTTCGCGCTACGCGATTATTGTGGGCAGAAATTGTGAAGGCTTATCATCCTGCTTGCGACTGTCCCGAAGGCTGTTGCGGGGACGACTGTTGTAAAGAGGGTTTCTGTACCTGTTCATGTAAGATGAAGATACATGCACGCGCGTCGAAATGGAACATGACGGTTTACGATGCGTATGTAAATCTGCTTCGCGCGCAGACCGAAACGATGTCGGCGGCGCTTGCCGGCGTTGATTCAATTTCGGTCCTACCATTCGACTATGCACTTAAAACTCCGGATGAATTTTCGGAACGCATCGCGCGTAATCAGCAGTTATTGTTGAAAGAAGAATGTCATTTTGATAAAGTAGTTGATCCGGCTGCCGGTTCTTATTATATTGAGACACTAACGCATTCGTTGGCTGACGCCGCCTGGCGTTTGTTTCTTGAAGTCGAAGATGCAGGCGGGTTCACAACAATGGCCAATAAGGGTGATGTTCAGCGCGCTGTAAATGAAACAAATAAATCCCGTCGAAACAGGGTTGCCACCCGACGTCAGATACTGCTTGGAACTAATCAATATCCGAATTTGACGGAGAAAAGTCCCTTCTTCGCCCTCTCCGATAGGGGGAGCGTAAAAGTTGCGGATGCAGGTTGTGGTTGCGACTGTGAAGAGAACGTGATTACAATGTTAGACTTCTCACGCGGCGCTTCCGAGTTTGAGACCATCCGTTTATCAACGGAAAAGCGTGGAAAAACGCCCAAAGTTTTTATGCTGACAATCGGAAATCTTGCCATGCGTTTGGCGCGTTCGCAGTTTTCATCGATCTTTTTTGCCTGTGCAGGATATGAAATAATCGACAATATAGGGTTTGAAACAGTAGAGGAAGGCATACAAGCCGCTCGCGCTCAGAACGCCGATATCGTCGTACTTTGTTCGAGCGACGACGAATACGCTATATTTGCCCCCGAAGCCTGCCTGCTCATCGGCGGAAAAGAAATCTTTGTCGTGGCAGGCGCTCCCGCATGTATGGACGACTTGAAAGCCGCAGGGATTGAATATTTTATAAGTATGAAAAGCAATGTGTTGGAATCATTGCAAATGTTTGATAAGTTATTAGTTAGTAGAGTTTAGAGTTTAGTTAATGATGAAGCCGGATTTTAAAAAAATAGATATAAAAAAGGCCTGTTTTGTTGCAAAAGACGCCGCTGAATGGGTTAATACAAAAGAAATTGAAGCCGTCTGGAATACGCCTGAGCATATTCAGGTAAAGCCTGTTTACACAAAAGATGACCTCAATGAAATGGAACATCTGCATTATGCAGCCGGTCTGCCTCCTTTTTTGCGCGGCCCTTACAGCGGGATGTATGCGATGCGACCCTGGACGATACGTCAGTATGCAGGATTCTCGACAGCCGAAGAATCGAATGCATTTTATCGTCGCAACCTTGCCTCCGGCCAGAAAGGACTGTCGGTTGCTTTCGATCTTCCAACGCATCGCGGTTACAATGCCGATAATGCCCGCGTGGTTGGCGATGTAGGAAAAGCGGGCGTTTCGATTTGCTCGGTGGAAGACATGAAAGTATTGTTCGACGGTATTCCGCTGAATCAAATGTCGGTATCCATGACCATGAACGGCGCAGTGCTTCCTGTTCTTGCTTTCTACATCAATGCCGGATTGGAACAGGGCGCCAAACTCGAAGAACTGAACGGAACGATACAGAACGATATCCTGAAAGAATTTATGGTGCGAAACACCTATATCTATCCGCCGGAATTTTCGATGCGAATCATCGCCGATATTTTTGAATATACATCGCAGAAGATGCCCAAGTTCAATTCGATATCCATTTCGGGTTATCATATGCAGGAGGCAGGCGCAACTGCCGATATAGAATTGGCGTACACGCTTGCCGACGGAATGGAATACCTGCGCGCGGGCATTAATGCCGGCATTGACGTCGATACTTTTGCGCCGCGATTATCGTTTTTCTGGGCTATCGGTATCAATCATTTTATGGAGATTGCCAAGATGCGCGCGGCGCGTATGTTGTGGGCGAAGATTGTCAAAAGTTTTGGCGCAAAAAATCCCAAATCATTGGTGTTGCGTACACATTGCCAGACCTCCGGATGGTCGCTGACGGCACAGGACCCGTTTAACAATGTCGGTCGTACCTGTATCGAAGCGATGGCCGCCGCCTTGGGACATACGCAGTCATTGCATACCAATGCGTTAGACGAAGCAATTGCCTTGCCGACCGATTTTTCAGCACGTATTGCGCGTAATACGCAGATTTATATTCAGGAAGAAACGCAGATATGTAAAGGAATCGACCCCTGGGCAGGCTCTTACTATGTTGAAACGCTTACTGACGAACTTGTACACAAAGGATGGGCGTTGATACAGGAGATAGAAAGCATGGGCGGCATGGCGAAAGCCATCGAAACCGGACTGCCTAAAATGCGTATCGAAGAAGCGGCAGCCCGCGCACAGGCGCGAATAGATTCGGGCGTACAGACCATCGTCGGCGTGAATAAATACCGGTTGGAACAGGAAGCCCCGATAGATATTCTCGAAATTGATAACACGGCGGTACGCGAACAGCAGATTGACCGTTTGAAAGCGCTAAAAGCAAACCGCAACGAAGCAGCCGTACAAAAAGCCTTAGCGGATATAACAACATGCGCGAAAACAAAGCAAGGTAATCTTTTGGAATTAGCCGTCATAGCAGCTGGACTTCGCGCTTCACTGGGAGAAATATCAGACGCCTGCGAACAGGTAGCAGGACGTTATAAAGCAATCATCAGAACAATATCAGGCGTGTATTCATCAGAGACAAAAAATAACGGCGATTTCAAAAAAGCCTGCGAACTGGCTGAGGAATTTGCAAAGAGAGAGGGGCGTCAACCCCGTATCATGGTAGCGAAAATGGGACAGGACGGCCATGATCGCGGAGCCAAAGTAGTAGCGACAGGCTATGCCGATTGCGGCTTCGACGTCGATGTAGGACCTTTGTTCCAAACACCGGAAGAAGCCGCCCGCCAGGCCGTCGAAAACGATGTGCATGTATTGGGCGTATCATCCTTGGCAGCAGGCCATAAAACGCTTGTTCCGCAGGTCATTGAAGCGTTGAAGCAGTTGGGTCGCCCCGACATCCTTGTCATCGTAGGCGGCGTGATCCCTCCACAAGACTATGACTACCTTTATAAATCAGGCGTAACTGCAATTTATGGACCGGGCACATCCATAGCTAAAGCTGCCAGCCAAATTATAGGGATTTTGATGGGAGAATAAGTAACCAAAGAATATCTGACAACAGCGTTATTATCATTAACATGTATACTAATATGAAAAACTCAAAACAAAACGAAGATTTTATGTTAATTTCTCACTTGAACTTAAAAATACCGATTTATATGCAAATAGCCGTAGTGTTGCTATTTACATTTATATTTCGGGTTGGCGCTGACAATCGAATTGAAGGGTCGGCAACAGGTAGCTTTCATATGCATGGCGCTACTAAGGATGAAACCGTTACAACGCAAAACAGTTTGCAGGATAAGCGCAAAGTTAGCGGCGTTGTTGTAGATGAAGCAGGTGATCCTGTAATTGGAGCAAGTATTCGTGAAAGCGGAACATCCAACGGAGTGATCTCCGATTTGAACGGTGAATTCAGTATCAGTGTTTCCGAAAATGCTGAATTGCAAGTTTCGTACATCGGATATGTTTCACAAACCATTGCGACGGCGAATCGAACTGCAATACAAATCGTCCTGCAGGAAGACATGCAGGCATTGGACGAAGTGGTTGTGGTTGGCTACGGCCAGCAGAAGAAAGTTAGTGTTACCGGCGCAGTCGGCAGTATTAAAAACGAAACTATTAACCGTATGGCCAATAGTACGACAGCCGCCATGCAGGGACTTGCGCCGGGTCTGACTATTTTAGACAGAGGCGGGGCGCCGGGTCGAGCGGATACCCGTCTGCGTATTCGCGGCATCACAACAATTAATAACAGCGATGCCTTGTTGCTTGTAGATGGAGTGGAACAACGCATTTCCGATATTAATCCGGACGACATCGAGAGTATTTCAATTCTGAAAGATGCTTCAACAACCGCAATTTACGGTTCACGCGCCGCCAATGGCGTCATGCTGATTACGACCAAACGCGGCAAGGAAGGAGGCGTAAAGATTGACTTTAATTCCTACTGGGGACTTCAAAGCGTGACGAATAAACCGAAGCACATGGAATCATCTGCCTATATGCGCCAGCAGAACTATGCATTTCAAAATGCAGGTCAAGCTGCCCGCTATTCCGAAACATTTATACAGGAATGGACCAATAATCACAAGCGTGATCCGATAACATACCGCGAGGCTAACCGGTGGCAGGATGAAGTGTACAATAACGCCTTACAGCATAACTACAGTCTGAATGTGAGCGGAGGAAACGAAAAAGCGCGCGGCATGATGGCTTTACGCTATTATAATCAGGACGGCGTGGTGACGAACTTCAATTCGGATACCAAGGAGATACGGGTCAACACGGATTTTAACCCTTTCAAAGCGCTTAAAATATCGGCCGACGCCAATTTTCGAACCGGTTATTCGACCGAGCCGGTTGGAGCATACGATTATGACGTGAACGGAGGCGGTATTTTTTATTGCATGTTTCACGCTACACAGTTCGTTGTACCCAGATATGCTGACGGTACTTACGGATTGGGAAACAAGAACGCCAATCCGCTTTTGCTTGCAGACAAGGCAGGCAGTGATCAACGATGGAACAATCTTTTAATTGCAAACATAAAAGCAGAACTTCAACTGTTTGACGGATTGAAGTTGATTACCCAGTATGCACAGCGTTACGCCTTTAATAAGAGGGTATCGTTCACCAATACCTATAAAGCGGTTGATAATAACTTTTTAGACTGGGGAGCTACAGCCAGAGACGAGGCCTATAATCCAAGCCCGACACGCGCGCGTACAAGAGATATTTCACGTAACAGCATGACAGATTACCGTCAGGATTTGGATGAGTATACGCTCAACCTGTTACTCGATTATGACAAACAATTCGGAAAACACAATGTACATGCTATGGCAGGCTTTTCGCAGATTGAAAACAAATGGTCGCATAACGAGGCTTACCGTCAGGATTTTTATAACAATGATGTGCCATCGATCAACATGGGTTCGGAAAGTACATGGAAAGCATACGGATATAACAACGCTTACGCTTTACGTTCTTTTTTCGGACGAATCAATTATAATTTTGACGACCGTTATTTGCTGGAAGCCAATTTGCGTTATGATGGCACATCCCGCTTTACCGATGATAATCAATACGGTACATTCCCGTCGTTCTCGGCAGGCTGGCGTATTTCCAACGAAGCGTTCTGGAGCGGCGGACTACGCGACGCCGTTTCCGATTTGAAGTTGAGAGGCTCATGGGGGAAAACCGGAAACCAGACGGCAGGATTGTATGCTTTTTATGAATCGTATGCCTCCACTACCTATAATTTTAATGGAGATGTTGTTACGGGATACATGCAAAATTCATTAGCAAACAGGGAACTCAAATGGGAGACAAGCACGCAGACTGATATAGGTATCGACGCTGCTTTCCTGCGAAATCGCCTGATGCTGACTGCCGACTATTATTACAAGCGCACGGATGGCATTCTGGTCAGTTTGCCCATTTCAGGTACAATCGGACTAAACGCTCCCGTTCAGAATGCCGCTATTGTCGAAAACAGGGGAATTGAAGTCATGCTTGACTGGAGAGACCGTGCAGGCGATTTTTCTTATGGCATTCAGTTTCACATATCCAACAACGTGAATGAAGTCATCAGTCTTGGAGGCGCTAACCCTACTGTCAGCGGCGGTACGGCCGACGTCATATCGACTGTGCGCGAGGGTTACCCGATCAATGCGTATTGGGGTTATCAGACCGGCGGACTTCTAACGCAGGCAGACATGGATAACAAATATCCGGTTTATGACAGCCGTATGACCTTGGGCGATGTGAAATATATTGATCGCAACAACGACGGAAAGATTGATGCGGAAGACATGACCGTGATTGGCGACGAATTTCCGCGTTTCCCGTTTGCCTTAAGCGCCAATGCTGCATGGAAAGGTTTTGACTTCTCTTTCATGTTTCAGGGGGTGATGGATGCGCAAACCCGCGTATCGGGAGCGCTTTGTGAAGGTGGAAACTTCGAAGGATTTACGCTCGACCTGTTTAAGGACTACTGGATGCCTGAAAATACGGACGCTCGTTTCCCCCGTCCGCGTAAAAGCGTCGATTATAATGCGATGATGTCGGATTACTGGGTGGTAGACGCTAATTATATACGTCTGAAAAACATTCAGATCGGTTATACGCTGCCGCGTACACTAAGCCGGAAGGCATACATTGAAAAAGCCCGTATCTATTTGGCAGGCAGTAATGTATTGACTATCTCTCCGCTGAAAGAATGGGGACTTGATCCGGAATTTGTTGCCGGCCGTTTCCTGTATTACCCGCAGACTTCCGTATATACCGTCGGAATAAACCTGACATTTTAACATAACATGCAGAAACAATGATTTTAAATATTAATAAAAAACATATGAAAAAGACAGTTATATATATGTTGTTTTTATCGAGCGTCTTCGCGGGATGTACCGATATATTAAATACAATACCTACCGACCGTTTATCGTCCGAAGTGTACTGGCAAACCGATAAGGACGCCGAATATGCAGCGAATGCCGTATACAGATTTTTAGAAAGCCATGTTACGGTTCTCGGACGCGATGCCATGAGCGATATCGCGCGCGCTACTTTCGAAACGTCGGACGAAACAAAAGTTGAAGCCAGTATTGCCGACCCGCAAACCAATATCTTCCAGAACACATGGAATGACATGTATCGGGGAATACGCAGATGCAATGATTATATGGCCAATGTGGATAAGATAACCCCTGCGAATGTTGACTTTGTGAACCGTGTGACTTCTGAAGTCCGTACGCTCCGGTGTTATTTTTATGCAAAGCTTGTCGCCTATTTTGGCGATGTCCCTTTAGTAACCGTGCCAATCGGTATCAGCGACTCGAAAAATCTGACGAGGACGCCTGCCTCTGAGATATACGAATTTATATATAGGGAAATAACAGAATCTGTCGGTTATTTGCCGACAACAACCGCAGAAAAAGGACGGGTAACAAAAGGAGCTGCATGGGGAATTCTGGCGCGTGCCATGCTGTTTGCAGCAGGTAACGTGACAGGCGCCGACAACAGGCCTACAATCTATTTTGAAAGGGCAAAAACTGCCGCCGACGCTGTCATTGCTTCGGGCGTCTATTCCCTGTTGCCAAATTATAACGATTTGTTTAATTATGCAAATGAAAACAACTCGGAAGTGGTGTTCGACAAACAGTTTATAAAAGACCTGTATTCAAATTCGGTGATGAATAATTTTGGCGCCGTCTCGCTGGGTAACAATGGATCGATGATGTCGCCAACGATTGAACTTGTCGATGAATATGAGACGGCTAACGGTTTAAAAATTGCAGAAGACCCGTCATACGACCCGATGGATCCTTACGAAAACCGCGATCCGCGACTTCTTTATTCACTTTATGTGCCGGGAAGCACGCTGCCCAACGGCGTAATTTACGATTCGCGTCCTGGCTGGAGCAACTCGGCTGACGTTATCGGTGCGAGTTATCAGGTATCAAAAACCGGATTATTGCCCAGAAAATATATCAATGTGGAAGATATCGGACAAAGTAACCGTGCAAACTGCGGTATCAACCTGATTATTATTCGTTATGCGGAAATCTTACTGATGGCTGCCGAAGCCCGTATCGAACTGAATATTGAGCCCGACGCTGCGTTGGCTTATATCAATCAAGTACGACAACGCGAAGATGTAAATATGCCTGCGCTCTCGGGTATTACTTCTCAAAACGCCCTTCGGGAAGCGGTACGTCACGAAATAATGGTGGAGCTTGGATTGGAAGGAAACCGTTTTTTCGACGTGCGACGCTGGAAAATTGCCGAGAATGTTTGTAACATGGATCAAATACGGGGAATGAGGTATGTAGACAGGGTAACAGAACAAATAGTTACCATCACTACCGATTACAAGAAAAAATTCACATCCAGAGATTACCTGTGGCCAATCCCGTACAACGAAAGACAATTGAATCCCAACTTAACTCAAAACGCAGGATGGGATTGATTAATGAACAAAATGGATTGCTTCGGGCTATAGTCCTTGCAATGACGGCGCCGGTGATTTTTGGAGATTCATCGTGCAACCATGACAATAAAGGCAGGAACGGAAAAACAAATATCCTGGTCATCCTTGCGGATGACTTGGGATATTCCGATTTGGGATGTTACGGCGGTGAAATACAGACGCCTAATTTAGACAGGTTAGCACAGAATGGCGTACGTTTCAGTCGTTTTTATAACGCCGGACGAAGTTGCCCGACAAGGGCTTCCATGCTAACAGGGCTTTATCCCCATCAGGCAGGCATTGGTCGAATGACGTTTGAACAGAACCTGCCCGGTTATCGTGGAACCATGACGCATAACGGTGTAACGATAGCGGAAGTACTGCGTGAATCAGGATATCATACCGGTATGATCGGCAAATGGCATGTTGCTGAAACCCCTTTGCGTCCCGACCAGCGTGAATGGCTGGCGCATCAGGTATATCATGATGAATTTGCCCCGAAAGAAAACTATCCCACTTACCGGGGATTTGATGATTTCTACGGAACCATCTACGGGGTAGTCAACTTTTTTGATCCTTTTAGTTTAGTTAACGGCGAAGAACCTGTTCGTGAGGTGCCGAAAGATTATTATAGTACCATTGCGCTGTCCGACAGCGCAGTTTCCTATATCAAACGCTATACAGATACGGATAAGCCGTTTTTTATCTATTTGTCGTATCATGCGCCACACTGGCCTTTACATGCGCTGGATGAAGACATAAAAAAATATGAAGACGTCTATACCGTCGGTTGGGAAGCGATTCGGGATGCCCGTTATGAACGGATGAAAAAACTGGGAATATTTAGCGACCAGTCGGATTATTTATCCAACAGGCAATCTACAAAAGAATGGGATACCAATCCGGACCGGGTATGGGATGCGCGCGCAATGGCCGTTCATGCAGCGATGATAGACCGCATGGATCAAGAAACAGGTAAAGTGTTGAAAGCATTAGAAGAAGCAGGCGAATTGGATAATACGCTGATATTATTTCTTTCTGACAACGGATGTAGCCCTGAAATTTGTCAGAATTTTGTGCCAGGCGAAAACGATCGTCCCGATATGCTGCGCGACGGTACGCCCATGATTTATCCGAGAAACAAAGAGGTGTTACCGGGCCCGGAGCATACATATGCTTCATTAGGTCCCGAATGGGCGAATGTAGCGAATATGCCTTTCCGTTTCTGGAAAGCCAAGATGTATGAAGGAGGTATTTGTACGCCGATGATTGCCCACTGGCCGAAAGGAATCGGTCTAAAAAAGGGCGCAGTTACTGACGAACCATGCCATATCATTGATATAATGGCGACAGGACTGGAAATAGCAAAGGCCAAATATCCAACGGAATATAATGGGAACGCTATCCTTCCCTATGAAGGAAAAAGCATCATCCCCATATTGAAAAAAGGAAAACGCGAAGGTCATCAGGTGATAGGTTTTGAACATTTCAGGGAAAAAGCGCTGATGACCGATGACGGATGGAAAATTATCCAGCCGGGCGGACGACGCGCAGACTGGGAATTGTATAATTTAAACGCCGATAGAACAGAAATGCACAATGTAGCGCCTGATAACCCCGAAAGACTGGAAAAAATGATTGCCTTGTTCGAAGAATGGGCAAACAGGACGATGGTTTATCCGGCACCCGATTAATGTATTTACACTTCTTAAGCAATAGTTCGTTATAAAATCACTTAATCAGTTAAAAGACAGGATAATAATTGATATTTTTCGACATCAATTGTGTCATATTCAGTCTTCCAGATACAAAAGTAGTCTAAATATTTCTAAAAAAGCAATCCTGTTCAAAAAAAATACTTGCGTTCGCATAAATCTTGAATCTCCCCGCATACTATTTTGCGTTTTGTTGCTGCAAAAAGGGTATGCAGGTTGCAGGAAAACCGCCTGATTTCATCGCTGATTAACACCTCGAAAAAGGGTTCCAAATTCCACAAAAAGGAACGGGCTTTGGTCCTGACTTCGACAATGCGTCACCCTAAAAATTCTCCCAGAAATTCGGGTCAAAAAACTGTCTTATAGATTTGTGTCTGGCAGTTATCAGCATCTGCTTAGTTACGGTTTCCCCACAGGCAGGTAATTTGATTTTCAAAGTCGTTATGGTTTTGGCTATATTCAAGACCTTATCTACGCTTAAATTTATTCCACTTAGTTTTATTATACGTTCCAGTTCCTTGTAAACCTTGTAGGCAACAAAACAAATGCAAACATGCGCTTCTATTCTTTTTGGCGTAAAGTGAAACATCGGTCGCAATTCGAGTGTGCCTTTAGTAATACGATACGCCCTCTCAATTACCCATAACCCGTTATATTGAGCATAAACTTCATTTGCGGGCAAGTCGGTATTGGTCAGGTAACCTTTCAATCCATCCCATTTTGCATCCTCATGGATTTTCTCCTCATTAATAACTACCTGCACATTGTCAGATATTTCCAGAAACTTGTTGTAACCCCGTTTATTGATGTTTTCTTTCGTCATGGTTCCCGTTTTGTAAGCTGCTTTCAACCGCCTTACGCCCTTGTCCCGATTGTATCGGTCTTTCTTAGCCCGATTTTCTGAATAGCTCACTATTAAACGTGACCGGGGGAGTTTGCCAAGTTCATGAAAACTGTCATCCTGCTTCGCCAATGACAATATCCATTGTTTGATTTCATCACTCTCATTCTTTATCCTTGCACCAATGATATATTTATAGCCTGCCGATTCCAGTAACGACAGATTAGTTTTGTTCATTAATCCCGAATCGGCCACTACCACAAAATCCGATAATTCAA
>Ga0082212_10011065_pt1 | contig 11468 bp, 14 predicted proteins | sample TergutNt197P3_FD_71548 | JGI IMG/M metagenome (GOLD analysis project Ga0082212, IMG submission 71548) | Neocapritermes taracua P3 segment gut microbial communities from Petit-Saut dam, French Guiana - Nt197 P3 | ecosystem: Host-associated > Arthropoda: Insects > Digestive system > Gut ... | reverse complement strand
GCCTCCTGTCAGGTTGGTGTGTGGTAACTCAACCCTAACACTTGGACTCCCTATTCGCTACTCTTTTTTTCTTTTCGTGTAACACATCTATTGTAATCCTACAATTTTCACTGAATGACGTCATCAGGCGGCACGCTGACGTCATTCTTCCGCGCTCCCGCCGGTTGACCGGCTCACCGAAACATCAGGCGTATCCGTATATTGCTGCGCTGCAAATTTACATAAACTAAATATAATATTTACAAAATTTTGCAAGCGGACGCCGCGGAGGGATTTTATAATTACCCTCGGCAGCGTCATGCGGACGGCTGCAAAATAAAACAAGGATAAGGTGAAAAGAATGCAAAAGCATACCGCTTCAAAGGTAATTGCGACGTTTCTGCTTGCGGCCGTCATGATACCGTGTGCAGCCGGCTGCAGTTCCGGCGCATCAAACAACCCGCCGCCCGTTAACGGCAATACGGGGGCAAACACAAATGTCCGTGACTCCGGCATACCGATGTCGGCTTCGGCGACGGAACAAAAAAACACGAGCCCCATCAACATAGTTTGGTATCCCAACGAATCGTCTAACACCCATGACGAAATCCGAGCGGAAGTCGGCAGGCTTGTTGAAGAGGCTACAGGCAGGAAAGCAAACAATTTGACGACCACCGATTATACGATCGCCATTCAATCCATTGCGAGCGGTTCTGCTGACATTGCCATGGCAATGGGCGCCGTGGGTTACATAGAAGCTAAAAACCAAAATCCGCTGGTCGACGTCTTGTTTGTCAACGGCGATAAAAACGGCACGCTTGACGAGGCGAAATATTTTGCGTGGATCTGCGTAAACAAAGCAGATGCGGATATGTATAAGAGCGGCGGCGCTTACTCTATCGACAACATCAGAGGGGGAAAAATGTCATTTGTCTCCAACAGCTCCACCTCCGGTTTCAGGGTCCCGACTTCCTCGATAATCGCCCATTTTAAAAGCGATGCTCTGACGGAAGACGATCTGCTTCCCGACGGAAGCTTCTTCAGTGAAGTATACTTCGGCCAGTCACATCAAGGCTCAGCCATTAACTTGGTCACCGGAAACGCTGGGGTTGCTGCCTTTTGCGACATTGAACTTGCTCCCTACATCCAAATAAAAGAGGGCGTCGAAAATACGGTCGGCGCTGTGTATGAAATCAAACCCGACGCCGACGCGCCGTTTGACGCTCACGCCGGAAAAGAATTTGTCGTTATCGCCTGCACCCCGGTTTTTAACGGCCCGAACGCCTATAACCCCAAAAATCTGAGCGCGGACGAAATACAGGCGATACGCGATCTGTTTACCTCCGCCGAAGTCGCGGATAATGAGCTGCTCTTTTATGACGCGACCGTCGAGGGCGCTTTCGGATTGTATAAAAAAGCTTCCAGTTACGGGTATGCCCTGACCTCCGATTCGTGGTACGACCCCTATCGCGGGTAAAAAATTAACGGTGAGCGCGTATATGCCGGTTTTAGAGTTTTCGAATGTCAGTAAAGTTTATAACAACGTGACAAGGGCGCTGACCGACGTTTCCTTTTCGGTCAGCGAGGGCGAGTTCGTATCGATAATCGGCCCTTCAGGCTCCGGTAAGTCAACGATACTGCGATGCATCAACAGGCTTGTTGATGCATCGCAGGGAACGATCATGCTTGACGGGCGGGACATAACATGCGCCGATAAAAAGGAGATCCGGCAGATAAGAAAAAAGACAGGCATGATTTTCCAGCACTATAATCTTGTGGACAGACTCAGCGTGATCGAAAACGTACTGCACGGGCGGCTCGGGCATAAAACAACGATGACCGGCGTTATTGGCTTTTATACCGAGCGGGAAAAAGAAAACGCTTTTAATATTTTATCAAAGCTCGGCCTTACCGAACAGGCCTATAAACGCTGTGACGAACTGTCCGGCGGGCAAAAACAGCGTGTGGGCATCGCCCGCTCGCTGATGCAGGAGCCGAGACTTATTTTATGCGACGAACCCATAGCGTCCCTTGATCCGAGCTCATCGAAAATTATCATGGATCATTTGAGCAATATAAATAAAACGATGAAAATAACCTGTATCTTGAATTTGCATCAGGTTGACGTGGCGCTAAAGTATTCCGGGCGTATCATAGGCATCACGTCAGGCCGGATCGTATATGACGGCCCGCCGGACCGGTTGAGCAAAACCAAAATACATGAAATATATCAATCGAACGAAGGCGAGTTAATTACCGATGTCGGGTGAACTTATTAAGGAAGCGTCGAGGCCGAAAGATAAAACGTCCGTATTCGTTAAAAGAAAACGGACATTTACATTGGCCTTTCTTGCCGTGGCCATTGTTTTTGCGATTTCCGCCATTGTGACCGATTACGATGTGATCGGCGGTTTTGAGTCGATTCCGAAAGCTGTTATTTGGATGGCGAAGAATTTTATTCCCGATGAGAAGGCTTGGTCAAGGCTCCCGAACATTCTCAGAAAATTGACCGAAACCGCGCTTTTATCGGTTGCCGTAACGGTATGCGCCGCCGTTGTCGCGTTTTTTTTCAGTCTGCTCAGCACAAGAACCACAAAAATCCATCCGCTTACAGGCAGAACGGTCAGGATAGTCGCCGCGTTTTTCAGAAACGTCCCTGATGTGGTTTGGGCGATGCTCTTACTTTTTTCCTTCGGTCAAAACATACTGACCGGGTTTTTTGCTTTATTTTTCTACTCTTTCGGGACGCTGACCCGGACTTTTACGGAAACGATCGACGAAGTCAGTGCGGCATGTGTTGAAGCCCTGCACGCCACCGGCGCAACTTTTCTGCAAACGGTATTCCGGGGGATCATACCGTCATCCATGCCGCAGATAGTTTCATGGGTCTTATATATGATCGAAACCAATATCAGAAATTCAACCTTGATAGGAGTGCTTACGGCGACAGGCATAGGCGCTCTGTTCGATTTGTATTACAAACGGATGGACTTCGGTTCGGCGGGGCTTGTCGTTATTTCCGTTGTGGTACTGGTCATTGCCATAGAAGTAACGTCAAATAAAATCCGAAAGGTGATCATGTGATGAGCGAACTTGTTATTGCGGCTCCCGTTCCGGTTGATCTGCACAGACACATGAGAAAAACGCGCGGCGGCAGGATAAAAACGTCGGCGAAATCAAAAAGTGCCGCTGCGGTAAGGTTTACGATCATAATCTTGCTTGGGCTTACGGTATGCGGCTTTTTGACGTTCGACTATAAAAACATCGTTCTTGCCGAAGCGGTTACCGGTACTCTTAACAACATTAAGATTCTTTTCGGGCAGCCGCGCCTGAAATACGGCACCTTTCCGTCAGCGCTGAACGCGCTTTTTATTACTTTTTCGCTCGGCGCCCTGTCCACCGTTTTCGGCGCGGTCATCGGTTTCTTCGGGGCCTTGCTCTGCGCCAAAAACATCGCAAATCCCGCGACGGCCACCATAGTCAAAAGCTTCGTCGCTTTGATCAGGGCCGTGCCGACTATCTTATGGGTTTTGATTTTTACCGTCGCCGCCGGATTGGGAAGCGTCGCCGCTGTTGTCGGCCTGACCTTACACAGCGCCGGATATTTGATAAAGGCTTACGCCGAATCCATTGAAGAAATGGACGACGGCGTCATAGAAGCGCTGAAGGCAAGCGGAGCCGGATATTGGCAGATCATTTTCCAAGCCGTCTTGCCTTCATCCGTAAGCTATATGGTCGCGTGGACTTTTCTGCGGTTTGAAATCAATTTCAACAACGCGATAGCTGTCGGGGCGGCCGCGGGAGCGGGCGGCATAGGCTTCAGTCTTTTTATGGCCGGTAACTTTTACTTCGATCTGCGTGAGCTGGGGATTCTTACGTACATCGTTGTCGCCGCGGTGATACTGTTGGAGATGGTCGCGACCAAAATCAAGGCAAAGGTCAGATAAACATGGATAAAAAAAGATTGACCAAAATACTGGCGAAAGCGGACAGGCGTATTGTCGCGTCGCTGTCTGCGGATATACAAAAAAAATACCGCCCTGTCATTGTTAAGGGACCGCAAAAAACCTTGGCTATGATAAAAATGCGGGAACCTGTCAAAAACAGCTTGTTTTACTTGGGGGAGGTCATTGTCTGCGAGGCGACGGCGGAGATCGACGGCGTCTCGGGCGTCGCGGTTTTTATGGGCGATGACGCCGAGAAGACTCTTGACATGGCTATCATTGACGCTGCGGTCAACAGAGGCGTTTTTAGCGCTGAAGAGAAGCTGTCGGAGCTTGAGAAAGAACAAAACGACCTTGTTATGCAAGAAAACGCCATGCACCTGAAAACAACGGTAAACTTTGAATCCATGGATCGGGAGGCGCCGAATGATCTCAACGCTTTCAAAAAAGCACAGCTTTGATCCTGTCTTCGACAGCCGGAATGTATTCCGGCTCATACTCGAAGCAATGTCCAATCCCGCGAGGGTCGTTAATATAAAAGAATACGGAGACAAACTCTTTGGCGGCGATCCGTTGTTTTTGGCCGTTGCCCTAACGCTTTTGGATAACGAGGTCAGTTTCAACACTTGTGAAAACCTGCCGCTTGCGGACGAGATCGCGTCGCTGACGCTTGCGAAGAAAGCAAACGTCGAAACAGCGGATTTTGTTTTTGTCCGGGAAGCGGAAGACATACGCAAGGTGACGGGAAGCGTTAAAACGGGGACGCCGGAAGACCCGCACAAGAGTGCAAGCGTCTTTATTCGAAATGATGGCGAAAACTCTTATCGGCTGACCTTTTTCGGACCCGGCGTCAACGGCCGTAAAACGACAGGTGTAACACAGACCGTAAAAGACGCAATAGCCTTGCGCGATGCGCGGGATTGCGAATATCCGCAGGGAATCGATTTGATTTTTATTTCCGGCGCGGGCGATATGTTTGCCGTTCCCCGCTCGATACGGACGGAGGCGTAACATATGGCGTATGTGGCGGTATCCGGCGGCCGGGAGGCTATTGAGGAAAGCATAAGGCTTTTGGATTACTATAAAAGCGGCACGGATAAAGATGTTGAGGTCGAAGCCGTTGAAAATAAACTCTCGTTGCTCGTTGACCGCGTTATGAGCGAAGCGGGGCTGTATTCCAAAACATACGCCGCCCTTGCGCTGAAACAGTGCGAGGGGTCGATCGAAGAAGCGGTGTTTTTGCTGCGCGCCTACCGGTCCACGCTTACGAGAAACTATTACACCAATATTGCGGATACGGAGAATATGCGGATAGTGCGCCGAATCTCCGCTGCTTTTAAGGACATAATCGGCGGTCAAATGCTCGGCGCGACTTATGATTACACTCACAGACTGATAAATTTTGACACGGACGCCGAAGATCCCGCAAAACTGCGGCAGACCGTGCGGGATATGCTTATCGCGCAGCCCCCGGAGGAAATCGTCTCACGGCCGCGCGTGTCCGACGGATTGAAAAAAGAAGGACTCATTGACAGCTGTGACCCGGACGACAGGCGTCCTTTTGATGTGACTTCGAACATGCTTGAATTTCCGGCTGACAGAAGCGCGCGCCTGCAAACCCTTGCCCGTGCGGACACCGGCTTTATTTCCGGGCTCGCGTATTCCGCCTTGAGAGGGTTCGGACAACTTCATCCCACCGTCGGCGAGCTGCGCTGCGGATATGCGGAGCTTTATGTTCCATATATGCAAGATGATAACGAGAGCATTTATATAGGTGAAATACTGATCACCGAAGTCGAGTGTTTTAATTCAGCGGATGATAAAGACAGGCTGAAACTTGCCTCGGGTTACGGCGCGGTTTTCGGCAGGAATGAGACCAAGGCGATTTCAATAGCCGTGATTGACAGGGAACTCGAAAACGGCGGACCGTATCCGGCGCAAAACGAGGAATTCGTGCTGATGCACGGTGACAGTTTGGAAATGAACGGGTTTATATCTCACCTGAAATTGCCGCACTATGTCACTTTCCAATCAAAACTGGACGCGGTAAGGAAAACAAGGAGGGCAGACGGTGAACAGGAACTATAACTTTGCTTTTCTTGACGAAGGTTCCAAAAGAGAAATACGCCGGGCGTCCCTGAAAGCGGTCGCCGTTCCCGGGTATCAGGTGCCGTTCGGCTCCCGCGAGCTTCCCATAGGCAGGGGCTGGGGTACGGGCGGTATTCAGCTCACTCTTTCGCTTATCGGGCCGGACGATATTCTTAAAGTCATCGATCAGGGCAGTGACGACAGCGTAAACGCCGTAAATATCAAGAAATTCGTCGGTCTTTGCACCGATGTCAAGACCACCGACGACACCCGAGAAGCGACGCTTATACAAACCCGGCACAGAATCCCCGAAATCCCCTTGACAAATGATCAGATACTTGTGTTTCAAGTGCCTATCCCCGAACCGCTCCGTATTGTCGAAGCCCGTGAGGAAGTCACGAAAAAGATGCATGCGGAAAAAGATTACGCGCCTGTTTGGCTTCAGCTTTTCGAAAGCCTTGTGAAATACAAAAAAGTAACCGTTGCGTCAGAATATCCCTGCATGGTCGAGGGGCGCTTCATGATGAACCCGAGCCCGATCCCGAAATTTGACAATCCCAAACTGCACAGAGCCGAATGCCTGTATCTGTTCGGCGCGGGGAGAGAGAAAAAAATATACGCTGTTCCGCCGTACACCGAGGTCGTTTCCCTCGCCTTTGACGACATTCCGTTTGAAAGGGAAAACTTTGCGGGCAAAATATGCAGATCGTGCGGCAGCGCGGATACATACCTTGACGAGATGTATGACCGAGAAACCGGCGATAAGTATTATCAATGCTCAGACACCTCGTATTGCCGGGAGGTGAGATGTCATGTTTCTGAATGAGACGCCGGTTTTATCGGTAAAACATCTGACAGTCCGTTACGGAGAGGGATGCCCCGAATGCAGTAAAAACCCGGAGAAAAACCGCTGCAGTATCTGCGGAACGATTTGGGCGGCAAACGATCTGTCTTTTGACGTATACCCCGGAGAGGTCCTCGGGATCGTGGGTGAAAGCGGTTCGGGAAAAACCACGCTGATGAGAACGCTGTATTTTGACTTTGCCCCGACATCCGGCAGCGCCGTGCTCCGGGACTTTAAGGACGGGCAAAAAAATATATGGGACGCGAGCCCCGCCGAACAGCGAACGATAAAGAACAACATTATGGGAATGGTCTATCAAAATCCCGCTTTGGGTTTGCGTATGGATTTCTCAGCCGCGTCCAACATCGCCGAAAAGCTCATTGCGGCGGGCAGCCGCAACGCGAACCGGATGACGGCGCGCGCCGAAGAGCTGCTTAAGGCTGTGGAGATACCGACTTCCCGTATGAGCGAGCCGCCGAAAAATTTTTCCGGCGGCATGCAACAAAGGGTACAGATTTCCAAAGCCTTGGCCAATAATCCGGCAATACTGCTGCTCGATGAAGTGACCACGGGGCTTGATTTGTCGGTTCAGGCAAAGGTGCTTGACCTGATACGAAAAATCAGAGCGGATTACGGCATATCCATCCTGTTGGTGTCTCACGACCTCGCGGTCATCCGTATGCTCGCCGACAGGACGGCGGTCATGCTGGACGGCAGGATAGCGGAGAGCGGCTTGACGGATCAGATACTTGAAGACCCGCAGCATATGTTCACTCAACAGCTTGTACACTCACTGATATGACCGGCTTCGCTCAGAAAGCCAAAGGGGTTTATCCCGGCGCTGCTCGGTGAGCAAGCAATTCTTTTTGTTTGTAGGGGGGAAATGACTTGATTGCCGTTAAAAACGGAAAACTGATAACGCCGGACCGGATAATTGAAGATAAGACCTTGCTTATTGATCAAGACAGAATCTTCGGGTTTGCCGACAGTCTTGATAACGATGACGCTTTTGACGAAGTCATAAACGCCGGCGGCCGCTTTATCATGCCGGGAATCATTGACGTACACTCAGATACGATAGAGCAATACATCCAGCCGAGACCGACGTCTCAAATGGACTTTGAGTTCGCTCTCAAGGTATGCGAAAGGGACTTGCTGAGCGCGGGGATCACCACGATGTATCACTCGTTATCTCTCTTCCGGGATGAAATATTCGGGAAGGGTCTCCTCAGATCGCGGGATAATGTTCAACAGATAGCCGATTTGATAGCCGGCATCCGCATGCGTGACCGGCTGATCCGCCACAGGCTCCATCTTCGCGTTGAGATTGACAATTTGGAATCCTTTGATATAGTACGCGACATGATCGATCAGGGCAAGGCGCATTTGATATCCTTTATGGATCACACTCCCGGGCAGGGGCAGTATTCAAGTCTTGCCGTATATCAGGACACCATTTCAAAATACAACGGCAAAGAAATCAGTTCACTCGGTTTTGACGGCGTTTTGGAACACCATAAAAACAAGACCGTACTCTCAGTTAAACAGCTTAAAGAGCTTGCCGGCCTTGCCCATGAAAAAGGGATAGCGGTGGCCTCCCATGACGACGACACCGATAAAAAACTTGAGCTCAACAAAGAGATCGGAGTGGACATAAGCGAATTCCCCGTTTCTTTGGAGACGGCCAAGTCGGCCAAAAAACACGGCTTCTACACGGTTGTGGGGTCGGCGAATATTCTGCGGAACGGCTCTCATTCGGGGAATCTTTCGGCGACGGAGGCCGTTTCGGAAGAATGCGCCGATATTATCTGCTCGGATTATTACCCCGCTGCTGTGTTACACAGCATTTTTCTTATGCACACAAAACACGGCGTCCCGCTGCCGCAAATGGTGAACAAGGCGACTTTAAACCCGGCTGAGGCCATGAGGACGGATAAAGACTACGGTTCTATAGAACCGGGTAAAAAAGCCGATTTTCTGATAGTGGACATACCGGACGGCTATCCTGTCATTACGCATACGTTTGTGGACGGCATTGCGGCTTCCCGCGTAGAGTATCGGAGTTGAAATGGATATCTTAACTGTCAGAAACCTTACGAAAAACTTTTATTTGCATAATCCGGGACTTAAAATCAAATCCTGCCGCGATATAAACATAGTATTGCAAAAAGGTGAATTCATAGGAATTGCGGGGCTTTCAGGCGCGGGAAAGTCCACGATACTGAAATGCATCAACCGCAGCTATCTGCCGATGGAAGGCGAGATCATCTATGACAGCGAGGCTTTCGGCAGAATCGATCTTGCGGCGGCTTCGGAGAGAGAGATCATATATTTACGCCGACGGGAGATCGGTTATGTGTCGCAGTTTCTGAACGTTATGCCCCGCACAACGGCGAAAGAACATGTTATGAACGCGCTGATCGACACGGGCGAGGACAGGCAAAAAGCCGAAACGGAAGCTGTCAAAATGCTCGTGTATTTCAGGTTGCCGGAAAACCTGTGGGGCATATATCCCGGCACTTTTTCGGGCGGCGAGCGGCTCAGACTGAATCTTGCCCACGCCATGGTTAAAAAACCGCGACTGCTTTTGTTGGACGAACCGACGGCATCCCTTGACAACAAAACAAAGCTCCTTGTAAAAGAGATACTGACCGGGCTGAAAGATAAAAAAACAAGCATGATCGGCATCTTCCATGACATTGAGTTTATGGAAGGCGTATGTGACAGGGTGTTCAACATATCCGAGGGGGCGATCATTTCGTGAAGGCCGATCTGCATATCCACTCCACCGTTTCAGACGGCAGCGACACAATAGAACAGCTGATCGACGCGGCCCGAAAGACAGGGCTTGACGCCATTGCCGTAACGGACCACGATACCATGTCGCATTTATCGCAGATCCCCGACGCGGCCGGTATAAAAGTTACGGCCGGCGTTGAAATATCATCGGTTTGTCGGAAAACGAATATCAAGGCGCATATTCTGGGCTACAGCATTCAAAAACCGGAAATCATCACAGCTTTGACTTTACCGCTTTTGGAAGCGCGCGACAGAAATTCGGAAAAACAAGCGGATATACTGATACGGCACGGCTTCGCGATAGATACGGATAAACTCGCGAGAGCCGACGGGAAGTATTTGTACAAACAGCACATTATGGCCCTGCTTGTTTCGACGGGGCAGGTACCGGAGATGTTCGGGGATTTTTATAAAAAGACTTTTAAACAAGGCGGCATCTGCGCTTTTGATATAGAGTATATTGATGTGCAGGACGCGGTGAAAGCCGTAAAAGAAGCGGGAGGGCTTGCCGTGCTTGCCCATCCCGGACAGCAGCAAAATTTTCGGCTTATTCCCGAGCTTGTGAAAGCGGGACTTGACGGGCTGGAACTGAACCATCATTCGCACGGAGAAAAGGACAAAGAAACGATAAAAGACTGTGCGGGCGAATACAGCCTGTTTCTTACCGGCGGCAGTGATTATCACGGCAAATATGAGCCGCAGACCTTCGGTATCGGTGACTTTTTATCTGATGAAAGCGGAGTGAGGGCGATATGTTAGACAATATGCTTGGCGTCGCGCCAACGGTTGACGAAGATGTGACCCTTGAAAACACCACGATCGGCGCGTACACGCATATACAGGCGCACAGTGTATTTTGCGATACAACCGTTGGCGACTACTCATACTTTGCGGGGTACAACCAAGTCTGCTACGCTGACATCGGGAAGTTTTGCTCCGTCGCCGGCTTTGCGCGGATCAACGCAACCAATCATCCCACATATGACCGCATAGCCCAGCACCATTTTACCTACCGCAGTAAGCGATTCGGCTTTGGCGAGGATGACGCGGAGTTTTTCGCCGGACGGAAAGATAAAGCTGTGACTGTCGGCCACGACGTTTGGATTGGTCACAACGCGGTCATCATGCCCGGCGTGACAATCGGCAACGGCGCGGTCATCGGCGCGGGCGCGGTGGTGACAAAGGATGTGGAGCCGTATTCCGTTGTGGCCGGTGTGCCGGCTAAGAAAATCAAACTGCGCTTCTCCGGGGATTTGATCGAAAAAATTGAGCGGTCAAAATGGTGGGATTGGGATCATGCGACCATAAAGGAAAGACTGCCGGATTTTCGTGATATGGAAGCGTTTGTGAGAAAATATTTATGATCCGTCCGGCGGTAAAAAGTGACGTGGACGCCGTGTACAGACTTATGCGGCAGCTTTCCCGCCATGATTTTACGAAAGAGCAGTTTGAAGATTGTTACTTATACAATCTTGAAAAAGGGCGTGTCCTTGTTTATGAAGAAGGCAATATTGTCTGCGGCTGCGCTGTCTTTGCTATCCACTATCATTTGCATTTTTCTTGTAAAACAGCGGAGATCATCAATCTGATTGTCGATGAACATGCCCGCAACCGGGGAATCGGTAAAGAACTGTTGACCGCGCTTGAACAGATCGCCAAAGACAACGGCTGTGTCCGCGTGGAGGTTGATTCCGGCAAACACCGCGAGGCCGCGCACCGTTTCTATGAGCGGGAAGGTTTTGCGTCCACGCACTATAAACTCACGAAGGGACCGGTATAATGAGAAAAGTTTTGGCTGTTATTGCCATTGCGAT
>Ga0082212_10011064_pt1 | contig 11468 bp, 1 predicted proteins | sample TergutNt197P3_FD_71548 | JGI IMG/M metagenome (GOLD analysis project Ga0082212, IMG submission 71548) | Neocapritermes taracua P3 segment gut microbial communities from Petit-Saut dam, French Guiana - Nt197 P3 | ecosystem: Host-associated > Arthropoda: Insects > Digestive system > Gut ... | reverse complement strand
CGAGCTTCTCAAGCGATTAGCTTGTGAAAAACTCGTTTTTCAGCAAATCTCTTTTGCTAAGCTCGAAACAGCAAATTTTACGGTTTGCCCGTTACAAGAGAAGTCCGGCCGATTGCAGCTAACTCCTAATTACACGCAAATGTAGTACAAAAATTTATATCTGCAAGGTATTTGTATAGGGAATTTATGTATTATTGAATCACTTTGAAAATCAGGATTTTATGATTAGATGTATATATGGAACACGAGGATCTCTTTTCAAATAATACTGATTTGGAATATCTATTTTTTGCCTACATTTGCGGACACATTTATTGGGAAAACGCATGTCTTTTAAACCGCATAACTACCGGTTCGCTATTGGTGAACATCGTGAAAAGAGTGTCATTTTTGTACTTTTTCCCTTCAATTCTGAGTTGCAAAAGGAGTTGAGGGGCAGGTATCCTGTCGCTAAATGGAGCGCCACAAAAAAATGTTGGTATTTGCCTGATAATAATTCTATTAGAAATGAGATTGGGGTAAGTCCAAAAACAGAGCAGGGAAAGGAAGTGCTAAGCAAGATTCATGACGTTAATATCGAGGAATTAAGGCGGATGCATGAGTTGTTGATACTCAAAGTATATAGCCCCAATACAATCAAGACTTATTGTAGCGAATTTGCCCAATTACTTTATCTTTTGAAAGATACACCTGTATGTTCGTTGACGCCTGAACAATTGCGTTCTTATTTTTTGTACTGCATTACTAAATTAAAACTTTCTGAAAATGTGATTCATTGTCGCCTGAATGCCATCAAGTTCTATTTTGACCAAGTGCTGAAGAGAGATAAGTTCTTTTTTGAGGAGATTCCACGACCCAAAAAGAGGTTGTTGTTGCCTAAAGTTCTTAGCAAGAAAGATATTGCAAAGATGTTTGATCATGTGGCGAATCAAAAACATCTGCTCATTCTCAAACTATGTTATGGAATGGGGTTGCGTGTGAGTGAGATTGTGAATCTGAAAATTACCGATATCGACAGCAGTCGGATGCTTGTGCACATCCAAAATGCCAAGGGAAAAAGGGATCGGTATGTCTCTTTACCATCATCCGTGCTTGACGATTTGAGAACCTACTATAAAGTGTACCGTCCAAAAAGATACCTGTTTGAAGGGCAGTATGGAGGTCAATACGCTATTCGTAGCGTACAGGCTGTATTCAATATGGCCATGCGAAAGGTTAAAATTAACAAAACGGTGGGAATCCACGGTTTGCGTCACAGTTACGCAACCCATCTGCTGGAGTGTGGGACGGATATGTATTTTATTCAAAGGCTGTTAGGTCACAAGAATATTAAGACAACAGAAATCTATGCAAAAGTGAGCAATCGCCAGATAGGGAGCATCAAAAGCCCTTTAGATGATCTGTAAGAAGTTTTGCGCTATATTCCGAATTAATGAACACACCATTTAGAAACTGTTTAAAATTGTTAACGAAATTATTTTATGCCTGTTTCCTGACGATTTAACTTCGTTTTCCTTCTCTCTGCATGGCATACCGCAAGCGGGCTATATTCATGCGAAGTTGGCCTGCAGCCTTCTTCCTCCTCACTCGGCAGAGGCCAAACAAGTTTAACTGCGTTTTCTTCCTTCGCGCCTCGACAATACGAGCAAACTCAATTGCACTCGGCTTGTCGTCAGTTGCCTCTGCTCTCATTCGAGCATCAGTTCGAGCGTCTGTTTTTGGAGCTCCGACCAAAGCATCGCGGGGGCTATGTTGCAGAAGGAGGGTGCGAAAAGCGGCGACAAGAGGGATGAAAGAATGAGATTCATAAATTTAAACAGTTTCTCACTATGTCCAGTTCTCTTTTTTCATCAAGATAGACATGTTGAGCCGAAGGCTACCACCGCCAAGCCAAGCGCCAAGTCATGTTTACATAAAATTTGCCGAGGCACAAAGGAGGAAGACAAAGTCAAATTGCTCAACAGTTGTGGATTATTTTTGGTGACCGATTCCGGATGCTATAAAAAGCGGTCGAAATAAATGGGTTCTTTGAATTTTGTTTAACTTTGCGGGAAACTCGACCAAAACAGTATGAAAAACAATCTTTTCTTCTTTGTGTGTTGCATTTTTGCACTATTATCTTCCGGAAAACCTGACCCAGTCAACCAAAAAGTTCCCAACCCTCCTGCCGGTGACTTTGCTATCCTCGATCGGTTTGGATCCGATTCTCCTCATGCGCAAATGTTGGTCTGCGAACATGCCCGTACCCTGGCCGACTTCGGCCCTGCTCCCTCGGGTCATAAACGTAACGGGAGCATCGTCGGGAGCAATCGAAGTTATGTTGACCCCCACGGGGGAGAGTATATCACAACTTATGTCGGCAAAGAGTATGCCGGACAAACCTACCTTATTGACAACAAACCGTATGTGGTTTGTGAGCACGGATATATAGTTGACCCGATATACGAAAAAGGAGGCTACCTCTTTACGCCGATGTACAGAGATGAGATCAATCTCTACATGATTGCCATGGATTTCAATGACCTCAGGGGTGACAACTTTGCTCCATACGGTGTGCAACGATCGGTTCTCATCAACAACGGCGCCGTGTATGATCTGACCTACCCGCAAGTCATTTTTAACATGACTTATCATGGCAACAAAGGGTTGACTGCTCTTCCTAATCATATATTCAAAGGTTCGGGAACTGTCACGGATGGGGCAGGAGTCGGTATTGTTGATCGGCTACAAATGATGTCCATAGGCCGTATGAAGGTGAACGCCATCTGTCTGAACGAGGAGTACGCAAAACTGCACCCTGAAATGGATGAAAAAAACGACAAGTGGCCATGGTTTCGAGCCGAAAGTGCCATGATGTCCTATAACACGCAAGGCCCTGCCGAATGTGAAGACTACCGTCAGTTCTCTCGGATACACCAGGGAGGCATTGATGCTGCAATGATGGCTTTAGAAAAATTGCATACGGATGTGCTGGCAGGAAGATGGACTATAGCCCAAATCCAAACGGGTACAGGTTATCAAAATGCCATCGCTTTGGCGGCAGCCATTCAAAAAGTCATGGATGATTTTGAGAACGTTGATTCTATCTATACCGCAATGCCCCCTACCACACACGGTTATGGCTATGGTTGGCAAGCCGGTTCAGGCATTGCATCCGCCTTTGGTTATAATGACCAGTCGCAGGTGCTTCGTGACAGTGAATACCGGCATATACCCGGTGCCAGAACTCCGGGCGGGCGGATGCTGGGTGGAGGCGTTTTTGGCACCATGAACTTGATGAGGGATTTTTCCCGTGTTATCACCACATGGATGCATGAGTTCGGCCACACTTTTGGTTTTATTGACGACTACAGTTATGCCAATTTGGGCGACAATAACGGAGAATTTATCAGTGCCGGATCTGCAAACACCGCCTGGAGCCTTATGGGGAACAATGACGCCATGCGATCAGGTACGGATATCCCTGCCTGGCGGAAATTCCGCTTGGGATGGTTGGCCGAAGAAGAGGTCTTGATGCTTTTGCCCGGCGAAAAGAAGAGAGTGGCTATCTTGGCCTTGGGCGCTCAGGGTGATCCAGGTGCTTATGATGATGCCTTAGCCGGCGAGTTGGCCAAATTGGGCTACGCCTCCGGTGAAGTAGAAAATGTTGGAGTCCGCTTAGTCGCCATTCCCAAGGAGTACCGCACCCGTGAAACCTTTGGCGTGGTGTGGGACAACGGATGGAACCTCAACAAAACGGCATACAACTGGTATGATTGGTTTATCAATGTATTTCCGGGCGGAGAGACCTATGCCATCAAATCCTTCCCCACTTTTTATACATTAGAAAGCCGTAAACCCATCGGCGTTGACAAATACATGGATGAATTACGAATCCAGTACAGACCTGCGGCGGGTACCGTTATGGGCAGTGAAGGCGGTGTGGTGGTTGGCTACATAGCCAACTCAACATGGGAATCGGGGCATGGCGCCGGAGGCTTCAAGGGGGTATCCGGCGATATTCCTCTGCGCAAAGGCGAAAAAAGCACATGGGAGGATCAAAACATCGGCCTGAGCATTAAGGTTCTCGAAACCGGAACGTTCTTTGATGTGGTGGAGATAGAATATGCATCCGAGCCCCAATGCAATGCAGCAAGGCATGTATATCTTGGCGGGCTCACGGCTTCCGACAACTTTGTAGAGCGTAACGATACATTTGCAGTAACCTTTGACATCTTTACATTTGGTGGCCCAAATACCAACGACACCATCACCGCCCCTCGTGCGCCCACCCGTGTGGCAACCCCGCTTGGCGTACCGGGAGGCATTGCCGGCTACACCATGAAGGTTGAATTTGATGCCAAACAGTTTGATTTCCTGTCGGCCGATAATACACCCTTCTCCTACACTGTGGATAAGTCCCATGCGGCTAACGGTGTACTGATGATTACCGCTGTCGGCAACAAGATGATAGATAAGGATATCATTCTCAACCTGAATTTCAAAGCCAAATCTAACGCCCTTTTGGGCGACTACACCGTCAAAGGTGTGATCACAGACGTTGTGTTGCACAATTGGCGCGGCAAGGTGATGAAGGTGGGCGACCCCGGCTTCAACGGAACCATAAACGGCAGCTCAGTGGGCACGATAGGCAACGGCACCTTTGCGGATTTTCACACCCCAAACACCCTCAATCTGTCATCTGAGGATATTAAGAGTAGCGGCGGCAAGGTAAGAATTGGAGCCAATCCCACTTACACCGTCAGCGGCAGGGTCGTCTGCGAAGTTCCCGGCCCCTTGTATGGGTTGATGAAACAATCTGACGGCATTATCAATAACGATAACTTTACGGGTGTGGAATCGATAGTAACTCTATATCAATCCGGAATCTCTCAGGCAATAGCCTCTACAAAGTCCGATTATAAGGGCTACTTTACCTTTGACGGCATACCTGACGGTATCTATACAGTCACATCCAAGAAGCCCAAGTACGATCTTGGAGCAAGTCCTGAATTTCGAGTAAGCGGCACCAATGTGATCATCGGGAGCGACAAAGAGGGCGTAAAGGGGAAGATTGCGATACCTCCGCTCAAAAGAGAGCGCTACACTATCAGCGGCGTTGTCAAAGGCAGCCCCCATTCCGATGGAAGTAGCGCCACACCTTTGGCTGAAGTGGACGTTTACTTAGTCAACATTGGAGCCGCGTATGAGATCATGGGAGGACCGGTGAAGAGCGACTCCCAGGGTCGGTTCACGGTAGCGGGCCTCGAATCGTTCCATCCTTATGCGGCTGTGGCCGTTAGCGTAAAGGGGACGCCGTATGAAGATAAGTATCTGCCGCAGATACACCTCTACCCCTACATGAATAAACCTTTCTTTGGCATCACCGAGAAGTTGGAGTTGAATCTGGGTTTGAATTGGGGCGAATCGGGGCAGGACTATCGTTATCCCGAAGGTGACGTACAACTAAACGCCTACGGCGGTTCCAGACGATATTATTTGAACCCGGGCGGCGCATACAATGTTAAATTGACAGAAAATATAAACGACAGAAATATCACTCTGGTAGAGACTCAGGATATTCGTTTGCGTATCCAAACAAAATCCAATGAGATCACCTATCAACTGCGTGATATGGACGGAAAACCTGTGGGCACCAAAGTAAAAAGCTTAGGTAATACCAACGGAGACGACATTATTCGCAATGTGGCGCCGGGCGAATACTACATAGAGGCAAGCAGACCCGGTTACATCGGCGGTTGCACCATGCCGTTTTTGGTACATGGCACCCGAATCATTCTACGTCAAAACCAGAGCAACAACACCATGGAATTGCTTCCTGTATCAAGTAGCAACACCGTTACCGGCAAGGTCGTGGATCACCAAACAGGCGAGAGCATAGAGGGCGCTTCAATTGTGTTTATTCCCTATAATAGCTCATTCGGTAAAGGCATTCCTATACGCACCGGCAAGGACGGCGCTTTCATCTATCCGGTAGTAACCGGTGTAAAGGATATCACTGTCAATCATCCTGATTTTGAACCCAAAACCATTCATCTTTCGGATGGAGGCGCCGATTTGGGCAAAATAGAATTGATGCCAAAGCACGATTACTCCCCATGGAAAGTGCCAATCAGGCCGACTGACGCCGATATTGCACGGAGGATGGTTGTTGATGACCCGCACCATGGCGAGTTCTGCTCCGAAGACGCCGCCACCGTAAGAGAGTTTGGGCCAGGTACTCAGTATGGCCCGATTATGACAAACGGCGTGGTTGACCCCCTCTTCGAGAAAGGCGGCTTTTTGTTCGGCCCAACAGATAAAGCAAAAATGAAGATTTATGCAATCGCTGTTGATTTCCCTGACGCAATAGGTGATTTGCAAATCACACACGGCAGACACAGGAATGTGGTAAAAGTCAGCAATTACGGCGGAACTGTTTTCGATTTTTCCGATCCATTGATCCATTTTGATTACGTATTCGGTGGTTCGGATGCGCTAAAAAAAAATAGAAATTTCAATTGGTTAGGATCTATCTCGACTGAATTCAAGGGCATTGAGCGCATTCTCGAAGAACAGTCCATGGGCAGGTTAGATGTTGAAGTGGAGTTGCTCAACGAAAGATATGCACAAGCAACCGATTGGTACGATTACAACAAACGCTCTCCCTGGTTTCGTTTAGACGAGCCAATATTCGGTTACTCCACCGCGGGTCCCGCCGATTGTGAGGATTATGCACAATTTACCAGACTGTTTCAGGCAGCTATTAATGTGGCCAACAACAAATTACGGGAAGCGGGGCTTGACGATAGCGTTGTGGGTGAAGGCGCAAACTTTGAGGATATTGGTTTCATTTACGTGATCACCCCATTTAACGCCTTTGGCTATCGTTTGGGATTCCAAGGTGGTGGCGGTATTATGGCAGCATATTCAGTTAATGAACAAATACTTACACTTAGAGACAGCGAATACCGCCACGCTCCTGGCGTCCTGACTCCCGGTGGACGTATGGTGGGTTCCGGCTCTTACGGCATGAAAGGCCCGTTCAATATGTCGAGCGCCAACCCGCTCACCACCGCGCTCTGCATACAGTTACATGAACTATCGCACGGGCTCGGCTTCTTTGACGACTATGCATACGGCTTTACGGGAGATGCAAACGATAAATATTTTGTGTCCAATATTGGTGAATCTCCGCACAGCGGCGTTAATAGATGGGGCATTATGGACATGTACAACGACATGCGTACTGCCACTCCCGATCCCCCTGTCTGGCGTAAGTTCCGCATGGGATGGATTTACGATGATGAAATCGCGGTATTACTGCCCCAAAGCGAACCTCAAACCATCTATCTGCGTGCCTCCGGCAGTTATGCCGGAGACGGCGGCATCTATACCGACGACCCCTCCATTCGTACCCGAATGATTTTGATTCCAAAAGAACACCGCACCCGTGATACCTACGGTATGGTATGGAGCAATCTTTGGAATCCTCATGGGACAAACTACGATTGGTACGAATGGTTTGTGAACCTTTTTGTTGGTGGAGAAACCTATTCCGTTAAATCGTTTCCAACCTTCTATACCCTCGAATCGCGCAAATCCTTAGGTGCAGATGGCAAATCACTCGGTCACTATACCGGCCTTCCCACAGAGAAAGACGGCGTGGTAGTCGGTTATGTAGCCAACCCTACTTGGGAGACGGGACATGGCGGGGGCGGCTTTAAGGTGATGAGCGGGGACTTCGGCCTTAACGCCAATCCTAACAGAACCCACTCCTGGGTCGATCCCCATATCGGTCTCACAGTTACGGTAAAAGAATCCACTGCTTTTTACGATAAAGTAGAGGTGACATACACTGGCGTGGCCACCACTGAGGCCAGGCATGTTTATCAGGGTATTCTGAAAGCCTCCGATCATTATGTGGCGCCTGCCAATGAATTTTGTGTGGACTTCGATATTGTTACCCTGGGGAGTCCCGCCATTGATGACCACGGGCTCACCACAGAACGTAGCGTTCAGAGTGGCGGTTTGAGAGGTACAACTGCTCAAACTACTTTTGATCCTGCACCTCCTCTTCCCACAGAAGTGAAACGCGTTGCTACCCCTCTCGGTGTGCCGGGAGGAATTTCCGGCTTTACCATGAACGTTGAATTTGATGCAAATCAATTTGACTATCTATCAGCCGGCACGACACCCTTTGCCTGTACTGTGGATAGAGCCCATGCAGACAACGGTGTATTGGTGGTGACCGCCGTGGGGGACGAGATGATTGATAAAGATGTCATACTCAGTCTGAATTTTAAAACCAAAACAAACGCCCAAATCGGCAAACACACCGTAAAAGGCACTATCACCGATGTCACGCTACTCAACTGGCGCGGCAATGTGGTAAAGAGGGGCGATCGTGGATTCGACGATGTAGGTACCTTTGGCAACGGAACTTTGGCCGCCCTGTACAATACGATTGCCGATCACCATTACACCCCAGGCATCCGTAGCATTGGCGGGACAATCACGGTGAGCACTGCTGCCACCTACATAGTAAGCGGCCAAATCACCTGCGACACCCCGGGTCCCGGTGGCGCAGGAGGAAATTGGATTGGCGTAGAATCAACTGTGACTCTCTACAATGGCGGAAATGTTGCTATCGCCACAACCAAATCGGATTGGAACGGTTACTACACCATCAAGGGAATACCCGTCGGAACCGGCTACTACATCGCAGCCGACAAACCCAAATACGACAGAGGAGTAAGCGCCGCTTTTCGAGTGGTCGACTCTAATGTCAAGGTTGCGGAATTGACGCTGAAACGCACCCGTTATCCGGTTAGCGGTACCGTTTGGGGTGCAGTAAACTCCGATGGCAACGATAAGAAGCCCCTATCCGGCGTGGAAGTGTATCTCCTCAGTATCGGCAACGGTTATAGAGTATTGGGCGGACCGGCAATCACAGATGAACGGGGCAGATATACTGTTTATGCCACCACAGACAGCGAGACAAAGGCTTTTGCGGGTTTGGCCGTTAAGGTTGCCGGAAATGCAGCAAAATATGGTACGCAACTCACCATATTCGCAAAAAATGATTTGAGTGGGAAACAGAGTGAAGATATACGCCTGAACATGGGCACACAGCCACATCTTATTTCGGACGATTGGGTATATCCAACAAATAATGAGCGACTTGGACAATTTGGCACCTTTGCCTTTCATCTTGGAGGGCCCAACAGTCAGATCGTAACCAACAGAGACATTCTCCTTACCGAAACTCAGGACGTCCACATCCGCACAGCCACAAAGTCAGCCGATATCTTCTATCAGTTGAGAAAGTGGCCGAGTGGTGAAGCCGTGGGGGAAAAGGTGAGAAGCGTAGGTACGAATAATGGAGACGACCTTATCCGCAACGTATCCCAAGGACAATACTCTATTGAAGTAAATAGAGAGGGATATGTTCCTGTGAATACTATGCCTTTCACAGTGTTCACCACCAGATTATTGCTTAGAGACGGTCAAACAAGCAACACACTCGACATCAATACCCTTTTGGGTACTAACGTCGTATCCGGAAAAGTTGTTGACAGAACTACCGGTCTGCCGATTCGCGGGGCCAACATTGTGTTCCAAAGTTGGTCAGTCACCGGCGGTATGGGAAATCCCATCAAATCCGCCGCGGACGGAACATTCAAATATGACGTATTGCCCGATGATAAAGACATCATATTCAGTGCGGAAGGTTATCAAACCAAAACCGTCAATATCGTGCAAGGCGGCGCTGCCAATTTGTTGGTAGAGTTGGAGAAAGCAAGCATCCCCATAGAGGCCTATTTTGACGGAAAATGGCGATTGTACCGGCCTGATGAATCGTTGGAAATTGGAGTAGAGGTTGGTGGACAGGTTACTCTTCGCGCTTTTTACTTTACTGCCGAGCACAATATGTACAGTATTGACGTCTATGGAAATGATCACGGTCATGGTGGTTTTTATACCCCCCCCACAGGTGATATTGCCGCCTATAATGATCAGGGAGAACTTACCGGCGTACTTGCTACCGGAAATAGGATTGACTTCCAGTGGTATACCTCCAAAACAGCGACCAATCATCCGACAGAAGCGGCAAAGGTAGTGTACGACCATCAAGACACTGCCAAAGGACATGTTATCAGTAATATTCTTGATCCGAACACATCGGCGGCTTTCTTGGGAACCCACTACTACTTTGCAGAGCTTACGCATACGGATTCACTCAAAGGTGTAAAAAAATACTACAGTGCCCCTGTCAAAATTGAGGTCAAACCCTTTACCTCTTACCCAATAGAGTTTATGACACCTGCCGAAGCAAGCGGGTGGAGGTTGACTGCTACCAGCGATGAGGTGGTTGATTACTTTGAGGTAGTTGTTCAAAATAGTGGCGGCAGAATGAAGATGAATCGAGCAGCGTGGCAGACACTCGGAAGAGCAGATGGCCCTCAAAATGCAACCAACCCAAACGCACATCTCCATAGGCCCTCTCCCCCACGCGATATACCGATTGTGATTATAAGTGATCCGAATCGTCCCGTTGCCGGCCCGGCCGATGTCGGCAACAGGGTTGTGGTCTTAATTAGCGCCGGCCCACATTCCGGCGAGGTTGAAGGCAAAGAGGCCGCCATGATATTTGCCCGTGAAGCGGCGGTGGGCAAGTGGGACAAATTGCTTGAAGATGTAGTTATTGTGCTTCTTCCCACAGGAAACAGGGAGGGCAACGATTTACTGCTTGCACAACGAATCAATGGCCAATATTTGCCCAAGTTTGTTGGTTCACGTCCAACAGCAGGCGTTGTAAACCCATTAGCAGGTGTGAATTATAACCCCACAAATGAAATGGATAACTGGTATAATATCAATCGGGATATGTGCAAATTAGATACACCGGAAGCGAGAGTACTGACCGATATCATGAACCATTGGGATCCTGTATTATTCATAGACTTACATGCAACCAACGGTACGCTGATGCTCCATGCCGTCACTTGGAATGCAGGGTTGCATCCCGACACCGACTCTGTGCTTTTGGACTACAACCGCTATGCTTTCGGCGACTTAGCGATGGGAAAAGAGTCCTACCTCTACAAAAAACAGGGCAAGACAGTGAGGTTATACGGAGTCGGATACGTCAATACCGGAAACCGTTATTGGTCATCAGATAATTATGAACCGCGATATACCACAAACTACGTCAATTTGCGCAACAGGTTGTCCAATTTAGTCGAAGTCTATTCCCATGATCCCTATCCTGTGCGTGTGGGAACAGCATACGGCTCCATAGTCGGCTCATTGCTTGCAGTGCAGATCGATAAGGCCAAAATAGGAAAACTGATAGCAGAAACGGACGCTTGGGCCATTGGACGGGCAGAACGGGGCATAGATCCCAACAATCCCCGTGACAATGTTACTTTAAGCGCTATTTTGCCCACTATGGAAGGATCGGAATTTGCTGCGGATCCCACTTT
>Ga0082212_10004488_pt2 | contig 11468 bp, 9 predicted proteins | sample TergutNt197P3_FD_71548 | JGI IMG/M metagenome (GOLD analysis project Ga0082212, IMG submission 71548) | Neocapritermes taracua P3 segment gut microbial communities from Petit-Saut dam, French Guiana - Nt197 P3 | ecosystem: Host-associated > Arthropoda: Insects > Digestive system > Gut ... | reverse complement strand
AAGTTTAATCTAAAATAATCAACATTTTCAGCCACAAAAAGCAGGAGTGATAACAATTATTGAGATTGTAGTGGCAGTATTTTCAGCCTTTTAAAGTACTCTCTACAGGAGTCTCTATTTCTTATTCCCACCATGATCCCAATAATGAGAGAGAGATCAGTAACATTTCTGTTAATTCATTGAATAGTGGGACAGTTACTATTGACAAAAATGCTGAAATCCCACATAAGCCAAAGCGATTAAGAAAAGTTCCAATTATAAGAGCGGATGATTTTTTTATGATAACACCAAAAGCAGTTAGTTTAGGCAGTGAATCTAACCTCAGAATATTTGCTCAAAATATTAGAGGCTTGGGCAATAAAATTGATGAATCAGTTATCAAATGGGGAAAAGATGCTCTTCATATACTCTGCTTGTCTGAGCATCATTTATCAACAGAAGTTATTCAGAACATAATTGTGGACAATTATAAGTTGGGTACATATTACTGTAGGAAATTCACCAAATGTGGCGGTGCATGTTTATTTCTTCACAAATCCTATCAGTTTATAAATGCGGACTTAAATCGTCACTGTCAAGAACAGGACATAGAGGTATGTGCAATAAGATTGGTACATAGTCCCTTAGATCTTTGCGTTTTGTCAGTATACAGAGCCCTGTGAGGAAATTTTAATATTTTTATAAAAAAAAACTAGAAGAAATATTAAATCTATTATTTTTAAATCTGGTTAATTTGGTTCAATGTGGAGACTCTAATGTAAATTTTATGCCAGATAACACTAAAAAATATCAACTTACTTCTTTATTAAAGATGTATAACTTGGACTATATAGTCAATTTTCCTACTCGAGTAAATTTTTGTATTTCGGTTTATATTCATTAGTTATTTTATACATACTTCAGTTCCTGTTAAGATATATTCTATGCCATATGTTAATGTAATCTATTCGCAAATTCCATATCCAAAGGTCATGTACCAGTATTGGATCTGTGAATGCAAATAAAAGAAATGAAATATTAGATTTTGAGGATCATCCCGGACGGTTCTGTTTCAAATACCTCTCACCATCCCCAGTTTGGTGAAGAGGGGGAAGCTGCAGCCATCTTGGTTACAGTAATAACTGTATGTTTTAAGGATGTCGACAGTGCAGGAATTATTAGAAAAACTAGGCTCTGTTGCAAATGTTTGGAGGCTGTGTGTACCACGGAAATGTCGGCAGCACCCAGAAGCAGGATCCACATTTGGAAGGAAGCAACGAGAAGGCTGAAATCTACACGAAAGTCTTTTACACAGGATGCAAGAAGCTATGTTACTGAGGAATTGTGGGCTGTGTCATACATCAATCCAATGAGGACAAGTGCAGTTGTCACTGCTGTCACCATGTAAATTCCACCTTTCTGTGTTACTCAAAAGATGCAAGATTCTTCCTGAAAACTGTAAAATTTAGTAGTCTTTGGAACAGTTGGATGCAGTCCACACCCTACTTGCCAGTGTTCCATTATGACAAAGATGTGTGTTCGCACATGTGAATGCTTTTGGGAAAACGCCCCTAGAAATTCATTTTATATATTTCAGCAACAAGGTAATACACTGGATTATTAAGGCATGATATATTGTCAGATAATCTGTTTTATTTTGCACAAAACTTCATTTATTTCATAATTTCATCCTTTTATGTTGAAATATGAATTTCAGAAACAACGCCCAAAACTGCAATACCCACCCCAGTGTGTTGTCACTGTAAACACCATGCATCGTGCTTCAAGTCACTTTTTATACAAAACATTTGCATTAATTGTTGGTAACAAAAAGTGACCCACCCCAGCAGGATGAAGGTTAATGCTCTCCCAGCAGTGCTGAAGTTTAGCAAGTGATCTCTCTTCCCTCCCGACCACGCCCATACTTTGGCACTCAGTTTTTAACAGAAGCCAGATCCATGTCACCCAGCATCACCCTCACAATATACACTGTTTCTTACGTTTCCAAACAACAGTCTTAACTCTCCACGCATGTGAAAACAACTATGCATTTTTTAAGCACTACAGTCGAAGCACAGCTCCACGCAGTCAATAAGTGCGGGTCAAGTCAGCTTCATATGTCAGCCATAAAATGTGTCCTGCTGTCATTGACAGGATGCACTGTTCTAAAGTATATTGCACTTCCAGACGATGGACAACACAGAATATATAGGATTTATACCTTTCACAGATGATGAACCATGTAAAAAGTGGAGTTGGTATCCTGTGTTTGAAAGATGGTAAAACAGTGGATACTGGCAGTAACACGAACCAGATGCACCTGTTTCACAAATTTATTTGTTCTGAATACCACTCTACATGTTTTGGACGGTCTTTCCGTCCATCATCAGGAGTTCAAGACTGTACATACAGCAACAGGTATATGTCGAACAGATACTGCTACCTGCTTGCCAGTGGAAACGAGATGGAAATATCAATATAGAAACATCAAAGGAAAACTGTACAAAACTAATGTGGCAGAATATATAGGATTAATACCTTTCACAGGTGATGAGCCGTGTAAAAGTGCAGTTGGTATCCTGTGTTTGAAAGATTGTAAAACACTGGGTACTGACTCCATTTTTACATAGCTGATGACCAGAGAGACTTTAGTGAATACTGTATGGTTGCGAATTCAGAGTTCTTCACAAATTAAAGTATGAACCACTTGCTACAAATCCTTGGTTAAACTGTTGTTAGCAGAGTTAACAAAAGCGAAAAGCTATATAAAAGTACCATTATAACAGTCTTTTGAGTAGACAAGATGGCTTCTTGCTGTCTAGGTGTACAAGGTGAGGGTACAGCTGAAGTTGAAGTCTCCCTGTCCTCTGGTATCATTTCATCCTAAACAAAATGAATCTTCATCCACATTGGTGTGAGAATGTCAAACCTTATAAATGGGATATTCTCCCTGGACATGCCATGAAGGCATATGCAGAAGTACAGAAGTTATAGCTATATGCTTTATTAATTATAGCACTGGATGGACTTGTGCAGTCAGCTTCATGCCCTGGCCTATTTAACCATAGAGAAAGAGCATGTTATAACATATGGAATAGGAGGCTGGAAGGGCCCAAGGGCCTGTCAGAACATTTGGAATAAGAATCTCGTTGTTCCTAGCAAAAACTGGATGACGATTCCTCAGCCATACAGACTGCAGCCCAGTCACTATAACAGCTATATTACGATGCACTGTACATTGACTGAACATCAACATTATGGCACAGTAATATGTGGCAGTTAGACAGTGCTGCAACACAAAGAACAGATGTACTGCATAACTGAGTGGTACACAGGGGTTACAGTGGCAATGCGCATGTGCTGGCCGGCTGTTTGTAAGATATGATTAGAAATGTGTCTGAAATGGTTAATTGATGGCCTCATGTAAAGTGGGCTTAATTGTAAATTACTGTTTCTGAAAAATGGAATTGCTTTGTAGTGACATATTACCCCTTTGCTAGCTGTTACATCCTCCATGCTGTCATCATGATATGTGGTTGAATGTGACATCTCTTTTTTCTCTTTATAATGGTCACTTGTTTCTTGCGGAATGCTGCCACTGTTTCTCCCTTGCAGTCTGGCCCTCTTCATGAAATCTGGGAACTCTTTTTTGTTGGCTGTTATGGTTCCAGCAACATCTGTTTTTCTGGAACATAAGTTGTCATCAAGTTTGGGATTGGTGTACCAGTTGTCAAGGTAAAGACAGTAGCCCTTATCAGGTAGATCGTGGACTAACTCCAGCACAATTCTCAAAAGATTCTGTTCCCCTGGGTGTCTCTTGCCATAAGTGGTATCCTTACCAGTATAGACTATGCAGTTCCACAAGTAGCCTGTGGTGCTTCTGCAGAGTTTGTAGTTTTTCATTTCAAACCTGCTTTGCTTTGGTGGTGTGTTGAATCCAACCAAGTTGCTCTTTCCAGAAGAGGAGAGACTCGTTGACTCAAATGTTGCGTTCTGGCGACTGTACAGAGGAAAACTTGGACTTTGGGTAATCATGGAATGGTTGTATTTTATGGGGCTTCTTATGATACTGATCAGAATCAAATTTGGAGTTGTTCACAAAATGAAGGAATTTTAGGAGGTGATGGAATCTTTTTTCTGTAACTTCTTGTGAGACATATGGTGACGCAACCATTTCTGTTTTGGAGAAGTACATGCCATTCTCAGGTTTCTGTACAATGCATTGGAGAGTGAGAAGCCCAATTAGGGTTTTCATTTCAGTGCGGTTTGTATCCATCCAACTTCTAGCTCAGGATTGTGGTGTCAAATTAGGATGTGCTGCAAAAACATTGGTTGGTGTATATATTTGTTTGTTCAGCAAACAACTGCCACATATCTTTGTCATTAAACTTCTGAAAACATTCCAGAACGCTTGTTTCATCATCACAGTCTACATTCACTCTGTTTACACCGAGAAATGCAGATATTGGACATGCCACACTGTGTGGTACAAAAGGTTGCGTCAAATCTGACACTTCTTCATCGGGTTCACTTTCATGCACAATACTGTCCGTATCTGACTCACTGTCTGAATCTTTCTCATCTGTATTAAACAAAAACTCATCACATTCCTCAGAGAATACCCATGTTTGTTGTCTTTGTCTAAATCATCACATTCCTCAGAGAATTCCCATGTTTGTTGTCTTTGTCTAAAGCTTCTGAGATATTCTCTTCTGTAAGAGAATCACTCTTTCGCTTATTACTTGATGCTGGCATTTTTATCGGCTTTAAACCTTGGGTGTGCATTGTTTCAAAACAATTATTGTGGTTGATGAGGACAATGGCTGCCATGAAGAAGGCTGTTGGTTGTACCATATAGCAGAGAAAATGTCACAAGGGCAAATGCCATAATCATGCATGACACTCTGTATGTACTGTACACGAAGTGTGTCCATGTTGCTGAGTTGTGTTGTTCACAGTACAAACTGTTCTGAACTCCTGGAGGTAGATTATAATTTAAAAAAGTGTACTTCTTGTTTACAGGCAGCAGTGGCACGTTGCTGGTTTGAGTGACGAAGAATGAGAATGTGGTCATGGCCTCTGCACAACATCTGCTGGGACTGCAGTGACTTCAGATGGAGGAAGGAGCAGGAAGAGGAGGAGGATTAATGTAGTGTGGGATGTAGCGCAGTGTATTTCAGTGGAGAAGTACCACTACAGAGGAGCCTGCTGCCTTCATCTTCTGCCATTTTGGAGGCAACAGAATGGTTTTCTGAAACACCGGTACTATTGAAGACAGTAATCTAATTCCCTTTCTTCTCCAGTCTCTCTCTAATCTGCTGCATTACAGTTCCCTTTTGATACTAAACAAAATTACTAATTATAAGTTAATTCTAACCATATCTGACAGATTTGAGTTTTGATAGCTAATAAGAGCAGTCACCCCTCATGCAACGGTTACTGGTGCATGGACTCAGTTTTGGTTGCCTGAATCTTTTGTTTCATTTTGGTTTTGTTACACAGTCCACAGCTGACATCATGCATAATTTTGTGGGCATTCAGAGATTAGTTATTTTGGCATAAAAATGTGTGTGTAATGAGTTAGGTGCAACTTATTTTGGCTGAAAACATGCTGTATGCGTCTTTTACCCCTCCCTTTTGTCCTCCAAGGAAAGTAAGTCCCAGGTTCTGCACCAGGGTCACTGACTTGTGACTGAGGAGTGCGCATGTATGGCAGTTGCATTCCAGTCAACTGTACACAGCTGTGAGGGGAGCCTGTACTACAGGTATGTAACATTTCATATTCTTCACATCATTACCATTAGACTGTCCTATTTGATTTGATGAGCTGTATGTCACATGTGAGGTTTAATGAACGTTACAGTTTAGGTCAAGAAGCAGAAACTGCCCACAGCTTCCTTGACACTGGGGTAAATTGTACTGATGCAGGGAGTTGAGTTACTAACATCTGTTACTGCATGCCAATGTTCATGTAGTTCAGAGCAGAAAAAATAAAAATCAATAAGACATTAATAAGACCAGTGGCAACATAGGGAGCAGAATCTTGGACACTGAATGAAGATATTGCTAAATGGCTGGCTACTTTTGAAAGAAAATGTTAAGAAGAATGTTTGTGGGAATTAAAGTAAATGAAAATTGGAAAAAGTGATATAATAAAGAATTAATGAAGCTGTTTGCAGATTTAGATGTACTTTCATATGTCAGAGTGAGTCAGCTGAATTGGATTGGTCATGTTAACAGAATGGAAGGTAAAAGAAAAGTAAGTCAAGTATTTAACATTAATCCTAAGGAAGTTGACTAACCTTTAAACGACGAATTAAATCCCGTCTGCCATTTGCAGGCATTATTAGGAGCTCACCATATTCTTCACGTTTTCAGGAGAAGGGTTAAATTGAGATTGTTTAGCAAGTCTCAAAAAAATATAATGAAATATAAATAATATAGACAACCAACTAGATGCAACAATATTACAGCACACAATATAGTAATTATTACACGTATTATTTAATGATGACGAAAGACTGTAGACCTAGATTGCTTCTCACAGTCCCTCAGGTCACACAAAAGAATTTCTCGAAAATTAAATGTTGTGAAGTAGGATTCATACCCCCAGAAAATTTTGCCAGCTGGGGGCACCCAAATGTCTCGTCCCAACATTGTTGCATGGAAGGTAACGGGAAGGCCTTGAAGTACGACTCTCCATCTGTTGGAGCTCTGTGCCTTACTTCAAATAATGTTAAAATGGAGCAAACCCTGAGTATTACTTACATAGATTTGCTTGTGTGTGTCATCTCGACATCTCTAAAATAAATTTGAAGTGCCTACTGACTCACTTGAGAGCAAATTCCCTATAAATATATATCATTTGGAGCTAGGATAGTGCAGTCAATATTGTGTCTAGGCTACAGACTGGGAGATGCGGGGTTCTAAACCCAGAAGAGGCAGGAGAATTTTCCCCAGAACATGCAGACCTGCTCCAGTGCCCCCCTATTCAAAGGGCATTGGGGTCTATTTCCCTAGGTTAAAGCAGCTGAGATGTGAGAATGCCAGTTATCATGATACAAATCAGTTTTGAAATCCTAGCTGTATATATATTTTAAAATTTGTATTACGTTTGAGATAATATTATGGCTTATTAAGCAAAGAATTTTATCTGTCTTTCTGAGAATAAATGCATGATCTTATAAAAAACTGTAAGATGTAGCAACTTCCTACAAATATACACAATTTAAACATGACAGCTTTAAATTGCAAAATTCAATCTACATATTTGATTAGAATATCACAACATTTCAGATTTTATATATATATATCTAAAAGAAAAACTGTCATATATTAATTTGACTGTGCAGGAGTAAATATTTTGGGATAAAGCTGTATAATTATTTTTTACATTATTGTTTTTGTGGCAGGTTGGCTTGCTGAAAGGTGTATAAATTAATGTTGCTTGAGTTATGTGTACTGTACTGTACTGCACTCTACTGTACTGTACTGCAGTGTATTGTATTGTACTGTACTTTACTGCACTCTAATGTACTGTACTGTATTGTATTATACTGTACTGTACTGCACTGTACTGTACTCTACTGTACTGCACTCTACTGTACTTTACTGCACTGTACTATATTGTACTGTACTGTACTGCACTGTACTGTACTCTAATGTACTGTACTGCACTCTACTGTACTGTACTGCACTCTACTGTACTGTACTGCACTGTACTGTACTGCACTCTACTGTACTGTACTGCACTGCACTACACTGCACTGTACTGTACTGTACTGTACTCTACTGCACTTTACTGCACTGTACTGTATTGTTCTGTACTGTACTCTACTGTACTGTACTGCACTCTACTGTACTGTACTGTACTGTACTGCACGGCACTGTACTGTACTATACTGCACTGTACTGTACTTTACTGTACTGCACTGTACTGTACTTTACTGTACTGTACTGCACTGCACTGTACTGTACTGTACTGTATCATATCTATCTGACTTGGTATCTGAGAAGTTGAATCAATGAAACATCACTAACCATCTGCCAGCACATATAGCTGGCTATGCATGGCTTTTCATGAGTTTTTTCCTGGCTTGGCTTGTCTTGTTTAATTACTTTAATGATAGATTCTTCAACAACAGTAGAGAAGTAATTGTTAAAGGCATCTGCAATAGACTGAGTATTTTTAATTAGTTTTCCCTCACTGTTCAGCATAAGCTCCTCATTTTTATTCCCTTGTTTATTCGTTAAAGATCTGATAACACTCCGGGCTGTTTTTGTTTTATTTACTGATTGAGATATTACTGCATTGTAATGTAATTTCTCTGCTAACTGAATATTGCTGGTTAAAATATTAAAATATTTTTTATAAAAATTTTCCAAGGTGTCGTTAGACGGCCTACAGAGTGGATATAAGTCCATTTACACGTATGTCTATGTGAAATTAATATGCCTTTCGTGAGCTGTCCTTTACACTTGTTTCTAACCAAAGAATTATGTAGAGGAAAACTACAATAAAATATCCTTAAATAAGTATTCAAAAAATTATTAAATATAACATTTACATCATTATCACTAGTGGAATCAAAAACATTTTCCCAGTTTTCATAGCTTAAGTTAATTTTACATTCACTCATAGAGGAGCTGTCATACTTCCTTCCAGTTCTAAACAATCTGTGTTTAGAATGGACATGCGAGGGGGTCTGTAGTGTAAGCATTTGAGAGTCATGATCAGATAATCCGTTATTGTATGGTTCAATAATAAAGTTTTCATTTTTACTTTTGTCCAAAAATATGTTGTCAATTACTGATGCTGAATAAGTATTTACTCGAGTAGGAAAATTGACTATATAGTCCAAGTTATATATCTTTAATAAAGAAGTAAGTTGATATTTTCTGGCATAAAATTTACATTAAAGTCTCCACATATAACCAAAGTAACCAGATTTAAAAATAATAGATTTAATATTTCTTCTAGTTTTTTTTATAAAAATATCAAAATTTCCTGACGGGGCTCTGTATACTGACAAAATACAAAGATCTAAAGGACTATGTACCAATCTTATTGCACATACCTCTATGTCCTGTTCTTGACAGTGACTATTTAAGTTCACATTTATAAATTGATAGGATTTATGAAGAAATATACATACACCACCACATTTGGTGAATTTCCTACAGTAATATGTACCCAATTTATAATTGTCCACAATTATGTTATGAATAACTTCTGTTGATAAATGAAGCTCAGACAAGCAGAGTATATGAGGAGCATCTTTTCCCCATTTGATAACTGATTCATCAATTTTATTGCCCAAGCCTCTAATATTTGGAGATTAGATTCACTGCCTAAACTAACTGCTTTTGGTGTTACTATAAAAAAAATCATCAGATCTTATAATTGGAACTTTTCTTAACCACTTTGACTTATGTGGGATTTCAGCATTGTTGTCAACAGTAACTGTCCCACTATTCAGTGAATTAACAGAAATGATACTGATCTCTTTCTCATATTGATCTTCAATAACCTGTTTATCAGTTACATCCATCAATTCATCCGTAGGACTGTCATTACCCACTTTTACTGTCTCATTATTTACAACATTGCTTGACACCATTTGTTCATGATCCACTTTCCACCCCAGGCTAATTGGAGCTATTGCTTCTATTGCAGTTAATTTAAAAATTTCAGAGATCCTTTACCTCTTCTATTAAGGTGCATACCATGATTTGTGAAATATTCCCTTTCATAATTACATTCCAATATAGTAACATAATTGAATGATTTAACTGTTTTCTTTAGTTTGCAATTGAATAACTGAACTGCTCTATTTACACATGAATATTCAACCAAATCATATCTCTGTGGAACAACAAGTATTATTATTTTAGTACTGTAGCTGTTCTGTATGAACGTCATGATTTTCGATAATGCCACATTTGAGTTATTCATATACACATTATTTGCACCTGCACTAAGTAAAATCACATCATGTTTATTCAAATTTTCCAAGTCCATTGTTGGTTTATCCAATATCTCCTTAGCTAATGCACCTGGTTTAATCCACCCCGTTATTCTAAACACATCACCTTGGTGATGTGTTTAGAATAGTAATATTATTTTCAAAATGCAACAGAGAATTATTGTGATCATGGTGGGTATAAGAAATAGAGACTCCTGTAGAGAGTACTTTAAAAGGCTGAAAATACTGCCACTACAATCTCAATAATTGTTATCACTCCTGCTTTTTGTGGCTGAAAATGTTGATTATTTTAGATTAAACTTGGAAATTCATGGCTTTAACACTAAAAATAAATCAAATATACATCTACCACCTTCAAAAGTGACAGTTTCCCAGAGGGGACCCTACTACTCTGGAATTAAGGCCTTCAATAACTCGCCCAACTATGTGAAGAACCTTCTCCAGACTTAGAAACATTTCAAACGAGCCCTGAAAGAATAGTTACACTCCAACTCTCTTTATAGCTTAAATGAATTTTATAACTACAACAGACTAAAAATTTTAAACTTTTGGTTCCTCATTGAAATGTTGTATTAAAAATATTTTTAGAGAAAACATATATTGTGTAAATTCAGACTGCTACTTCAGCTTTCTCTTTCTCACAATTCCAAGTTTACTTTATGTGATCACCACATGAACCTTACATCATATGGTTGATATATTAGTATTTGATGCTTGCATGTATATTTTCTATTTCTAAAATGTGACATGTATTTAATTCTATTAATTTAATGTGTTATTCTTAATAAACTGGCTTACTGGTAACGCAGGTTTTATGTTGTCGATAAAAAATCCTGGTCTCTGGGTGCTGGGGGGGGTTTCTGTCTTTTGGTGGGCTGAGGATGAGCAATCTTCACTTCATTTTCGTTTGTTTTGCTAACAGATGCAGCTGATTCTTGTAATTCTTAACCTAACGTTTCCTTTGGGCTTTTTGAAGGCTGTGATTGAGGAACTGTCACTTCATTGCAGCTAGTCACATAAGAATCATTGTTATTTCTATCTTGATCAGAGTTCACAATGTCATCTTTCCATTGTAAGCAGATAGCAGACATCCTCACTTTGGTGAAAAAAAATTTTAACCACTGCAGTTAATCTCAGAATTCAGGTGCAGACCGTTTTTGGAAAGTACTCACTTTATGGGTTGGTTTATATTTTCACACTGTTGTAAAGTATCATTCTCTTTTTAAACTGTCTATTAAAACTGATCACTTCATTATTTACGCAAGATGAGGGACGAAGGTCACGCCTAGGAGGTGCAGTCATCACCACAATGTTTACCGTTTGATTATTCTTAACGAAGTTACGTGTTTTAATGCTTCTTTAAAGTTATTTTTCCCAATGTCATTTGATCCTGCCCATATTACCACAATATCATCATTTTTAGGTTTCATAGTATGTTCTTTCACTGTGTCTACTATGATTCTCATTCCTGCACCTGGTTTTACAAAACTGGATACTGCAAAA
>Ga0082212_10011063_pt1 | contig 11470 bp, 8 predicted proteins | sample TergutNt197P3_FD_71548 | JGI IMG/M metagenome (GOLD analysis project Ga0082212, IMG submission 71548) | Neocapritermes taracua P3 segment gut microbial communities from Petit-Saut dam, French Guiana - Nt197 P3 | ecosystem: Host-associated > Arthropoda: Insects > Digestive system > Gut ... | reverse complement strand
CCCTGACAAAATACACTAGACTAGTCGAAAGCCCAAGAGCGACCATGGCTGGGTGTTAACTACTGACCACGTATATTGTGAGTAACCATGTAAATAGTGTAAAAAAGACACATACAAACCTTATAATCCACATTAAGAGTCTTCCAGTTCGGCAAAAATAAGAAGAATGCAGAACAGAGTAAAACAAAAGAGAACAAAACAATGAGGAGGGAACACACTCAGAATCTGAGAACACAGAATCACTGAAAGGCTACTGTACCTGAGCAAGGTCCCAACTTTCGACCACCTTGATTGTAGCAAAGATCATGTTCTGCTTCTTCTGCCAGAGGCAATGGAACGGTCAAACTGTCTCTTCAGCCTTTCAACTGCGTCTAATGCTTCCTTATCAGGTGGTGGTATAAGGAAGCACACTCCTGGCACTGAACTCTCAACACCTGATGAGTTGGAAACTCGCCACTTCACACGTCCAGAGTTGTCATGTAAAAGGCACTGCTCGCCCTTCTCAATCACAATCTGTCCAAGGAAAGAGCAAAAAGTCAGTTATTATCAGCGTTTTGATGGTCTGCCAAAGAAGTTCTTTGAAGGCATAAAATGAATATTCAGACAAAATGATACACAAGGAATTCAATTTTATTTTAAGTAGGTATATTTGCTGAGTCTATACCAAAACAGAATTTATAAAGTTAAGTCATTAAAAATGTAACAGGGCGTGTTGAATTCAGTCCAACATTTTGAAGCAAAATGCAATACAGTGTCCTGAGGTCTTGACACCCAAGATGACAGTCTTTGTTTAAACTCAGTACATAATTTACAGTTGATACTTTTTGGGCCCCACCTAGGTGACCAGACCAATACTTTCATGTGACTGTACATCCACGAACAACAAAACAATTTAATCATCTGTCTTTAATTATCATCAAGAGACAAACATAACTCCTTACAGCATGTAGTGAACTTTGGTAACGTCATGGCTGTGCCTAAAACTATAATTAATGCCTCCAACTTCACAACAATGATGTGTCTGCTCTTTGTTCTAAGGTTTTTACATTGTCTGTTGCTTACATCACAATCATCCTTTGGGCTTCTGTAATCTGTGGTGATGGTTGTTTCAGAGGAATGTTGGAACACCTAACTGCATTACATTATATTTAATCACTACACAGTATTTAACACCAAATGACAACCAACATTTGGAAATTTCTGCTCTTCAGAGAATGACAACTTTCAAAATCATAAATAAAACACAAAATCACATAGCAAATAAAGAGACAAACTTATAAATATATTTTTTTAAATATTACCATACGGATAATTAACATTTCATTGGGAAAGTGTTCGTGATGAACTCCATCAGACATAACAAAGATCAATTGACACAGAACAGCAGACATAGATCTACATTTCTAATCGCTGATATAGCCTACTGATACCAAATACATATTAAGAGACGCTTCATAAATGTAACTACCATTACTCTGACATTCCACCATCACAATGTTTTGTCCCAGGTAAGCTACATTTCATAATCTTACCATGCCTATTATTAAGAACGATACCTCTCACTGCTACTTAGTGGCCCAATCCATAACTCATAGGAATGACTGTCTTATAGCAACAGACTGTCTGCAACTATCACTGCCACCTGTCATTCACATGTGCAACTGTAACAGTGAGCTGCTACCTGGCGACAGACTGACGACAGAATTTCAACCCTTCAGGTTTTGTATACAGACATAAAAAATTAATACTTCACATGATATTAAAACCAGAGATGCCATATTATGCACACCAAACACTCTCAACTAAGTTGTCAGATGTAAGTTTCTTGGGACCTGGGATTTGAAAAATGGTTCTGCCTCTCCATTTTTGAGTGTGCAATGACTGATCCCAAACCTCTCACGTCGTCTCCTAATACCTCATTTCAACACTTTGTAACTATAGAAGTCACCACTCCCTCTATACAAATTCTGATGTCACTGATAAACTTGTTTTCTTCTCTTCCTTGATGCTAATACCATTTGAGCCAGACCAAGCAGAAGTGTAAATTATGTCTGCTCAAGAGACTAAATTTTGATGTACATCATGGTACACAAAACTGAAACCTACTCACATTCACTTGTTTGTAGGCACAGGCGGCTACCACTTGCACAGGTCTAGACACAGGCTGCTGTCGTTGCTTTAAAGGTACAACATCCTTGCTCTTCTCTGACATTCCCTGTACAACATCACGGTAGAGGTTAAGCTCCTCTCGAAGTTCCTGCATTCCACGCAACAAGCGTTCCCCTTCATCCAGAGTGAAATCTGATTGGATGTATAGTGTATTCATGGTTTTGCCACGCCTAAATAAATAAATAAATAAATAAAAAACCTAAAAAAATTTAAAAACCTACTTTGAAATTACATTTGTCATTATACAATCAAAATCTTGCATGACAAGCATAACAAATTAAAATCTGATGCCCTTCACCACAGACCACTTCAATCCATTCACTGCATATAAAGTCTACTGCAGAATCCACAGCATCAGTTGCTTGTGAAGGACACTACTGGGATATGGTCGAGCAGTAGGCTTTCCTGACGACAGTGATGGACCTCTAAGGTCTAGACCAGCACAGAATTTTGCGACCAGATGAATAACTGTCGGCAACCCAAGAAATATCCTGAACCATGCAGTGACTCTGTTAATAACAGCATGCATAAAAGGTATTGAATTTCTGTAGGTGCATGCATGAACACACAGTCCCACAAAACGTAACACTATTCTTGTGCTTAGCCTGTATCTAATGTGCAACTTGGAGTTTAACCATATCATGAGCACTTCATACAAAATTTCAGTGTACAATGCAGCTGCCACAATCACAATGAAAGAGCAAGGAGGGCGTTGCCCAATATACAGGTCAAAGAATGGCAGTAAGGGAAGGGGTATGAACCGTGCTGCTATGCAATGGATAGTTCCACAGCCTGGTAGAAGTCTTACAGTGGTAATCATTGGGAAGAAGTGCTGGGGTTAAGATGAACGTCTGGTGGAAAAAAGTCGTAGGTAATGGGTCCTTAAACTTTGCAGTACCACAGTCCCCTAGAATAATGAATAAATTGGTAGCTGTGCCAAAGACCAGTGGGAATAGAGGAAGAATGATACCTGCCCAAAACCTACCATTGGTTGCAGCACTACATCTAAATCAGCCATGCCAGAGAAGATGTATATGGCATTAACAGAAGGCCCCCAGTCAACGACCAGGCTGTGAAGACAACAAAGTCAGCACTGGAAAAATGCACTGATGGTGCCATGCTTTATCTCACAGCCACAGTGTATGAGATCACAGCAGGCTGAAGCCAGCTGTAGACAGGATTGTCAAGAGAAAACATGGGCCTGTGTTCACTGAAAATGCAGCAAAGGTGCATCATGGTGGATCCATCTTCTCCTATAATAAGATGCAGCTAAGAGAATAAAATGCAAATTTCTTGCTGTACGCAACAACCTGGTTCAACAAGAGCAGGACTCAATACCACAAAACTGTAAGTTTACTTTGAGATCCAGCCACAGTGCAATGCACAGTGATATGTTAGAAGAACTTAAATACATGACAGTCCAAGCCTAACACTGAAATCACATACAAGGCAGTGCATTAGTAAGCACCCTAAACAATCACCCAGTCACTTCTCTGAAAGAACATACATTGTGATCCAATCCTCGGCCTCACGCACTTCCCGGAAGAACTGATGGTAGACAGAAGCATGCTTGAGGTGTGTTTCCAAACACAAAGTCAGCTGAAGTAGCCATGCCCATTGTGTTTGCACTGCAGCCATGTGCACTTTAATGCACTTTGCAGCTGGATGGTGTTGTAATACAAGAGATTCTCCACGGTCCTGGACTGTACTAAACTGGATCTCACGCTTCTCCAAGTCAATCATCAGTGACTGCAACAGGCAGAGTAAATAAGGTTAGTAAAATACTAATCTTTACTGGTTAGCTTCTTAAGGAGGACTCTGCTCCATGGAGTAAGTAAGTAAGTAAGTAAGTAAATAAGTAAGTAAGTAAAATACTAATCTCAACTAACAATACACTACCTCTTTTTACTATGAATTCTAACTAAACATTGCTGTATGAACATGGGTCTCCAACTGTCCCAATTTACACGTATGCAGTATTTAAATGAATATAATGCAGACTTTAGAACCTACAAATACTTTCTCAAGACAAATCATTCATTACATTTGTACATCTACAAATCTGTAAGCCATTTTACTAGGAACCATCACCAAAAAAGTAATTCTTTATTCATTTATGCCTATCTCAGGGCCTTTCTCTTTGGTAACATATGAAAGAAAGAAAGAAAGAAAGAAAGAAAAAAAAAAGTACATTTGTTAAAAAAACAGTTTCACACACCAGAAGTTTCTTAGGCGAAACTGGTACACACATATACTACACGGTTCAGCCGCCATGGACGATCACCAGTTGGGACAATGCAAGAAAGCCACATGGACAGACAACTGCACTGTTAGAAGCTACACTGGAGTAAGTGCATCACTAGTCTCATACATTTTAAAAATGTAATATTAACAGAATATTATCATAAAACAGCACAAATATTACTTAGCTGATTACAAGTTTTGTTACCGGTATGTATGTACTGTCGTGTGATATATTTTTTTTCCTCTGTGACATCTGTGGTGGTTAGTAATTACATGGGGGGGGGGAGTAGCTCCAAAAAAATATCCTTCCTATGATTACTACTCAAGTATCATACACCACAGACCCCAACACGACTACTGAAGACAATTTAAATTAATCAACCTGCAAACTGATAATATGACTGTATCAGTATTCAGAAGTAACAAAGACATGATGGATTCCAATAATCAATTATTAGCTTCTCTCTTGTTTGTTTACCTACAAAACTGTGGTTGGAACCTTAAAACAAAAATGGTCTGTGTATTGTAAAATGACAAAAGTGGCTTTTGCTGAAAATCAGTCTTTTCAACTATGTGATCCACTTTTCAAAAAAGCTAATGGGCTGGGAAGGCACCGACATAAACGGTTAATATAAAAGCATTAATTGCTGAATCATTTTCTAACTTGTCATTCTCAACTGAAAACAAAATACAACAATTAAATTTGTGACACATGCACAACTCTCTCATAATCCATGACTTATAAACCACTGTTGTAAGTAAAAAACGCTTAATGGTGCAAATCACAATATCTGAAGCTGCTGAATGTACACACCAAACACAACTCTAAAGCAGTATGTGTAACTTCAATGCATTGTTATTATTACTGTTGTTGTTTCTTGGTAAAACATCAATGAACAATGTAAAAAGAACAGTCCAAGGAAAGGGAGGTGACAAATAACAGCGCACTAAAGCATACAGCCACATACAGAAGGTCACAAAAAAGTTAGGAAAGGTATAATCACAATGTGTGAACATCATTCAAGCATTACAAACCTCACAGCCTGATCCAAAGGATTTATGGGCATGAAAACAAAAAGGCATGTAAGTCTACACAAAGTAACCATGAAGTCACACTTACTATATGATTACAATCATGCTTTGCACTTGATGATATTAAGTCATTCAAATGTTATCTACACCATAGACATATACTTCCTGCTTAGAAAAATCAAAATCCCACAGTTATAATACATTTTCTGTTTCTTAAAGCCACATCAGTTTAAAGGTCTGACAATACTCCAAAAGAGTAAAATGTCGTACACTCTAGAACACCTCAGAACTATGTTACTTAAGATGAAATTACAATGATTATAAATAAAACTGGTGGAAATGTTCAACAGATCTTGGATATGTTAATGCTAGGCATAAATATATTTTCACAGATTTTGCTCTTTCTGTAAATGGTGCTTGAATGAAACCCATAAAGGTTCTTTCATGGAGATTAAAATTAATTTAAATACGGCTGTTTAAAATCCACATAAGCCAACAGTAACTAATATTCTTAGAGTTACATCTATGGCTTTTTAAAATCTGAATACACTCTATGACCCATACACGTATTTCTTAAAGTTAAATGCATGGTTGTCTAAATCTGTATGTGTGTGTGTGTGTGTATACATATATATTATATTAACAGTGACTCATATTTCTTAAAGTTGGAACTACAGTATCTATCAAAAAGGACAAATACAACCTATCTGTTTGCAGAGTAACCCAGCAGGAAATAGGTATGTCTTGTAGAGCTGAAAATCTAATAGCCCTTACAATGTAGAGCAGAAGAAACGCATCTTATTCAAAGACACATTAATAGTTTTGTTTCTTAATATTTACTGCACTGACACTTCAGTGTCTACTGAAAAACATAATACTAACAATGGATAATCAATAAATTATGACAGCAAGCAGGCCAAACTTTAATTTAAAACCAAGTCCCATTTACTACAAGCAGAATATGATAGTGATGTTACATGCATTCATGACTAATCCATTCAACACCAACTATACAAGTTAGCATCCTAGTTTCATAGTTTGTTACATTTGTTTCTGATGTAGCAAAACTGCCAACAGCATAATGTTCAATGCAGACTCCTTACCCACTTTAATGCTCAACATCAGTGTTCCAAAATATCCAAGTACCCACAATTTTGGGGGTGGGGGTGGGAAGCCAAATGCCCCCCCCCAGTATTTTACTACCCAACAACAGTTTTTTTGACTACTGAACTGAAGAGGGAAAAATAAAATTTGAAAGAGTGGGGAAAAGGGGTGTATGTATACTAAGGACTGGTTCACGATATTCCTCCGCCTCTTTCTAACTTGACTCCTTTGTAAATTATCAACCATTGGTTGACTTTGCTCCTGCAAAGTTAATAGCCAAGTTATGCCTATGAAAGTACCAATGTTTCTTCAAAAATTTCAACAAGTTACAGCCAAGGACCTACCAACCCTCCTTCCCTAGTCATTTTATGTACCATATATGGCTTTCTTGAAAAGTTGGTTAATTCCCTGTACTTACGGCACTCAAGACGGTTCATTATTGTGTCCATACTGGTGGACCCTATTCCACAGATAATGCATGCAGTTCATACACTCATGCTGTGTTACTTCACACTCTTTAATATTCTTACTCCAATTACACCTAAATCTTCAGATGATTTATTCCCTTCAGGTTTCATGACTGAATTTCTATATTACATTCTCACATTTTCCACAAGTGCTACACGTCCTCAAGATCGCATCATCCTTACTTTAAACACGCACACAACACTTCATGAATCATTTCTATCATGTGTGGTACATGTCCCTCCCTTAGGTCAAATGACCAAGCTTCACGCCCAAACAAAACAGGTAAAATTATAGAATTGTTTCTTAAGCTTCTTACATAGTGCATATGAAGGTAAAAGATTCTGATATGAAGATGGCAATTATCACCTGAATTTAAACTTTTCTTCAGTTTATCGCAAGTATGAACTGTATTTCACCCGCAGAATGCAAAAATATTCTAGAGTCAGAATAGTGAAACAATGTCAAATGTGTCAAATGACAGTAAATGATTTCTAATCATGGTGAGTGATGAGAGCCATAAACATTAACTTTGTGTCAGGCCTCTACTTACAAAAAACTCCAACAACCAATGTATATACCCTATAATGTTCTGTTAGTACACAGAGCTAGAGCAGACAGGGACATAATCTTACCTCATAATACTGCTCAATGGCTGGAATGTTAAGATTCTTGTCACTCCAGTCACGTGACATTTCAACTTCTTCTTTCTCATTAAGCCAAATAAGCTCGTTGGTGGCTGACTGGAGGAAGTCCTGCAGTGTTTCCAAGTCTGACATGCGCTTGTTGGAGGTCACAAGAAGTTCAGCATACACCTTCTGCAGTTGGCTAAGATACCGTGTATACGTTTGAAGTTCTTCTCCATGGAAATTTTTCTACAACAGATAATAATCAAGAATTAACTCCAAGGCACAGCGTCCTTCTTGAAAAATGTAATCACTCGGTAGACTGCAGAATTCCATTCTGAGATCCACAACTTATTCTGCTTGGAATAAGCAAGGCTTGCCAAAGTGGTAAAGCCTTATTATTGTACCAGTTTATAATAAGAGGAACAACAGTGACCAGAAATTATTGAACAAGTTTGTACAGAGCAGAACCTAACATTCTTCTCTCAAGGTGAACTCCCAATGCAGATGGAGTTACTTGTACCCATCAGTGTACTTTTGAATATAACAAATAAACTAGTAATCACATATTCTGTATGTTCCCTTGCCACACACTGAGGAAAATGTGGGAGCAAAATGAGGCAAAATATCCAATTTTACAGACTTCAAGAAACTTCTGGACTCAGGACATCACAATTCATACTCTCACTAAGTATCACAGATGACTATATCAGATGATGACAAAATTGGAAGGACATGTAGCACTAATGACAGAGTTGAGAAATGCACACAAAATTTTAGTAAGGAAACCTGCAGAAACAGATGACTTGGCAGACCTCATAAATGTGAAAATAATATTACAACTGGTAGTAGATAGGATAATATGGACTGGATTTATGTAGCTCAGGATATGGTCCAGTCACAGGCATTTGTGAACACAACAATGAACTTAGAGGTTCCTTGGTGTCAAGTGTCGAACACAGCAAGCTTCATAGCCTTAAATCACATACAGTACTGTAGCAGCCAATTGGGTAGATCACCACAATTCAAATACCAATGGCTGCAAAGTTTTTTTCTTTGCAGCCACACTCAAATTGGGCCACAGGCTCACTAAGCCTCCTACCCAAAGTGTACCTGGGCTGTTCCACAACGTCAAAGCAGCCAAGGTACACAGCTCACCGTCTCACGTCTTCAAGGGATGGTGCTTAAATAACCACAGGGACTTCTCCTTTTACTTTGAAAACAACGGAAACTGAACACTATAATGTTATGCAAAGGCATATACACTGATAATGCGGTTAAACTCACCCTTGTAGACACACAGTGCTCCACTCTGATATGGAACTCTTCAACAGTCTTGTGCTCCCTCCGATGGAAGCTGAGTTCACTCTGAACACTGGGCAAATCAGACCCATATTCTGCTTCTTGAAGTTCTTTCTAAAAAATAACAGCACATAAAAAACCTATTATGCAAGTAAAGAGCTTTTGAGGACTTTCAAACTCCAATATAAAACATTTTATGAAACACAATGAAATGTGAATGAAAAAAGCAACCCAACGATGGCTCACCAATATAAGGCACCATTGAATACATTCCAGAAACTGACGGATATGGATGTCGGTCTTAACTAGTCGGGTTTCCAGGACAGTTTGTGTCTGCCTAGTCACAGTCCTCTCCTCAACTGGGAATGATATTGAGGCAAGGGGAGTGATGAGCTTTGAAAGTAGCAATGATCTCAGTGCCATACAACGTTGGTGCAGCTTTCGAACTCTGGAAAATCAAATGCATAAAATATACAGTAATTTTACATTTAAGAAAATTACAGCAAACTGAAATATGACTCCAATTTTCTTAATTTTTAAGAGAACCCACTAGGTAGAAATATGATACCAGTTGCCACAGCAGCTCAAAACAGTGTCACAATAGCATGGATACTGAGCTCATGTTATTAATAAGGATAATAACTGAATAGCAACATTATGCTCCAACTGTCTTTACTTCCACACAAAAGAGCCTAGTATGTGTTATAAGGGAGAGTGGGTCAGTCCCAGAGGCACTCTGGAAGTGACAAAAAGAAAACTTCCAGTGTTAATAATGCTCAAGCCAAGCGTATATGCAGGTGACAATAAGCATATTGCATGGTTGATCTATAACACAATGACTGTTAAACTTTTAAGTAAATGCTGACCATAAACTGCCATTCACTGCAAAATGTACAATTTGCACAAATAAACAGTTTTTGCTTTACCTGGAAGAAGCCCCACTGCCTGGACTGATAAGTCCTGTTGGAGTGCGTGGACGTGAACTGGGCGATGTTCCAGTAGCAGGGACTTTGAGTTTGTAAGTGAGTGTGGTGGTACCAGACCCACTGCCTGCAGTGCGACTGCTGTGTGTCATACGCCGATGAGCTGGGATGCGGCTGGGAGTACTGTAATCTGAACACAAACAACAATTGTGAATTTTGCAGTTCTCATGGCAATGAGTATAAAGATTACAGTCTTCTGTGATGTGATGCCTTGTTGGCCAGTAACTGGCTATCAGAGTATATGGCGTCACATCAAAGAAGACAGTATTCTTCACTCATAACAAAATATGGAACAACAATCCCAATATGTTAACCACAGACAGGTTTTCCCTATATGTGAGTGACCCTGTGTTGAGCTATTTCCGCTTTGAGATGCTAAAAAAGGGACATGTCACAAAGCAAGCACTGATGTGCTGGTGCAAGTTGGTGTAGATAATTGGCTGGAGGAAACCCCCACTACTCATTCACCGTGGACCCATGTGGCTCAAGAATTGAAAGCCACCTACTATAATTAGCAAATTTGTGTCCAGGTCTCTCAGAATAACGTCACCTGTCAGAATTAAGAATTATGACCAAAAAAAAAAGTGTTCAGTATGTTTGGGGCGAACCCCTGACCCATGCAGCCCTGCACCTCTTTGCCATGGGGTCTGTAGGAGCCTTATCTATGCCGCTGGTGGTGGATGTTATAGAATGTTTGGTTCAAAGCATAAGTACAAATTTTTTTTCAGAATTCTGAGGTACATTACCAATGTCTCAACATTTACTGTTTGTAATATCCATCCATCCATCCACCCAGGCGCTACAACCCATGCAGGGTCTTGGCCGACTCAAGAAATCGCCTCCAACCATCTCTGTCCATGGCCTTGATCCTCCAATTTCTGACTCCCAGCCTCTCTGCATCCCTCGTCACTCCATCCATCCATCTGAGGTTTGGTCTTCCCACTCGCCTTCTGCCCTCCGGCTTGTCCAAGGTGATTTTCTTACATGGTAGATTATCTTGCATTCGTACTATATGTCCTGCCCATCTGAGCCTGGTTATCCTAATTGATGTTACCAAGTCAGTCTCATCATACAGACGATACAATTCTTCATTATATCTTGATCTCCATGTTGCCCTTCACAGATAGGTCCATAGATTCTTCTTAATATTTTTCTCTCAAAAACTCCAAGACGTAACTCATCTGCCTTACTCAGAACCCAGGTTTCCGCCCCATACATAAGGACTGGTTTTATTAATGTCTTACATATAATCACTTTACACTTTCTGTTTATATTTTTGGCTTTAAGTATATTCACCAGCCCAAAGTAACTTCTATTGGCTAATGTAATTCTATTGTTAATTTTGGCAGAGGTGTTATTATCAGTTGTAATTAATGTTCCCAAATAAACAAAACTGTTGACTCGCTCAAAGGTCACATGTTTCACTTGGAAAACGTTCTCAACGTATTTCGTCCTGGTGCCACAAATCATGTACTTAGTTTTAGCTTGGTTAATTTCCAATCCCATTCTTCTTGCAGCTCTATCCAATGCTATTGGAGCCTCTTG
>Ga0082212_10011062_pt1 | contig 11471 bp, 8 predicted proteins | sample TergutNt197P3_FD_71548 | JGI IMG/M metagenome (GOLD analysis project Ga0082212, IMG submission 71548) | Neocapritermes taracua P3 segment gut microbial communities from Petit-Saut dam, French Guiana - Nt197 P3 | ecosystem: Host-associated > Arthropoda: Insects > Digestive system > Gut ... | reverse complement strand
GCAGCGATGTACTGATATACAACCGAAACGGCCAACCGCTGATGCTTGCCGAATGTAAAGCGCCCGAAGTGACCATTACGCAAAAGGTTTTTGAGCAGATAGCGGTTTACAACCTCACGATAAAAGCGCCCTGCCTGATGGTGACCAATGGTTTGCAGCATTATTGCCTGACTGCCGCCACCGACCGTTCGCCTGCCCGTTTTCTCAACGAAATCCCTGACTACGAAAACTTACTGAAAATGAATGATCAAAACGTCACCATTAAATCAATCCCCATCTGAAATGGAGCGCCTTTCTGTGCCAATGACTGACCTCCGGTTCTGAAAAAGAAAGAGGCGTAATCGGTATTCAGCGTATTTTTTGTCCAGATGTTCAATCTAACAACACCTTTTGCAATTCCTGCTTTCAGGTTCAACAATCCGTAAAATTTTTGAAAGGCATCGTTGACTTCCGTCCAATAGATTTTTCCTGCACCGTTATATTGTGCGTGAATGTTGAAACGATCTATAATCCGGCTATTGCGTAATCCGCAATTGTACCCTGCACTGAACGAAAAAGTATTTTGAGGTGCGAATGGAATTTTATTTCCCGAATAGTCTGATTCATCTGTTTTGTAATCTTTCAGAATGGCATGAGCGTGTCCGTAATTGGCAGATAACGATAAATTTACAATCGGATAAGCCGTCAATTCCAGGTCGAATCCTGTACTTTGAGCGCGTCCGGCATTTTTCAGCAGACGTCCCTGTCCGCTTTCCACGAATTGCGTAATCTGAACATCCTTAACGTCAACGTAAAAAACAGCCGCTTGCGCATAAAATACATCTTTAATGATTTCACCTTTGAATCCAATTTCGTAATTCCAACTGTATTCCGGTTGATACGCTACCGAAGCAAATACCGAATCGGGGGATTCTTTTGGTATGGGATTGTTGGGATTTCCGCTTTTGTACTTTTCCATGACCACTCCCTGTACAATATCGGCAAACATTTGAATATTGTATCCTCCTGCCTTATAGCCTTTTGTGACAGAAGAGTACACATAATGTTTTTTGTCAAACTCATACTTCAGGGCAACTTTGGGTAACCATTCGGTAAACGACATGGAACCGGAGCCGGCCATGTCTGTGCCGGCGTCCTGCGATCCGACTACTGTTCCGTTCATAACAGCATTGATATTTGCCGACATGAAAGTATGGTAATCTAATTCTGTTTTTTCGTAATCCAGACGTAGTCCCGCCGTCAGCGATAAACCTTCGGTAAACAGATGATTATAGGTGGATTGATGAAAAACAGCGCCTCCATGGGCAGGTGTTTTAAATATTCCCGGAATGGGAATTTCGCTGTCTGTGACCACAAGCGACGGAGCACGGGGATTATTTGCTGTTGCGGCGTCGAGAAACGGTTGCAGTATGGTTCTGATACCCGCATTACCCATGGTGGTTACCACATCGGTACGCAAACCGCGGCTAAATCCGAAAGTGCCGAACGACCACTGGTAATTTTTTTGCGTATTCGATTTTACGGCAAACTCCTGCGTCCAGTTTTTTTCCGTTTGAAGCTGGTTGATGGTGAAAACCGGCAGGGGTGTGTAGTCCAGATCCATGTGCATATCATCCTCGAAATACTGGAATCCGGTGGACGAACTAAAAATTATCTTTTCGTTCCTGTATTCCATATTGACATTGCTACCTGCAACTTTCCGGATATATTTTCCCGCATGATCATAATCGGGCGCGGCAATCTTTCCGTCGGTATATACTCCGTAAGGGAAAGCGCCCTGTTCGGAATAATCATAATTGGTCATCAGTTGTACCGTCCATTTCTCTGCAAGCCGCACATCCAGACGCAACCGTCCTCCACCGGAGCGCAACCGGTCGGCGCGTGTTCCGTCATGTTGATTTTCAAAAAAACCGTTGTTCCCATCGTAATATCCGCTTAACGAAATACCTGCTTTTTTACCGATTTTTTTTGAAACGGAAGTATTGGCGCGAAAAAGGCCGTAATTGCCTGTTGTAAGCGTTATTTTTGTTTTTTCATAATCTAATGGCGACCAGGTAAACACATTCACAATCCCGCACATGGCGTTTCGCCCGTAAAGCGTTCCCTGCGGCCCACGTAGCAGTTCGATGCGCTGTACATCCATAAATTCAAAGTTAAAAACCGACTTGTCCAGATAAGGCATGTTATCGACATACATACCGATGGACTGCCCCGTGCTGCGTTCACCGATACCCCGTATATACACCGGAGTTGACATTTTGGAACCGTAGTTGGGAATGAAAAAGTTGGGAATGACGGCGCTTAAATCCACAATCGAAAAAATTTTCCGCTCATCCATCATCAGCGGGGTAACAAAAGAGATAGAACCCGGAAGCGATTTTAATTCGTTGGTTTCTTTGTTGGAAGATACGACTATTTCTTCCAGTTCGTACTGTTGCGTTACAACGTCAGCCTCTGTGGTTTGAGCAAACATACCGCCGCTCCATAACCATGTCCATATGATGATATAATAAAATTTATTACGCATTTTGAGGCACAAAGGTACATGAAATTATTGAATTCCACACAGACGGCATAAAAATTGTAGCGCAAACGCATCAAAATAGTATTACTAAATTTGTAATTTGTTAAATTCAGATAGCCATTGTATATTTGCAAAAGAAAGTTGCATTCAGATGTTGAATCTACAGCCTTTCATTTTTTTTGAAAAAAATAAAATAGAAACAAATTTGTATTATCTTTGCAGCCGCAAACGGGGGTATAGCTCAGTTGGCTAGAGCGTTTGACTGGCAGTCAAAAGGTCAGGGGTTCGATTCCCCTTATCTCCACTTGAAAAACAGAACCTGAAAGTTTATATCGAAACATATGGTTGCCAGATGAATGTGGCCGACAGCGAGGTGGTGGTATCCATTCTTGCGGGAGAAGGATATACTGTAACCAAAAAACTAACAGACGCTAATCTTGTACTGGTGAACACCTGCTCGGTACGTGAAAATGCCGAACAAAGGGTACGCGGACGGCTGGATATATTTCGTCTGGAAAAAAAGAAACGGCCGGAGTTGATTGTTGGCGTCATCGGTTGTATGGCTGAACGCCTGAAACATCAACTGTTAGAAGAAGAAAAATCGGTAGATTTGGTGGTTGGCCCCGATGCTTATCGTGACCTGCCCAATTTAGTGCGTAGTGCCGGAACCGGATTAAAAGCCATCAACGTATTGCTTTCACGCGAGGAAACCTATTCGGACATCAGCCCGGTGAGAATGGACAAAAACCGCGTGTCGTCATTTGTATCCATCATGCGCGGATGCAACAACTGTTGCGCATTCTGCATTGTACCCTACACGCGCGGAGCCGAACGCAGCCGCAGTATTGATACTGTTTTACGTGAGGTGAGCGAACTTGTCGCAATGGGTTACAGGGAAGTGACGTTGCTGGGACAAAATGTTGATTCGTACCGGTGGAAAAAAGAAGATAACAGCATAACGGATTTTGCGGGGCTGCTCGAAGCAGTTGCCGGTATATCGCCCGACATGCGCATACGCTTTTCCACATCGCATCCAAAAGATATGACCGACGAGGTGTTGCATGTGATGGCGGCGCACCACAACATCTGCAAAAGCATCCACCTGCCGGCACAGTCAGGAAGCACGCGCATCCTGGAACTGATGCGGCGCGGCTATACCCGCGAATGGTATCTGAACCGCATTGAAACCATCAAACGCATCCTGCCCGAATGTAGCATTTCCACCGATCTCATTGCCGGCTTCTGTACCGAAACTGAAGACGATCACCACGATACGCTGTCGTTGATGGAACAGGTACAATTTGATTATGCGTTCATGTTCAAATACTCGGAACGCCCCAATACATTAGCAGCCAGAAAAATGACCGATGATGTGCCTGAAAAGATCAAAACACGCCGCTTACAGGAAATCATCAATTTGCAGGGACGATTGTCAGCCGAAAGTAAACAGCGTTGCGTGGGTCAGATTTATGAAGTGCTGGCCGAAAGTGTTTCAAAAAAATCAACTGCCGAACTGTCAGGGCGTAACACGCAGAACATGGTAGTAGTATTTCCAAAAGAGAACTATTTGCCGGGCGATTACGTTCAGGTACGGATTACCGGTTGCACACCGGCAACGCTCATCGGGGTTCACTTATAGTTAGAGCAATTTTCCTCCCAGCAAAACCGCGGCAATTGAGAAATAAATAACCAATCCCGTTACGTCCACAAGGGTTGCCACGAACGGCGCCGACGCCGTAGCCGGGTCTAACCCTAATTTTTTGAGTATTAGCGGAATCATTGATCCTGTCAGGGTACCCCAAAGTACAACGAAAAGCAGCGCTGCCGATACGCTTGCACCTATCCATAGCCAATACTCGCCATAATCGTAAAAACCTATTTTTTGCCACAGGACAATTCTTGTTAAACCTATGATTCCGAGAATCGATCCCAGAAATAATCCTGAAAATATTTCCTTGCGCATCACATACCACCAATTTTGAAACGTCAGTTCTCCCAGAGCGAGGGCACGAATAATCAAACTGGCAGCCTGCGAACCCGAATTACCTCCGCTCGAAATAATCAAAGGAACAAACAAAGCAAGTACCACAGCTTTTTCTATTTCTTCTTCAAAATAACCCATTGCCGATGCTGTAAGCATTTCGCCCAAAAACAGTACAACAAGCCATACGGAGCGTTTTTTCACCATCCCGAACAGCGACGTTTTGGTGTACGACAAATCCAATCCTTCGGTACCGCCGAATTTCTGGAAGTCTTCAGTAGTTTCCTCTTCGAGTACGTCCATTACGTCGTCGATCGTTACGATGCCAAGAAGTGTTCCGTCGGTATCGGTTACGGGTAAGGCTATCCGGTCATTATCCTGAAAAACCTTTATCGCAATCTCTCTGTCGTCATACGCATTCAGGGACACAAAGCGGTTGTCGCTGATTTCGTCGATGGTTTGTTCAGGCGACGCCAATATGATTTCCTTGATACGAATATCGTCAACCAGTTTCCAGTTAGCGTCTACGATATAGACCACATTCAGCGTTTCGGAATCGCGTCCGAATTTTCTGATATGGTCTAACGCCTGCTGTACCGTAAAATATGGTTTGACGGCTACATATTCGGGCGTCATCAAACGGCCAATAGTTTCTTTGGGATAACCAAGCAGACGGGTAGCAATTTCGCGCTCTTCTGCCGAAAGCATCTGCATGAGCCGCTGGCTTACATTACCCGGCAATTCCTCAAAAAATGCGGTACGGTCGTCGGGGTCCAAATCATTGAGCAAACCGGTTAATTGCGAAACATTACCGGCAATTCCCTCAATAATGTCCTCCTGCTCGTCGTGCGACAGATGTTGAAATATCTCTTTTGCCGATTCGCGGGATAGAATACGAAACAATACTATTTGCTCCTCTTTTGGAAGCGATTCGATGAGTTCAGCAATTTGGAACGGCTCCAAATTGTTCAGTTTCTGTTTTAATGTTATCCAGCTTCTTTTGTTGATCAACTGCCGGAAATAATCTCTGATTTCATTCATGATGCAACCTCCTCACAAAATTTTACTCCGCAAGGAAACCGCATACCGGCCCTTACGGAAAGTTTGACACTATCGTTTTACTGCAACTCGGATAAGGACCGTCGTCCATAACTATTTAAATAAAATTATTAAAAACTTAAAAATACATCATCCGGAGGATGATTTTGAAAAATTTTTGCAAAGATATAATTTTTTTTTACCTTTGTCAAAATTATTATTCAATAAAAAATCAAAATATATAAGTGGAAAGGATTACCGAACAACCCTCAAAGTACCGTCATTTGGAGAAAATGTCGGTAGATGAATTAATCGCTAACATCAACAGAGAAGATCAGACCGTGGCATTAGCCATTGAAGAGCAGCTTCCGCAAATCAGCAAAATGATCACTGCCATAGAAGAAAAACTGAAAGCAGGCGGTCGCATGTTTTATTTGGGATGCGGCAGTGGAGGCCGGTTATCTGTATTGGATAAAGTAGAATTGCCTAATACTTATGGCATCGAAAAAGGCGTCATTAACGTGATTCTTGCCGGCGGTGAAGAGCATTTGGTGTTGGCGCTTGAAGCAATGGAAGATGACGAAGAGGATGCATGGAATCAAATGCAGGCGTTCAAGGTGTCGGATAAGGATTTTATTATCGGTATATCTGCCAGCGGAACAACGCCTTTTGTATTGGCCGGTTTAAAAAAGTGCAGGGAAATGAATATCCCCTGCGGCTGTATTGTCGGTAATCCCGGTTCGCCAATCGCCGCTGTTTCCGATTATCCGGTAGAAATCATCACCGGCCCTGAATTTGTAACGGGCAGTACGCGTATGAAATGCGGTACGGTTCAAAAAATGCTGTTTGACATGATCAGTACCACAGTGTTGATCCGTTTAGGACGGGTAGAAGACAACCGGATGGTAAATTGCCGGCTGATCAACAACAAGGTAGTTGACCGCTCGGTAAAAATGCTCATGGAAAGAAAGGGATTAACCGATTATGATCAGGCCAGGGAACTGATTTTGAAATATGGAAATGTTAAAAAAGCAATGGATCATATAGATTCTCTAAACCAAACTTAATATTTTTAAACAGTAGTAATATGGAACAAATAAACAGACGAAAATTTTTAGGAGTTGCTGCTGCGGCAGGAGCTGGAATAGCGCTGGCTCCGACAGTAGCACTGGGTAGCGTCAAAAAAATCGCGCCAATAGTGTTGAGCGATACCGACAGACCTGCCTTACTGGGTGGCCCCAAGGCTCATCCGGGCAGATTTCCCGCGTGGCCTGTGTATGACGGTGCAGAAGAACAGGCGCTGATTGATGCATTGAAAACCGGCAGATGGGGACGTCTCGACGGCAGAATCACTCCAAAGTTCGAAGAGGAGTATGCCAAAATGATGGGTATGAAGAGCAGCCTTGCCGTTGCCAACGGCACAACCGCTTTGTATACTATGCTGGGCGCCGTTGGGGTTGGCCCCGGCGACGAAGTGATTATCCCGGTATATACCTTTGTGGCTACCTACAACGTAGTGGTGCTTAACTATGCGTTGCCGATATTGGTTGATACCGATATTGATACATTCCAGATTGATCCGCAAAAAATGGAACAGGCCATCACCCCGGCTACCAAAGTGCTGATGCCGGTACACATGGGCGGACTTCCCGCAAATCTCGACCGGATCGTACCCCTTGCGCAAAGGCGTAACCTTACACTGATTGAAGACGCCTGCCAGGCGCCGGGATCGGAATGGCGTGGTAAAAAAGTAGGTTCGTATGGGATAGGAGGCGCTTTCAGTTTTCAATCGACCAAGAACCTCAACAGCGGGGAAGGCGGCGCCATTACCAGCAACGATGAAGCGTTTATTGAAACTTGTTATGCATTTCATAACCAGGGACAGGGGAGAAGGCGTACCGACACTTCCTTTAATCCGGGCGAAGCCGGCACACGGGCAAGCAATGGTCGTATCACCGAATTTCAGGGCGCCATACTTCTTGAACAATTAATCCGTCAGCAGGCGCAGGACAGAAGACGCAGACAGAATATCGAATACCTGAATAAACTTTTCAGCGAAATACCCGGTATTACGCCTGCCAAACTGTACGACGGGGTTACCAACGTGTCGTATCACCTGTACATGTTTCGTTATGACAAGAATCATTTCGCCGGTATGAGCCGCGCACGGTTCCTGGAGGCATTACGCGCCGAAGGCGTTCCTTCTGATGCGGGCTACGGCGATCTGAACAGAAGTCCGTATGTGACAGGATTGGCTAATAACAGGCATTATCTGAAAATATACGGCGAAAAAACCATGAAGGAATGGATGGAACGGAATCATTGTCCGCAAAACGACAAACTCACCAGCGAAGAGTCGCTTTGGTTTTTTCAGACCATGTTTTTAGGCTCCACCCGTGATATGGATCAAATCGCCGAAGCTGTGCGTAAAATTCAAAAAAATGCAAGTCAATTGAGAAATTAATCTTTAAAGAATCATCATCATGACATTTAATATTCAAAACGATAAACCCGCCTTATTAGGCGGACAAAGGACTTTTGAGGGAAGATTTTCCTCATGGCCGCTTTATGACAGTACAGAAGAACAGGGATTGCTTGATGTACTGCACAGCAACAAATGGGGACGATTAGACGGAGACGTCACCGCAAAGTTCGAAGCAGAATACGCCAGATTGATGGGCATGAAACATGCTCTTGGAACTTCGGGCGGAACAACCGCTCTGTTTACCATGTTGGGCGCGCTTGGAACAGGCCCCGGCGATGAGGTGATTATGCCGGCGTACACCTTTGTGGCCACCTACAATGTAGTGGTACTCAACTATGCCTTGCCGATTTTGGTGGATACGGATATTGACAGTTTTCAGATCGATACCAAAAAAATGGAAAAAGCCATTACCAAGGAAACCAGGGTACTGATGCCGGTTCACATGGGCGGAGTGCCTGCCGACCTTGATAAGATAGTGGCCATTGCTCAAAAGCATAAACTTCCGATCATTGAAGATTGCTGTCAGGCGCCCGGTTCGGAATGGAAAGGTAAGAAAGTAGGTTCGTATGGCGTAGGCGGAGCGTTCAGTTTTCAATCATCCAAAAACCTGAATACAGGCGAAGGCGGGGCTGTCACTACTAACGACAGTGACTTTCACAAGGCTTGTTATGCTTTTCATCATCAGGGTGAAACGGGGAATGCCGCTACTTTTGGAACAGGTATAGGCACGCGCGGAACCAACGCCCGAATGACCGAATGGCAATCGCGTATTCTGCTGGCGCAAATGACACGTTTTCAGGAACAGGATAAAAAAAGGACTGAAAATGCCTATTATCTGAACAGTATGTTCAAAGATGTAAAGGGTATTTATCCGGCTAAATATTATGCCGGAACGACCAACGTATCGCACCACCTGTACATGTATCGTTACGATAAAAAGCATTTTGCCGGTATGAGCCGTTCACGGTTTCAGGAAGCAATGAGGGCTGAAGGTATTAGTACCAATCCCGGCTATGGCCGTTTGGATACAGACCCTTATGTAGCAAGATTAGCTGCAAACCCGCATTTTTTGAAGATATATGGCGAAAAAACCATGAAACAATGGCTCGAGCGGATCAAATGTCCGCAAAACGTCAAATTAGCCGATGAAGCTCTTTGGCTGGGACAAACCATGTTGCTTGGTTCGAAGCAGGATATGGAAAAAATAGTAGAGGCTGTACGTAAAATTCAAAAATTTGCCAAGGAATTGACAGCGTAAACTATTGTCGATATTTTACGACAATTTTGTGTGAATGTATCCTGCCGGGTTTTCAAAATCCGGCAGGATTTATTTTTTTAAGTGCTTTACTTTCTCCCGTTCATTGGACAGTAATTTTTTGGCAACACGATTTGCATTGAGTTTGATGGGAGCGTCTATAAACTCCGGGAGGTTATACGAATATAGCGATTCGGAATAAGTATCCGGATTCTTTTGCGGGAGAAGAAAAGGTTTGCCTGCATGCCCGTTTTCGTCAATGGCAGCGATATACGGGCGGGTGTAAAGTCTGTCCATGCGTCTGCTTCCGAAAACGATCCAGCGCGAGTTGCTGCTCCAACTGTGATAACTGTCGGCATACTGACTGTTGGCCTCCGTCAATTCGTGTGTCGCAAGGGTTTCCAGATTCAGGATATGCAAATCGGCTTCCTGATGCCATATCCCGAAATTGCCGTAGTCCAGAAGCGTGTACATGATGAACTTCCCGTCGAAAGAAGGTTTGTGAAATGAGATACTTTTACCTTCCGCATCTGCCCTGATCAGTGTGTCTGTTTTTGTGCCAAATGTCCGGGTTGCGGCGTCGAAAGAGATGCTGCACAGGTTATACCGTAACTCACGGAAATCTTCCGGCATATTTTTTTCGGCTGCACAGCAAAAATACAGGGTTTTACCGTCGGGCGAAAAACTGGGATAGGTTACGAAATCGGAGGTGGTTAACAAATCGCATGATAACAGTTCATTGGTTTCAACGTCATAAACCACGATGTCGGAAGCCAGATCGTAGACTTCGACGAGTTTCTCTTTTGCCGAGTGAAACATCTGCCGGGTGGTATTCGTCGAATAGGCGATGAAACGCCCGGAAGGATGCCAGTAGGGATACACGCAGGCAGAAATCGTTTCGTCTGTTTTGGTATCCACGATTTTCAGGTTTTCGTGATTTTTGATCACCGTACCGCCTTTTTCACCGCGTATATGGAGGCTCATCGTCTGGGACTGCGTCCGGTTGAACGAATGGCAATTGATACAGGTGGCAGTAACGAGCGTGTTTTCAATTACCGTGCGTTGCCTGAAATCAGAAAGGTTGCGCTGATAAATCCCCATCTTGCCATACCCGAAATAACCGGGCGGAATCAGCCGGTAGGCCAATCCGTAATCAATCGGATGGGGGCTGATATAAACAGAGAATGGAGCATATTGTTTCCAATGTCCGGCAGATTTAACCGACAAGGTTAGCCGGATGGTATCCCCTTTGTTTTCTGCCAGCAGTCGCTTCCATTTCTTTTCGGGGAATGAAATAAATCCGGATGTCTGGATTTCCAGTAAACCTCCTTTTCCACCTTCCACCCGCAAGTAAAGTTTTTCGTGCGAACCTGCTGCTGAAAAGTTCAACGGAGCAATGGTTGCAGGTACAGTAACTTCTGTATAATCAGGAAAAATGACCGGTGTGGCAGACAGTATTTCAGGGTTTACAACAGTTTCGCTGCATGAGGTGTACAACAAGATGTTAGCGCAACTGATGAGGATAAGGATGATGTTCTTATTCATGGATTCAGGCTTTAAGTACTCTGCAAAATATATTTGACATTTTTGAATATTCGTTTAGGCACGTGAAATAAAAAACTTAAAAAAGTATTGTGTCAGCGATGAAATGTCCCGCAGGGACAGCACTTTATTAACCGTAGATTTTAATCTACGGAAAAGCCAGCATGACGAATACACTGCAAAGTCCCGCAGGGACGGCACAAGCCCCACCCCAACCCTCCCCCAATGGAGAGGGAGCAGTATCGTCCCTGCGGGACTTTGGAGAGCGCAGGAGGCATATCCCGGCCGTAGATTAAAATCTACGGTTAATAAAATGTCGTCCCTGCGGGACTCGGTTGCTGAGCGCTGTCGAAGTAATTCTCTACTTTGGATAAATCCTGTCCGTTTGAAAACCATGATATGTTTTTTATTTTTCATTCCTAATCTTTTCATCTTCTTTATGTTTTTTGCCCCTTGCGGAGCGGTTAATACTAATTTTTAATTATTTACTTATTTTTGATTAAAATTTCGCGGCAAAATTACAGGTAAAAAAAATGCGTGTCAATCACCCAAAAGGGTGAAAATGCACTTTCGTGTAAATTTTTTATCGCAAAGGCATAACTTGTGGCCGAAAAACAGTTACATTTGCATAAAATTTTATGGTATG
>Ga0082212_10011061_pt1 | contig 11472 bp, 9 predicted proteins | sample TergutNt197P3_FD_71548 | JGI IMG/M metagenome (GOLD analysis project Ga0082212, IMG submission 71548) | Neocapritermes taracua P3 segment gut microbial communities from Petit-Saut dam, French Guiana - Nt197 P3 | ecosystem: Host-associated > Arthropoda: Insects > Digestive system > Gut ... | reverse complement strand
CGACCACTTTATAACATTTTACGCCTTTGCCACCGCGTTTCTGAATATTAAATTCTTGCAGGTAGGTCCGTTTCCCCATGCCGCGTTCTGAAACGATTAATAACGAATCACCTTGATGATCGAGCTGCATTCCGACAATTTCATCGCCATCAGACAAATTCATTCCTCTCACACCCATCGATGAACGACCAGTTGAGCGAACGTCAGTTTCCCTAAAACGGATACACATGCCATATTTCGTAACAAGGAATATTTCTGTATCTTGATCCGTAATCTTAACTTCGATCAATTCGTCATCATCCCGAAGATTAATCGCAATCAAGCCATTTTTTCGGACATTGCTATATTCGATAATGTGGGTTTTTTTCGCGATACCCTTTTTGGTAATCATGAACAAATTTTTAGAATGTTCATAATCTTTGATCGGGATAATTGCCGTGATATTTTCATCCGGATTTAGCTGTAAAAGATTGATAATCGCTGTACCTCGGGCAGTCCGTCCGGCTTCCGGTATTTCATAAGCCTTCAAACGATAAACCCGCCCATGATTGGTAAAGAACATAATATAGTCATGGGTCGTTGTCATTAAAAGATCATCGATATAATCATCTTCAATGGTTGACATCCCTTTAATACCCTTGCCGCCACGGTTTTGTGTACTGAAATTATCAATCGTCATCCGCTTGATATAACCAACACTGGTTAAAGCAATAATCGTATTTTCGCGCGGAATCATATCTTCCATCGAAATATCAAATTCATCAAAGCCGATTTGACTACGACGTTCATCGCCGAATTTTGTCCCAATAATCATGATTTCTTCGCGGATTACCCGAAGCAAAATCTTACGATCACCCAAAATAGATTTTAATTCAGCAATTTTTTGCAAAAGCTCTTTATGTTCATTTTCCAGCTTTTCTCTTTCCAAACCAGTTAAAGCACGAAGACGCATTTCAACAATCGCTTGTGTCTGCATATCAGAAAGACCAAAGCGTTCGGTTAATTTCTCCCTGGCTTCAGCGGTACTCTGGCTGCCGCGGATAATCCTTATGACTTCATCAATATGGTCTAAGGCAATCAACAGACCCTTTATAATATGTTCACGTTCTTCGGCTTTATTTAAATCATACTGTGTCCTTCTGGTGACTACTTCTTCCTGATGAGCCAAATAATGACGCAGCATGTCCAAAAGATTTAATACTTTTGGCTCGTTATTCACTAAGGCAAGCATAATAATGCCAAAGGTATCTTGCATCTGCGTATGTTTGTAAAGCTGATTGGTGATCACATTGGCATTCGCATCACGCCTAAGCTCGATGACGATTCGCATTCCGTCACGATCGGATTCATCACGTAAATCAGTGATTCCATCGATTTTTTTCGTTTTAACCAATTCCGCGATTTTTAGCAGCAAGTTTGCTTTATTTACCATGTATGGCAATTCAGTGACGATGATTTGATTTTTGCCATTACTAAGTGTTTCAATATCGGTTACCGCCCGAACCCGGACTTTGCCCCGGCCGGTCCGATATGCTTCCTCACTGCCACGCGTTCCAAGAATTACGCCGCCGGTCGGAAAATCAGGGGCCGTCACAATATCCATTACTTCTTCTAAGTCTGTTTCACGGTCTTCGAGAATATGATTGTCGATAATTCTTACAACAGCATCAATTACTTCGCGCAGATTATGCGGAGGAATATTCGTTGCCATGCCAACTGCAATACCGGTTGTACCGTTAACGAGCAGGTTTGGATAACGAGCAGGCAAAACAGTTGGCTCTTTTTCCGTTTCATCAAAGTTAGGGGCAAAATCAACCGTATCTTTATTAAGGTCAGCCAAAAGTTCCATTGAAATTTTGGATAAACGCGCTTCCGTATAACGCATCGCTGCCGCGCCGTCACCGTCAACCGAGCCAAAATTTCCGTGCCCGGCTACCAGTGGATAACGAGTTGACCAAGGTTGTGCCATATTCACCAAAGCACCATAAATCGAGCTATCACCATGGGGATGATATTTACCCATCGTATCACCAACGATACGGGCACATTTACGATGTGGCTTATCCGGACCGTTATTTAGTTCAATCATTGAGTGAAGAATCCGCCGTTGTACGGGCTTAAGTCCATCCCGGACATCCGGCAAAGCGCGTGACGCAATAACACTCATGGCATAATCGATATACGAATTTTCCATGGTCTTTTGCAAGTCTATTTCCACTATTTTATCATGTACAGGTTTGTCAAAAATATTGTCTTCCATATTTATAACCATGCTCCTTCCAAAGTCTGGAGACTTTGTGCGAAGCACAAATCTCCGGTTGAAAGAACTTAATTCTTTCAACCTTACATCCTTTTTTATATTTATACATCAAGGTTTTTCACAAATTTTGCATTTTCTTCAATAAATTCACGACGTGGCTCAACTTTATCACCCATTAATGTCGTAAAAGTCAAATCAATCTCTGATTCCGCTTCTTCGTTCATTGTTACTTTTAACAAGACTCGTTTTTGCGGATCCATGGTCGTATCCCAAAGCTGGGTGGCATCCATTTCGCCTAGTCCTTTGTATCGCTGAATTTTATTATTTTGATCACGCCCAATTTCTAAGATCAGCTTATTTAATTCATCATCACTATAGGCATACCAAATTTTCTTGTTTTTTTCCAGTTTATAAAGTGGCGGTTGTGCCATATAAACATAACCTTGCTTTATCAATTCCGGCATGAAGCGATACAAAAAGGTTAATAGCAATGTAGAAATATGGGCACCGTCGACGTCAGCATCCGTCATAATAATGATTTTATGATATCTAAGTTTTTCAATATCAAAATCTTCCTGGATTCCTGTCCCAAAAGCAGTAATCATTGCTTTAATCTCAGCATTGCCATAGATTCGATCAAGCCGGGCTTTTTCGACATTCAATATTTTACCGCGCAGGGGTAAAATAGCTTGTGTTGCCCGGCTTCTTGCCGTTTTGGCACTGCCGCCGGCCGAGTCACCTTCGACAATATAAATTTCACAATTTTTGGGATCTTTATCAGAACAATCAGCCAGTTTGCCAGGTAAGCTCATGCCATCCAAAGCTGTTTTTCTTCTGGTTAAATCACGAGCCTTGCGGGCGGCATCCCTAGCCCTTTGGGCAAGGATAGATTTTTCACAAATCATTTTTGCGATGGCCGGATTTTGTTCAAGGTAATAAGTAAGCTGCTCACTGACAATATTATCAACCGCACCTCTTGCTTCGGTCGTACCTAGTTTCTGTTTTGTCTGGCCTTCAAATTGCGGGTCTTCGATTTTTACACTGACAATCGCAGTTAATCCTTCTCTGACATCTTCACCGGATAAATTTGGTTCACTCTCTTTTAATATTTTATTGGTCCGGGCATAATCATTAAAAGTTTTCGTAATTGCATTACGGAAACCGATTAAGTGGGTACCACCTTCCGGAGTATTGATATTGTTTACAAAACTATAAGAACTTTCCACATAAGAATCATTATGCTGAATGGCAACTTCTACCTCAATATTATTTTTTTTGCCTTCAAAATAAAGAACAGTATCATAAATAGCTGTTTTACTGCGGTTCAAATAAGTTACAAATTCCTTTATTCCCCCTTCATAGTAAAATTCACGTTTTACTTCACCTTCTCCATCAAGCTCACGATGATCACGAAGAATAATTCGCAAACCTTTCGTAAGAAAAGCCATTTCACGGAGTCTTTGTTTTAAAACGTCAAATTCAAAAAAATTTGTCTCTTGAAAAATCGTGGTATCTGGCAAGAACGTGACCTTTGTCCCAGTTAATTCTGGTTCACATTCACCAACTACTTTTAGTTTTGATGAAACAATCCCACGTTCATAACGTTGACGGTGGATTTTTCCGTCTCTGAAAACTTCTACTTCCAACCAATCCGACAAGGCATTTACCACTGCTGCCCCGACACCGTGCAAACCGCCGGAAACCTTATAACCTCCGCCGCCAAACTTACCTCCGGCATGAAGAATTGTAAAAACTACTTCAACCGCAGGAATGCCAGCTTTTTGATTCAAACCAATCGGAATTCCGCGGCCATTATCATAAACCGTAACTGAATTATTTTTATTGAGCGTAACATCAATAATAGAACAAAATCCGGCTAATGCCTCATCTACTGCATTATCAACAATTTCATAAACCAGATGGTGAAGGCCACGGCTGGCAGTTGTGCCAATATACATGCCCGGGCGCTTCCGGACAGCTTCCAAACCTTCTAATATCTGAATTTGATCTGCACCATAATCCATATTATTATTGTTTTCCATTAATTTCCTTCCTCCAAACGAGCCACACTTCCATCTACTACCCGAAAAATGCGGTCTATTTCAAATCTATTATTGACAAATTCATCAAGTCCTGTACATGTGATGATTGTTTGAATATTACCAATGTTATTCAATAAAAAATTCTGTCTGTTGCTATCTAATTCTGATAATACATCATCTAATAAAAGCACGGGAGTATCTTTCGTAATTTTTTTAATCAATTCAATCTCAGAAAGTTTTAAAGAAAGAGCAGCTGTTCTTTGCTGTCCTTGAGAACCGAATTTTCTAATATCAATGCCATTTATATAAAAAGAAAAATCGTCGCGGTGGGGACCAACAGTTGTTTGCTTTAAGCGAATATCTTTTTCATAGTTTAAAGCCAAGTTCTTTTCAAAATCTTTAATTGACGTGCCTGCTTCATATAATATTCTTAATTCTTCCTTGTCACCGGATAGTTTTTTATGTATTCTTACGATGATTTCATTTAATTGTTCGGCAAAAGCTTTTCTTCTTTCAATTATTTTACTCCCATACGAGACAAGTTGTGTGTCCCAAATGGAAATTGTATCTTTTAGTGAAGGATTTATTTGAATATCCTTTAATAGCTTATTTCTTTGATAAATAATTTTGTTATAATGATTCAAGTTATAAAGGTAAAAATTATCTAGCTGACATAGTTCCATATCGGCAAAACGCCGCCTTTCAGAAGGACCACTCTTGATAATCGCCAAGTCTTCCGGAGAAAAAAACACTACATTTAATATTCCCATTAACTCGGCCGCTTTTTTAATTCTCTGATTATTAATCGCAATGCCTTTTGATTTTGCACTGCGCAAATGCATATCAACCTTGGTTATTTCATCATCTTTTTCAATATAGGTTCGAATATGAGCTTCTTCTTCTAAAAAATTGATGATATCTTTATCTTTAGTTGATTTATGCGATTTTGTCGTGGAAGAAATAAATATAGCTTCTAAAATATTGGTTTTACCTTGTGCATTATCGCCATATAGAATATTTGTACCTTCACTAAAATCGATAGTCAATGACTGATAATTGCGAAAATTATTTAATTCCAATGATTTTATGATCATCTTATTTTATTTCTCAATTATGACTTCATGTCCATTATAAAAAATGACATCACCGTCATAAAGTTTTCTACCGCGCCTTATTTCCACTTCATTATTTACTTTAACCAATCCATCCCCAATCACAAATTTTGCTTCACCGCCATTACTCACTAAATTTGCTACTTTCAAGGCTTGTCCAAGTTTTATATATTCTTCTTTTAATTTAACTATATTATTTTTCATATTTTTATGAAACGGTCGTAAAGTTAACCGGAAGAACCAAATAAATATAATTTTCTTCGCTATCCCTGATAAAACAAGGAGCTTTGGGATTAACCATATAAATATCAATCATTTCATCATCAATAACTTTTAAAGCATCAATTAAAAATTTAGGATTAAAACCAATCATTAAATTTTTGCCTTGTTTTACAATATCTATTTCGTCATTCATGCTGCCAATCACAGAATTGATTTTGAGCTCCATCATATTATCGGTAATATTAATGATAATTGGTTTTTTATCTCCTTCTTTAATTAAAAGAGTTGCCCGGTCAATACAATTAAAAAATTCTTTTTTATTGACTGTTACCTTTGTTTCAAAATCACTGGATAACATTTGATCAATCCGGAAATATTCACCTTCTATTAATCGGGAAACTACCATTGTTTGGTCAAACTCAAAAACGACATGTTTTCCAGTAAAGAAAATAGTAACATCTTTATCTGTATCACCTGATAAAATTTTACTGATTTCATTCAATGTTTTACCAGGAATCACTACTTTACGGTTTGGATAATTATTCTTTAAACTTACTTTTCTAATTGAAATACGATGGCCATCCAAGGAACAAACCTTTAATTTATCTCCGCTTATTTCAAATAATTCACCAGTCATTAACTTATTATTTTCATTATCAGCAATCGAAAAAATAGTTTGTCTGATTGATTCCTTTAAAGTAAATTGTGAAATCAAAATAGAATCAATCCTTTCTATTTCTGGTAAATAAGAAAAATCTTCTCCGGATTTTCCCATTCTTGTATGTACAGATTTTTCACAACTAATTACAATCTTAAAATTTTCATCTGCATTAATATTTACATCATTATCAGGAAGTTTTCTTACCAATTCAGAAAAATCTTTTGCATCCCATGCTATTTTTCCTTCTTTTATTACTTTCCCATTAATTTTTGTTTCGATACCCATTTCCATATCATTTGCTGTTAGCTTAATGCTTGACCCGGATGCTTCAACTAAAATACATTCAAGAATTGACATCGTAGTTTTATTTGGAACCGCTTTTGATACTATTTGTACTCCGTTTAATAATTCAGCTTTTGAACATGTGATATTCATTTTAGTTTCCTTTCTTTTGTCCAAAAAATATTAATATATTAATATAGAAATGATAGTAGTAATAGTAATAGGGCATGTGGATATGTGGAAAAGCTTATCTTATCTTGTAATTAAAAGATTATTTATTGTTTATATGTAATGAATAACTCTATATTTATTTTGTTTTAGTTTTTACTTATCAACATTCAATAATTTTATGCCAATCTTTATTATAAGATAAAATATCTTTATAAACAAGTTATAAACGCTAAATTGTTTATAACCGTTATTTTTAACTATTTTGGGCTGATTACTTTCATAATTACGTCAATTTTATTTTTTAATTCTTCATTTTCCAGTAAATCGTTTTTAATTTTGTCATAACCGTGGATAACTGTTGAGTGATCTTTTTTTCCTAGTATTTTGGCAATTTGGTTATAGGGATAATCAGTTAATTGACGGCAAAGGTACATCACAACGTGTCTTGGCTGTGCGAATTCTTGATTTCTTTTTTTGGAAGTTATATCAGCCGGATCGACGTTATAATGTTCCGCAACAATATTAATAATTAATTTAGGGGTTATTTCTTTTTTTTCATTATTATATATGATATCTTTTAATGTTTCTTCAATATCTTGCATATTTAGTTCTTGATTTTCTATTTTTGAAAAAGCCAGCACTTTATTCAAAGCACTTTCAAGCTCCCTGACGTTAGATGTAACGTTTTTGGCGATATAATCAAATACTTGTTCATTAATTTTTTTGTTTTGGATTTCAGCGTTTCTTTGCAGAATTGCCATTCTTGTTTCGTAATCAGGCGCTTGCATATCTGCAATTAATCCCCAAGAAAAACGACTTCTAAGTCTTTCTTCTAAAGTTTCAAGATCTTTTGGGGGCTTGTCTGATGTAAGAATAATTTGTTTTTCGTTCATATGTAAAGCATTAAAGGTATGAAAAAATTCTTCCTGGGTACTTTCTTTTCCAATAATAAATTGAATGTCATCCAATAATAAAACATCTACGGTACGATATTTTTCTCTAAGCTCGGCCATTATAGAAGGATCGCCGCGGCCAATACGAATAGCGGTGATTACTTCATTTGTAAAATCTTCACTTGTAGTATATAAAATTTTTGTTTTGGGATTATTATTTAAAATAAAATGACCGATGGCATGAATTAAATGCGTTTTTCCCATTCCGGATCCACTATAAATATAGAGAGGATTATAAACAAGTCCCGGAGATTCAGCAACTGCCAACGCGGCCGAATGAGCAAAGCGATTATTATTTCCAACAACAAAAGAATCAAATAAATATTTTGAATTTAGATTGGCGCTTTCATAATTGCCACTATAAACAATTCCATCGTTTATTATTTTTCGTTCGCCTTGTTCTTTATCTTTTTCTAAAATGAAAATAATATCACAGTCTGTTTCAGTTAATTCAGTAATGGTAACTTTAAAAAACAAGGCATATTTTGAAGTTACATATTTTAGGGTATGATATTGATCAGAAGGAATTAATATTATAATTTCTTTGTTTTCATCATTAATATCATGAAAAATTAAAGGTTCTATCCATGTATAATAAGAAACATCAGACAATTCATATTCGTTTCTAACCGTATTTTTTATATTTTCCCAATTATCTGATATAAAACTTCTAATATTGGACATTTACAAGCCTTTCGAAAGCGAAAAATAAGTATGATTATGATTTCATTAGAATCATAATATATTCTATATTAATATAATTAAATAAAATAATCAAATAGAAATTAAAAAAGCTTGACTTTGATAGAGTTGGTACCTTATAATCTAAATGTTGTTTATCTGTTGGAAGGAGGTGTTTTTCATGAAAATGACGTTTCAGCCGAAGAAAAGGCAAAGATCAAAAGTCCATGGGTTTAGAGCTAGAATGAAAACTGCTGCTGGCAGAAGAGTTTTGGCGGCAAGAAGAGCTAAAGGGAGAAAAAAATTATCTGCTTAGGCCGCGATAAGTGGCCTAAATCTAATTTTATGAAATTTAGTAAATCACTTAAAAAAAACTGGAAATTCCGTGAAGTTTATAAGAATGGTAAATATTTTGCCAATAAATTTTTAGTAGTATATATTACAGAAAACAACACAGAAAATAATTATTTGGGAATAACAGTTTCAAAAAAAGTGGGCAACAGTGTGGTAAGACATCGGATTACCAGACTCGTTAGAGAAGTTTATCGACTGCATGAAATGATGTTTAATAGTGGTTTAAATATCGTAGTCGTTGCCAGAGTCAGTGCTTTAGAAGCTTCCTTTAAAGATATTGAGCAGTCAGTTTTACATTTAGCAAAGCTTCATAAAATCATAAAATAAGAAAATTTTATTCGAAGTCTGGCAATTAATTTCATTTGAGCATGAAAAAAATAATAATTGAAGTTATTAAATTTTATCGTAAATATATTTCCCCTATGAAAACGACGAAATGTCCTTATTATCCTACTTGTTCAACGTATGGAATGGAAGCAGTTGAAAAATACGGAACAATACGTGGAGGATTCATGACATTTTGGCGCGTTTTGCGTTGTAATCCTTTTTCAAAAGGAGGATATGATCCGGTAAAATAGCGTCGCAAAGCGACGCATTATGAGAATGCTTTGCATTCTCCGTTAGGAGGAACTCTATTTGTTAGCAATATTAACGAAATATGATGGTGCGTTTTTAGGTCCAATTGCCAAAATTCTTGGCCAAGTGATGAACGGTATTTTTAATTTTTTAGATACGATTAAGATACCAAATACCGGTTTATCAATTATTTTATTTACAATTGTCATTTATCTTTGTATGTTGCCGCTAACGATTAAACAGCAAAAATTTTCTAAGTTGTCAGCAAAGATGAATCCAGAATTACAGGTGGTCAGAGAAAAATACAAAGGTAAAAAAGATCAGGAATCAATGCAGGCAATGAATAGCGAAACACAAGCTGTTTATGCAAAGTATGGCGTTTCGCAGACCGGTACTTGCGTCCAGCTTTTGATTCAGATGCCGATTTTGTTTGCTCTTTACCGGGTTATCAGCAACATGCCGGCATATGTTACAAAAATAAAAGAAGCTTTCTTTCCTCTGGTGGACAAGCTCATTCTTTCCGAAGGCAGCTCTGATTTTATTCAAAGTAAAGAAAATTTCAAAAATACTGCGATGATTAATACCAATAAACTTTTCGGAAGTGAAAATTTTGTTCCCGGAGAAGTCACTGAGTATGTCCAAAATGCTTATATTGATATTCTGAATAAAGCAACAACTTCGGAATTTAATATGATCGCCGAAAATTATCCGAAGCTGGCACAAGATGTAAGTAATACTGCCTCACTATTGGAGCAATATAATAATTTTCTTGGTATTAATATTGGAAATTCACCGTCTGATATGGCAGCAACAGCTTGGAATGGCGGTAGCAATGTAATGTGGTTTGCTTTAATTGCGGCTTTCATTATTCCTGTTTTATCAGCTGTTACCCAATGGATAAACATAAAATTAATGCCTCAGCAGACGGCCGGTACCGAGCAGGCCGGGCAAATGATGCAAACAATGAAAATGATGAATACAATGATGCCACTGATGTCAGCATTTTTCTGCTTTACCCTTCCGGCTGGTATGGGTCTTTATTGGGTAGCCGGTGCTGTAGTTAGGAGTATTCAGCAGGTAATCATTAATCGTCATATTGACAAAGTTGATTTGGATGAACTCATTAAAAAGAATGTCGAAAAGCGCAAAAAGAAAATGGAACGATTAGGTATTGATCCGGATAAAGTAAATACTTATGCCTCCATGAATACTAGAAATGCCGGTGCGCCAACAAGATCAATTACCAGCAAGGCTAATCAGTCAACCGGTACGAAAGTTTCAACACACGATAAAAGTACTGCTAAGAGTACGGATGTTGAAAATAAAAATTATAAACCCGGCAGCCTTGCTGCCAAGGCAAATATGGTCAGGGACTATAATGAGCGTAACAATAAATAGAAAAATAAATTTTTATGAGAAAGGGAAGGTATTTTAATGGAATATATTGAAATCAGTGCAAAGACACTAGACGATGCAATTACAGAAGCATGTCAGGAATTGATGATTACCAGTGATAAATTGGACTACATTGTTGTTGAAGAAGGTTCAAATGGATTTTTAGGTTTGGGCTCAAAACAGGCGACCATCAAAGCAAAAATTAAAAATACAATTGTTGACCGGGCGTCAGAATTTTTGAATGATGTATTTCATGCCATGAGTATGGCAGTAGAGGTAGATGTTAGTTTTGATGAAAAGGAACGAAACATTGATGTTAATCTATCCGGTGCAGAAATGGGTGTTTTAATTGGTAAACGCGGACAAACATTAGATTCTTTGCAGTATTTGGTTTCATTAGTAGTCAACAAAGAGAGCGGCGAATATATTCGGGTGAAGGTTGATACAGAAGATTACCGTAAGAGAAGAAAAGATACTTTGGAAAACTTAGCAAAAAACATTGCCTTTAAAGTAAAAAGATCAAGACGCCCGGTTTCTTTGGAACCGATGAATCCCTACGAAAGAAGAGTAATCCATTCGATTTTACAAGGCGATAAATTTGTTACTACTTATAGTGAAGGTGAAGAACCATTCCGCCGCGTTGTTGTTACGCTTAAAAAATAATTGATATGGTAAATGATACGATTATAGCTCCGGCAACCGCGATGGTGAATTCGGGAATAGGAATTATTCGCTTAAGCGGCGACAAATCAATAGAAATTAC
>Ga0082212_10011060_pt1 | contig 11473 bp, 6 predicted proteins | sample TergutNt197P3_FD_71548 | JGI IMG/M metagenome (GOLD analysis project Ga0082212, IMG submission 71548) | Neocapritermes taracua P3 segment gut microbial communities from Petit-Saut dam, French Guiana - Nt197 P3 | ecosystem: Host-associated > Arthropoda: Insects > Digestive system > Gut ... | reverse complement strand
CCGTTATTGGTTTTGGGGGGATGTAGGAACCCCTGGATGGAAAAAATTGTCGGCAAATTTTTTGAGGAAGAGGAAAAATTTAACGTTGACCCGGCAGACATGGTTCATGGAAAAGCCGGCAGCTTCCAGATGGGACAAAACCTTGGAACGGGCAACTATACCGATGCATCCAACACCCATGAGGTAACACTGACTAAGGACTTTTACATGTGCAAATACCCGGTAACCCAGGAAATGTACCAGGCGGTTATGGGGACAAACCCCAGCTTTTTTACAACAGCGAAAGGGAGACCGCCCAACCCGGGAGAAACTGACGGGAAACGCCCTGTGGAAATGGTAAGCTGGTACGACACCCTTGTGTTCTGCAATAGGCTGAGTATGTTGGAAGGCTTGTCACCGGCGTATCAAATGCAAAAGGACGACTTGTCAGGGACAAGTACCAACCCTGCCGATTGGGGGGCAGTGCCATCTTCTTCCGGTGATGCGAGGTGGGATGCGGTAACAATTGTAGCCGGTTCCACAGGGTACCGTTTACCGACCGAAGCCCAATGGGAATATGCTGCCAAAGGCGGGCATATTGCGCAACAATACGACTTTGCGGGGAGCGATAACGTTGGTAATGTTGCGTGGTATGGTAGCAATAGCAACGGTAAGACCCATGAAGTAATGAAGAAGGCGGCAAACGCGTTGGGGTTATTCGACATGAGCGGGAACGTATTTGAATGGTGCTGGGACTGGTATGGGGCGTACAGCAGCGGGGCGCAAACAGACCCGGAAGGCGCGTCCTCGGGGACTTTCCGCGTGCTGCGCGGCGGGTACTGGGGCTCTGCGGCGGAGGGATGCCTTTCAGCGTACCGGGGCAGCCTCAATCCGGGCTACCGCAGCGACGATCGCGGTTTCCGTCTTGTACGCCCCTCAGTTTTCTGAAAAATCAGCATCAAGAGGGGAACCTTCGCGGCTATGCCGCCCGGTTGAGTATACCGTGCTGATTTTTCAGATTGAAGTTTTTGCTTCGCAAAAACTTCACCTAAAGCACTGGTTACAGCGGTGTCCATGCCGCAGGATGTTTGTCTGGGAGTTTTGCGTTTTTGGAAAACGGGCTTCCTGTTTACGAATGGACAACCTGTCCCCCACCAATATGGGAAAATTGATGCGTTCAGTTCATTAAATTGAGATTTATCTACTAATCTGCAGCATTATGGGCGTCTCGTGGAGATCCTGTATTCCTCTGGTGCCGATGCGTACATGGCTAAGGGTAAGGATTTCTTCATTTTGGCTTACTATAAAAGTTTCTCTTTCCGTTTCTCCGTTTCCTTTTTCATTGCGTAATTCCAGTAATTGATGCTCATTAAGGATAAAAAACACGTACTGTCCGCTGCGGCTGAGTTCTGAAGGGCCGGACAGGAGATCGATGCGATAGGAACCATCTTTGCTGAAAGTAATTGTTCCGTCCTGGCCGGTAAAACGTTCTTCCATGTATGGCAGGGTTTTCCGGCTTTCCGTTACCGGTTCTGCCGCCGGCAGCCGTGTATATGAACCGTCCCAAATGACATTGGGGCCCGATCGGAGGTATGCATCCTGTAATACTCTGAGCCGGATGCTTTCCAGAGAGACAAGCTCTACGTTAATTGTCCGCCTGAGTTTGGTTAGCGATACATTCCAGCTGTTAATGAGTATGCCAAGGCGGGTGGGAGTGGTATTTTGCCAGACAAACACTTCTTCGGAATTGTCATTATAAAAAATCAATTCCCGGGTATTGGTGTTAAAATACACATATTTTCGTATTTGACCGTCTTCCTGGTACCAAAGTCCGTGAATAAACCCTTCAAAATGTTCGGGATTTCCGTTCAGCAATTCCCGTACACGCATTTGTTCAATCTGTGTTCCGGGAATTTTTACCGTACGGGATTGTTCATAAAGGCCGTTGACAGGATTATAAGTGTAGCTTACCTCAATTTGGTCCATTATGTTGGAAGAAGTGTAATCCCTGCCGTAAGTAGCGATATTTAGGCTTCGCCCCTGAGCCCTTCGGCCGTATTCCGGTTCTTCTACGGCAATGGAGCCTTCAATAAGAAATTCGGCAATTTTGACAAACGGTTCTTCCTGGTCATCAATTTTTCTGAATGCCGTTAAGGTTTGCTCTCCTGCACCGTTCATCCCCGAAACCAAAATACAGATTCCCCCGTCGCCTATCAAATCTTCGCTGTAGAGGATTAGGGTGCCGGGCTTTGTGGCGGCGGTTGAGGCATTCCATCGTCTGTAATATAAATCCTGTTCTGGATTATAATCCGCGTAGGTTATATAAATGGGAGAATCGATATCCTGAAGTTTTCTGTAGGCGATAACCTGTTCTTCGTAGGAATCGCCGTCAAAATCCCTGGTCAGAACCGCTACAGGTATTTCGTCTTCCTCTAAAGTGAGATTTAAGCCATGGATATCTTCTCCGTTTGTTGAACGGACTGATTCTCCTCCGGCTCCCATGCCCTGGGGAATTACTACTTTTGTCCTTTGAATTTCCCGGTTTTTCGAGGAAAAAAAGTCTCCGGGCAGGAAAACCAATGCCCCGATTACTCCGGCTGTCAGAAGAAAAACAATTATCGTAAATACTTTAAAGTGTCCCCTGGTCATTCAGACAAGCCTATCAGGACCTGATTTACTGGCGGTTATTGGAATTAGCTGAAGATCGGTTTACCTTGGAGTCAAAATCAAATCCAATGGTTAGTACCCTCCAGCCGGAAAAGCTGTCTACCCGGGAATATCGTAAAAGTCCTGCCGATTCCGCTTCCTGAGAAGGAGGATCTTTGGCTCCGGACCCGCTTATCAGCAAAGTATAGCTGGTTCTGTTGCTTTTTCCTGCCTGGGCTTTTGCTTCTTCCAGGGCTCCCCTGTAATCCGCAGCATTCCCTTGATAACGGATTCCCCGTATTGCTCCTTTTACCTCTTCTTTATTTTCCAAAGTCCCCGAATAGATCAATTCCGGCTTGGCTCCGGCTGTCCATATCCAGATCCGGTCTTCTTTCACAAGCATTCCGTCTATAACGGTGTTACATAGCCAATTTGTCGCTTCTTCCCTGCCTTTTTCCATGGCGGAAGAACTGTCTACAATAATATACACATCTATAGGGGTAGTCCGGTCATTTGCCCCCCACATGGAGACTGCACATACTATCAGAAGGCAAATAAGGCCCCAATTTTTCATTTTTTTCCCAAACATAGTAATAGTTTAGCATAATTTTCATTAATGTACATTAGAAATTCAAGAAAATTGAAAAAAGGGGTTTACATTTTAAAATAAATCAATCTATAATTATTAAACTAGTACCATACTTATTGAAAACTATTTTTTGGAGGAGACAAGAATATGGGAGCAATTGACCTGCCCAAAAGTCCTAATGTATTTCATCCTGAAAAACCCAGTGCTGTCGGTTCACGTAACTCACTTGCACAGGAATATAGGGATCAGCAAGCCGAAGTAAATCAGCTTCTGGAAGAAGAAACTAATAAGGTTATCCACCATATCAGTTCCAAGTTACCCAAAGATGTTCTTGAACGTCTGGATATCATGGGCGGGATGAAGGAAAAACTGTACAATTACTTTAACCAGAATTACCAGAACATGTTCAATCGTTATGTTGTGACATCTGAAGATGAAATGGTAAAAAAAGTCCGGAATTTTATCGACAAGGAAGAAACCAAGGTCCTTGCACGCTATACCCCCAAGGAAATATCAGAACTCCTTGATGCGGTCGGCGGCGCAGATAAGTTCAATACCGGTGAAATTGAAAAATCCATGGTTAATATGTACGGCCACCTGCAGGGTCATATCCAGCGGGGTGTAAACGACCTGGAAAACCTGACCAACAGCCTTTTAAGGCAGAAAACTGATACGGGTGCGTTTATCCGCGGGGAAAACGCTTATTCTATTGTCAAATGTTCCTTCAAAGACAATATAGTTAAGCCAAAAACAGTATCAGATGTTAAACTTTCGGTGAACATTCTTGATGCAGAGCTTATCAGCCCTATTTTCCACTACCAGGTAACTGTGGAATACCTGATTAAGGATCTTTTATCCAAGCATATTATCGATTCTATCGATAAAGAAATTGAAAAGATCAAGGATCAGCGGATTGATCAAGGTCAGGAAGAACTTTCGGACAGCGAAATTATCTTCAGCAAAATGGGAAGAGTTGAAAACTACACCGAAGACGAAGTAGAGAACCCCAAATCCAGGCGTTACAGTATCATAGCCAAAAACCTTATGGATCGGATTGGCGATCTTCGGGCGGAAATTGACCCTGATTCTTTCGATCAGCTCAATATCCGTGAAAATTTAAAGAAGATTATCGATATTGAAAATATCCGTAACCGGGGCTTCAATACCGCCATTAACTCCATTACCGCCATTCTGGATACTTCCAAAATGGGGTACCAGTATATCGAAAACCTTAAAAATGCCAGGGAGTTGCTGATCCGCGAGTATGAAGATACCGATACGGCGAACCTTCCGGATGAGCGGTATCAGGTCAGGATGCGGTATTATGATAACGCCCAGTTAAACGAAGAGCGGAATGCCTTTGGTGTTCAAATGAAGAGCTTTGAAACAGAAGTTCAGCATCTTTGGGATGTACTCGAAGTAATTTACCAGAGCAGTAAGCCGGCTTTTAAAGTTACCGATTTTGACGACCTGGCTGCCAAGCAAAAAGTCAAAATCCGCAAAACCATTAAAGCCAAATCCGGCGATCCTCTCTACGAAGACATTGCCAAGGTATGGGACGAAATCTCCTTTGTAAAAGCCGGCGAAACGGAAGTAGAACGGATGAACCGGACTTTTATCTACGAAAAGGATAAGATCCGGCAAAAAATTATCCTTATGCGTAATAAAATGAAAGCCATGTATGATTACCAGTACCCCATAGAACGGCGGGTAATGGAAGACAGACTTTCCTTCCTGGAACGGGAATACAACAAGTATGATTACATGATTAACCCTTACCATATCCAGCCGGGTCTTCTCCTGGACGTAGATATTACTTCCATCAAACGGAAAAAAGCCACTTTGGACGCTATGGCCAACGTGCTGAATGAATTCCTCCATGGTGTTTCCAAGGGATTCCAGGATGCTGCCTTTGCATCGTTCAGTCGGCGGCGATCTACGGTACGGGAAGATATTAATCAGTCCTTCTCGGACACTGTTGGTGAGGGAGAAGCGGAAAAGCCGGCGGGAACAGGGCAAGCGTACCTTGATATGCTCAATTCCGGTGAAGCTGCCATGGCAAAAGCTCCTGCTATCGAAGCGCCCAAACGGGGCAGAGGCAGGAAACCCGGTGCGGCTGCGGCAAAACCCAGAAAAGCACGGAAATCCGGCGGCGGCGGTTCGCTAAAAGAACTGTAAATCTCAAATTCGGTTAGGCTAAAAACACCGAAACGCTCCCGGTTTTCGGGGGCGTTTTTTGTAGGAGTGATATATGGCACAAGAATTAGCAAATCTTGAGATCCTTTCTACCAGGGCCGGTTTTAACTCGGCTGTCAGGCATATTAAAAGGACTATCGGTATTATGGAAGATGCTGAAGGCAATGATAACCTTGCAGATCTTCTGTACGAAATCGAAGATGAGGAGATGGACGGCAGCCGATCCGCTCTTGTTTTAAACATACTCCTTGTTGATAAAATGAAGTATAAAACAGTCTCTGCCAACCTTAATACGGTAACGGCGGATATTTCTTCCCTGGCTAAAGAATTTGAAAAATGGAAGGGAATCGATCTTATTGCGGCCTACCATCATCCGGAACTCGGACTCCTGGTAGCTAATCCGAAAATCGCCGAAGAATTGGCTGCCTTTGGATCTTTAAGAAAACGGGAACTTCTGGTGGTCTATGCAGGTAAAGGCAAAGCCCCGGCGGATGAAAGTTGTCAAAAAGCGGCGGAATTGGCGATACGTTTCTTTGAAGGTTCTAAAGCAAGCGTTCCTCCGGGATTTTTAAAGGGAAATTTTACGGCAAAAGCGCCTAAAGCAAAAGCCGCTCCCAAGGCTCCAAAAGCGCCCAAAGCTGCAAAATCCGCAAGGACGCCAAAAGCAGCGGCAGCAGGCCAGCGCGCTTCTGCAGCCGTTAAAGCGGCTCCGGAAGCTCATCGTGTAGCGCCGCCTGTGGTTACCGCTGCGGCTCCTCCTGCAGCAGCTCCTACCGGGCCGGTAAAGATGACTCCGCGTTATGCAGTAGTAGTTCAAAATGAACTTTTCCACAATGGCAATGTAGAAGCCTGGAAGCGTATCGTTGCGAGTTACAACAATACCTATCCGAATCTTCAGGTTTACATTTACTACGAAGGAGAAAGAATCCTCGACATCAACTCCCTTTTTAAGTGGGGTAAAGTAAAACACGGCAGTGCTATTGAATTTGCCGTAGCGGGAAACGAGATCAAGGATGTGGCAAAATTACAGCGATATCTGGCCCAGGGGGCAAGCCATCAATTCGAGGCCTTCCTTCACGGACCGGTCAATAACGTACTCAAGCTCTTTTAAAGGAAAAAGTTATGGATAAGAGAATACATTTTTTCAGCCAGAAAGATGTTATCAAGGGCATTGCTCCTGAACTGCTTGGTATTCGCGGACGTCAGGCCAATGAATTTGCGGAACTTAAATTTCCCATTCTGCCGGGATTTATTATCGATACGACCCTTGCTTCACAAATCGACCAAAAAGCGATAAAAAAAGATGTCCTTTTATGCCTGGATAAGATCGGTAAAACTGTTGGTAAAAGCTACGGCGATCCTGAAAATCCCATGCTTCTTAAGGTGGTTATTTCTTCCAACCTGGCAATTACCACATATCCGGCCCTGCACAACTTTGGTTTTGCAAAGCCAACGATTGAAGGTTTTGTAAACTGGGTAGGCAAAGATTTTGCTGCCCATGAAGTACTATTCCTTATCCGCGGTATGCTTATGATCGAAGAGAGGATAAAGGAACTGGAAGCAAACGAAAAACTCCAGAAAGAAATAGGAGCACAACTCAGCCTCCTGAATCGTGCGCTGGGCATTCGCGGGCCTTCCAATGAACTGGGCAAAGAAGAAAAACCGGTAAAGATTGACAAAAGCGCCGAATTCTATATGGATTTCTATTCCAGGTATTTCCCCAAAGGTTTCTTTGACAGCGCTGAAGAACAATTACTCATTACCCTGAGTGAAATTTCCAAGATGTTCCAGATGGATGATCAGAACGATAACGATACCGCTCTGATGGTTGCTCCGATGGTCTATGGGAATTACGGGAAAGATTCCTGTTCGGGCGCTTACTTCAGTCGCAATGTTGTAACCGGAGAAAAAGTTCTGCAGGGCAGTTTTTTCCGGCAAAAATTTAACGAAAGCGGTTCTTCCGGTCAGTCAATTGACAAGATAGGGCCTGCCCACCTGAAGGAACTTCAGCGAATTGCCTGGACACTGGAAGATAAATTCAGAGAAATTCGCCAGATTCGTTTTACTGTGGAAAACGGCAAACTGTGGCTTATTGAACAGCGTTTGGTAGATCAAAAATCTACCCAGGCGGACCTTAAACTTCTTTTAGATCTGGCTAACCGCAAAGTGATTAATTCTGCCGAGGTAATTAAATCCATAGAACCCATTCGGCTTAATGAAATTCTTCACCCGGTGATTGATCCGGGCAGCGTAAAAGATTTAAAGGGCTGGAAAGGCGGTATTGCCGGCGCTCCCGGGGCGGCTATAGGCAGGGCTTTCTTCAGTACCGATGCGCTGCTGGAAGGCCTAAAAGTTGCCATACAGAAGGGTGAAAATACAAAGTTTGTATTGGTGCTGGAATCGTCCTTTGCAGAAGACGTAAAGGGTATTGAAGTAAGTACCGGCGTACTTACCGCAGAAGGCGGCTATTCCGCTCATGCTTCGGTTGTTGCCCGTCAGTACGGAAAAGTATCTCTTGTTGCACCGGCCATGAAGATAAAGGGCAAGACCGCCACTTTGGGGAATTTTACCTTTAAAGAAGGCGATTATATAACATTACAGGTACCCTTCTACGGTGAATGTAATGTGTACATGGGAACAGCCAAATTAATCGAACCCAACCCCAAAGAATCCGGTCTTTTTGACTTTATCAAGCTTTCCAAGGGTTTTATTAAAAAATTCCATGTCCGCTGTAATGCCGACACCCCAAGAGATGCCGCTCTTGCCTTAAGTTTCGGCGCCGACGGGGTAGGGCTTTGCCGTACAGAACATATGTTCTTTCAGGCAGATCGTATTAATGTATTTAGAGAAATGCTCCTGTCCACCGATGTTAAAGACCGGGCCAAGGCGCTGGCAAAACTTCAGGTGATGCAACGGGATGATTTCTACGGAATCCTTAAGGTTATGGCAGGCAAGGAAGTTACCATACGTCTTCTGGACTCCCCGCTCCATGAGTTTATGCCCCACAACGACGATGAGATTCAGGCACTTATTAACCACATGCAGAAGGTTAAGGGTGTAAAGATAAACAAGGCGGAAATTACTGCCGGCATAGATTCACTCCATGAGTTTAACCCCATGCTGGGCCACCGGGGATGCCGTATTGCCGTATCGTATCCTGAAATTTACGCAATGCAGGTTAAGGCAATTTTCGAAGCATGCTACAAACTGCGTGCGGAAAAAATTGACGCCCGGCCTGAAATAATGATTCCAATTATTATGAATGCATCGGAACTTAAGCTGATTGCATACGGCAAAAAGATAGAAGGTTCCAGCTATACGGGCATTGTTGACATTGAGGAAGAACTGCGGAAGTCGAAAAAGGCAAAACCGGTGGAATATCAAATTGGTACTATGATAGAGCTTCCCGCTGCCGCCCTTGGTGCAGGGGAAATAGCCAAGTACGGCCGTTTCTTCAGCTTTGGTACCAACGACCTTACCCAGACAACCCTGGGTATTTCCCGTGATGATTTTACTTCCTTTATGCCGGACTACACACTTTTTGACTTAATTATCGGGAACCCCTTTAGTACCCTCGATCCGCGTGTTAAGGAATTAATAGCCATAGCAACAGAACGAGGCCGGCTTACCAGGCCTGATCTGGTATGCGGTCTCTGCGGTGAACACGGCGCCAATCCGGCAAATGTTCGCTTTTGTATGGATGCAGGCCTTGACTATGTGTCCTGTTCGCCGTATTCGGTGCCCATCGCTCTCCTGGCAATTGCCCAGGCGGAACTGGAACGCGCCGCCGGTTAACAGAAACTGCAACGAAATAAAAAGGCTGTCTTAACGACAGCCTTTTTTGTTTTTATTTAAATCAATTGAACATTTATCGCGGCGACAGGTATACTCAACCGAGCCGCTTTAGCGACGAAGGTTCCCCTCTTGATGTTTAGTCGTACTGCCCCTTAAAATTCATGGATTTTTTGACAATAGCGGAGATATCTCCGCCGCCTTTACGGGAGTCCGACATGGGGAGTCCGGCATCGTTGGTAAAGGACTGTTCAAAGAATTTTGCCAGGGTGGTATAGATGTCCGGTTTATTATAAAACACAAAAGACACGTTAAAGCCTATGGGCCGTGATACGGTAAACGAAGAAAGGGATTCAACGGGTTTTAGGGCCCAATAAATTGTTGACTGATTTTTACAGGTATGTTTCACCAGTTCTTTAAAGCGCAAAGGGATCTGATCCTGCTTTTCCCGCAAGTATGGTTCAATAGCCTTGTGCGGGTAAGAACCGGGCTCAATCAGGATATGGAGTTTTCTGCCCTGGGACTGGAAAGTAAGGCCCCCTCCATCCGGATAAATCGCTTTAACGCCTGAATAGGAAATAATTTCGTAGATGGAATAACCGGTATTTCCGTTGATAAACGAAGAAACGATATACCCCTGATCCTTTGGCAGTTGATCACTTGCGTATGCGTCAAAAAGGTTCATTACTTTGGGTGTTTTTTCCGACGTTTCCTTTTTTTTGACTTTGGGCGCTTTTTCTGCTGCTACCTTTTTATTAACTTTGGGTGTTTTTTCTGCTGCTTCCTTCTTCTTAGCCATTTACTTCCCCCCTATTAATTAATTACTGGTATAATAATAAGGCAGTTTTTTTTTTTTCGCAAGTCTTAAAAGCATTAAACGGAAGAATTCTTTAAAATCCGCTGATATTCCTTATTATAACGTTCTGCCCCCGCTTTATCTCCCTTTTTCTTGGCGATAAGGTACATCCAGCGGTAGGGTCGGGGGTCTTTTTTATTCCTTGAAACAGCTTCCCGTAAATAGTCAAAGGATTTTTCCAGGTGGCCTTCACGGAAAGACAAAAGCCCCAGGGCAATGGGAATCTCCGAAGAAGCTTCAAAATATACGGCAGCTTTTTCCAGTATCAGACGGGCATAGGCACCGCCTCCGGCTCTTTCTATGCAGCCGCAGTATTCAATAAGGAGCCTTATATCCTTGGGTTTTTCTTTCAGCAGGGCTTTAAGATATACGGCTGCGGAACGGTAATTGCCCAGTTTACGGTATGAATATGCCAGAACACGCCTTAACCCGGGGTTTGTAGGATCCCAGGCAAGGAGGGCTTCCAGTTTTTTGGCGGCAGTTTCGTATTCACAGATTTTAACCAGAAACAATGCTTCGTCACGGCGTATATCGCGGTTGTCAGGGTATATATCCAGATACTCTTTATATACAGCCGCTAATTGTATACTGTCTTTTTGCTGACTTTCTTCAAAAATAGATTCGTGGGCTGCAATAAGGCCGAGCATGGCTTCTTCGTTTTTTGACTGGAGATACAAGGTCTTGGAAAACCAGCTTTTGGCTTCTTCGAGAAGCCCTGCGCTGAGATAAGCCCTGCCTAATGCTGCCATTAGCTGTGGTTCCGGCCCCAGGGTATGAATAGATTTCTGCAATAATGTGATTACCCGCATGATATCTTTTGAATGTTCTGTCTCATAGAGTATGGAAAAGCGGGACAGAATATCTTTATCTCCGCCGAGTTTTTTTGCCGTATAAAGAGCTTTTTTCAGGGTTTTAAGATCCCGGCCTTCCCAGGAATACAGCATTAAAGCATACCATAGCGTTAAATTTTCTCCGTCATATTCCAGCGCCCGGCGAATATGATTTTCCGCCGCTTTATGATTTTTCAGGTTGTTCTGCGCTTCTGCATACATTGCATGGATTTCCGGTTCCGGACCCCGTCGTTTTAACCAGTCCCTGCATACATCGGCAGCTCTTCTCCATAAACCATTTTCCAGAAAAGAGCTGATCATAAACCGATCGATTAGAATACTGTTCCACGGCAGATCCGGCAGTTCAACTCCCTGTGAACGAATTACGGAAAGATCTTCTATGGCATCAACTTTTCTGCCCAGTTCCATATAGATGGAGGAACGATACCAGCGGATCATCGGATCGTTGGGTGAAAAATTCAGAGCCTGGGTATAATGTTCGGCAGCTTCTTCAAGAAGTCCCAGTTCTCTGGAGGCTCTTCCCAGTGACAGCCGGAGCAGAGGGCCGTCTCTGCCGTTTTCCAG
>Ga0082212_10011059_pt1 | contig 11474 bp, 9 predicted proteins | sample TergutNt197P3_FD_71548 | JGI IMG/M metagenome (GOLD analysis project Ga0082212, IMG submission 71548) | Neocapritermes taracua P3 segment gut microbial communities from Petit-Saut dam, French Guiana - Nt197 P3 | ecosystem: Host-associated > Arthropoda: Insects > Digestive system > Gut ... | reverse complement strand
AGACCGGTTCCAAGTGGTCGTTTCTGTTTGCGGACGGACATATCATTAACGTTGGGCTGGGAGTCAAAGTCGGCAAGTTGTGGTTCAGCAATTCTGGGTTCCGGGGTTACACGCATTTTCAAATGAATGCGACTCGGTTTTCCTATTCTGACGAGATAGTATTGTTCCGACCGCTTGCTATGGCAGGATATTTCTAACCCATTTTGGATTGTTGTCAAGAGCATCCTGTACTTGACACATCGGACATCGAACACGTAATCAGTAACCCGGTCGATTGAAACATCGATCACAACCCAAAGGAACTTTACAATGAAAGTCATTATCAAAAGCAAGAGCGAAACCAATCACATCCATCCCTATGCAAAAACCAAGTATGGGGAAACACTTGATACCGCTGATTTGTTTGCCGTGCAACGAAAGTATGCTGGCGAAATCAGAGTGCGTGAATGGTGCAAGAGAGAGTGCAATTCCAAGACTGCCTCGTTCGAGACCGTGAAAAAGCAAACCGACGAAGAAGTCATTGAACTGTTACGCAAGGAAGTTGAGAAGCGAGTCCTCGCTGGTGAAGCCGTCAAGATCACCATTGTTCGTATCGACGCAGAAGGAAACAGCCTGCGACCAATTGTTCTCGCTGATATAGCACAAGGCAACGTCGAAAGGTTAGCCGAACTCTATAACCTGCGAGTCGCTGGGAAAGAATATGACGAGTCTGAAATGGGATCGCTTGGTTTGAACCTCACACCGACTGATACATTGCTCGCAGAATAACAACAGGGTGGGGCTTGTTCGCAACGCATACAAGCCTCACGTTGTAACGATTGCCATTCTTGTACTTTATCACCCTGCATCCCTTTACAAGTCCCCAGGGTGCAGATTTTTTTCGTTTCTGATTGTTTTTGTGTGGTATCTTGTTTTGTGCCACGAGACAGCGAAAAGACAAATTTGCTGCCGAATTCGCTTGTCGGTCTTGACAGTACAATGACCCCTTGACTCGTTTAGTCGAAAAGTTTAACAGGTACTTGTACCCTTTTGGGGACAATGACGAACAGAGATATGCAACCCCAGCGAGGTAAACCATGACAATATAGAAGAACGTGAAGAAGGCTACGAAATGCGATTTGCCCCAAAAAGGGTACAAGTACCTGTTAAACTTATTGCCCATTTCAATCAATCCCATTTCAGTCAAGGTTGAGCATTGACCTTGACACAACGGCATTCCGATACGTAGCGAGCAGTCCCTGCGAAATAGGAGGAACGGCGTGAGCGCAATCTGCAATTTTGATGACAGCGACAATTTGTACCTTCATCCCATTTGTGGCGGCGACGACGGTTACGAGTGGATTGAGGCAGACGACGAGTATCAATACTTCCACGACTTCAACTCGTATTACAAGTTTATGCAACGCCTTCCAGCCTTGCGGCGATTGATGGACAAAGGCGAATTTGTGGGAAACGATGTCGCTCATCCTATTTTTGACCCTTGAGTCAGTCGGCAGGGGGGCTTGTTTTCCGCCGCAATCGCCGTTATTCTGGGAGCGATTTGAAATCCAAAATCGGAGATTTTATCGGACGATTGAATTGAAATAAAAAATCGGTTGACGGAAGTCATTGTTTTCAAGCGAAATCCTCACAAGATTCTATGAAACAAAATAACCATTCGGATCGGTTCGGAATTTCTGTTCCGGGCACTGTCGGATAGTTTACACCGTTTATCACATAACGTGTTACACGTCCCGTAGTAAATACGGGGTGTTGGGTACGTTGTATGTGATACGGTTCTTGTGAGGATACCGGCTTGAAGCAACGAAGTTGCCTTGCACCCTTTTCTTGTGTCCTGTCCATTTTGGGCGGTATCTTGGTTAGCGGCGGCAGATATTGACTCATCGGCTATCCGGCACGTCCGCAAGGAACGATGTTGTTTCAAGCAACAATCCTCACGGGGTGCCGGAAGCATTCGTGCAACCGGCACTTTTTCCAACCCCAAACAATAGAGGACATAGCGATGATCAATAACGGCAGCCTGACATCAATAATTTCCGCCTTTTTCAAGACGATCACCGAAGAAAAAGAGCCACGCAAGGATTTGCGCAAACGCCAGCGCAGCCGAGTTTGCCGAATTGAGCAACTCGAAGAGCGGGAATTGCTCTCGGTCTCAACGGGAGACTTCGATGCCATAAAATCGCAATACGAGGATTTGAACCTCGGCAATTTCGCAGACTACAACATTATCGAGGTCGGTGGCGCAGGAGATCAGGCTGGAGGTGTGAATAATAATTTTGATTTTACTGATGCCGGTATCCGGGCAGCCATTGCCAGAGCGGAACAAACGACGGACAATGACCTCATCGTCGTCCGCACTACGTCAGCGCAAAACAAAATCACGCTCGGCGGTACACAGTTAGAAATCAGTATCAATTCCATTTCGTATGGAAGCGTTACGATTGTCTCGCTGGGGTCGGAAAACCTGACCATTGATGCAAACAAACAATCACGGGTGTTGTCTGTCTCACATGGCACAGTAGCATTGGGTGGATTGACTGTTACAAGAGGACAGGCAAGTGGTAGTGGTGCAGGAATTTACTATGGAGCCAACGATACGTTGACGGTAACGAACTGCACGATCTCCGAGAACAATATAACTTCTTCAAGTTCCAATTATGGCGGCGGGATTTACTATGGAACCAGTGGTACGTTGACAGTAACGAACAGCACCATTATTGGGAATACCGCTATGGTGGGCGGCGGAATTTACAGTAGCAATTTTAGCAAATTGACGGTGATCAACAGTACGATTTTCAAAAATTCTGGCGACGGGGTTGGTTGTGGCGACTCCGGCACGTTGACAATGACGGGCAGTATGGTTTCCGAGAATTCTCGCTATGGAGTTTACGGTGGGACATCCAGTACATTGACAGTGATGGACAGTACAATTTCCGGGAATAATACTGGCGGTATTTACAGCAACGGTTCATTGACAGTAATGAACAGCACGCTTTTTGGGAATACCTTTGGTGGTTATGGCGGTGGGATTTACAGCGGCGGTGGCATTTACAGCACGTTGACAATAATAAACAGTACAATTTCCGGGAATACCGCCTATTGGAATGGTGGTGGGATTTACATTCACAGCGACGGCACATTAACAGTATCGAATAGCACGATTTCTGGGAATATCTCTGGTGGGATTTTCAGCGGGAGCGGGGGTACATTCAACAAGTCCTTGTTCGCTTCTTCGCCGAACAGACGCTTGAAGCCAAAATCGGTGTACGGATTGATATAACGAGACATGGTTTCACCTCTTTGTTCATTCTAGCCGAAATCGCAAAAAAACGCAAGACACAAGATTTGGGATTATATGTTGTGCCACGCTACAAACTGGTTATTTTTTGTGAAACCACCCCACTCAAGAGGTGGAATTGCGGGTGTTTCACTGTTGACCGTGAACAATTTTGCCAACAGTCGTGAACGAAAAGTCTTGCAGCAACTTTTTCAAGCGGTCAGCCGTCCGTTTTAAGTTCAAATAGTGCCGAAATCGGCTCTTTATCGGCGCACCCGGTATCCTCGGTTGATCAGGATCAACTTCCCACGGATGAACGTAAAAAACGAAGGGCTTGCCCAAGCGGTTGACTTCCTTGAGCCATCGGGCTGTCAGAAAATAGGGAAAAAATCGAAAATATCCGCCGCCGCCTACCGGAATGTTCTTGCCAAAGCGAGTGATCACCGCCGGTGGAAACTCGATGATCGAACCGGCATCCGTTTGAATCGTGTGAATCTCTCGCGGGGCATCGGGATTGCCATGCAAATCATGATAGATTGGAAAAACACTGCTGTCGTAAGTGTAGCCCTCTTCGACCAGAACTCGATGCGCCCAGGGAGTCCGCTTGACAATCGAAAAACTTGGAGCACGATAGCCAACGACGGGTTGTCCCGACTGATCTTGCAACATTTTCCGCGTCGTTCGGACATCATTTCGGAATTCGTCTTCCGTTAGAGTGTAAACGAGTTGGTGTCCGTAACCGTGTGAGGCAATTTCATGTCCCTGCCGAGCAATTTCGGGAACGAGTGCCGGAAATCGTTCGGCAACCCAGCCGAGCACGAAAAAAGTTGCCTTGACCGGCTGCGGAGCGGAAGCCAAAATGTCGAGGATTCGCTTGGTGTTGTCAACAACGCGCGGAGACCACGAATCCCAGTCCTTCGGCGAAATGGTTTTCGCAAAGGCACCGACTTGAAAATAGTCTTCGACATCAACGGAAAAAGCGTTTTGCATTGGGAAAAAAAGTTAAGGGTTTTTTCTAGGAGCGCTGGCGGAACGGAGTTCCTCGATCATTTGCTTGGTGGCGGCAAGGACGGCATCTTGCCAACGTGATTCGCCGAACTGCGACTTGTAAGGCTCTTTCGAGTGGGCAAAAATAATGCCCCGCGAATTGTTAATCAACGCTCCTGATCCATCAGGATACAATGCCTTAACAACATCCTTTGCGGTTCCGCCCTGTGCTCCATAGCCGGGAACAAGGAGCGGAGCGGAGGGCATCACCTGACGCAGTTCCTCAAGTTGTTCCGACCAAGTGGCACCCACTACGGCACCGACGCTGCCCGAAGTTCGCTGGGCAAGTTGTTCGACATATTCGGCAATGCGGCGGTAAATCGGCTTTCCCTCCACCACCAAATCTTGCAGCATTTTTCCGCCGGGATTGGACGTTTTGACCAGAACATAGAGACCGGCACCACGCTCGACGGCGGTTTGCACGAACGGTTCAATGGAATCATCACCGAGATACGGAGAAACGGTGAGTGCGTCGGCACCCCAAGCGGAATCCGCTCCTAAAATGCCAGCGGCATACGCTTCGGCAGTCGAACCGATGTCGTTTCGCTTGCCGTCAAAAATGACGACGAGTTCTTTTTGTTTGGCATACCGAATCACCTTTTGCAGGGCGTTCATCCCGGCGGCACCGTATTGCTCGAAGAATGCGGCTTGCGGTTTGACGGCGGGAACCAGCGGAGCCACGATGTCGATGACTGCTTTGCAAAAGCGTTCAAAAGAATCGGCAACATTGTCTGACTGGCAGGACATTGGCAACGATTCCCAGCGGGGATCGAGTCCCACCAACACGGGGTTCCCCTTTTTGCAAACGGCTTCCGAGAGTAATTGTGAAAAAGTCATTTTTTTATGCTACCGTATCCTACTATACCGCACACCGCCATGAAGCGTCCCCTCTCCCTCTGGGAGAGGGGATAAAAATTCGATCAACCCAACCCTATTCTTCTTTCCGATAGACGGCGGGTTTTACATATTTCCATTTCGTTTTGGTGCGGTCAAGCGTTTCGGAATGACCGATCAAGAGATAACCGCCGTTGACCGTCACATCATACATTCGGTTCACGAGGTCATGTTTTGTCGGAGCGTCAAAGTAAATCATGACATTTCGACACCAAATACAATCGAATTTTTTCTTGAATGGAAGCGTTTTGTTCATCAAGTTAAAATTCCGGTAGGTAACTTCTCGTTTCAGTTGATCGGTAACGGCATGACCTTCCGGTACTTTTCTGAAATACTTGTTGAGGATTGTCGGCGACACCCCCTGTAGCCGGGTAGGTACATAAATTCCGCCGATTGCCGCCTCCAGTGCTTTTTCGGAAACGTCGGTCGCAAGCAGTCCGCAGTTCCAGTTTTTATAGTCGGCACCAAAGTAGTCAAGGAGCGTGATGATCAACGTGTAGGGCTCTTCGCCGCTGGATGCCGCCGCACACCAAATCCGTAGATCGTTGTCGTTTCTTGCTTTATGTGCCGAGACCATCCAAGGCAAAATATCGCTCTTGAAAAAATCAAAGTGGTCAGGCTCGCGGAAGAAAAAGGTGTGATTCGTCGTAATCTGATTTGCCAGTTCGGTGAGGAGGTCCCCGCTTTTGTCGGCTACGAGCATGCCGTAATACTCTTTGAAGGTATTCAATCCATGTTCTTTGAGTTTTTTCTGGAGGCGACCGACAACGAGGGTCTTTTTCTGGTCGGACAGAGTGATCCCGAATCGATTGTACACCAAGTCCCGAATGGAGTGAAACTCCGCATCGGTAATCGGAACCATGCCATCTATCATTGCGTTAATTTAAGGGTTGCCAGAACTGAAACAGTAATTGTACTCTATTTGAAGACAGGTTTCAACCATACCTGCAAATTCACCGGCGGACTGGCGGAACAAGAGCGGCAGGCGCAAGTCCGCAGCCTTACTCCAAATTGATGTTGAATTCGTTCGGACCTTTCTTGACAGGAAATGTCAACTCACTGGTTTCGTAAGACCTATATTTTTTCGGAAAGTTCACCTTGGCAGGCGGCTTCGGGACGTACCCGCCCATCTCTCCCCCCGGTCCCGGTGAGGGCGGATCGCCAATCCACACCTGATAGTTTCCCACAGGTAGTGCCGTGGGAAAAACGTACTTCCCCTCTTCTTTGATCGTACATCTGGCACTGGAATCTTGCTCCTTACAGAAGAAACAGACTGTACCGGCACCTGCGGGAAACGGTTTACCCTGAAACGTTACGGTTCCAGAAACCGACGACCGCACCGGCTCCTTGCTGCAACCCAAGACGACGAACAACAAGCAGCATATACAGGAAAACAGAACGATTTTTTTCATACGAGTCTCCAATAAAGAGGAAAACGAAAGGGTAGAATGTCGATTGCTGATCAAAAACTGGCACTCTGTCCGGAATCGGCACAGCCGAGGCACATGAGAATGTAACGATCTAACGTTTCGCTAGCAAAGCGAACGCTACCATCTCCCATGGCGAGTTGCGCACCGCCGTTATGGTTGGAACTCACCGGCTGATTGCAAATCAGGGTAATGTTCTTGTCTGTAGTATCGAGTTCATTATCGAACGCGGCAATTCTCTTCGCGTTGATCGAATAACCGATCGTAAGGGTCGAAATCGGGTAAGCGGCACCACTTGTTCCATACTCTGTTCCATCAGCTCTCACTATTTTATCAAGTGTTCCGGTGAAGCCCTCTCCATGATAAGACCCGCAATAATGCGGACGGATATCGTAACGACTACCATTAAAATCGTAACTCTTGGATATTTCGGCGACGAAAATGGTGTTGGAGGTGCCGTCTTCAGCATCCGCAAGGGATAGCGCCTCATTGACCGCAAACATTCCATTGTTGGCATGAAGGGCGTTGAAGGCAACTCGGGCACAATGGATACCAGCATTCCATTTTTCTGTATCGCTTTTACCGGGAAACACACCGCGTCCTCGTGGATCCTTTGCACTACTGTCCCTCGTAACATCGCCGCCTACACTTTGGATGTCAATGGCACCAGCGATGACTTGATAGTCAATACATTGGTGACGAGATGCGCCCTCTGCCAGCGGTCCATACGTACCGAACTGGGTTCCAAAGGGTCCATCCGCCGAGGAAGGGCAGGCAGTAGCGGGGATGAGTAAATTGTAAAGAACTCTATTGTGTGTGTCCCCGTCCACCGTTTTTCCGTTGGCACCCGTTCGATCTGAGTATTGGCGGCCTTCTCGAATTTGCTGAAACACCGCTGTTTGTTCGATGAAGGGCATCACTGAAATTCTCCAGTTTCCCTTAAGATAAAGAGCCCATGCATTACCACCTGTTACAGCAACCTCCCCGCCTTCTCCTCCTGCTCCCATGGGGAGTGTGCGATTGACATCTTGATGGTTGTGCATTGCCAATCCGAGTTGTTTCATGTTATTGGAACAGGACATTCTTCGTGCCGCTTCGCGTGCCGCCTGCACGGCTGGCAACAGCAGGGCGATGAGCATGCCAATGATGGCAATGACGACGAGAAGTTCGACGAGCGTGAAAGCAAGATTCCGTTTTTGACGAAGAGCCATATCGATTTTCCTGACAGTTTTAGAGCCAACTAACCGTCTCTCAATGTACCACACTCCGTAACGAATGTCAACTCAAAAAATTGAAAAATCGAGAGGAATTCCAGATCGTCTGCAAACCGCCGGGCGGCAACGTGCGGTACTCCGCACGGGGATCGTGTTATTCCTGCGCAGGCAGGAATCCAAAGAGTTGATGTTAACATATTCCGTCTGGATTCCCGCTTTCGCGGGAATGACGATGTTTTTGCAAACCTGCAAACTGACCACGCCGCCGTTTGAGAACGCTTATTTCTAACGAAAACCTAACTCGGCAGTTCGTATCCCTTACGTCTGGGCAAATCAACCAATTTGTTTGCTTCATCGTCGCCTACGAATTGCTCCTTGACCGGGTCCCATTGCAGTTTCCGGTTCAAGCGGCGGGTGAGGTTGACCAAATGGCAAAACGTAACGGAACGGTGTCCGATTTCGACATCGGCGATAGGCAACTTTCGGGAAGCCATACATTCGAAAAAGTTGTAGATATGCGGTCTTGCGTTCCACTTCAGTCCCGGACGATCATCGGCTTCCAGCGGATCAAGTGCAGGAGCATCGGCGATGATTTCCTGCGGATTGGCTCGGAGAAGATTCCGGTTGATTTCGAGGTTCCCTTTTTCGCAACGGAAAATCGCTCCACCAGCAGGACCAGGCTCAAGTTCAAATCGAACTTCGACACCATTGGCATACTTCGCACAAACTCCGCCCTCATTGCCGACATACTTGCCGTCTTTGTCTTTGTTTCTGTGCAAAGGATACAATTCTACCGGACCTGTATTGTCAGCACCCATTGCCCACTGAATTTGATCGACACCATGTGCTCCCCAGTTGGTCATGTCGCCGCCATTGTATTCCTGCCACCGCATCCAACCGAGGAGGTCTTTGTTGAATTCACGGTATTCGGTCGGTCCCTGCCAAGCGTCCCAGTTCAAAGTTGCAAAACGACCGTTATCAATCGTATCCTTGTCCTGTTTAGGCATGTCCTTCGGAATGGGTTGCGGCTGTCCGTAATTTCTTGCCTGTATGAGATTCACTTTTCCCAGTTTACCTTCTCGAATGACAGCACAACCGTATCGGTTCTGACTCATCGAACGCTGTTGACTACCGACTTGGAATATCTTGTTGTGTTTTCGGACACAGTTGACCAAAGCCCGACCTTCGGCGATGTAGGTGGTGAGTGCCTTTTCGGCATAGACATCCAATCCGGCGAGGACGGCTCGGCAACCTGCCCAAGTTCGGCTGAAATCCTGCGTAACGACGAAGGAGCAATCGAGTTTTTCCTTGTCGTACATTTCGATGTCGCTATCGTACATTTTCCATTGGTCGATGTTGGCGAAACCACCTTCTGTCTCCTCATTCTTCTTTTCATTGATGGTATCGACCATTTTCTGTCGCCAGAAATCGGCGAGAGCGACGATTTTTGCCCGCTCTTTGGGAATGTGCGTCATGAGTTGCCGGGCACGTCCGCCGGTGCCGACGAAACCGATAATAATCATATCGTTGGCTCCTGATCTACCGGGCTGGGCAAGGACGGATCGAGGAATGACGAGCGGCGAAGCAATCCCCACCGCGAGGGCGGTTCCGAGAAAATGGCGACGAGAAGTAATTTTGTTCATGCTAGGGATAGTTGTAAAGGGTTGGAAATATCAAATCCGCAACTTTGAGAACTGCGGAGTGACACCATAATCCTACCAAACTGTCCGGTAGGTGTCAAGAATGTGTAACAACGTCAGCGGTTTTTATGACGTTTGTTGACATGGGGTATTGAAGGATTGCGATGCTGGTATGCGCAGCGAAGACGTTGCCCAAGGTTAGTGTATCTTCCGCCCTACAGATATGATTTCAATCCAATTGAGAAAGTCTTCTCGAAATTGAAAACATTGGTACGCAAGGCGAAGGTGCGGACAAGGGAGACGCTCTGGAAAAAATTGGGCGGACTCTGCGACATCTTCTCCGGGGAAGAGTGCCAAAATTATTTCAGAAACGCAGGATACAAAAAAATAACACTCCAGAACAATTTTTAATACGTTTCTATTACCCAGAGGGAGCGGGCGTGTAATGGAAACTTGCAGTCAGACGGAAGACTCTCTAATTCCCGCCATATTGCCTTAAAGCATGAAGCATGGCTTGGTAGTTTTCCGGCTTGACTCCTCGGTGAATGGTATTGCTCGAAGAAACAATCAAACCGGCACGTCCCCCTTTTTCGATGCACACCCGAACCTCCTCGGCAACTTGTTCCGGCGTGCCGTCGCAAAGATGTCCAGTGCAATCAATGTTCCCCTTGAGACAAATTCGATGACCGTATTGCTCTTTCATTTCTCCCATATCGAGTCCGCCGCCGGGATCAATCGGGTCCAAACAGTCAATTCCGGCTTCCAGCCAAAGATCAAGGTACGGTCGAATGTCGCCGTCCGAATGTTTGATGACAATCAATCCCAATGATTTATAACCCTGCATCACCTCCTTGAAATGAGGAAAAATCATTTCAGCATAAACTTTCGGTCGAATAATCACTCCGCGTCCCGTTGCCACGTCGTCGGTGGTGCCCACGATCTGGATTCCATAGCGTTTGACGGCAAGAGCCGCCAAAGCGAGATTGTACTCCACGACCCGCTTCATCAAGTCGGTGTAATGCTGTTTGTCGGTCAAGATTGTGATCAATGCGTTTTCATAGCCGAGCAGATCTCGCATATCGGAGAAACCATCGCGCAGATTCAGGACGATTCCACGATGGTCGCCGTACTTTTCGAGTGCCCTTTCGAGCGTTTTGAACCGATGGGAAGCCTCCAGAGCCGGAAAGGTATATTGGGCATGGTCGGCAATGTTCGGAATCGGCGATTTCAAGATGGCGGGGAGTACATCGCCAGTCAATTTTCGTTCGGTGCCCCATTCGTCCACGAAGGTGGTATCATCTTTCCACGTTTTTGCATAGTCAGCGCGGACATTGACGGCATCCAAATCCAGCCGCTCGGCAACGTCGACGTGATCGTTCGTTCCGCACAATGCTTGGGCAACGGAATCGTCAATGAACCACTCGAACGTTGGAATTCGTTCGGGAGTTTCACGCCGTAAAGCGGTAAGTAAACAGTCTTTGGGTTTCATGAGGACGTGTCTTGTTGTTCTCACAATCACTCACCGGATTTTAACGAACATACCGCAAAAAGCAAGAGACTGGTTGCTGCGTCCACGTAACCTGCAAGTTCGTAGAAAGCACCGTCATTCCCGCGCAGGTTACAACGCACACCCCCGGCGGTCATCGAAATCGGATATAATCCCCGATGTTCTGTAAAGCATCATGGGCACAATTCGCTCTCCCCATCCGGTTCTGTTGTTCATGGCGGTGTTCAGTTCCGACTCCTCCGCCTTCGATTGGGTGCGCAAACGTGCCGAAGCCGAGTGGGGAACACTGGCTCTGGAAAGTGAGCCGTTTTCCTTTGAAACGTTCACCGATTACTATGCACAGGCAATGGGAGAAACGCTTCCCAAGCGGCTCTGGGCGTTTGAAAATCTTGTTTCACCGGACACTTTGCCCAAGATAAAATGCTTGACGAACGACTGGGAGGACGAATTCAAATCGGTTACGGTGTG
>Ga0082212_10011057_pt1 | contig 11475 bp, 8 predicted proteins | sample TergutNt197P3_FD_71548 | JGI IMG/M metagenome (GOLD analysis project Ga0082212, IMG submission 71548) | Neocapritermes taracua P3 segment gut microbial communities from Petit-Saut dam, French Guiana - Nt197 P3 | ecosystem: Host-associated > Arthropoda: Insects > Digestive system > Gut ... | reverse complement strand
GTATCAAACGCCTATACCGAAGAAAAATTGACGAAAGACGACGTATCGGCCGACGAGCGCGTGGTAATGCGTATCCCTCCTGCCCTGGCTCCCGTAAAACTCGCTGTATTGCCGTTAGTAAAAAAAGACGGTTTGGCTGAAAAAGCCACCGGAATCAAAAACAAACTCAGATTCGGATTCAACTGCCAGTACGACGAAAAGGATTCTATCGGCAAACGTTACCGACGGCAGGACGCCATTGGTACGCCCTTTTGCATCACAATAGACCATCAAACGATGAGCGACGACACAGTAACTATCCGCTATCGCGACAGCATGTTGCAGGAGCGTGTTCCGGTAAGCCGGCTTTCTGAAATCATTTCAGAAAAAGTAAGCATGAAAATTTTATTGGAAAAAATAGGATGACTTTAGACCACGTAGCCATCTGGACTGATCAGTTGGAAATTTTGAAAAATTATTATGTCAGGTATTTTGACGGAAAGTCAAATCAAAAATATATGAATCCAAAAACCGGATTGGAAACATACTTTATTACGTTTGCATCAGGAACAAAATTGGAATTGATGTGTTTGCCGGTACTGGCAGAAAACAAGAATGATGCAACCATACCGTATAGGAGTATTACACATCTGGCATTTGGTATGGAAACGATGCAGGATATAGATGAAAAACTCAGGCAACTTGAAACTGACAATTTCCGGATTTTAAGAGGCCCGCGAAAAACAGGCGACGGATATTATGAGTTCGAAACGCTTGACCCTGATGGAAATAGAATTGAGGTAATGAGTAAATTCCGATAAAATCGTTTGTGTAAAAATTTCTTTCTGAAATTGACATTTGTTCCTCTCTGCTCTACGAAAATGATACACAGAAATATGTAGAGACTCGGCGCGCCACGTCTCTACAAAACGATACTGCCGGCTACACCGCAAAAAACGCCTCCAATTCCTTCAATGTATTTTCGCCCGTTTGCAGGTCGTGCACCGCAATACCTTTTTGCAGGGCGACGATGCGGCTGCATACTTCGGTGACGTGCATCAGGTCGTGGCTTGAGATGAGCATCGTGGTTCCTTGCCGTTCGTTCAGTTCCGCCAGCATTTTCCGGAGCCTGATTTGCGAACTCGGGTCGAGGTTGGTAAACGGCTCGTCGAGAATCAGCAGTTCGGGGTTGCCCATCAGTGCGGCGGCAATCCCTATCTTTTTCTGGTTTCCTTTTGAGAAATCGCGGATGTATTTGTTTTTCCCGATGATTTCGTCGTTGAAAAAATCGCTCATGCCGGTGATGAAATCGGCAATATCGTCCTTCGACATCCGGTGCGACTTGCCCAGAAAATCAAAATATTCCTCCGCTGTCAGATAATCAATGAGGAAGCCTTCGTCTAAATAAGCGCCGGTGTAATTCTTCCAATGCTCGCTGCCCTGCACCGGTTCGCCTTTCGAGCGGACTGTACCGGACGCCGGACGTATCAGGTCGAGCAAACACCTGAAAAACGTGGTTTTGCCTGCCCCGTTGTTGCCTACCAGTCCAAACATTTCGCCCTTTGTAATCTGCAACGCAGGGAGATTCAACACGGTAACGCCGCTATATTCCTTTTGCAGATTTTCTACTTGTATGATAATATCGTTCATATTATTTTTGATTTTTGATTGTTTATTAATTAACCATTACTTCTAAATCCTTCGGCTTGCGCATATTTTGTTTGTGCAAACTTCCGGCAGATCACCTGTATGAGCCACTTGTGGCATAAAATACCCATCACTCCCAACAACGCCAACACGCTTAATCCCCAGTTGCCTAAGCCAACCCATTTGAAAATGGAGGCGATGAACATGGGCAGGAGTATCGCCGGCAACATCACGATAAATTGCGAAACGCCAGTGCCTTGCCAATTGAATGCCGAACCTTGCGCAAGTTCAATCCGTTTGCGGTTGTACTGCGCGAACCACAGCATGAGAAGGGCGCCGATACCGATATTGAACAGGAAACACGCGGTTTGTATCCACAGATATTTCATTCCCAAAAGCGCATAAGGGGTCGTCAAAACGTAACTTACGAGGCTGAACGCGACTAACAGGTAATATTTTGCCCTGAAATAATCTAAAAGACTCCCTTCGCGCGTCAGGATGCCGTCGAAATACTTGCTTTCCCACGCAACGATGAAATTCCCGTAAGCGAGCATCGTCATTCCGGTAACGATGATACCTATCATAATCATCCACATCATGCTGTCTTTATAAAAAGGATTTGTATAAAAAAGCAATCCGTAGAGCATGAATATGGGCGTGATATACATTACCGATTTTGTGCGTTTGTGGCGGAGTATTAATTTCATTTCTAATCCTATCAGTTCCCCGATTTGCCCGAAACGGCTCATGAATCCGAGCGTTTGCACGGCTACCTTCTTTTTGTTGGTACGATCGATTTCTTCGGGATAGGAATGAACCATCAGGAAACGGTAATTGAGCAGGTATGCGCCTGCAGCCAATACCGCCGGTATCAGTATCCACAACGGTTGCGCCAATACTGCGCCAAACAGAGCAGACGAAACTTTGAAAATTGAAAATATTCCGAATATTTCCAGAACAATCAGCGCGATATATGCCAGTCCGCAGCACAGCGATACAACGGGTTTGACCACCATCTGCCGTTTGATGTACACATTCAGGTAAATGACAAACACCACCAGCAGGAACATCGCGAGCAGCCACCAGCACGCCGCAGCGCCGGAATACATGCCCGAAACCGCCCGTGCGGCAAACGGAATGAAGATGAGAAATGAAACGTAGTTGAGCGGATTGACCACGCTTCGCGCCAGCAGAAAGTGCATCAGGGACGAACGCCTGACGGGCAGATGCAGGAACGGCGTAATGGTCATCGCCGGAGTTTGCTGCATGAGGAAACGCACCAGCAATTCAAGTCCGAAATAGTAGAGCAACACGCGGTTGAACAGTTCAACAGGGTCGCTGCCGGGCGCTGCTTCGAGGAGCAGCCTGTCGAGAAGAAAGCCTATCGCAAGGAAACAAACCATCATGTACAGCATGAAAAATGCAAATACAATATTGATAGCCACGTTTTTGTTCCAGACTGACGAACGTGTGGTTTCGCGTATGCGAAGTTTGATAAATTCGATAATCATATCTTTTTTGTTTTTGGCACGCAGATAACGCAGATTGGACGGATTTCCGCAGATATTTCAAAATCAGCGTCTATCCGCTTCATCTGTGTCATCTGCGTGCTATTGAAAAACCGTATCAATTCACAATCATCAACGCCTGAACAAAATCAACAGGCGTTGTTTTGACGTTGGCCAGCATGTATTGACGGTACACGTCGTCGCCGAGGAACGACCTGATGATACTCGCTTTGACGCCGCCATCCATCAGTCCTTCCATTATTTGAGCAAACATGTCCTTCTTTTTGGGATAGGAGTTTACGTCGTACTCGGTGAGTTCGGCGCGTTCGGCGGCAATCTTGACGGCGTCGTCCAGGCTGCCGAGTTCATCCACCAATCCGTTCTGCAACGCCTGACTGCCCGTCCACACGCGCCCCTGCCCGATAGCGTCGATTTCTTCCTTCGTTTTCGAGCGGCCGTCGGCGCAACGGGTGAGGAACACGTCGTATGTACGGTTGACGTAGGCTTGTAAGAACTGACCTTCTTCAGCGGTGAACGGTTTTATGGCGGCATCCAGAACAGGAAGACCCGCCGAAGCGCCCAAGTCCGAATGTTTGTTGGTTTTCACCCCGTCGAACGTCAAACCGATTTTTTTGTACATTTCCGAGCCTTCGGGCATAAGTCCGAAAACGCCGATAGAGCCGGTAAGCGTGGTAGGCTCGGCTATAATCATATCGGCCCCGCACGCAATGTAATATCCGCCCGAAGCGGCATAATCGCCCATTGACACTACCACCGGTTTCTCCTTTTTCAGTTCGGTAACCGCGCGCCAGATTTGCTCCGAAGCATACGCGCTCCCGCCGCGTGAATTGACGCGGAAAACAACCGCTTTCACATCCTTGTCGTCTTTCAGTTTGCCGAGTTCTTTCACATATTCCTCGTCGGTAATCATGTTTTCCGACAACGGGCTGAAACTTTTCGATTCGCCCTGAATAATTGTCCCTTCGGCATACAGCACGGCAATTTTGTCCTTGTTGATTTTCAGTTTTTTCGATGGAACGGAAATGATTTTGGATACCGTCGCAAACTTCATGTCATCAACATTGTCCACACCCACAAGTTTCCTGATGTAATCCTTCACATCGGGAGCGTACATTAACGTATCCACTAATCCGTACTCCACCGGTTTTTCGGGCGCCGAGAAATCCATATACCCGTCGGCGTAGAGGTTCAGCATATCCACCGGAATATTGCGGCTTTTGGAGATGCCCGCCAGCAGATGCGACCAGATACCGCCCACATACGAGGTCACCTGCTCGCGGTTGGCGTCGCTCATTTTGGTTTCGATGAAAGGCTCCACAGCCGATTTGAACGTCCCCACCTTAAACACCTGAAACTTAATGCCCAATTTGTCAAACGTTCCCTTGAGAAACGGCGTGGTGGAAGCCATACCGTGTAGCATGAACATCCCCTCCGGATTCATGATCACCCTGTCGGCCACCGACGAGACGTAATAAGCGCCTTGCGTGTAATAATCGCCATACGCCACCACAAACTTGCCGCTTTCCCTGAAATCAATCAACGCTTTGCGGATAGGCTCCAGCGTAGCGGTACCTGCCGACATGCTGCCGGTTTTGATGTAAATACCGCGCACCTTGTCGTTATCCTTAGCCGTTTCGACGGCTTTCAGAATATCGTCCAAACCTACAGACTTTTCCGTACTGCCGAACAATCCCGACATGTAATCCTTCGATTCGCGGTCGCTGATGCTTCCGCTTAAATCGAGTTGAAGCACTGTGTTGTCGCTCAACGTGTACACGGTTTTAGAACCGCCCACGCCCGACAACATCCCTACCATGATTCCGATGGAAATAATCCATACCAGGAACATAGCAATCAACACGCCCAATATGGACGCTAACAACATTTTAAAGAAACTTTTCATGATAATTTGATTTTTGATTTATTGATTTATTTATTGACTATTTTTCCTTCCGAAAGATTTTTAATATGTGCATTTCCAAACAACGCAACATTGAACAAATACGCTTCCGACGCATAAATCATATTGGCTTGCTTTTTAGACATGTCATTTCAATTTTGATTATTATCTCATTCTAAATACAAAAGGGAAAGTATATTTCACCTTTACCGGTTTTCCCCGCATCATTCCCGGCATCCATTTGGGCGACGAATTGATGACACGCAATGATTCTGCATCCAGCAAAGGATGAACACCTTGTACCACTCTTGCATTTACAACTTCGCCTTGTCGGTTTATGACAAAATTCACTAAAACCATTCCCTCAATACCGTTTTTTTGTGCTATCTGCGGATAAACGGTTTCATGTTCTATATATTTGCGAAATCCTTTTTCAGCAGATTTTCCTTTAAAAAGAGGTAGGTTGTCCATAATAACAAAAATTTCATCTTCTTCACACCATACAGGACATGTTATCGTCCACCCCAGAGAAATTGCAATGTTCTGACTACAACTATCTGTTCCCTGATTATTGAATATACAAATTCTTTTCCCTACCTGAATAGAGTCATTATGTAACGTTACAAATAATACGTTCATGGCAGTAGTTGATAGTTGATTGTTGCTGCAATCCAATCCTCTCAACTCAGGATTGTTGCTCACATTCAAACTTGATAAATGGTTATCGGAGCAATCTAAACATCTAAGTTTGGAATTATTGCTCACATCCAAATTCGTTAATTGATTTTCGGAACATAGCAAATCTGTCAATGCGATATTCTTGCTTATATCCAGATTTAGTAATTGGTTTTCGGAGCAAATTAAATTTGTCAGCGCAGTATTTTTGCTTATGTCTAAACTCGTTAATTGATTATCAAAACAAGACAAGTCTGTCAAGCTGGCATTCTTGCTTACGTCCAAATTTGTTAATTGATTTTCAGAACAAGACAAGTTTACCAACTCGGTATTTTTGCCTACATCCAAATTTGTCAATTGGTTATCGGAACAATATAATTTTATCAATACAGTATTCTTACTTATGTCCAAGTTCGTTAATTGATTATTGCTACACCACAAGTCTGTCAGTGCGAAATTTTTGCTCACGTCCAAACTTGTTAATCCCAAACTACCACAATCAAAGTGTGAGATGTTTTCGCCGATTATTGTTATGGTACGTTCAGAAGCAGATTTTTTGGGATAAACATGAATGAACCTATATTTTGGTTGTTTTTTTTTCCAATCATCATTCCAATCTTCGTTATCATAAGCCGAAAGCGTATACGTTTCTCTCGCCTTACCACCTCCCCAGTCAATAGTAGCTGTACCAGTACCAGCCATATCAATAATTACTTTGCCTTTAGACTGCAAGGTCATGGTCATTTGCTTCGGCTCGGTTGCGGTAGCGTTGCGGGCGAACATCAGTCCAACAACAACTGCAATCAGATAAAAGATATTTTTCATGATGATTTTCTTAATTTTTAATTAATTATTCCTGATATTCAAGTATATCCGACGGCTGACAGTCCAACTCCTTGCACAGGACTTCCAGCGTACTGAACCGTATGGCTTTGGCTTTCCCCGTTTTCAATATCGAAAGATTCGCCGGCGTAATCCCTACCCTATCCGACAGTTCGTTAAGCGAAATTTTGCGTTTCGCCATCATCACATCCAAATTTACAATAATGGGCATACGGTGTTCACTTTTAAACGGTTAATTCCTGTTCTTCCTTCATCTGCACGGATACTTTAAGTACCTCTGCAAACATCAGAACCACAAAACCCAACAGTATCCATATTCGATAATTTTTTATTGTCTTTCGATGTGCAAAGATAAATGATATTTTTTGAAAAAGACAAAAAAAATATCGAAATTCGATAAAAAAATATTGATATTTGATGAAGTAGTTGATTTACTGATGTTAGTAACTACTCAGGTACCCTCTATCCCAATTGGATTTTTTGATATATGATTCATATCCGATGTATGTTTGCAATTCAATAACATATTGGCAATTTCCTTACTATTTTCTATATCAAAACGACATTTCGACCAATTTTCCCGCCATTTTGACCTTGTGAAGGCAATTGCGTACCCATACTTTTGCGCCGTCAAATTAATTGTAAATTTAAATGAAAGAGAAATCAGGAATTATAGAATCCGTGATGCGCAACAGGCAGGTTTTGCTTTTAGTTACCGCAGTTCTGTTCATAGCGGGAGTATATGCCTTAAAAGTAATGCCCAAACAGGAATTTCCTGTATTTACCATTCGTCAGGGTATTGTGATTGGGGTATATCCGGGCGCGAATGTCGAAACGGTGGAGGCGCAACTGACCAAGCCGCTCGAAACGTATCTGCTTACGTTTCCCGAAGTAAACCGTCAAAAAACCTATTCGCACACAAGGGATGGAATGGTCATCGTATATGTGGAATTAGCCGACGAGGTAAAGGACAAAAATATTGTATGGTCGAAAATCAAACATTCGCTTAACCTTTTCAAATCATCTTTGCCTACGGGCGTGATGGCGCTGATTGCGAATGATAACTTCGGCGATGTGGCTGCCATTCTTGTCGCAATGGAATCGGACGACAAAACCTACCGCGAAATGGACGGCTATTTGGATGTGCTTGAAAGCCGCTTGCGTCAAATTCCTTCGGTATCGAATGTAAACAGATACGGTTCGCAAAGAGAACAGATTTCCATCTATTTGGACAACGAAAAACTCAACGCTTACGGCGTCGGTTCCAATATGTTGATGATGAATTTGTTTACGCAGGGATTTACCACAGGAAGCGGGAAAATAGAAAATATCCATATTTCTGTTCCTATCCATATTGCCGAAAGTTTTTCCACAGAAAGGGAAATTGAAGAACAAATCATCTATTCCGATCCGCTGGGGAATGTGGTGCGCGTGAAGGACGTAGGTCGCGTGGTGCGCGAATATCCCAAAGCCGAAAGTTATATTACCAATAACGGCAAACAATGCGTACTGCTTTCGATGGAAGTAATGCAGGGCGATAACATCATCGTTTTCGGAGAAGAAGTAGATGAAGTGTTGCATAAATTTCATGACGAACTGCCCGAAAGCGTGAGTATGTACCGCATTGCCGACCAGCCCTATTTGGTAGGCATATCCATAAATACCTTTTTGTTGGAAATGTTGATGGCGATACTTGCGGTTATCTTAGTTACCATGCTTTTACTGCCCTTGCGGGTGGCTACGGTGGCGTCGCTGTCCATTCCCATCACCATTTTTATTTCGCTTGCCGTGATGTTTTTTACGGGTATTCCGTTGAACACGGTTACACTGGCTTGTCTTATTCTCGTTTTGGGAATGATTGTGGACAATACCATCGTCATTGTTGATAGTTATGTGGATAAATTAGACCATGGTATGAACCGCTGGGACGCATCAATATCAGCCGCAAAGGAATATTTCAAATCCATATTCTCGGCAACGCTGGCGATTAGCATCACCTTTTTCCCTTTCCTGATTACCATGAAAGGCACCACAGGCGATTTTACCCAACATTTCCCATGGACGGTAACTATCACTTTGGGAATTTCGTTGCTGATTGCCATGCTGGTTATACCGGTACTGCAATATTTCCTGATACGCAAAGGACTGCTGGCGACTAAACGTGAACGTGAAGCGAGAGGTTTGAAACAAAGAAAAACCATTTTGGACTATATACAGGGCGGATACGAAAAATTACTGGCTTTTGTTTTCAAACATTATCGGATGGCGCTTCTGTTTACCCTCGTCACTGTGGTTATTGGCTCAATGATAATGGGCAGTTTGCCGCAACGCATGATGCCTGTAATTATACGCAATCAGTTTGCCGTAGAAATATATCTTCCGCAGGGAAGTTCGCTGGAACAGACCATTGTCGTGAGCGACAGTATGGAAAATATCCTTCGCGCCGACCCCCGCGTGAAATCCGTTACAGCATTCAAGGGCGCAAGTTCGCCGCGTTTCCATTTTGTGTATGCGCCCAAAATGCCGTCTCCTGCTTATGCGCAATTTATCGTCAATACACACACGGCAGAAGAAACGGTCGAAATACTGACAGAATGTACCAATAAATACGCTTTCTATTTTCCCGAAGCATATATTCGTTTCAAACAGTTGGATTTTCAGGCGGTTGAAGCCCCTGTTGAAATACGTTTTTCGGGCGATGATATAGAAGAACTGAATATGCAGGCTGAAAAAATGATGGCATTTCTCAACACGCTTGACGAATGTTTGCGCGTTCGCACCGATTTTGGCGACATGCTTCCGGGAGCGCAAATCGTATTAGACCCTCTGGAAGCGGGACGGCTGGGAATAAACAAAGCTCTCTTATCCTTGCAATTATCGTCGAATTTTGGCGAAATGCCTGTCAGTACGCTTTGGGAAGGCGAGTATCCGCTATCGGTAGTATTGAAATCCGAAGCCGTCAATCAGGGATTTAACAGCATCGGCGATGTGCATGTTTCGGGCATGATACCCGGTGCAACCGTTCCGTTAAGACAAATAGCGGACGTCAAACCCGAATGGAATCAGGAACAGGTTGTGCGCCGCAACGGTATCCGCACCATCAGCGTTCTGGGCGATTTGAAATGGGGCGAAAATGCTACCAAAGTCAATAACAAGGTAAAACAATATGTCAATTCCGAAGTAATACCTGATCTTCCCGCCAATATGGAGATATGGTACGGCGGCGAAGACGAACTCAATGCCGAGGTAATACCTCCATTGATGCAAGCCTTGGTGATTGCCGTTTTCATAATTTTCTTCATATTGCTGTTCCACTTCCGGCGTATCAATCTGGCGCTTCTTACCTTCTCTTCCTGTGCGCTTACCGTTTTCGGCGCGGCTTTCGGGGTATGGATTATGGGTATTGATTTAGCCATGACGTCCATGTTTGGGATGATTAGCCTGATGGGAATTGTGGTGCGCAACGGCATCATCATGTTCGACTATACCGACGAATTGCGGCGTAAAAAAGGATTATCCGTTCGCGAGGCGGCTATCGAAGCAGGCAAACGCCGTATGCGTCCGATATTTCTCACTTCGGCAGCGGCTTCAATGGGCGTATTGCCCATGGTATTAAGCGGCGATTTGATGTGGATGCCGCTCGGCACGGTTATTTTCTTCGGTACACTGATTTCGATGTTCTTTGTCGTTACCGTTTTGCCAATTGCTTACTGGCTGATTTTTAAAAATACAGAATCAACAAACGCAATCTTCTGTCAAAAACATAAAGATTGATTGGGATAGTCCAGAGAAAAAAGTTTTGCACAATTGGACAAATTTGCTTAATTTTGGAGCGAAAAATCCAGCGAGTTTTTGGACACGTATATAAAATGTTGAATCTGTAAATTAATAAATTAAAAAGCGATGAAAAAATTAGCAGTATTATTGAGTTTAGGAGTGTTTCTGGCTGTTTCGTGCGTAATGAAAGAGCAGGAACCTCAGGTTTCAAATGTAAGTTTTACGCCATGTCAGCAAACGAAAGCGAGTACTGAACATGCGGACAGGGTAGATGTAGAATTTACTAATGGAGGCGTAAAAATTACGCACTGTAATTTCTCGGTTACATGCGATTTTACCGCAGTTAATGTAACCCACACTTTCGTAAACGGAGTTTTGAACATTACCCAGCAAGGCTCTCCAAATCAGGCAAATTGTATATGTTATACCGATGTGTCATATACAATAAGCGGGATTTCGCAAAACGAAGTAAATGTGATCTTTATCAATGGCGTACAGGTTTATTGTTATAACAATCAGACAGAAAACCCGCTTGTTGGTAAATGGCTTGCTTCCGGTTCTCATATAAATTATGCAGGCATCAGGGATACTATCATTTTTACGGAAGATTTTTACGTGCAACAATATTTTGATTATATTCCTCACAATCACATGTATCCACCGCCTGTTTATACTTATTCACTCTTGGACGATAATATTACATTTATTGTTCACTATCCTCCTTACCCGAACGGAGAAAAAATGAGCGAAACGTTCAAATATGATTTAAATGGCAATTCGCTAACAATCAAAGGTTTTAGCAATCCGTTTTCCGATTCTGACGAAGAAAGAAGCGATGTGCATTTTACAAAAATTGGAAACATTTATACGGGATGTGAAGGTGTAAACTGTACGGAAGAATACGCGAGCGTTTCAATAAAACTGGAATACCCTGATGGAAGTCCTGTATTACTTGATAGCAGTAAAGTTTTTTGGGTAAGTCAAAATCGTTACCTGAAACAGGTTTCTTCATGGAACGAAATGCGTGGTTATTATGTTATCGTAGATGACGGAATAAGGAAAGCGCTCGAACACAAACAGGAAATAATGCGCTTTACAGGTTATCTGAACGGCGATACTGTTTGT
>Ga0082212_10011056_pt1 | contig 11475 bp, 13 predicted proteins | sample TergutNt197P3_FD_71548 | JGI IMG/M metagenome (GOLD analysis project Ga0082212, IMG submission 71548) | Neocapritermes taracua P3 segment gut microbial communities from Petit-Saut dam, French Guiana - Nt197 P3 | ecosystem: Host-associated > Arthropoda: Insects > Digestive system > Gut ... | reverse complement strand
TGCGCCCTACGCGAAAATAGGTTTTCTGGAACAGAGCCAGTCCTTTCTGGAAAAGGACACCCTCTGGGCTTCCGTTATGTCCGTATTCGCGGATATCTGCGAACAACGCAAACGCATGGAAGAACTGGAGCTGGCCATGGCCGGCGCCGGAGAGAAAGACTTGAGCGGCCTTTTCGCCCGCTATGGCAGCGAACGGGAGGACTATGAAAGAGCGGACGGGTTTTCCGCAGAAGCCCGGGCGCGCCGCGTATTGATCGGCTTGGGTTTCCGGGAAGAACAATTCGGCCGGCTGACCGGCAGCTTCAGCGGCGGCCACAGCTTCAATACCCATGAGGACACGATAAACACACTCGACGAGGACACTCCGCATGGCTACTATATCGCCTTTGACAACCTGTTTACGGATGTGAAGGAAAGCGATTGGTTCTTTGAATATGTGATGTTCGTCTACACCCACGGCCTGATGATCGGCACAAGCGAGGAACCCATGCAGTTCAGCCCGGACATGACGACTACGCGGGGCATGATCGTGACCATCCTGTACCGCATGGCAGGCTGCCCCGACGTGGGCGCCATGTCAAACCCATTCACCGATATTGCCGCCGGCAAATGGTATACCGACGCGGTGATATGGGCGGCTGACAGCGGTATTGTTTTAGGCTACGGCAACGGCCTGTTCGGGCCGGAGGACGATATCACCCGTGAGCAAATGGCGGTGATGCTGTATAACTACTGCAAGTGGCGCGGCATTGACGTATCTGTCGCTGATGATACCGGTTTCCTGGATTTCAATGACGCTTCAGACGTCAGCGAATGGGCGATACCCGCGTTCCAATGGGCTTGCGGTTCGGGCATGTTATGCGGCAAGCCGGGCGCTCTGCTCGACCCGAAAGGCAACGCGACGAGGGCGGAAGTAGCGACCCTACTTATGCGGTTCCTGGAATCAGCGGAGTAACTAAAAGCAAAAGAAGTTCAAACTCTTTACAGCGAGGGCTCATTCAAAATACAGGACATCAACGATGTCGATATGCTTGTCATGAAGGCGTTCAGATGGTAGTATATAGTTTAGGGGGGCGGGATACGAACTCGACAACCGTATTGAGCTCGAATCCCGCTCCCCTAGCCAACGCGGGGCTTCTTCAACAGGATCAATAAACCCGGCTTGAACATTCAGATAACATAGAGTTCATGCCGGCACAGAGGAACTATAGTATTTGACAGACTACACCCTCATCAGGTCACAACGGCGGACAGTCGCGATCCACATTAAGGACGGGGCTGTTGAAGTCCGTGCTCCGATTGGAATGCCGAAGCGCGAAATAGACAAGTTCGTCGCGTCCAAAGAGGGATGGATAACAGAACGCCTCGCACAATCGCGGTCCTTCGCAGACCGGCGCGAAGCGTTTTCGCTTAATTATGGCGACGCCGTTGTTTTTCGCGGCAAGGAATACCCGCTTGCTGCGAAAACAGGGAAGTGGGCGGGATTTGACGGCGAACGGTTCTTCTTACCGCCCGGCTTCGAGCCGGAACAGGTGAAGTCCGCAGTCGTGCAAATATACCGTATGCTGGCAAAGCAGTTAATAACAGAGCGCGTGGAGCATTGCGCCGGGCTTATGGGCGTTTCGCCGGTCGCCGTAAAAATCAATGGGGCTAAAACCCGCTGGGGTAGCTGCTCGGCGAAGAAGTCGCTGAACTTTTCGTGGCGGCTCGCTATGGCGGATGACGCGGTGATAGATTATGTCGTAACCCACGAACTGGCGCACATAAGCGAAATGAACCACTCGGCGCGTTTTTGGGCGATTGTCGCAGATGCGCTGCCCGACTACAAAGAAAGGCAGAAAATGCTCAAGGAACTGCAAAAGCGTCTGAACGCCGAGGATTGGGAGTGAAGCATACTTCGGCTATATGCTTGTATTTTACCCGCTATAACCGGCGGGGTTCGATCCCCGACTGCTTAATCCATGCAACAATATCAGACAGTACCACTGGGTCAACAGGTGTTCCGGCAACATAGTCGTCTGTAGTCGGGAAATCCATAGTTGAACGGGTGAATAGATGATTGAGCTCATCATAAAACCGTAAGCTAATATTGCCACGTCTATCTGCGATTTCTCTGTATTGGGCAAAATCAATATCCGCATACACCTGAAAATCCTTGCCGCCCTGCATGATCAGAAAAGGTTTGTCAATGCTTATGAGATAGTCACCGGCCGGATGCTCGTCCATTTCACGTATGTAATTCTCCGGCAAAGTGAAAAACGCCTCCCGCGCCTCGTCAACCTGATCGATCAGCACGGCGCGTTCATCATTGCTGACATCCATTAAGTTTATGAAGTAGATGTTCTGGTCATAAATAATATCAAGCAAGCTTCTTGGGCTGCCTGCCATGATAATGCCTCCGGCAAACCCGCCCTCACTGACAAGTCGCGGCGTCAGCATACCGCCAAGGCTATGTCCTAATACAAAAATGCGATCTATATCAGTACGCTCGTTCTGAGTTATGATCTCCTTGGCAAGAATTGCATCTTCTATCGTCTCTTCCCAAACCGTCAAGTCGTCTCCGTACTGCGATGCCACCTTTGCGCCATGTGTGTATGTGCGCTTGTTATAACGAATTGCCGCAATACCGTTTTCCGCAAGGTATTCCGCAATATCCTTAAAAACAGTGATACCATACGCAGTTTCATCCATGTCAAGAGGGCCGGAACCGTGTACAAGTACTACAGCGGGAACTCTGCCCGCCGTAGTATCAGGCATAGTTATTATCCCTCTTAACGGGTAGTCCGTCCCGGCGCCCACAATTACGGGGATCTCTGTGTATCCGTCTCTTTTAACAGGAGACATGTCCCAGTTTTCATTGTTTTCAACGAAACTAAAGAAAAGCCCCGCAATCTTTCCATCAGTTGAAAAGACAACGCGGGTATTTATATTAGTGTTCTCGTGTTTTGAAACGACATGGTAAATGTCGTACTCATCATTCGGGATTTTCTCCGTACCAACGACGGAGACGAACGCGCCTGCTTCAATGGTCATACTTTCCCAAGACTTTCTAAGACCACGCGCGCCAAGCACCCGATTCATGGTGGAGTCAAATCCTGCTGCTGCTATTGAGTAATCGCCGTTTACTATGGCCATGACAAACTGCTCAGCGCGTTGGTCATAGTTCTCCCATGCGATATTACTTGTGCCGGGTTCATCGCTGCCGTTATTGCAGCCAGCTAATACTAACAATGAAGTGAGTATAGCTGCCATTGTGACTATATACGTACTTTTCTTCATATGATCTCCAAACATACTCTAAAGTTCACAATTACACTCTTTTTTCAGCAGCCCATATCCACCAATACTTGAACTGCGTTTCTTACCATATCGTCGCAACGGGTCTTAAAGCATAATGCAAATCAAACTCAGAGACTTCGCATCCCCATGGAGACAACGGAATCGCCTTTCCCTCGTGGGTACCTCGGATACCGCGCTCCCGAAATATCTTGAACCTCACCCCCATGTCAAGGACTTGATTTTTTTGTCTCGACAATGACGATCCGGGTATTTACGCTTTCTTCTAAACGCGGGTCATCATGGTAGCCGCGCCCGCCCTGTAGATAGAAATAATCGCATCGTCGCTTACCATCTGTTCTGTCACGCATGTGACCGTCGCGGTAATCGTTTCACCTTGCGCGTAGTTTGTCTTATTTATCGTCAATGTACACGCCGCGTATGCGGGGATTAAAGAACATTCTAAATCACGTTCGCCCTTTTCGTGACACTCGACCATATCGCGTGCTTTTTCGTCCGCAGACAACTCACGCAACTTGACTACGGCTCTGCGTACCTGTGGGTTTGCTTGCGCTGCCATTTCAAATTCCTCCTCCGTCTCGGCGGCGATAAGCTTCGCCCAATCGTACAACTGTGTTCCGTCGGAATCATCAGGTAACTTTTTTAACTCGACTGTGTGAATCTCTATGAGGTCGGTAAACTCCACCTCAGCGTCCGGGTCATAAAATGTAAAGCGGTGGTAATACGTCTCGCTGTCCTTAATCAGTTTTTCGTCAGTTATGATAATGCTTATGACTTTACTGATTTTCTCGTAATCGTCGCCGCTCCCCATCTGTTCGGAGACTAGCTTCGCACCGTAAAAGACGATTCTGCTGAAAATAGTTTACGCATTGTTTTCACCTCCTTGCTCCAAACTCTACAACATTACGTTACGTCACAATCAATAGGTTACGCAGGGGGATTTTTGGAGTTACGCTAGAGGATTTTATAGAAAACAAAATCTGCTATTATGCAGATAATATAAATAACCGATCAAGCAGAAAATTCTGTCTCTGCATCGCTTAACGATTGTACACTAACTCATAGGTTACTTAATCTCCCTAATCGCTTTTCATGAAGCTCAACTCGTGTCATACCGAGTGCTTATACCCTTACTCAACGACATCAGGTGTTTCAACGACATAATCCGGCATGTTGTCGAGTATATCCTGTAATGTTTTAGCATTTTCAAGCATTCTCATGGTATCTAAATGAGGATTAGCGTAAATACCTTTCCAAAAATACTCATCATACTCTTCTCGATTGGGAAATGCGAGTATCGGCTCACCAAGAGAAAATTGAGCATTTTTCCCGTTAGTGTTACCGCGAGCATCGACTTTTATCCATCTGTGATCAATAAATATGGCATTATAGCAATGAACACAATAGCCTAAGGAATCATCGCTCGTAAGCGTGATATGTTGAAAGCAAAAACCGACCGGAATACGTTGTGAACGTAATAATGCCGCAAGAAGATTTGCCTTTGCGTGGCAGATTCCGGTTTTATTTCTTAATACATCAGAAGCCTTAGCAGTAATAACTTTTGAATCTATATCGAACGAGTGAGAAATATCATCTCTAACGTATTTATAAGCGATTTTAGCTTTTTCTGTATCTGCGATTTTGGAATGAAATAATTCGCTTGTCTTTGCCATAATAACGGGAGTAGAAAAATCAATATACTCATGTTCAGACAAAAAAGTCTTCAAGATCACGTTCATTCCTCTTTCACAGGTTATATAAAAACTCCCATGATACAGGCAAATGAGAGCCTGGCGCTAATTTGTACGATACCCTAATGTGCTAAGAATACCACAAAATATGTCAAATATCCACAATAACAAAAGGCTGATTAGAAAATCCTTGACAAGCGGCGGCGGGCAAAACAGCCAAGTCGATCCTGATTAACTGCGGTGCGAGGCTCGCAGTGTTTGACATTAAGGAAGTCCGCGATCTCATGGCATACGACGATATGGAGCTTGAAACCATCGGCGACAGAAAAACTGCGCAGTTCATTTTTATTAGCGATACAGACGATACTTTTTCCTTTATCGCCGCGCTCATGTACTCGCAGCTCTTCAATCTTCTATGGCTTTGTAGAACAAGACTGAGTTCTTGTCTATATCAACGAATATAAATGACCGTTCCTTTCTCAAAAGCATCAGCGTATGCGCCACCGTTTTTCGATACCTCAAGAGCGCTTTTGCGTACGTTTTACTACTTCATCAACGGTCGAATCAATAAGTAATGCGATACAGGTCTGTCCGCAAAGACCTTCCAATGATTGTGTCAACAGTTTTGTGTTAATAATATCCTCGCCTCCTATAAGTATTAACCATTCTGCACCATACCGTCTAGCAAAGCCTAAACTCGTTTCTTGTTGAAAGCGGATGGGACGAACCGGTATGCTTCTTTCCCGTCCATTTTGACGGTATATCGCGTAGCAATCTTCTCACCGCAGTTTGGGCAGAAAACCGCCCCATGATATTTAGAGAAGTCTATTGAACCGTCGACGATGCGGTCATTGTACATCTTGACAAAGCCGCTTTCACCGACTTTCTGATAATTGGCGATGAAGCATTTGCAATAGGCGCAGCTAACTTCTAAGATGTGGCTGCCCCTGACCTTTTTGCAGTTCGGGTTCTTGTAGATTTCCATATCGCCCTGCCATCATTCTACCATTGGAACAAAACTCACTAATAGTAAGTCACTTATATTAACAGAACCATCATGTTTAGATATACTCTTGAGGCTTTGCCCTGTGCCGGCTCTGCCAACCGGGATCATCAGCTTTCCGCCGTCTCTCAACTGATCGAGCAGTACCTGCGGTACTTTCTCAGGAGCAGCGGTGACGATTATTGCGTCAAATGGCGCTTCCTCCGGCCACCCATGATAGCCGTTAGCGCATTTTGTCTTGATATTATCGAAATGCAGACCGGATAATACCGCCTTTGATCTGTCTGCAAGTTCTTCCAGTAGTTCAGTAGAGTATACCTCACAGCCAAGATACGCCAAAATCGCGGCTTGATACCCCGAGCCTGTCCCGATCTCAAGGACTTTCATGCCGGGGTATGGATCAAGCCGCTCAGTCATATATGCGACTATGTAAGGTTGTGAAATCGTCTGGCCTGAGCTTATTGGCAGGGGCGTATCATCGTATGCGTATGATTGCAGATTCTCCGGGATAAACAAGTGGCGGGGAACGTTGCGCATAGCATCCAGAATAGCTTTGGAAACAACACCCCTCGGTATCAGTTGTTCTTCGACCATCCTGTTGCGAGCGAGAGCAAAATCTGCATCTGTCATAATATAACTGTACTCCCATACGGCGCTTACATGACTCTATTCCAAACGGTCATAATGCAAGGTTAATCCTCGCGATTAATAATATCACAAAACCTTAAGTAAATCAGCCCTCGGTTCAAACTGATATTTCATCAGAGCGACCGGGGGCTTTTTCTTTTTGCCCAAAACAGGAAAGGAGGGCGCGTGATGCCAGATGTGCCCGATAACATTAGAATATACGACCGTTTCGAGTATTACGAAGAAGATTGCTTATGTGAGTATTGCCTACTCTACGCAGAAATAGACGGAAGCAAAAAACGCGAGTGCAAGATACAAGAATGTTGCTGCGAGGATGTCCGCGCCGACGCCATCGCCAACGGGCGCTTCAAACGGGAGAGAGGATGGAATAAGCAATGGCCGGTGTAAGTAATGACCAGATTAAGCGGGCGCGTCAAATCGGCGTACTTGAGTACATCCTCCGCTATGAGCATGACAATGTAAAGCGCGTCGGAACGCAATACCGGCTGCGTGACCATGACTCGCTCTCGGTCGGCGAAGAAGGCTGGTTCTGGCATAGTCAGGGCATAGGCGGTCAAACTGCGCTCGATTTTCTCACCAGCGTCCGGGGCTATGGTTTCGTTGACGCAGTTTGCTTGTTATTGAGCGAACAGCCAGCCGGACGAAATGATCCCGATCAGCATGGACACATAACAAGTACGCAAAGTGTTTCCGAAAAATCAAAAACACAGCGAGAGAGATTACCATTCGCCCTGCCGCGACGAAATGATAACAACCGCCGCGTTGTCGCTTATCTCCAAAGCCGGGGTATTGACAAATGCTTGATACAGGCCTGCATCGAGCGCGGTGATTTGTACGAGAGCGCCAACAATCATGAGTGTGTTTTCAAAGGAAGGGATGAAACCTGTAAAACTCGCTACGCCGCGATTCGTTCGACAACTACGAACTTCAAGCGCGACGCAGACGGTTCAGACAAGAAGTACAGTTTCCTCCTGCCGCCTGACGACCCGGACAGCCCGATCTCGTTAAGCGCATAGGCAAGACCACATACAAGGTCAAAGTCCATTTCAGCACTACAAGCAAAGAAACCATGAGCGACAAAATCAAGCGTATGCTCCGCAATGAGGTTAGCTGGAGCAACAAGCCGTAAGTGGTTACTAACAAACTCGCATGGGAAAAGCATCCGAAGGAAATTCCAACGGATGCTTCGTTCTCATTTGTAGGGTACTCCTTTGACTGTCAATTCAGACTGCCCGGTCTCCCTACGAAAAAAATTATATCACACCTATTTTTTAATTTCAACAACTTTTCCCAATTTATCTATTAAAATTACTTTCTTAATATCAGATTTACCGCTCACCCCGAATATTACTCGTTTTTCTATGTCACTATATTGTAGCTTTGTATGGCGAGTATCAATAATGATGTGCGCCGATTGCCGTGAGGCCCTTCGTATTTGGTTACTAATAGTGGATTTTGACTTACCAGTAGGGCACTTGATTTCCCAAACTACGCCATGTAATACAATATCTGCTGTTTTCCGTTTGTAGTCATCAATGGGAGTAATGAACTCAACCGTACTCCGGTAATGATATGCAAGCACCCATGCGACATCTATTTCATGCGGTAAAGGTGGATGAGGACTGCTTACGGAGAAAACAACCTGACCGGGATTCTGTTTTTTGTCTTTTTTCTTAGCCATAGAGAGCATTATATCAGGAAATGAGATGGTTTAACAGTACCCAGAATTGTGAACAATCTGTGAACGTGATTAAGATGTCCTTGACAAGCCGTCTCTGGCAAAACAGCCAAGTCGATCCTGATTAGCTGCGGTGCGAGGCTCGCAGTGTTAGACATTAAGGAAGTCCGCGATCTCATGGCATACGACGAGATGGAGCTTGCAAGCCCTTAGAGAGCAGATAAAACCCAAACACGCACCAAATCGTTACACCGGGATGTGGATACTTAGCACTTTTTGACAGCCCTCAAAGCCTTCAAATCTCCGTACTCCGTCTATAACAAATGCGAAGCCCAGTGTAATGGGTTCGCATTTGAGAGGAGGAGCGACGGAGCGTGCGAGCGATGACATGAAATGTCGTCGCGAGACTTAGCGTAGTCCGCGACGACGTGGTACCGGTGGTCGGACTCGAACCGACACGGATCTCTCCACCGCATTTTGAGTGCGGCACGTCTACCATTCCATCACACCGGCAAGGTGTGATGGAATTATAGTATACAGACGACCTCATTGCAAGAGAAATTTCTTTGTCATGTGATTGATCATGAGCCGCAAAACGGGGATCCTTGCTCTGCATTCGAATAATATGCAAGGTTCAGCCGGCACAACTACAGCTGCTATGCCGCATGCTAATCCCTGACCATAACGTTTATCACCGCGCACGTACCGCCCCGCACTACTTCTCTGCCCTCAGCAAGCGCTCCGGGCAGCTCGAGTGGATCCGTAACGGTTTTCGCAAATGCCCCACCCGCAGCCTGAGCGACGAGATCGAGACGCGCGGAAGGCTCAAAGCTCGTCCAGAACTTATTCTCTGTTACCGCAAAACCGTCCGGGTGCTCGGCGGCTGTTATCATCTTCGGCGCTTTCCAGCCCTGGTTGTTGTAAATAACTGTCATAAACGGCGTGTTGTATTTCGCAGCCATCCAGTAGACGGCTGTCGGACAAGAGAATATGTACGTCCCGTCGCCGGTAAGAGCGATAACGTCCTTATCGGGATTGGCAAGCTTCATGCCGATAGCTGCACCGCCGTGCCATCCAAGCGAACTCCCTCCGCTTGTGAAGATCGTTCCGGGCTTCTTCCTCGTCAGCATCCTTTCTGCGATTGCGTGATGCGAAATAGTCTCGTTGAGGATAATAGTATCATCGTCTATGACGTCTTGGATGCACATTGTCAAAAACTCGGGTGAGATATGCTCCACATCTCCGGATGAGTATACCCATTCATCCTGAAGGCGTTTATGTATGTCTTTTACCCGTTGCCTGCGTGTTTCAATGAGCGCTTTGTCGAATATGCCCGGGTCCTGCTCGATTTCCTCATTTAGTTGACGCAGAGCAGTATACGAGTCAGCCCGCATGAAGCGCTCCGCCTTGATATACCATGTGGGGATATGCTCCTTGATTGGATCGACGTCGATGTAGAATACGCGGCAGCTCTTTTTCGGCCCTGTCTGAGCCGGGATCCACGGGACGTCGCAGTCGATCACCAGCGCCAGATCCGAATATTCAATGAAACCGCGAGTGTTAAAACCGGAGTGCATAGGGCTGTCGCCGGGAAAATTCATGTATGAAGCGTTCATTTCTATAACCGGGATCGCGAGGCTTGATGCTAGCTTTTCCAGTTCACCCGGACACTTTTTATTTCTCCCTGAGTATGAGGTAATAATGAGGGGCTTCTTTGCCTTCGCAAGAGCGCGGGTAAGCGTTTTCACAGAGTCGCGGTTAAGTCCGGCGGGGGAGACGGAGCCCCAGCGGTTCGGGTCCGCGTCGATCTCTACGCCCTCGTCCTCCAGGACTTCGCGTGTTGCTGTCATATAGACAGGGCCCATGGGTTCGCTTTGCGCGATCTGAAGCGCGCGGTATGTGATTTGCTGGATGTTCTTAGCGCTGCGGTATTCAAGATCAAGCTTTGTATAGCCGCGTACGATACCGGCCTGATCAGCTGCGTTCTGGAGATACTGGATCACGGCGTTTCGCCCGCCGCGAAGCTCGCCTTCGATCGTCGCCGGCGACAAACCCGCGAGTATGAACACAGGGTTGCGGCAACGGAAAGCGTTATGGATGCTTCCTCCCAGGTTCTGGGTGCCGACGTCTACATGCACGAACACAGCCTGCGCTTTACCTGTGATTTGGGCGTATCCCTGCGCTGCGCTCAGCGCCGCCGTTTCATGCGGGCTTATTATGATCCGCGGTATGCCGCGGCCGTCCGCTTCATGCTTTGCCCAGCTTTCTATTATCGGAGGGTAATCTGTACCGGAGTTTAGAAATACACAGTCCACGCCTGCTGCCAGCAGCGCGTCGTTCAGCGCGTCGGCGCCTGTGTACAGGTTCTGTTCATTTTCGTTATTCATAGGATCATACATTCCTCTCAGCATCTTGTCATCGAACCGCGTACGAATCGCACTGTTCTCAGTACTTTTCCCTGAAAGAGCGGATCTCATCAAGGAGTTTGTTTACGTCATACTGGTTTTCGTGCAGCGGAGGCCGCTCGCGTTCCGGGGGAGGAGGTTCAGGCTTGTGCTCGCCGGAGGCGTTTCCGGATCCGTCTGCTCCTCTTACGCGCGCGCTGACGGTTGTTCCGGCGCGTGAGCCGGCGCTTGTTGAATGATCCGCGCCTGTACCTGCGCCGGTAGCAGCGCCTCCTGCACCATCGCCTGAACTTGCAGTGACGGCGCCGGCGCCGGTGATGCTTACAAAACCATCGTCCTGATCTGCATCCATATGCCCCAAATACGCCACATCCAGACGATCATCATTTGCAACACCCGACGGGCGTACGTCAGGGTTGACCATCATCACGCCGTCAGACGTATCAAGAAAAAGGACCTTATCGCCTTCCCTTATGTTCAGCCGCTTCCTTATTGATACAGGTATCGTTATCTGTCCTTTACTGGTGACTTTCGCCATTTCCATATAGCATTTCTCCTCCAAATCCTGTTATTCCTTGCATCCATTGCTTTTCTTACGAACATCATAAACCGTTGCTTATCAAATGTCAATAAAGAGATGAAAACATGATACCCTCTAACCTGTAACGGTGTTACACTTCAGAGGGGTATCCGGGAGATGCTTTTTTGAGGCTTCTACGAATGTTCCGGGGTATATGAGCAGTGGCTACCGCC
>Ga0082212_10011055_pt1 | contig 11475 bp, 12 predicted proteins | sample TergutNt197P3_FD_71548 | JGI IMG/M metagenome (GOLD analysis project Ga0082212, IMG submission 71548) | Neocapritermes taracua P3 segment gut microbial communities from Petit-Saut dam, French Guiana - Nt197 P3 | ecosystem: Host-associated > Arthropoda: Insects > Digestive system > Gut ... | reverse complement strand
GTTGGCGATGGCAGTATCAACATCGTACACGATTATACACGAACGAGGGGATATAGTGAGTGCGAGTTGCACAGATCGGAGGCGATCCAAGCCATCTACGATTATGCCACCGTGAACATGTCCCCGGAGCAATTCGAGAAACTGGCGAAGTTGACGTTCGGAGCGGACGCACAGTTTGTCAACCGGATTCGCAAGTTGCAGTGGAAAGACAAAGCCGAGACGAAGGCGGTGCTGTCGAGCGTTTCTAAGTCGGCGGACATGCAAGCGATTGCACAAGTCGTGGACGAGAACGAAATCCTCTTTCAGGACATTTCGCTGTTGGTTCGGACACCGTATTTCCTGTTGCCGTTTGAAACGGAGACGGTAGAGATCGAACTGCACATCATTGCGAATGCGGAGACGAAGAGCATTTCGTTTGCTCCGTCGCCGGGCGTGATGATGCTGGCGGAGCATGCCGCAACGAAAGAGGTGCAGGCGGAACTCAACCGGCTCATCGGCAAGGACGTGGTTTTACTCGGCGTGCCGAAACTGAAGAATTAAGAATATAGGAGTCAGGAGTTAGAAGATTCATTTTGTTAGTCTATTGCGCAAATCCTGCAAGAAAAAGGGTGTTGCGCAATAACAAATCAATAGAAAACACGCAATAAGAATTAGTTAGGAGAGAGGAGTCTCCGCTCCTTGCTCCGCAACCATTAACAACGATAGTAGTGAAATGAGCGAAGAAATACTATGCGACACATGCCGATACTACAATATTACTCCGTGCTGCGATAGACCGATTTGTCGGCAGTTTGAGTGGGAGCCGCATAATTTTACACCGGGACAAGACCTAGCAAAGTTCCTGCGGGAACACAGTGAGTACTGTACGAACTACGAGAAAATAGATGAACCATGACGAAGTACCTTTTACAATCGCCCGACATGCCTGATCGGGTTTTGTTTGTGCGTCGGTGGAGCAACGCCACGTGGGTGGTCGGTTATTTGCCGATTGATCCTCGCAAGCGGTTTTATCCGAACTTGGACTTTGAGAGTTCACGCCGGTTTTTTGACGTGGACTGGCTCGGTCCATGTTTCTCCGCCGAAAAGATGCAACGCAAACTCGATGACTACGCAAAGAAGTACGGACTGGCGGAATGGGTGGAAAAATCCACACTTGATTAAAATCTAGAAATTGATTAGAATGACTGAAACAGTCGGATTCTGGTTGCCGATAAATGCGGTAACATTTGTGCGAGCAGAGTAATAAGATGTCAGAATTAGCCGGAAATTCTACATTATCAGTTGCAGATAGCCAAACGCCTCTTGAAATTTGGGAGGTAACGCTTGACGATTCGACCATCAAATTTTTCAAACCGTTATTCATACTGCCGACAGTCCTTGATGCCGATACAACGGAAGAATGCTATTTTGCCGAATGTCCTGAAATCGGCGTATCCGCAGTCGGAGTTGATATTGACGAATTGATAAGTTGTTTGCACAGTGATATTCGCATCATGTGGAAACGGATCGTCCGAAAGCCGGATAACGAACTCTTACCGGCAGACCGGACGATCAAGCGGCGTTTCCTTGAACTTGCATGGGAGACAAATGATGGGTAAGGTTCGGAAGGGGCGTAGCGTTGATGCCGCTCTTTGCTCAAAGGGATTTCGACGCGAGGAGGATGGCGATCACATTTTCTACTCATTTCCCGGTTCCTGTGTGAGAACAAAGATCAGTCATGGTATGATGGGACGAGACATTGGGCGAGAGTTACTTGGTCTCATGGCAAAACAACTTTATCTGAGTTTCGCTCAATTCTTGGAACTGGTTGATTGTTCTTTGGATGAAGCCGGTTATCGGGCAATTCTCAAAAAATGCGGGATCATTTCATAGCCGAAACCGTGTTATAATAACCGTGTCTGTACAGATAGACCGCTTCGCGATGCATTCCGCCAAGAGGAGGAAAAGCGAAGCGGTTTTTTCCACTTTTTTTGAAAAGTGGGTAAAAATCTTGGAATCGTGTGGTACAATGCCATTCTCTTGGCGGGCAACACCATGACGCACGTTGCTCACACACGAAAAAGTACAGGAAGTTCTCTCTCTCCTCGAACAAGGATTGTCAAGAAACGAAGCGGCAACGATTGCCGGTGTCTCTCGAATGACTATCTATCGAATCGAAAGAGACTCCCATAGCAGTCGCACACCGGAGCGTTGCCCGGCTTGTGGTCACAAAGTTCTTCTTCCCTGCCGAATATGTGCTAGCAGGCAGGTAAGACGTTCCGCCCCGATCTCTCCGGGGGCGGACTCTTTTCCTTTGCCGCGTGTGAATTTGAATTGTTTGGAATTGAGAGGAAAACATCGAGAGCGTTACGAAGAGATGCGTCGCAAAGTCGAAACCGAAATCGCCGCCGGAACAAGGACGGCAGGCAACCCCCTGGGGGGTTAGGTACTACTTTTTGCCGGGTCGAAACTGCCCCACACGAAGCAGTCGCCATGTAAGGTTTTGTTTATTTATTTGAAAAATGTTGAATGGACGAACTCAATGACGCACTTGCTAGTGAACTTTTCGGGCTAGACGACGATGTGCTTGGCAGTTTGATGGTCGACGAAATTGTATCCGGTGTGACCAAAGAAACCGGAAAACACATTGTCGTCGAAACATCAGCAAACATGAGCATAAACAATAATCTGGAGCGGACGGCAGTTTACAACAGTAAAAAACTGTACGAATTCTACCGGAATGAATTTGACACCATTTTCTCCAGAGGTTCACGAAAGGAACTGGACTCGTGGTAGATGAAGAAAAACTCGATACCGTTTTATGCCTCATTACAAAGATTCCAAACCAAAGCGTGGTGAGGAAGGCTTGCCGCGACACCCTTAACATCCCGGATGAGGACATAGAAACAATCATCGCGGAAGCAAGACGGCGGTTAACACTTGCCGCCGATTTTCACCGCGACGAAGAACTCGGAAAAGCGATTACCCGATACGATAACATTTACTCTGACTCCTGCAAAATCAAAGATTTCAAGACCGCGAAAGCGGCAGAGGATTCCAGAGTTAAACTGCTCGGACTTGCCAAACACACAACGAAAGACACGACCGAAACCACCGCGGACACCGGCGAATCGGAAACACTGACGGAAATCCGCAACCATTTAGAACCTCTCGGACTTGCGGCGGACGGCACTCCCATCGCCGAACTCGCACGACTGGCGGCACTAAAACTGACAGAAAAATGACAACTCCCATCGGCAACTGCCGACGCAGAGCAAACCACCAATGAATAATGTCCAAGTCGAGCGAATCAGGTCATCGTCATCGGGAACTGATGGCAGCAAAGAGTCGGGCATCGTCCCGGTCAGCACGGGAAATTGCCCCGCTTCCGCCGATCAAGAATCCGCCCCGGCGAATCAAAGCACGTAAAGACCTTCGGTACTTTTGCACCGAATATTTTGCGGCAAAATTCAAACTGAAATTCAGTTCCTACCATGAGACGGTCATCAAGACGTTTCAAAACGGACTGAGGGAAGGCAAAGAGAAAATATGTTTAGCCATGCCGCGTGGAAGCGGCAAGAGTACCATCGTTCGGGTGGCGGTCATTTGGGCGGTTTTATTCGGGCATTGCCGGTTTATTTTGCTGATCGGAGCAAACAAAAACGAGGCAAAACAACTCATCGAAAACATCAAGACCGACCTGATCGGCAACAAATCACTGCTGGAGGATTTTCCCGAAGCGATATTTCCGTTCCGAAAACTCGGCGGTTCGGCATTGCAAGCACGGGGGCAACTTTATTTGGGTGAACTTACGAACGTTCAGTGGAAGCCGGACATGGTAGTGTTTCCGACGATACCGGGTTCGCTGTCGAGCGGAGCGGCGGTCGTTACGGTGGGAATTAACGGAGCGATTCGCGGAAAGAATCGGACGATGCCGGACGGCTCGGTCGCCCGACCGGACATGGTGGTGCTGGACGATGTGCAAACCGACGCGGACGCAAAATCGCCGGTTCAAATTGCCAAAATCGAAGAGACCATTAACTCGTCCGTTGCCGGACTTGTGGGACCGGGGCAAAGTTTAGGAATGATTATGACGTGTACGGTCATTCGTCCGGGTGACGTTGCAGACCGGTATTTGACTGAAAAACTGTATCCCCTGTGGAAGCGTTTGCGGTTCAAAATGGTCGAACAGATGCCGGAACGAATGGACTTGTGGGACCAATACTGGGAGATTTGCAAGACCAAAGACCCTGTTGCGGCAAAGATATTTTACAAGACGCACCGCACGGAAATGGACAAAGGAGCGGTCGTCGCGTGGGAAGAAAACTACGAAATCGGCAAGCAACTGTCGGCATTGCAGTTTGCAATGGACAAATACTATGAGAACTTCGACAGTTTCATGTCGGAGTACCAGAACGATCCCACTGATAAGACGACTGGCACGTTGATTGTGCCTGCCAAGACGATTCGGACGCGACTGAATGGATTGCCCCGCCGGGTGATCCCGATGGACACGCAAGCGATTACTGCTTTTTGCGATGTTCACAACGATTTAGCTTACTACCTGATTGCCGCTTGGTCAAACGATTTCACGGGCTACGTGATTGATTACGACGTGTTCCCGGAGCAAAACCGAACGAATTTTAGCCGGAATGACAAGTCGCTCATGACGCTTCGCCGCCGGTTCGGTGAACAGCGGAGCGACGGAGCGATTGCCGCCGGATTGGAGTTTTTGTTGCATCAACTCCTGTCCGAAAGTTACACGATGCACGGAGACCATGAGAAAAATGAAATTAACCGTATTGATAAAATCCTGATAGACAGCGGCTACAAACCGCACGTTGTTGAGTCGGTCATTACGAAAATCGGCAGCCCGGTGAACGTTCGACCGGCACTGGGTGTCGGCGTGGGTGCGAAGCAAACGCCCATGCAACATTGGGGCGTGAAAGGCAAATCGGTCCGCATCGGGCATTTCTGGTGCGACGAAAAATTGCCGAAGCGGGTGTATCGCACCACGAAGGGGGACGTGAACTATTGGAAATCCGCCCTTCACGATGCGTTTTCACTGCGCTCCGGAGAGCGGGGAAGCATCACCTTTTGGGGTAACAACCCGGAGACGCACCGGATGATTTCGGAACACATGACCGCCGAAAAGGTCGTGTTGGTCGAAGCGAACAGCCGGAAGGTCAACGAATGGGCGAACCCATTCAATCAGGACAATCACTGGTTCGATTGCCTCGTCGGTTGCATGATCGCCGCCTCGACGCTGGGAATCACCGCAGAGGAATTGCAGTTTTAGGAGGATATAGATTTGGAAACTGGTGTCGGATTTTTTGTGACAAGACAGCGGCATCGTACCACGTAAAACTTATGTCTGGGTTCGATGCATAACGTCCGAGCAAACGTAAAAGTTCCTTTGCGTGATCCTCGGTGTAAAAGAAAACATATTTTTCCTCGCCCTTCACAAGAGCGACGGTGTAAATGTCTTTACCAACAGGAGAAAACAACATGAAAACAACTTGATAACGAAACAACATCGGGGGAAACGTAGTACCTCGAAAAGAAAAATGCGGCAAGTCATCCCGAACGATACTTGCCGCGGTGAACAGTAATAAGTCGGATTACTTGCCACCTTGGATGTCATTGTACACTCCAAGTCGATTAGGGCAAGATGTCCCTAACCGAAAGGAGCGTTATGCAAGACTTCCTTGTTAACGTCGCGAGCGACGTTGTGTCCCACCACGTGATCGGACTGATCACATTTATTACCTTTTTATTTTACAGACTCATGAGCAAACAGAAAAAAGACCCCACGCCGGAAATCGCCGGAAATGACACCCCCGAAACACCGGAAACGCAGACCGAAAACACGGTCGAACCGACCGAAACACCGGAAATCGCCGGACAAGAGACGGCAGAAGGCAGACAGCAGACGGCAGAAGAGAATGCCGCCGCCACGCCGGTTCCGCTCCAACCGTGCAAGCAGTGCGGTGAGACGACCAACTTGAAACGGCTCGGCGATTCGAACAGTTATGTTTACAAGGGGCTTGAAAACGTCACCCAGCAGAACGTCAAATGCAAAAATTGCGGACTACTGTACACGTCCAAAACCCGCGTCCCCATCGTGAGAAAAGGACTCGGCGAGATATAAAACGCCGGGCAACGCCCGTCCATTCCTCCTGACTCCTGTCTCCTTACTCCTGACTCCTTGCCATGTTTTCCGAACTCACTGACGAGCAGATCGTTACCCTGAAAAAGCAGATTACCGATTTTCTGAGCGGCAATAACAATTTTGCCACCCAGTCGATCACGGACGAATCGGGCATGTCCCTCACGTTGAATCATCAGAACGCATGGAAGTTTTTAGAGGAACTGACGAAAGAACAACGCTCCCGCCAGCGGAGCAGCAACCCCTTCATTGCGATTGATTTACGATAGAAGCCGGGCAACGCCCGTCCATTCCTTCTATCTCCTTACTCCTGACTCCTTTCTCCTTTGAAATGTTTGAGTACCTAAAACGACTATTTGGTTACAATGCGGCGAAAGACTCGCTCGTCCGGCAGTCGGTTCTGACGAACCTTCAGTCGGTCGATAGAGAAGTGAACACGCACGACCGGAAAAAACTGATCGCCCGGTCTCGTGATCTCGCGTGTAATTCGGCGTTGGTGGACTGGGCATTGCAACAGCATGCGACTTACAATAGCCGGTTTACCTTTCAGAGTCAGACCGGCGACCGCGATTTAGACGAAAAAATCGAATGGGTCGTCAACGAATGGTCGAAGCCGGGCAACTTTGAAGTAACCGGTCGCCATTCCATGCAAGAGGCGATTCGGCTCATCGAAATTTCCCGAACGATTGACGGCGACATCGGCATCATGAAACTCATCGATGGTCGGGTACAGATCATCGAATCCGACCGGATTCGGACTCCGAACGACATTGACAGCGATCCTGACTGGACTCACGGTGTCCGTACCGATGCGGCAGGAGCGGCAACCGCTTATGCCGTCCACTCGCGAGCATTGCACGGCAGATACGAATTGGAACGCGTCGTCCCGGCATCGAACCTGATTTTACACGGCTATTATTCCCGATTCGATCAAGTCCGGGGCATCGGACTGCTCGTCTCCGCCGCCGACGCTTTTCAGGACATCCAAGAATCGTTTAACTACGCCCTGGCAAAGGCAAAAATGATGCAACTGTTCGGCTTGAAGTTCAAGCGGGACCCAAATGCCGAGCCGATACCCTCCAACCAAATAGACGAAGCCGAAGCAAAACGGGAAGCACGTCGCCTCGCATTAAAAGACAAAGCCTCCTACATGATCGAATTAGAGCAGGGGGATGATTTGGAAACTATCGAAAGTGCGTCGCCAAGCAACGAATTTCAAGAATACACCAAGTTGATGATGATGGTTGCCCTGAAATCGCTGGGAATTTGTTACAGCATGTTCGACGAGAAACACACGAATTTTTACGGCAGTCGGGCGGCGATTAACCAGTACGTCGAATTGTGCAAGCCGAGACGGGCAAGCAATCAACATCTGCTCGAACACCTGACCCGATGGCGGCTCTCCAAAGAGGTTCTATCGGGACGCTTGATATTGCCGGACAGCATGACGGTCAATGACATGCTGTTTGCATGGGCACCTTGCGGCATGCCGTGGTGGAAGCCGGACGAAGAGGCAAAAGGGTATTTGACGGCAATCACTGCCGGACTGGAATCATACAGCAGTATCGCCCGATCCAGAGGCTATGACTTCAAGGACATCATCGACGAACGGAAGCAAGACGAAGAGTACGCCCGACAGAACAAAGTGATCCTGCCGACTATGACCGAAAACCTCAACCTCAATATCGGAACGTAAATAGAAAAAGTTGCCCCTGTGCTGTAATCAGCAACACAGGGACAGCGTCAAGTAATACCAAACATCACTTGCCGCCACGGAAACGATTGTATCGTTCCGAATCGAAAAGGCAAGTGCGACTAACTCCTAACACCTCCCATGGACGACATCAGAAAACATTTTACCGACAACCGCCCGGCGGAAGCGATGCAATTCCGTCAAGGCTTCGATTTTAGCGTCAAGGATCAGGACGGCAAACACGCCGTGAGTCTGATTGCTTTTAGCGGTCAGGAACTCTATCACTGGTTCTGGGGACGGTGCATTTTCGACCGGCAAGGGGCGACGATGCAACATGACAAAATCCCTATCGACTACCAGCATGATCCGCGTGAAGTCTTGGGTTACCTCGACACGTTCAGCGGTAGTCCCGCCCTCGAATGTAGCGGTTATTTGGTCCCGTTCAAAGACGGCGACCGGGCGAGCGAAATCCTCTACAAGAAAAAGCACGGCGTGCCGTACCAATGTTCGGTCTCGCTCGGTGCCGGAAACTTTGACTTTGAGTACATCCCGAAAGGGCAAAACGTGACCATCAACGGTCAAGAATATAGTACAGAGGACGAAGGACTCGTGGTCTTTCGTTCTTATGAAATTGATGGTGTCGCTATTTGTCTTTATGGCTCCGATAGCAACACCACTGTATTTAGTAACCCTCTATCCCAGAAAGGATTAGACAAAATGAGTAAAGATAATACTCAAACACCCCCTGCCGATCCGCGTGAACTTGCGAAGGCGTTTGCCAAAAAATTCGGCAACGAACTCGGCTTTCAGTATTTTTCCGAAGGCTTGACCGAATCGGAAGCGAACGAAAAGTTCCACGAAAAGGTCTTTGCCGATTCGAAAGCGAAGGACGACGAAATCGCCTTATTGAAGGCACAAATCGCCGCCTTTGAAAAGAAGGACGACGAGGAAGAGGACGAAAAGAAAAAGAACGACCACTCCAAAGATTACGTCCAGTTGAAAGAGGACTTTGCGAAGTTGCAAGAGGCTTTCAACCGCATCGGACAAGCCGGTGATGCGTTCGCAAGCGGCGAGGCGACTCCCGTTCCGACGGACACGCCCAAACCGAAAAAGGAATTCTCCCCGCTCCCGCCCGGCATGCAGGGATATACCGAAAAGTTTCTCCAAAAGAAGTAAGGAGAAAGGAGAAAGAAGGAATCGACGGGCATCGCCCGAATTTCCACTCACCACTCGTCACTCACCACCAACATAGAAAGGACATTTATCATGGCAGAAATTCACAATAGATTAACCTCCGCCGACATCATCGAGATGAACAACTCCGAAGAGGTGTTCGGCATTTTCAACGAGGCGAGCCAGTACATCCCGGAAATCCGGTTGATCCACGCATCGCCGTGCAAGAAAACGCAGTACAAGACGCTCGCCCAAACAGGGCTGCCGACCGTCGGTTTCCGAGAATCGAACGTCGGTATCGTGCAGTCCAGCCCGACCATCGAAGCCCGAGATGTGGCGTTGAAATTCCTTGACGCTTCTTGGTCGCTTGACCAAAAGGTTGCCAAAGAAGCGGAATGGGGCGAGAGTGCCGCCATCGCGCTCTGTGCAAAAGCGGCAATGGAAGCCGCCCTGCAAAAAATCGCCAAGCAGACGTGGTACGGTGTGCAAGCCGATAACAAAGGCTTTACCGGTTTGGCAACGTTGCTCAACCTGCAAAACGGTTCGTACACCATCAATGCCGGCGGGACAACGGCGAATGCAGCGTCGAGTATCTTTGCCCTTCGCACCGAACTCCAAGGCGTACAGTATGCTTGGGGTCAAGACGGGTGCATCGATACGGGACCGATTCTCGAAGCCGAACAGTGGGACTCCGAAGGTAAAAAATTCTGGGCATACGTGCAAAAGGTGCAAGCATACATCGGCTTGCAAGTCACGTCGAAACAGGTCGTCGGTCGGATTTGCAACATCACCCCGGCAATCACCACCGGCAACAATCCAGTCTCGATGGAAGGACAGATTGCCAAGTTGCTCGAACAGTTCCCGGTCGGCAAGGAGCCGAACCTGATCTTCATGACCAAGCGGACGCTGGAGCAGATTCGCTCGCAACGGATCGCCACGACCACCACCGGACGTGAAGCACCGTATCCCGATAACATTTTCGGAATCCCGATTCACGTGACCGAGGCAATCAGCAACACCGAGGCAATCCTCACGACCACTCCGTAAAGAATAAAGGAGATAGGAGTTAGGAGATAGGAGTTCACATTTCATGCGTTTACTTTCGCTCCTATGCTCCTTACTCCTGACTCCCTCCCCTACTATCCCACTTTCCCCACTCCTGACTCCTGTATTCTGACTCCTTACTCCTACTCCTATGACTTTCCTATCAAATCTATTTTCGATTTTACGCAATTTTCCGGCGGCGATTAGTCTCATCAAAGCCTTAATGGACATCATCGGTTCCGATGCCGTGAAAGAACTTTTTCGGATCATCACCGACGTGGCAAAATCCGTCAAACTTGAAAAGCCGTTGCCGGACGATGCCACGCCGAGCGAAAAAACCCGATTTTTCCAACGACTCCGCGAAAAAGCGGGACAACGATTCCTTGGACTCACCGATCAGCAGGTTGCCCAAGCACGACAACCGTTACAAACCGCCGAAAATACCGCCGGTTTTATGGCGTAACGAAATGGCGGCATTTTAAGAGGGGGTTCCGCCGAAGGTATAAAACATCAAACCACCCCCAAAACGCCCCGTACAATCGATCCTACGCAACATTTTTTTTCGGGAAAGACCCGGAAAACGTCAATTTTGACACAAAACAAGAAAATGCGGCAAGTCATCCCAAATGATACTTGCCGCTATGACAAGAACACTTTAATACCGACTTGCCATACGGAATGATTGTATCGTTTCGTCTTGAAAAGGCAAGTGAATCCATCCACCCTTTTTCATGACGAAAGACCAATGAACATTTTAGAAGGGCTTATCAAGCCCGCCGTTAATCCAACCATTCACGTCGACATGTCCACGAAAAACGATTGTCCTATCACGAACAACTACAACATTGACAAGTATGTAACCAACTATAACGTTCCGCCGATTATCACGTGGCTAATAGGAATATTGCTGGTGACATACATCGTTGGACAGATTCCCTCCTGTTCACTCACCACTCGCCACTCGACGTTCGAGTCCCAAGTCCGGCAATGGGCGAACGATTATCCGTCTGATTTACGGAACCGCTGGGCATGGTGCTACATCGACAGTGCCGAAAACTGGTCAACCGATCAGAAACTCCGGGAAGACGTGCGATTGAAGTCGGTACAGGTTCTCACTGATTCAGAGCGGCAGTCCCTGGCACCGCTCGACAAGCAGATCGCCGGGGCAGTCCCACAACAGAAAACGCCGCTCAAGGAAACTTACGAAGACATCGGCAACGGTTTGAAAACGGCAACGTGGATTCCACCGCCGCCTGCTACTTGCATCGACGGCTCCTGCAAGCCGCCAAACCCAAAACCACAACCGCCGAACCGACGAAGATTGTTTCGGCAGTAACAAAAGGAGACAGAAGTCAGGAGACAGGAGTCAGAAGTTTCATTTTTGACGCTGTCCCACCTCCTGACTACTGACTCCTGT
>Ga0082212_10011054_pt1 | contig 11477 bp, 5 predicted proteins | sample TergutNt197P3_FD_71548 | JGI IMG/M metagenome (GOLD analysis project Ga0082212, IMG submission 71548) | Neocapritermes taracua P3 segment gut microbial communities from Petit-Saut dam, French Guiana - Nt197 P3 | ecosystem: Host-associated > Arthropoda: Insects > Digestive system > Gut ... | reverse complement strand
AGGCGGGAAGCTCTGCTCCGGCTCTCCGGAGACGAGAATGGTCAGGATGCGGTCGCGCCGTCCCAATTCGATAAAGTAATCCACCTCGGCCATACACCATTTCGACTCTAATAAGTCCGGCGTACAGACAACAATGAGCCGCTCGCTTTCCTCCAGCGCGTGGCGTATCCCCTCGCCCAAGTCAGCCATCAACGGAAGTTCGTCCTGATCGCGAAAAACCTTTCCTATCCGTTTCAGTCCGGAGCTTTTGGCGATGTAAGCCGGTACTCGGTATGTCTCAATCTGTTTGTGTATCGCTTTAGCGATGGTAAGGTCAGGCTCTTTGTGCCGGTAACTGATGAAAGCGGCATAGCCTTTGATGGATCTTTCCAAATCGCTGCCTCATTTCCAATTTTGTTTTCTATCTTAAAAAACGATACCCCTTATAGAAGGTAGCGATTTATTGAATATGAGCTTATTCCAGAGAAAATTCGGCAGCCATAACATAATCGTCATGCTCATCAGGCAAATGAAAGTATTGAGTAGCGCGATAGCGTCCGGCAGGCAAAGCGCCAAATCGGGCAGACCAATTCACAGCTACAGAAGTAGACGAGCCTTTTTCGTAATCAGAATGGACGCCGGGCGTTACAACATCTTTGCTTACAAGGTTGTACCATTCGTCGCCCATCTTGATTTGGATCCAGCAATCTGTCACATTCCATATGCCAATATCACGATCTGAATTGTTTGTGATGATTACGGTTGCCGCGGCAGGGTAAGCCTCTCCGTCAACGCTCATCGAAATCCCTGGATATGTTGGTAATTCGTCTTCAAAGACGTCGCCTATTTCCAAGTCATCAGAGCAAGACGCAAGAGTAAGAATACAAAAAACAGTCACGATGAACAGGGCTATCTTGTTCACAGACATCCCCCCCTTTCATGACAAGACGCTCCGACTTTATTGCTCTATTCTGTGATGAAAACGATTGACGACGGCCCATTCCAGACGATATTCCACTTCGTCATCATATCGCGTCCGATAAGAATGCCATAATTATGCCTCGATATTTTATCCGAACCGGAAAGAGCAGGGTTGTATGGAAGCTGGCACGAGGCTACTTTTAAGTTTTCAAAGCTTTTAAGCCCGGCGTCCGGAAACAATATGTCTACCGCATAGTCCGGATTTACTGAGACGCCTGACGCGGTAAAAGATCGGGAAGCCCCTACCGGTTCGAGATCCAACTCATCGGCTATGATGTTTGAGATACAAGTCCGTGACGCGCCTGTATCTAATAGCGCCATGACTGTGCTTGACTTAAGCGGCTTCGATTTAGGCGGTAAATGCAAAGCGGAAGGGGTTTGGATAATCAAGGGTATCACAAATCCATATTCAAGCAAGTGTTTTTCACTCATCACAATACTTGCAGTAATATCCGCAGGCAAAGGCTTCGATGTTTGAACGCCCGCGTTAATTGATTGAATCATATAGACACCGCTGTCGATAGAAAATTTACGATTCTATTTTCATCAATGATTTGCTGCACAATAAAATCTTTATCGAATTTTATGCATGCTGCGCGGTACGCTGTGTCAAACGTATCAAAAATACCCTCAATTGTTGAATTGTAAATAACTACATATTTTTCATTTTTTAACGGATCAGAAAGCAACTCCGGCAATCGCTTTTGAAAGAACGAATAATTTTTCTCCTGTTCCTTTGAAAGCATGATAAACTTCTCCTTTCCCAACCTGAAAGCCGTTCAATTCTACTGGAAGAATCATTTCCCAAAAACAGTATATCACACAAGAGCAATTATCGTAAGCGCAGATCGTCGGCGCAAATGCCTGCTTCCTGACAATGCCGGCACGAAGTCACGGGTGTTCTCGGCTTACTTATATTTAACGAGCGTTCCAGCAAAACAATCGAGCAACTTCAGAGCGAAGGTCGGGCTGCGTGTCAGGAAGTTGCCAAACAGAAGCATTAAGCGGCTATTGCTCTTAGTACGCAGTCGCTGATGGATACGATATACCTGCAGTCGTCCTGATAGGTAGAGCGTTTCGTCACATACTCCTGATGCAGCGAGCTGATACGTTTGCACACTTCGCTTTTCCCCGGGATTTGTCCCGCTTCGATCATACGGACGCCCGACCGGCGGCTCAGATACGCGGTAAATAGCGGGTGCAGTTTTTTCTCATACCGACAATGCGCCAGAAAGCTTCCCCCGTACTGTTGGTTATGCGGATAAGTAAAATAATCCGCCAGATAGTGCGTGACGACGCCCAACTCGTACACGTCATACCAGGTCCAGCATTCCTTGTTCACAAGCCTGTCTAATTTCTTCTTGACCGTCAGATCAAAGCTTTCGAATTTATGCCCGTTCAAATAGGTGAAAGGGTTAAGGTCGGGGCTGATATTGCCGAAACGAAAGGCGTTCCTGTAACGCCTCAGCATCGGGCGGTTGGTCGCCTGAATCAAATATTCAGCTAATGCATAATGATTACTTGTTTCCATTTTTCTCGTTTCTCCTTAGGAAATCTATATTTCGTCTTTGTGTTAAGCATATTGAAATACTCTTGTAGACGAATGCAGAAAAACGTTAAAAACAGGAAAAATGCAGGTAAAACATTCCAGATAAACGCCGGGATCGCAAAAAAACAACCTGACGCAGGTTAAACCGCTTCAGGCTGCTTTTTTATTCTACCCTGTATGACTGTAATGACGTCTTAACCCGACGTGATCATCTCCGTTTTTTACGCAGCTCCGCAAACAAAAGCTCATTCACCGCCGCGACAGCGACGAGAAGGCACAAGCCGCCCAAGCCCGTCCTGACGTCGGCCGCAGTGCCGGTCTTCGGCAGGTTCCCCAGGGGCGTCTCCTCGTCGACGATCGTGTAAGCCCCCTGCTCCGCCGGGGCTGCGGCAGGATACTGCGCCATAGGCGTCTGGGCGTCCGGGATTACCGCAGGCGCCGCCGGGGCTGCCAGGGTCGTCTGCGCCGTCCCCGAGCTGCCTCCGGAGGTGGATCCCGACGACGAGCCGGAACTCCTTGAGGCCACCGTTATGGTAAATGTTTCGGTTTTGGTTACTTCTTCCTCCGTGTAGCTGACGGTGACCGTCATGCTGCCTGTACCGGTAAGCGCCGTCCCGTTTGCCGGGCTGACGCTATAGTCTTCCGTCTGAATCACGCTTTCGTCGCTGTAATGAGCGAAGACTGAGAGCCCGCTCAGGTCGAGAAGGTCTCCCGTGTAATAGGACGTCCGGTTCGGCCCGGTGATGCTGATGCTTTCCAGGACAACGGGCGCCGCAGCGACTGTCACGACGATTTCCGCGTAAACTGCTGTATCCTCTTCCTCATAGCGGACGATGACCGTGATTTCGCCGATCTCCGTCAGGATCGTCCCCGCAGCGGGATCCGCGCCGATGAATGCGCTGACGTCGAGCACAGCGCCGTCGCTGTAGTATGCGGTCACGGCCAGGCCGGCCAGGTCGAGGGCTTCTCCCGTATAATATCCTGTTTTTGCCGGCGGCGCCGTGATCGCGATGGATTCCAGCGTTACCTGAGCCGGATTCACCAAAATGCTGAAGACCGTGGTTTTCTCCGCGCCGTCTTCGACATAGCTTACCGTGACCACCTGCCGGCCGGCTTCGGCGAACGCCTCGCCTTCCGCCATACTCAGGACGACGGCGTCCGTTACATTCTCCCTGCCCCCGTCGCTGTAAATCGCTTCGATCAGCATACCGCTGAGGTCGAAGGCGTCGCCGACGCGGTAATCCAGTTTTTCGGGATACGCCGTGACCGCGATCGCGTCCAGCGCCAGAATCAGCTCGACTTCACCGGCCGCAACGGCTTCCTCTTCGCCGACGGTGACGGTAAACGCCGTCGTGAAGGTTACCCCTTCAGCGTCTGTATAGCTGACCGTGACGATCTGCGTCCCCGTCGCGCCCAGGAATTCCGGCTGTACGTCGGCCTCATCCGTGATATCTGCCTTCGCGCCGTCGCTGTAATGGGCGATCACCTCAAGGCCGAAGAGATCCAATACGCCGCCCTCTGCGTAAATCAGGACGTCCGGATACCGTTCAACCGATATACTGTCAATGACCGCATCCTCCGCTTCGAAAGCGACTTCGATATAGAAAGACGCTTCTTTTGTCACAAACCCTTCCGTATAGCTGACTCTGACAACCCTCGTCCCCGCCACGTTAAGCGGCGCGCCTTCCGCCGGCAGCGTCCGGTAATCCGTGATCTCCCTCTCCGCGCCGTCGCTGTAGCATGCGACGACGGCCAGGCCGCCCAGGTCAAGGGCCTCGCCCGTATGGTAATCCGTCTTGTCGGGCAGCGCGCGAATCTCTATCCCGTCGAGCGCCGCTTCCTCTTCGGCGTCGCCCAGGGCCAGGATACGGCCTTCCAGCTTCGCGTGCTCTTCCGTAATCGTTCCGCCCAGATAGGCGAGTATGTATTGTTCAAATACCAGATCCAATGAATCGATCTCCGCGACCGTCGCCAGGGCCGCGATGGCCGTATAGCCGTCCTCGCCGTTAGCCATGAAGTCGTTGGTCGCCAGCCTGTAGATCGTCGTATCGTCGGTCAGATCGAGCTCTGCCCCGTTCACTGCGATGGACAACACCTTCTGTCCGGCCGCTTGCGCCGGGTCGTAGACAACGCTCATCCCCGATATCTGCGGGAATCTGCCGTCCGGGCTGGGCGCGTACTGCAGGCCGTTTTCCATAATCGCTTTTAGCGCCGCCGGGGTGGCTTCCTTGACGACCAGGATATTGCCGAAGGGCAGGATACTGTTCAAATCGCCTCTGGTGATATCGCCGACCCGTATATCGGCGCGCAGGTTGCCGCCGTTCATCACCGCCGCGTCGGCTTCGCCTGCAACCCGAATGGCGTCGGCGACCAGGTTGCCCAGAGGCTGCTCACTGTTGCGCACGCCCTTGGTCGCGGCGTCTCCTCTGGCGCTGCTCAGGTGTACTTCAGAGCTTGCGACCACCGCGCTGTACTGTTCCAGCACCGCGGCCTTCATCTCCTCGGCCAGGGCCTTCACGGCAGCGTCGCCCTCGACCTCCTCCGTCTCCGCTTTGGCGATGACCGACGCGGACTTTGCGACGACGTTGCCGCCGGCGTCCACAGTGACGGATACAAGGCCCAGATTCTCCATATACTGGCCTGCGCCAGCGATCAGTACGCCGCCGACAGTTTCGCTGCCCAACAAGTGGTCGTGCCCTTCGATGAGCACATCGGGCTTGTCGTCAAGCTCTGCGAGCAGAGCCAGGATATCCTCGTGGCTCACGTGAGCCAGGGCGACGACGACGTCCGCCCCGCCGTCTCTGAGCTGCTCAATCGCATAAGCCGCGTTTTGCCTGTACTCGCCGAAAGTCAGGCCGGCGACGTTCGCCGGGTCGGTGACCACAGGCGTAGTCCGCGTGGTCAGGCCGAAGAACCCGACTTTCACGCCGTCGGTCTCCACGATCTTCGTCGCCGGCAGGAAGCTCAGTCCGTCCGCCGTCACAAACGTATTGGCTGAGAGGATATCCAGCCCCCCTGCGGCGGCGCTGTCGGCCAGCTCGAGCAGCCGGTCGCTCCCGTAATTATAATCGTGGTTGCCCGGGGTCATCACGCTGTAGCCGGCCGCCGTCATAAGTTCGACTGCGTTATAGCCATTGTTGATATTGACGATGGGCAGGCCGTGTATCATGTCGCCGGCGTCGACGAGGATCGCGTTTTCCATGCCGCTCCTGATCGCCGCGATCTTGTCGATTCCGATCATCCCGGCGTTATTGCCGTCCACCGGATAGACGCGCCCGTGGACGTCGTTCGTATGCAGGATGTTGATGGTCCTGTCGTCAGGCGCAATTACTCCGGTTTTGACCACCGTATACTCGTCGATCGTCTCCAAGGTATCCGCGCGGTACGTCCTGAAGGTCACGCTGTCGGCGTCTACGTCGACGACGGTAAACTGCGGGACTTTGATCTGAATCCCGACGTTTGTGTACCAGGGCTTGCCGCCGGCCCACTCCGGCCCGTTGTTTGGCCTTGATACCGGCATATCGTAATACTTCAGCCCGCTGGAGGTATTGAGCGTGAAGTAAAGCGTCCCTTCGGGATCCGCGACGCTGTCCGCCGTATAATCGACGCCTTCCACTTTGGCGTTGTCATAGATCTGCCAGCTTCTGGAGTACACATGGTCGTGCCCCGCGATCACGAAGTCCACGCCATATTTGTCCATGAGGCCGTTGAACGCCGGGCCCCAGACCATCACGTCCGCGTCGCTTTGATGCGAAGCCGGCGCCGCCGTGGACTTATGATGCTGCACAAACAACCACCCGGCGTCCGGGTTGGCGTCGGTCGCCGCCTTCAGCGTCGCGTCAAATTGCGCGATGTAGTTCCCGAGCGTCGAAGCGTTGGGGGAGGCCGAAGTGTTGAGTACCACAAACAGCGCGTCATTGTATCTGTACCAGTAGTTGCCGTAGACGTCGACGCCGCTCAGCGTCGCGCCGGCGCCGTTTGGCGTCGCGTTGGGCAGGTTGTAGTGCCAGTCGAAATTGTTGTGCCGGTCATGGTTGCCCATCGCCGGGGCGAGGGGCACAGAGCGGAGCTGCGCCGGGGCAAACAGATTTGCGTACTCGGTTTCATTGCCGCCGGAAGCGTCGACCTGATCGCCCGCGCTGAGGATAAAAGCCGCGTCCGGGAATTGCGACGAAAATGTTTCAACCGTGTTTGCCCAGCCCTCTTTGGTCGTCGTAGTCGGATTGGGCCATTCGCTTTGGACGTCCTGCATCCCCGTCGTCAACTGAGAATCGCCGACGGCGATGAATTGGAAGCCGCCTTCCGGCCCGATCCTGAATTCGCAGATTTCACTGTAGTTGATCTTGTCGTTCGACACGCGGTAGACGTAGACCGTATCGTAGTCCAGGCCGGCGACCGATACCTTGTGCCAGCTCTTGCCGGCTGCGGCGTCGCCGACGCTCCCTTCCGCGATGATCGCGTCCGCCGGGAAGCCGCCGCCGTTCACGGCGGATTTTTTCGCGATCTGTACAGACGACGCCTGATTCGCGCCGTCGCGCTCGCTGTACCAGGTAAAATTCATATCCCGCCCGGCAGCGCCCGGCGTCAGCGTCAGGGCCTCGGCTTTGAACGGCGAAAGCTCCTCCGCGCCGTATATCCCGCTGGATACGGCCAGGCCGCCCTGTCTGGCGACGACGTACCACGCGGAGACGCCGGCGTCGACGGTCAGCGTCGCGGCAGTCCCGCTTGCGACGGTCGTTCCGCCCAATTTCAGCGAGTCTTTCACGCCGGCGGTAAACTCTTTCGTATGGATCTCCCTGACCGTATCCGGCAAGGTTATATCGTAGGAGAATATATCTATCATCGTTCTGTTGTCGACGCCGTTCAGCACCGTATTGACGGGAAGGTAGCCGTACTTGTCAAGATAGGGGGAATAGGTTGTAAAATCCAGTTTTCCCCCGTCGATACCGACGAGCCGGATATAGCCGTTTCCGCCGTTCGTTACGCTCTGGTAGTTGTATACGATTTCGTATACCTTACGGTCATTCTGTTCGGGTATCGTCTTGACCAGTTGCCGGGCCAGGCCTTTGTGGCCGTTCATGACCATGAGTACGTTTTCGTTGGGAACGACGATTTTATCGAAAATATCCTGCCCGTTGTCCATGTAGCTGCCGTCGGGAAATAAATAGGAGTGCGTCGCGATAATCGCCGTCCTGTCGCCGTATCTCTGCAAGACGGCGTTGGCCCAGGCTACCGTATCGGAGTCGGCCTCGCGCCCGAAGCCCAGATAGAGGAAGAGGAAATCCCTGTCCCCCAGCGTGATCAACTGATAGGAGTGCATATTGTCGTTAAGCTGCCCGCCATACCAGAAGTTTTCTTCATAACGTGCTTTGCCGAACCATTCGTACCAGTGCAGATAATTCTGTCCGGAGCCTCCCACGTCATGGTTGCCCGGGGTCACGCCGTTTGGCACTTCGTTTTGGTCGAGTATCCTCTGCGCCGCGTCGGCGACCAGGAGCTGGCTGTAAGTCCCGACGTCTTCGATGACGTCGCCCGTATGCATGACGTAAGCGATATTTCCCGCCTGGTATTGCTGCACGCCCCATTCCATCAGCATCTCATAGATACCGAGATGGGTATACTGCTTGGTGTAGTACTGGGTATCCGTCACCCACATGAAAGTATCGGAGCCGTTGGCCGCGAGTTCAGGAGCGGCCATGATCCTGAGCTTGCCGTCGTTGAGGTATCCCGCGCAGTCCAGATCATAGTTAAGCGTAAAATCTTTCCCCTGCCTCGTCTCCTCCGCGATCAGCTTCACCCAGCGTTCATCGCCGTAGCAGTAGGCAAACAGCGCCAGCCGCTCTCCGTCTTTGGAGCGTCCCTCGTAGTGGAGCGATACCGCATCCGCGCCGTCTGCTTCGACCTCAAATATCTGATAGGGCATTTCGTTTACGGCGGTAGTCGTGTAATAACCGTTTTCTTTCCCGATCGCCGTCTCGCCCGCGTAGCTTTCGCTGCTCAGCGTAAAGTCGGCCGTCGTATTTGCGTAATGCGTCACATCAAAACTCTCTGCCGCGGAGTAAAACTCGACCTCGATGCTCCCACCGGCGTCGCTGACCGGGGTGACGGACAGCAGCTTACCGCCGCCCGCGCCTGTCGCGTCCGCGCCGGAAAACGTGATTGTATTGCTGTCTATATAGAACACTCTCGTCTCGCTTTGGAAGCCGTTCCCGCCCCGCGCTTCTACCGAGAGGAAATGCGCGCCTGTCTTGAGTCCCGCTGTGGAATAAGGCAGCGTAACGGTATTGCCGTCGAGTTTGAACACCAGGCCGCCGAAATCGCCGGTCACGGCTACATCAAGAACGGCGCCCTCGGCCAGACAGGCGTTGTTGGCGAAATTAAACGTAAATACCGCGTCTTCATATCCGGCAAAATCCGGATCAAAATACGGCGCGGGGTATCCGTTTTCCTCATCCATCTCCCACTTATGTTCAAAATCCCAGCCCAGCGCTTCGTAAGTTTCCTGTTTCCGCAGGTCTTCCGGGGAGACGCTCCGCCCGTTGGCGCTCCGGTCTGTGCCGGATACCGTGACGCCGTTCAGCGTAATCCCGCTGCCGGCCAGATTGGTTCCGATAAACGTCGTCTGAGCGGTATATCCGTAGACCCGCCCGACATAAGCCGCGGAAGCATAGGTCATACTGCCGGAGTAGGCGACGTTGCCGTCGATCCGCATCGGCGCTCCGCTGGCGTTGCCCGGCCGCCCGGTGATAAAGGCCACGCCTTCGCTGCCGCTTTTCGCTTCCAGTACGCCCATGGCCAGATTGCATTCTATCCGGGTCAGGGAGTCGGCGCCATAGCTGCGTCCGTAGCTCGTGATCCCGCCGACCGTCGCGTTGCCCCGCACCGTGCCGCTGAAAAAGCAGTCTTTGATCAGATCGCCGACGCTCGTAGCCCCGCCCACGCTGGTCCCTCCGACGATACCGCCCGCCTGATTCAGACAGTGATAGCCGTCCAGGACGCCGGTGATTTTGCAGCCGGTGACGGCGGCGCCGCCCTGCATCAGCCCGACCAGGATACCGGCCCTGCTGCCGCTTGCCGCTTCGGTGCTGGCAATCGTCACATAAGCGTCTTCGACAGCCAGATTCCTCACCGTACCGCCGTCCAGCAGCCGGATGAACCCGGCGCGATAGGAGCCGGGCAGCGTAACGGCGTTGTCCTCGATATTAAGTCCGTAGATCGTATGCCCTTTGCCGTCCAGTACGCCGCGAAAGGTATTGATCATCGGGAAGTTTTCGCCTTCCAGGTCGATATCGGCCGTCAATGCGTAGTATTTGGCATTGGAATACGTCTGGTTATTGCGGTTCATTCTGTCGACGGCAAACAGCAATTCGTCTTTACTGCCGATTTGATAGGGGTTGTTGCCTGCGCCGGCGCCCTCAAGCCCGGTTATCCCCGACGGGTCGGGCGGATCGATCGGGTCAGGGTCGTCGTATCCTGTATACATCGGTATGGGATAGCCGTTTATCGCATCCATATCCCACTTGTGCTCGAAATCCCAGCCCAATTCTTCATAAAATTCCCGTTTCTGCAAATCACCGGGGGACGTGCTGCGCCCGTTGGCGCTGTTGGCGGCCGGATTGCCGCTAACCGTATTGCCATTCAACGTGACGGCGTCGCCCGCCAGATTGGTCCCCACCAAAGTATTCTGATTGGTATAGCCGTAGACCCGGCCGGCGATGGAGCCGGTATAGGTCATGCCGCCCGCGTAAACGACGTTGTTTTCGATCACCAGGGGCTCGCCCGTGCTTTTCCCCGGACGCCCTACGATAAAGCCTATGCCGTCGCTCCCGCTTTTTGCGTCCAGCGTACCCATGGCGACGTTGCGCTCCACGCGGCTCATCTTCTCGGGACCGTAGCTGCGCCCGAAGCTGATGACGCCGCCGACGGTCGCGTTGCCCCGTACCGTACCGTTGAAAAAGCAGTCTTTGATGATATCTCCGCCCACAGCCGGCGCGGAAAGGTTATTTGTCCCCAGGCCCGCTATCCCGCCCGCGTAGTAGAGGCAGTGATAGCCGTCCAGGACGCCGGTTATGCTGCAGCCGGATATGACTGCGCCTCCCACCATCTCGCCCGCCACTATACCGGCGGAGGAGTTGCTTGACGCTACTGTGCTGGAGATCATCACATTCGCATCTTCGATATTCAGGTTTTTCACCGTCCCGCCGTTCAGGATCTTAATGAATCCCGCCCTGTATGAGCCGGACAGCGTCGCGGCGTTATTTACGATGGATAAGCCGGTGATCGAATGCCCTTTGCCGTCCAGCACGCCGCGGAAGGTACTGATCATCGGGAAATTTTCGCCTTCCAGGTCGATATCGGCGGTCAGCTCATAGCAACTGGCGTTGGTATAGGCCGCGTCGCCGCCGTTCATCTTTTCGACGGCAAACAGCAATTCGTCTTTGCTGCCGATTTGATAGGGCAGGTCCGCCGTCCCGGCGCCGTCCAGGCCGGTCGCGTCGGCGGCGGCTGCCGGCATAATCCCCGTCAGCATGGAGAAGGCCATCATCAGGGTCAGCAGCAGCGCCGTCGATCGTTTTCTTGTGTTTTTGGACATATTCATTTCTCTCCTTACTCTTCTTGACTTTTTTACACAACAACACATATTTAGTATACGCAAAGCAAATCGCCACACTATCAGGGCAGCGTAATACTTGCGTAAATTTCGGGTAATTTACATCTGACGGCTTATGCCTTTAAGATTTATTCCCTATGTTACAAAAGCGTTGCTTTTTCGACGATTTTTCGTTCGCGCCCCTCTGCTATAGTAACGTTGAAATGAAAATCAGGGGGAGATCGCATGAAAAAACAGAAGAAAACACTCTGCGGGCTCATGGCGCTGTTCATGCTCGCCGCGTATGCCGCGACAGGCTCGGCGCAAGCCGGTTACGCCACAGGAGAAGAACCGTATCGGAGGATACCAATATACTTT
>Ga0082212_10011053_pt1 | contig 11478 bp, 6 predicted proteins | sample TergutNt197P3_FD_71548 | JGI IMG/M metagenome (GOLD analysis project Ga0082212, IMG submission 71548) | Neocapritermes taracua P3 segment gut microbial communities from Petit-Saut dam, French Guiana - Nt197 P3 | ecosystem: Host-associated > Arthropoda: Insects > Digestive system > Gut ... | reverse complement strand
AAGTATTCGAATGATTCATAACCTACAAAGGAAAAAACCAACCATTCGCCGCGCATTGCCCTGATGGAAAATTTTCCGTTTATATCCGTAATCCCGCCGGACAACTTTCCTTTAACAACAATGGTAACATGGGGAATCGTTTCGCCCGTAGCAGCATCTGTTACCGTACCTTCCACTGTATGCGTGGTTGTCTGTTGCGCCTGCATGGTAAAGCATACCGAAGCCAACAGAAAGATAAACATATATTTAAAAATTTTCTTCATATATATTATGTATATGTATTATTTTATTGAGAACTATTCGACGGCAATTCTGCGGATTTTATAATTGTTCCAGTCTGATGCATAGATAACGCCATCAGCATCGGCTACAATACCGTGTATCTCACGGAATCGCGCATCTTCTCTTTTTCCGTCATTGTCTCCAGCGCTCTTGGGTATTCCGATAAGCGTAGACACCGGCATTCCTTCTCTTCGAACGTTCACCATGCGGATACAGTAATTCTGAGAGTCGCCAATATATATCACTCCTGCCTCTTTGTCGAAATTGATCTGCCGGATGCCTCTAAATTGAGATTCGGCAATGGGTCCGTCTCTATGGTCGCCGCCCGTTGCGCCCGTCAATTTTTCAAAAGTCCAAAGCGTATTTAGCGCGTATGGAGGGGCATTGGTTTCAAAGTCATATTCGGGATCTTCTTCGAGTTTCTTTTCTTCCCAACTCATTTCTTCCAAAACGTCCACTCTGGCAAGAGAATTACGCAAAGCGCCTTCACCGTCGCCGAAGTCGTATCCGATCCACAATTCACTGGGATTATCGGGATTGAAAGCGCCACAATAGGCATTGCCTGAAGGAGTCATGCCTACGATTTTTGCCCTCCATGTAATAGGGTCAATCCGTACGATTTGTCCGCTGTTGTAACGTGAGTAGTACTGTCCGTCGGTCTGGCAATACAAAAGGTAATGGTGCGTTGCGTTGGATGGAAGGTCATACCCGTTTTGATCCCACGCCCTGATCATCATCGGTTTTGGCGCCCATCCGTCTTTTGGGTCAAGAAGGGTGAACCTGTCGCGCTGATCATTTTTCCCCAACAAAATAACGTCATCAGGAGTGACGCTTGGCGAGCTGTGCTGGTTCATACCTTGCCCTCCAGTCATAAGAATAGTGGCAGTGCCTGCCCTTTCATCAAGACGCAACAGGTGATGATCGGTGGTGGTCACAAATATGTTAAATTCGCTGTCAACACCGATCATAACGGGTGCAAATCGTACTCTGCTCAGCACTCCGTGAGAGAAATCGTTCACATTTTCGCCATTTCCGGCAAAAGTAGTTACCGAAGCGCTCACTCTGTATCGAAAATCGTTCGCAAAAACCTTCGGCTCCGCAGTACCAACCTTGACTGTCACTTTGCATAAATTATCAACATCGGGAATAGCTCCGGCTATTCGCGGCACCAAAGCCAAAATACTCGTACCGTCGGTTCCGATGACCTTTGCTTCAAAGTCGTCAAAAAACACTTTAATTATGGAAGTGTCATTTCCAAAATTGCTTCCCTCAATCAATACCTGATCTCTGACACGCCCCGAATCGGGGAACAAGGTGATGATTTCTACCGGCTTTTTAGAATCCCACTCTCCGGGCCCCTTATTGGTTTCGTTATCTCCACACGAAACAAAAAAATACAACACCACTGTTATCGGTATTGCCAAACGGAGGATTTTTTTTACAAAATACTTCATGTTGTTAAGATTATAATTTATAATTAGTAATATATATCCTTTATCTTCAAAGAGGAATAACCCCTTTTATCTATGTCTTCTTTTTTATATTTTCATAGGCACCAAAATTTTTTTAGGTTGATTCTTATTTAAAAATTTACCTCTGCAAGAAAAACAAAAATGTTTGAAAATAAAAATAAATGTTAAAAAAAATTATTTTTTTACAAATTTGAAATATATCCATCCGGCGATGAATTGGGAATGGAGAATCCGCAGCAAATATAACCTCTAATCTCCAACCACTATCTCATCTTTTTTGTACACTATTCTCCCGTCTGCAGTCATTCCCTCGATTACTACTGTATATGTAGATGGCGCATCTGCCGTATAGAAACTGAAAGACGCCTTTCCGTTTTCATCGGTGGTGATGCTGGGTTGCCAGTGGATGGTGGTGCGCAGATCGGGCTTTTGGTTTCGTTCGGGCGTATCATACTTAGGGGCGTAAAACTCGGCAGGACGCTGAAACCCCAAAGGCATAACCGGTTTGACATTGGGCGCTTTTTGAAGAAGATGAGACGATGATCCCCCATTGGTCCAAATGGCTATTACTTTACCTTCAAAATTTTTAGTATACATAAGTGCGTCACTTCCTACCAAAAAATCTATTTGAGCAACGCCATGCGGGGTTATCTCTTTTAACATACTCATACTTCCCGGAAAACCGTCAATCATTAATCCTACTTCATGTCTTCCATGCTTTATCCTGTCATCTGCCACCATTACACCGGGAATCTGCATCAGCAGAAAATTCATACTCGCCGGCGGACGTTTTTCTATATCCTCCTGAGTAATAACGAAGGTAGCATATTTTGCTTCATACATCATGGAATAATCTTTTGGTTTGTTTCTTTGCGCTGTAACGGTTACTTCGCTTAATTGATGGACACGCATTCCGTATTCATCAACATACTGTTGTTCCGCTTTATCTGCATATTGGGCAAACTTCACACGGTCGGGCGCTCCAGAGGCAGGAACAAGAACTGTCCGTTCGGGATGCACAGGTTTGTCCAGTATCAGTTCAAGGTTTTGCCTGCCCAGTTGCGGCGCTGTTTGTACTATCAACAGGGTGGAATCAGGCGCTTCGCCCTCGTGCAGGAAAAACCGCCCGTCATGGCCGGTGGTGGTCTCTGTTGCAAAATCGCCTCTTCGGGAAACGACACTTACACCGACATTGGCAACAGGTCGCCCCAATCCCATTGCCAGGTACCTTACAGTCCCCGATAACTCATATCCGGCTTCATGCGATATGTCGGGATACATGAAGTCATTCCTTACGATTCGTTCAGTATCATACCGCCGCCAGCCTTGCGTCAACATCAACAAATCGAGCGCATATACCGACGACTGATCCTGTTTCCGAAAATAATAAGCCGGATCGGCTATGTTTCCCCGCAAATCGGAGTTTAATAACAGCGAGGTCAGTATATTCGAAACGCTGTCGGCTGCTACAACATGGCTGTCGGTAACCGAAACGGAAAAGTTTCCCCACAGGGGTTCACCCTCTTCATCTGTGATATGAACCGTGTATTCTACCGCGCTTCGGGATTTATAACCATTTCGGTCGGTTGTACCTTCAACTTTTGCATGGTCGGCATCGTTGTTGACAAACACAAGGCGTTCGCTCACCGGCATCATGTCTTTGGTTAACAAAAGTAAACCGGATACGCCCGAAAGGAAAAAGTCTTTCGGGAACACAAGCGGCACATTTGTGTTTTCCCAGATACGGATGTCCTGCACTGCGCCGCGCGTATGAATCAGCAGACAAAGCGTATCTGCGGCAGTCTGATATTCGGGCTGGCACACCTGTACAATGAGGCGGTCTTTCGACCAGTTTGCTGTCAGTGCATAACCGTGCTCCTGTGCGGCAGGCAGGTCAAAACGCTTTGACTGTCCCTTCCCGCTGGTGGCAATGGCATAATATTTATCGCCCCGCTCAGGTTTCATCGCGATTACTCCCATGCCGCGAACGTCGGTTTTGAACTGCGCCACCTCGTTTCCTTTTTGGGTATAAACTGCAAGCGTTGCCTCGATTTCCGTTCCGTCGCGCTGCATTGCCTTGAAAGCGGTTCGCCCCAGACATCCCGCCAATGATGCGCCGCCTTCGGGATAAAACGAAACGTCGAAATCGTCATCAGGCAAGGGAATACGAATGTACTGCTGAAAAGGTTTCTTTTGGTACGAAGCGTCCAAAAGCATTACCCGCTGTTTTTCGGTATCTGGAAGATTGAAGCTGAAAGCGGATAAACCGTTTTCGGAATTCAAATTCATCGGTTTGCCATCATTAATGCTGATTTTGAGAGATTCGGGGGAAATGGGGGGTGAAGTCGGGGAAGTGGGGGAAAAGCGGAGGGCGGCGCCGATTTTTTTGCCCGGTAAAAATTCAAACTCCGGTTGTACCTGTATCATACGGCTCATGGGATCGCCGATGCGGATGTTTTTCAAAAAATAGTAATCTTCGTCCAGTCCCTTCATTTTGTTGGTGTAGGCCCTGAGGGTGTAGTCGCCTTCGGGCGCGTCTTCAGGAATCGTAATATACCCGCTGAAAAAATCGTTGGCAATACCTGTTTTTATGCGGCAAACAACCGAATCCCCTGCGTCGAACAGTTCCACAAAGACGCTGTTGGAATAAAACGCGGGAACATGCGTTGCTGCATCCACTACATGGGAGCGGAACCAGATACGTTCCCCCGAAAGATAATAGGGTTTGTCGGTTTGCAGATGTATTTTTTCCTGTGGAAACAGTTCCAGTTGTTGTTCAAAACGCTGGGAAACAAGGTTTAGGGAATCGGAAATGGACATTTCTGGCTGAATTTTATCTGACGGTTCATTTTCCACTGAGGAATGATTTGCTGACGTTTTTGCGGTTTCACCATCAGGAAGGTAATCTATGGGCAAAAACATATTAAGTCCTGAAAGTGTATTGGAGGAAAACACAGGCGTAAAATGTATCGGATTTCTGTATGAACCGTCCGGGAAAATATGAACGGGATCATCAGAATTTCCTATATGGTTTCTAAATAAACCAATCTTCTCCCAGGCGTTCTGCCCTTTCGCATTTTCCAAATCTTTTTCTGATACAGGTTTGCCGAAACTAATCAGCATGACATCCCATTCGGACGGCATGTGAAATGTCTTATTCCCGGTTTCCGGATCGGTTATTATAAAATAGTCGGAATCTATTAAAGTGTATTTACGCTGTGAAGCGACAGGTTTATCTGTTTGTTGAGTAAGAACTCCGCCAACCATCGTTGTTCCTTTTTGTATCGTTGTATTGATATTTTTGGTGGAAACATCTTGTTTTTGAGAATATGCGAACAGGAAACCATCCTCTAATGTGCTGTTTTGATACAACGCTTTGATAAAAGATGAAATTGAGGTTCTGTATATCTTCTTCCGGTTGTTTTCCCATGTATTTCTTTGCTTGTAATTTGCAGATTCAAGTTCCATGAACATGTATTGCCCTTCCCACGAACTGATGTCGGTTTTGTAATCGTGTGTAAAATAATTCAGCACATATTGAATTTGAAATCCTGTTTCGTGATTGACAATTTGTAGAGGCACACGGCAGGAAACCGTCAATTTTTGCGTTTCCGAATTGTAATAATAATACACTGCTTCGGGATTCAATGGCTGAATGGTTTTAGGGGATGGTTTCACACCCAGTATGGTGTACCAAAAAAGATCGACGTCCTTATTGCGAAAACGGACTTTCAGGCTCACCGCCACTTCTTCAAATTCATGCTCCTGCATGGCTATATTGATAGTTTGATCGTTTCTTCCCGGTTCGATATCGCGGAAAACCTGTTGATAAGCCACATGCGAAACAACCAGCGGATAACTGCCTTCTCCAGCCAGCTTTAACCGATAATAACCTGCTGCGTCGGTGGTAGTGCCTGTCATGGTATTGGCTATAAAAACTTTAACGCCGACAATCGGACTACCGTCATTGGCGTCGGTAATATGCCCACTGATGGTGCGCTGAGCGGATAAGGAAAAAGGAAATTGAATTAAGAGAAGGGTTATAATAAAAAATGGCAATGTCATAAATCGATTGGAATGCCATTTAAAATGCTTGAATGTCAATGTGTTTGTTTTTTCAATTAACCAATTCATAACACTACCAATAACCAATTCAGAAATTAACTATACAAAGAAACACCAACAGAAAAAAAATCATCTCTCGTGGAAGTATGATGTTCCCATAAAAAAGCAGCGTGTTTTCAAATTTCCTTTTCAGATCTGCCGTTTTTACTGTTAAGCGATATTTTTGCTGTCAATTTTGTCGATAAAAGTACAAATGTAATTTGAAACCGCAAAATTACCCATGTAAAAACATAATGTTGCCGCATTTCCTACCGATAACCAGAACGTTTTCAGATTATCATTGCGTTTCAATTTGAAAAAACGGATGAGTAGATGGGGACGGTTCGCCGCGCTTTTATACTTTTGCCTTGTGAAATAACAATTAATCGTATGAAATCGAATCAACTGAAAGGATATTTTTTTGCCCTGCTGGCAACCATTTCATATTCCAATGTATACATTTTCAGCAAGGCTGCACTCAACGAGATACATCTCGTCCAGTTCGGTTTTTACTGGTTTGCCTTCGGAACGCTTTTCAATTCCATATGGTCTTTTTCGCAGGGAACTTTCCGACAGATTCCCGCGCTGCGATGGCCGCAGATTCGCATTCTAATCCTCCTCGGAGTCATGGAGATACTGACTAATACCAGTTTTTACCTGTCCATTTACATCATCCCCGATCCGTCGGTAACTTCGTTTTTGGGAAACCTGTACCCCGTATTTTTAACATTGGGCGGAATATCGATTTTGAAAGAGCGATTTTCGTTTTGGGAGTCGGTGGGCATTTTTATTGCCATTGCCGGCACGTTTATCGTGAGCTACAGCGGCGAGGGCTCTTCGTTTAAAAGCATGTTTATTCCGGGTACGCTGGTTGTTCTGATAAATGCCATACTGGCGGCGGCCACTTCGCTGGTTGTGAAAGTGAACATCAAAAAACTGTCGCCCGAACTTACCACACTTAATCATAATTTCTGGCTGTTGGCTTATGCAACCGTGCTGATGTTTGCCACCGGCCAATCGTTTTCGGCGCCATCGTCGGCAATGCTCAACATGTTTATCGGCTCTTTTCTGGGGCCTTTTCTGGGCGTTCTCACAATCTATTATTCGTTCAAATACATCGAAGCCTCGCGCTCGTCCATCATACAAAGCACCAAGGGCATCATCGTTCTGGCGGGAGCTTACCTCTATTTTGGGACGCTGCCCCTGCCACACCAGATTTTCGGAGGCGTACTTTCGGTTATCGGCGTTTTGGTAATGGCGATAGCGCAAGCGCGGCTGTTTGGAAAGAAGGAAAAATTGTGATTGCTTTAGAGCTACTCATGAGGTTTTTTTGTTTATACAAAAAGCAAAACCAGTAAAGAACAACATGATTAACACACATTTACACCCACTGGAAAAAGCGAATGTGCTGGAAAGTCGGTTTCGCAAACTATTGCAAAATCCCAAAAGAATATTGAAAAAATATATCCACACGGGAATGACCGTACTTGATTTAGGTTGCGGAACAGGTTTTTTCACGCTCGAAATGGCAAAATTGCTTAACGGCAACGGAAAAGTCATAGCAATTGATCTACAAGACGGAATGCTCCAGATATTGAGAAATAAATTGAAAAACAGCGAATTGAAGCCACAAATTCAAATATTCAATAATCCGGAGCATAGCCTTGGCATTGCAGAGAAAGTCGATTTTATCCTTGCTTTCTATTCTTTTCACGAAATGAAATATCTCGATAAAATGATTCAGGGAATAAGGAAAATTATAACGCCCGAAACAAAGATTCTAATCTCGGAACAAAAACTGCATGTTTCAAAAAACAGATTTGAAAACATCATACGCAAGATGGAAAATGACGGATTTGTTATTTGCGAACGTCCGAGAATATTTTTCAGCAGAAGCGTTTTAATGAAAATCGGGAAATAATTGCGGGCGCTTGTTGCGCGTAAGTTGTAAACAGTTACGAGGTTTTCCACCGAAATTGTGAATCCATTAAGTTAATTGAATCCTTCGGCTTAATTCAATCCATCAAAACTCTTGCTATCTTTGTCGAAATTTCTATAACTATTATGACGATGAATTTTATTGAAGAACTTACTTGGCGAGGGCTGATCCACGATATGGCACCCGGCACAGGCGAACAGTTGGCCGAAGCGGTCACATCCGCATATGTCGGCATTGACCCTACTGCCAATTCGCTTCATATCGGACACCTTGTAAGCGTGATGATGCTGAAACATTTTCAGAACTGCGGGCATAAACCCATCGCGTTGGTTGGCGGCGCCACAGGTATGATTGGCGATCCGAGCATGAAATCGCAAGAACGCAACCTGCTCGACGAAGCCACTTTACGCCACTATCAGAATTGCATCAAAAAACAATTGTCGAAGTTTCTCGATTTCGATTCCGACAGCCCCATTGCCGCCGAAATGGTGAACAACTACGACTGGATGAAAGATTATACCTTTCTCGATTTTATCCGCGATATAGGGAAATACATCACCGTAAACTACATGATGTCAAAAGAATCGGTGAAAAAGCGCCTGTCGTCCGAGTCGTCGTCCGGAATGTCGTTTACCGAATTTACCTACCAACTGGTGCAGGGATACGATTTTTTATATCTCTTCAAAAATAAGAACGTCAAACTTCAGATGGGCGGCTCCGACCAGTGGGGCAACATAACCACCGGCACGGAAATGATTCGGAAAATTGGCGGCGGAGAGGCCTTTGGGCTGACATGGTCGCTGATTACCAAAGCCGACGGGAACAAATTCGGGAAAACCGAATCGGGAAACGTTTGGCTCGATCCCGAAAGAACATCGCCCTACGAATTTTACCAGTTTTGGATGAACACTTCCGACGAAGACGCCGAAAAATATATCAAAATATTCACATTTTTGCTGAAAGCGGAAATCGAAGAATTAACGGCCAGACACAAAGAAGCGCCGCACCTGCGTTTGCTGCAACGCAAATTAGCCGAAGAGATTACCGTTTTGGTACACTCGCGCGAAGATTACAACACCGCGGTAGAGGCTTCCATGATACTGTTCGGGCAGGGAACAGCCGACCAACTGAAAAAGCTAAACGAAAAAACGTTCCTGTTGGTTTTCGATGGCGTACCCAAATTCGAAATCGCCAAAAACGAGCTGGCACAGGGAATCGGCATTGTCGACCTGCTGGCCGAAAAAACGGCGGTATTCCCGTCGAAAGGCGAAGTGCGCCGCAATATTCAGGCAAACGGATTGAGCCTCAACAAGGAAAAAGTCGGCTCGCCCGAACTTATGGTTGATCACTCCTTTTTGCTGGGCGGCAAATATATATTGGTGCAAAAAGGAAAGAAAAATTATTATCTGATAATTGTGCAGTAATTTACTGATTCATATAATAATAAACGGTTGAAAGAATCGTTTAACCATAACATGTTTAATTCAAGTCAATTTTATGAGCGATTTTTTTAATAATCAACGCATTCTTGATATAATTTGGAAGCGGAAGTATCATTTTATCATTATCGGAATTATTGCGGTGGTGTTGTCGTCGATTTTTTCATCGGCTATTTTCATAACGCCGCGCTTCAAATCCACCATCAAGGTCTTCCCTGCGAATCTGGGGGCATTGAGCGACGAAACATATACAGAGCAAATGTTGGAAATAATGAATTCCGTGGATTTGAAACTGAAAATTATCGACACCTTTCGCCTCGATACGGTTTATAAAATACCCAGAGAGTCGCATCAATATCAGACCAATATACTCGACAGATACAGCGATAGGGTAAACATTCGCCAAACCGATTATGAAGCAGTAACGGTATCGGTTGAGGATATTGATCCGGTGAGGGCCTCCCGCATGTGCGACTCGATGATTCATTTCTACGACCTGAAAGTACACGGCATGTATTCGGTCAAGAATCAGGAGATGCTTACTATCCTGAGCAATAATCTGGAGAAAAGGCAGCGCGAATGCGATTCAATTATTCCGATTTTGAGGGAACAACGCAGCCAAAATCAGTTTTTAGATATCGAAACACAGGCACCCGAAGTGACGCGCGGTTACATGCTGGCTTTGGCCGAAGGGCGGGAGAATGCCGCAGGAACGCGCGAAATAAAAAAAATATACGACAATATGCTCGAAAAAGGGGCTCAGGCGCAACTCCTCGGTTCGCGGTTTAACTATTTGATAACCAGCATTGATTCGCTAAATAAAGAAATAGATTTCCATAAATCCGAAATCAATAAAAAAATTACCTACTCCATTCTTGTCGACAAGCCGATTGTTGCCGACAAAAAATCGTATCCCGTCAGATGGCTGATAGTCGCCCTGACGCTGGCGTCGACCCTATTTGTTGCGCTTTTGGCGTTTATGATTATTGACTTCAAAAAATAACATCGGGCAAGTGTTTAAAAATCAGACGATACGATTGGCGTTTTTTTATGCCGTTTCGCTGGTGTTTATCCTGCTCAACCTTTGGTTTGTCGTAAAACGCGAATCGGTGGTCGTCAATATCTTACCTGTAGCGCTTTTTTTTGTTTTGCTCGCCATTTTTTCAGTCGACAGGATTCTGAAAATTGTCGTTTTTTTCACACCCATATCTTTGCCGCTGGTTGAGATTTTCCCCGACCTTTCGTTCAACATGTTCCTCCCAACCGAGCCTTTACTTTTCGGCGTGTTGCTGCTTTTCATCCTGCGTTTGGCCAGCGAGAGGAAAGTCGACCTCGACGTTCTGAAACATCCGGTTACTATAGCCATCCTAATCTATCTTTTGTGGATGCTGATAACTTCCTTAACCAGTTCCATGCCGCTGGTTTCTTTCAAATATCTGATGGTGCGCATCTGGTTTATCGTGGGTTTTTATTTCCTTGGAATAAAACTTTTTGAAAATCAGAAAAATATCGAGAATTTTGTCTGGATTTACATCGCCGGCCTGATGATTATCATTGCCTACACGCTGGTTAAACACGCGTCCGTGGGCCTGCTCGACAGGGTTGCCGCGCACTCGTCCATGCGTCCGTTTTTTAACGACCACACATCATACGGCGCTGTTATTGCCATGTTTATCCCGTTTTTCTTCTTTTTGGCATTCAACAAAACTTCCACTCCGGGACGACGGCGTGTAGCAAAAATGGTACTGGCAGTTTTGCTGGTAGCTTTTGTCTTTTCATATACACGCGCCGCTTGGCTCAGCCTGATTTTGGCCGCCGGCGTATGGGGGCTGGTGAAACTGAAAATCAAATTCCGCAGTCTGACGATTATTTTCATTTCCGCGGTTGCTCTGTTTTTTGTGTTTCAAAATCAAATAGTTATGCACCTGCAAAAAAACAGCGTCGAATCGTCTTCCAACCTGCTGGAACATTTCACATCCATGTCGAACATAACCTCCGACGCCTCTAATATGGAACGCATAAATCGGTGGGACAGCGCTTTAAAAATGTTCTCCGAGCGTCCGGTTTTTGGCTTCGGGCCGGGAACTTATGCTTTTAAATATGCGCCTTACCAACTGTCGAAAAATAGTACCATTATCACTACCAACAAAGGCGACGGAGGAGATGCACACAGCGAATATTTAGGCCCGCTGGCAGAAAGCGGTCTGTTGGGAATGCTCTCTTTCATCGTACTCATTGGCGT
>Ga0082212_10011052_pt1 | contig 11478 bp, 8 predicted proteins | sample TergutNt197P3_FD_71548 | JGI IMG/M metagenome (GOLD analysis project Ga0082212, IMG submission 71548) | Neocapritermes taracua P3 segment gut microbial communities from Petit-Saut dam, French Guiana - Nt197 P3 | ecosystem: Host-associated > Arthropoda: Insects > Digestive system > Gut ... | reverse complement strand
GATACCACACGACCGGTAACAGCGGCTATTAATGATTTTTGGGACAATCCGGGTTTGAAATGGAAAGATTCGGAACGCGCTTTTAAGACCTTGGATGTGGGCGGATATAATTATAAATGGGATGAGTATGAAAATGATGTAAAACTGTTTACCGGCCGTGTACTCTACGGAGCGGAATCTTATCCTTTTGAGCGGGCGATTAATTGGGATTTGGTCGAGAAATATCCCGCCATTATAGGCGACTTTGTATGGACAGCGATTGATTATCTCGGAGAATCGGGTTTAGGGCATGCTTTGGAAGTGAAAAAGGGGGTAGAAGCGCCTTCACCCTGGTCTATGTGTAATTGGCCCTGGTTCAATGCCTGGTGTGGGGATATTGATATATGCGGGAATAAAAAAACCCAATCGTTGTTGAGCGATATTCTGTGGAACGAAAGTAAGATAACCATGGCGGTTCATAAACCGATTCCTGAGGGCTATTACCAAAGCGTAGGGCAATGGGGATGGCCGCAAGAGTATCAGGAATGGAACTGGAAAGGGCATGAAAATAAACCCTTGGATGTGAGGGTATTTACACGTTATCCGGCCGTCAGGTTGTATTTAAATGGCCAATTAATAGAAGAAAAAGCGGTTTCGACCGAGCTACATTCAAAATATTCGGCTGAATTTTCAGTCGTTTATCAGCCGGGAGAATTAATGGCAGTCGGGTTAGTGTCGGGTGAAGAAAAGGAGAGAGTCGTCCTTCGCACCACAGGATCTCCGGCAAAGATAAGGCTAACTCCCGACAGAATCAGGATTAATAATTCACGGAACGATTTGTCATACGTTCGGATAGAGTTGGTGGATAACGAAGGACTTGTTGTGCCGGATGCAGATTGCCGAGTAAGCCTGTCAATATCCGGTCAGGGAGAAATTGCCGCTTCCGGTAATGCATCGCCAACTGATATGGACAGTTTCCGATCGTTGACTCCCTACACATTTCGTGGAAAATGTTTAGCCATTATTCGCCCAACCGGTAAAAGCGGAAAAGTAATTCTCACTACTGTTGTCGAAGGATTACCCGAAGCTTCCGTAGAAGTAGAAATATTATAATTTTTTTTGTGTTACGCAAAAAATGACTAAATTTATTTGAATTAATATAATATTGGTTTATCTTTGCAAAAATTTTTTTCAAGGGGGCAAAAATGGAGATTCCTTTTGATAAGGTGCATTTAAAAACAGATAAATTACTTATATGAAACATCAGTCTTCTTTTCTCAGTTTTGTAGTAATCATTTTTATTACATTAATTTTATTTTCTTCATGTGGCTCACAGCGAGACATCACGTATTTTCAAAATCCATATAAGATTTCAGATGCTTTATACAAGCAGGATCACTTGGAATACGAGGCAAAAATCAAGCCAAATGATAACCTGTTTATTACGGTATCCGCAATCAATCAGGAATCTGTAGAAGCTTTTAATACCTATAATCTCGGTAGAGGAGGAAATCTTTCATCCACCAGTTTGGATGTTTTCGGCCATTTAGTTGATCTAAGAGGGAACGTCCATTTTCCGCTGATAGGAGAGGTGCATTTAGCCGGTTTAACTAAAATAGAAGCCATTGAAATACTTCAAAAAAAAATATCAAATTTTGTAGAAAATCCGGTGGTAAATATTCGCATTATGAACTATAAAGTTCATGTTCTTGGGGAGGTAAGCCGTCCGGGAGTCTATGCGGTAACGGATGAAAAAATCACAATCCCTCAAGCGCTCGCTTTAGCCGGAGATCTTACTATATACGGGGAACGTAAAAGTGTACAGCTGATACGAATGGAAGATGGGGAAAGGGTATTTTATCAAATTGATTTGACATCACCCGAACTCTTCCTCTCGTCAAATTATTATTTGCACCAGGACGATATACTATATGTAACGCCTAACAAAACAAGAGCCGGAAGTTCAACATATAATCAATATGTGCCACTTACTATTTCAGTAACTTCCTTAGTTATTACTATCATTTCTCTTTTTTTCCGATACAAATAAAGGGATTCAGCACCAATAACAGTTACTTATTAAATTATGGAACAAAATAATATTCAATCAGACAATAGAGAGCAAGAAGAAATATCCATTGTTGAGATTTTTTTTCGTTATTTTCGATATTGGAAGTGGTTTGTACTGTCTGCCTTGATTTGTGTAGGGTTGGCTTTCGCTTATCTTTTTTATACTACACCTCTTTATAAAGTTGTGTCAAGAGTTGTTATCAGCGACGACAGGAGGGGTCAAACAGTAGAGATGATATCCGCTTTTAGCGATTTAGGGATGAACGCTCCCAAAAGTAACTTGGATAATGAAATTGAAATACTTCGCTCTCAAACTTTAATGAAAAGCGTGGTAGATAGTCTAAGGATTCGTGTGGGTTATTTCAAAAAGGAGACGTTCGGCAGAAGAGAAATTTACAAAAATACGCCGGTCTTTGTCTCTGTCCCAAATCCTATATCATTTGGTTTACTCACAATAGACTTGGTAAGCGAAAATGTATTATCAATTCGTTCGGACGATTTCAATCAGCAAGTAGAAATCGGGAAAGACTTCGATTCACCCTGGGGTTTATTGAATATATCGCACAATCCTTTTGGATCGGAATCATTTCCAATAGAGGTGTTGATTAAAAATCCCAAAGGTTCCCTTCCGTCGGTAGCTATCAATGCTGTGAACAAAACATCCAGTGTGGTAGAGCTGTCGCTGATAACTGCCACCCCGCAAAAAGGACAGGATATCATTAATACTTTAGTGGCACACTATAACAAGAATGCCATTGAAGACAAGAATTATGTTGCTCTCAGTACGATAGATTTTATTGATGAACGCCTATCAGTGGTTAGCGGTGATCTACAAGAGGCTGAAAAAAGAGTTGTTGACTATCAGGTGTCGCAAGGAATTACCAACATGCAAGTTCAAGAAAATTTGCTTTTGTCTTCTTCGAGTGAATACGGTAAGAAAATAACCGACGTAGATATTCAATTGGATTTTCTTGCTAAAATTAAAGAGTTTATATTGAATCCGGTAAATAGAGATAGAGCGATTCCGTCGAATGTGGGAATAACCGACCCAACCGTCATCTCTTCGATTAGAAACTACAATGAGCTACACTCGGAAATGCAAAGATCAACAGTAGGAGTGTTGGAAAGTCATCCTTTGCGCATTGAATACAACAACCGGATTGCTACATATAGAGATCAGGTACTGAATGGAATTAGTCTTGCAGAAAACGCTGAACAGGCGAAAAAGAGAGAGTTTCAGCGACAAGAAAACTTATCTATGGGTAGAGCACGCAATCTGACATCCCAGGAACGCCAAACGCGAGACTTGTCGAGGCAGCAGAACTTAAAAGAAGGTATCTACAACTATCTATTACAAAAACGGGAAGAAACCGGTTTAACTTTGGCAACGGCAACTCCAAATGCAAAAGTGATTGATCCTGCTTTTTACAGTACAAATCCCGTTAAACCCAAGAAAATGATTATTTTATTGGCTGCTTTGATGATAGCGGTTATTATTCCTATTGCCATTATTTATATTAAGGATTTGTTTGACAATAAAATACATACGAAAGAAGATGTAATTAGAGGTGTTTCTGCTCCTTTTTTGGGAATTGTTCCGGTTACAAAAGGCAATAATGTATCTCCCTTCCCCGTATTGAAAGCACGTTCGTCAATAGCCGAACGATTCCGGTCGATCATTTCCAATTTAGGATTTATTTTAGGGCATGAAAAACAAAAAATAATATCTGTTACATCTTTTACCAGTGGCGATGGAAAAAGTTTCTTTTCTCGAAATTTGGCGATGACTTTGGCTACCACAGGTAAAAAAACATTGTTGGTTGATATGGACTTACGTAAATCGATGTTGACAAAAACGCTCGAAAAAATAACTAAGGATAAAGGGATTGCGGCGTTTTTGTCAGATCCGAAAATGGAAATTAAGGATATTATTGATACATCTCATGCGTATCATAAGAATTTAGATATAATTCCCGTGCGGGTTTTCCCTCCAAATCCGGCCGAATTGTTATCTTCCGAACGATTGGAGCAATTATTTAAATCTATCGCGGATGAAAATTACGAATATGTTATTTTAGATACAGCGCCGGTCGGGTTAGTTTCAGATATTTACAGTGTTAATCCATACGTATTGGCTACGATTTTCTTACTACGTTCGGATTATACACTTAGGAGAGCATTGCCGGAAATTCAAGAATTATACAAAGGGAAAAAATTAAATAACTTAGGAGTTGTATTAAATGCCGTAACCGACGAGAATATTTATGGGTATGGACAATATGGTAGTTACAAGCATAACTATTATACGGATGAGGCTTAATATTCAAATTAAATAACTTCCATATGAAGGTTATAGAGTTATGAATTGGTATGCAGCAAAAGTTAAATATCAAACGGAACGGAAAGTAAAAATTTGGTTAGATAAGCAGGACGTCGAGAATTTTATTCCTTTTCGGACAGTGCTGATTGAACGAAACGGAAGAAAAATAAAAAGGGAAAAACCTGTTGTTCCGGGGTTATTGTTCATACGGACAAATTATCAAACCGCTTGTACTTTGCCGTTTGAATCAATGGTGAAAATGGTTTACCTGCGAAATCTTGAAAGTAGCCAACTGCTTGTTGTTCCTGACAAGCAAATGCAAGATTTTATGTTTCTGCTTGATTTTTCCGAATCTACGGTTCGGCTTGAGAATATAAATTTGAGGCGGGGAGATCGAGTAAGGGTTATTAAAGGCGATTTTGCCGGAATTGAGGGGGAATTGATTCGAATCAAAGGACATAAACGTGTGGTAGTACGCTTAGAAGGTTTGTTCTCTTTAGCTACAACCTATATTCCGGGTGCTTATTTGGAAAAAATCGAATAATAAATTTGCATCATGTTAAGTGAAGATCTCTTAGTCCGGCTAAAAGAAGGCGAATCCGAGCGTCTTGCATTCCGTCTTTTTTTCGGTCATGAAGCCATTGAAACATTGGTTGCTTTTGCCAATTCGCAAGGTGGCGTTTTGTTGCTCGGAGTATCTGAATTGAAGGAAATTAAGGGCGTTCCGGATGCAAAAGAAAATATTAAACATTGGAATCATGAGATACAGACCACGACAACGCCCCGATTATCACCTTACATTGAAATCATAGAAATAGACAGAAAGTCCGTGGTTTGGATATCAATAGCAGAATATCCTGTAAAACCGGTTGCTTTTGAGGGGAAATACTACAGACGAGTAAACAAATTCAACCAGGAACTTTCTATTCAGGATGCCATTGATTTCCGTCAACAGTTGATGGATACTTATTGGGATTCCAATCCTCGATCCGATAAAACAGTTGCTAATCTTTCATTTAGAAAACTGCACCGGCAAATTAGGCGAATTAGTCGTAAAAAACGTTCCTTTTCGGAAGAACCCCTCACTTTTTTAAGAAAATACAGTTTAACAGAAGGAGATGCGATCACAAACGCTTGCTGGCTGCTGTTTAGTCCGGATGAAATGCCGGAAACAACGATTGAGTTAGGCAGATTTTCTTCACCAACAGTAACAACGGATACATTGACCTTAAAAAGCGATTTATTTACGGAAGCGGAGGAAGCGATGCGTTTTATTTGTAAACACATTGCTAATGAGTCGCATCCCAACGAGTCTGTACAATGGCAATACCCTTTGGAAGCTATACGGGAATTGGTGGTAAATATGATTATTCATAGAGATTATACGTCTGACTATAATTCGATTATAAAAATATTTGATGGATATATGGAATTTTATAATTCGGGCGCTTTGCCGGATGACTTGTCCATTAAGCAGATATTATCGGAAGAATATATTTCTCGACCACGCAACCGTCAAATTGCAGAATTGTTTAAAGATGCCGGAATGTTTGACGAATATGGAACCGGAATACAACAAATACGGACTTCTTTTATTAATAAAGGGTTACGACCTCCCGAATTTATTAAATTGCCAGGACGATTGATTGTAAGAGTGTTTGGAGATACTTCCTCGCGTTGGAAAAAAGAGACACAAGATACAGTTAACGCAATGGACATTGTTGATAGCCCATTGATTCGGACTCCTGAAATTGAACCTGCTGCTGAAACCGAACCCATATCCGAACTAAAAATCAAATCTGAAATCGAACCCACTTCCAACTCCAATCCTGATTTGAATACGGAACAAATTCCTGTTATTGAATATACGAACGATAGGGATTTGGATTTTCAAAAAGAAGATGAGGAAAATAACCACGATGATAACGACAACTTTTCTGACAGAGAGCAACAGATTATAGCGTATATTCTTGAGGATAATCGAATTCCTTTGAATGATATTGCTGAAAAATTGAATGTATCCAAACGAACCATTTTGCGGGATATAAAAAAGATGAAAAGGGGAAAAGTTCTCGAACGAGTAGGGAGCGAAAAAAACGGATATTGGGAAATTAATGCCACATCACTTTCTTAACTTTACATAATCTACTCGGTGATTTTCTCCCTTATGAAGAATTAAATGCGCCCGCTCCCGTGTGGGTAAGATATTTTTATGCAGGTTTTTGCTGTTTATCTCTCTCCATGCATTAAACGCCATTGCTTGGGCTTCCTGTTCGGATAACTTCGATACGGGGTAGAAATAAGATTTCGGATCGTTGAAAGCAGTTTCTCTGAATTTCATGAAACGATTTAAAAACCACTCTTCGAGATAATGTTCTTCAGCGTCCACATAAATAGAAAAATCAAGAAAATCAGAAACGAAAGTTCCCTGCTTTTCCTGTTTCGGATAATCCACTTGGCTTTGCAAAACATTCAAGCCTTCGAGGATGAGAATGTCGGGCGGAGGACTTATCACGATCTGCTCATCAGGAAGAATATCGTAGGACAGGTGAGAGTATTTCGGGGCTTTGACTTCTGACTTACCCGATTTAATATCGCTGACAAACCTTAGTAATTGATGAATATCATACGATTCGGGAAACCCTTTTTTCGACATTAGTTCTCTTTCCTTAAGCACAGCATTTGGATATAAGAAACCGTCGGTAGTAACCAATGCGACCTGATTGTTTTCTTTCCAACGGCTCAATAATGCCTGTAACACACGCGACGAAGTACTTTTGCCCACCGAAACGCTACCTGCAACCCCGATGATAAAAGGAATTTTTATCAATTCTTCATTCAGGAAGTTCATCATAACCGCTTGCCGGCTCTTGGTAGAATTGACATAATAGTTCAACAAGCGCGATAAAGGCAGATAAATATCACGCACTTCGTCAATAGACAATTCTTCATTAATACCTTTTAACTGTTGAATTTCGTCCTCCGTTAAAGTCATCGGCTCAGACTTGCGAAGTTCCGCCCATTTGTTTCTGTCGAACAGAAGATAAGGACCACCGGAAATTATTTGCATCTGTTATATATAATTACGAATTAAAAATTACGAATTCTATAGAATTGTCCTTTCTATAATACAAAGATAGATGAAATTTTCAACATTACATACAGACCAATAAAAATTATGCCGGATTGGCTGTGAGTGTTCGCAACCCGTAGAGACGTTGCGTGTGACGTCTCTACAAACGGATACCGCACCCTCGATAATCTTGGCAAATATATGAATATTTCTGAATATTTGTTAAAATTGAAGGTCTTTAGAGAAATAAATGCGAAATAATTTGCATAATTGATTTTTTTTTTTTTTGCTTTGTACCGGATTTGAGATTTAGACAGAGATTTCTTAATATAGGGTATCAGATAATTGCTTGAAAAACAGACAAAATATATTCGCAACGTCTTGTCGAAGACAAACAGGTGTAACTGTTTGGTTTAAAACCGAATAGCAATGATGCAAATTATAAACTTAGTATAAATATAAATTTTTTGAGTCATGAAAAAGAAGCTTTTTTTGATTTTGGGAGCAGCATTTTTAGCTGCTATTGTGACGTTTAACGTCAGTCTCAGTATTGATAACAATACTGTTGCGAGTGTTTTGTCTATAGAAAATATTGAAGTATTGGCTAATGGAGAAACATGGAATGGCTGTGGAACTTGTGCTACAGAATGGACAACAAATTACGATAAATGCACTGAAACTAATTCTTGCGGATGCGTAAACGGAAACGGAATTTACTGTTTAAGCGGAACTATATATGTAGATTATTGCGGAGGTGGCAGTTATGATAGTTGTACAGAGTATGGTTGTGGTCATGGCTAACAAATTTAACTTCATCAAAAAGGTCAGTGTTGTTTCTTGATTTGTAGCATCCTAAAGATTCATTTATTTGTGTTTATGAATAGTAAAGCTTTGTGTTTTTGTCTTTTCGTTTTTTTAATTTCATGTACTTCGAAACAATCCCAGCAGGAAAATTTGCTTCTTGAGGGAGAGCATTACGTAATAGATCTCAATGGAAAAAAAGAAACATCTCTTCCGATTTCTTATTTGTTTAAGAATATAAAGACAATAATACTCGAAACCGGAGAAGATTGTATGATTGGAAATATCAATGAGCTTCAGGTCTTTGAGGGGAATATCTATATCCTTGATTCAAGCAAAGCAAAAAAATTATTCGTATTTGATTGGGAAGGCAGATTTATTCGAAAAATAGGCAACATCGGAAACGGTCCGGGAGAATACCTTGAACCTATCGATTTTACTTTGGATACGAAAAACCGTATTATTTATCTTCGCGACCTTAAAAATCGCATACATAAATATCGATTGAATGGGACTTTTATCAATACCATTACCATTGATGCGCCAAATTCTGCAGCTATGTTTATACAATATCATAATGAAAAATTGTATTTAAGTCAACAATGGTGGGAAAAATCCGACGATAATTATATGTTGTTAGAAGTGGACCCAAATGATGGAAAAATACTTTCAAGGTCGCTACCTGTAAAATACAATAAAGGGTGGAATGAATTGTATTTTAGCGCAAATAGCCGGTTTTTTATGTCGCGTGCCAACGATCCCCCAAGGTATAATCAAATGTTTATGGATTATATCGTATCGATAGGAAACGAAATTACGCCCTATATTGAACTGAAAAGTGAAAACTTGATGACAGAAAAGGATATGGAAGGTTTTCGCGACAATAAAGACGGTCGTCTTCCGTTTAACCCGAGTAATATTTCAGGGACCACAAAAATATGCAATGTGCATTGCTTTATTGAGAATGGCGACTTTATCAGTTTCAGATGCGGTATAAACTATTTAACTTCATTTACCGTAGTATTCTATAAAAAAACAGGAGAAGTGAAATTAGCTAAGTATTTATATAATGATTTGATCTACAGGCAAAACCTGAAAGAGAGACGAGAGAGAGACGAGTTCGGGAAATTCATGTTTGCCGACTCAAAAGGAGCTTATGAAATTTTTAACACGCAGGTTTACAAAGTGTTAGATAATTTTCAGTATGCAATTAGAAACAACGAAATTGCTCCCAATTTAGATAAATTGGATCAATTAATGAAACTAACGGCAGATTCCAACCCTGCTATCTTTTTTTATGAATTCAAATAGGACGTTGATTGTTATATACGGTTTCTTAATCCTGCTTGCAGTAGCAACCGTTATTCGGTTCAACCGGTTAAAAAGCAACAGGGTAGGAAATGAATGTGTTGATAATGTAATATTTACAACTAATATGCTTTGTGCTCCGGAAATTGTCCGAAGCTTTGAAAAAGTAAAAGATATATATGGAAAAAAAAATACCCTGTTTTTTCGATATTCCGAAAACTCGTGTAGTAGCTGCATTAATTACTACTTGGCGGAAATATTAGTATTACAGGAAGAAATCGGGAAAGATAACGTATGGATATTTCCGTCATATCCCGATGATAGAGGATCGAGAATACAGTTAAGTAATGAATTGGCAAAATACAATTACCAAAATATTCCGGCCGATTCGCTTCTTATCCCAACATATGGGGGTGAACAAAAAAGTTATTTTGTATGGATGAATAATGAAGGTGAGATAGATATGGTTTTTGTTCCTGATGAAAACAACTTACAATATCTATATAATTTTTTCCTTGAAGTGAAAAAGAAAAAAAACTGGATCAATCAAAAGTAGAACAGGATTTGAGGCAAATAGTCGATATACTTATCATAAAAACGAGTTGCCTGATTCTGTATTATCAATGGGAAAAATGATTGGACTCCACTATAAATATGCGATTTTTTCGAAGTCGATGTAGAAAAAATTATTTAACCAAAAAAAGATTGATTTTCTCTGTAATTTCTGAACGATTTTCTGTATTTTTGCATCGCATATCTAAACAAATCACCCAAAAAAAATGCAAACTACAGAAAACAACATAGATACCTCTTTTGTCCATTTGCACGTTCATTCGCATTATTCCCTGTTAGACGGAATGGCGTCTATTCCCGGATTGGTCGATAAAGCCATTGCCAACGGAATGAATGCCTTGGCGCTTACCGACCACGGAAATATGTTCGGAGCGAAAGAATTTTTTGATTACGTGAACAAAAGGAATCAAAAAAGGGATGATACTGAACAAAGGTTCAAACCCATTTTGGGAGTAGAGGCCTATTGCGCCCGCCGTACCCTCTCTGATAAAACCTTGAAAGAAGACGGAGGCGGCTGGCACTTGGTGCTGTTGGCTAAGAATAAAAAAGGATACCGAAATCTTTGCAAGTTAGTTTCCGCATCCTGGATAGATGGACATTATTACCGTCCGCGAATTGATAAAGAGATATTGCAACAATACAGCGAAGGGTTGATTGTCAGTTCTGCCTGTTTAGCAGGGGAAATACCCCGAAAAATTCTTGACGGAAATCTCGAAGAAGCCGAAGCCTCCATTCGGTGGTTTAAGTCGATTTTCGGAGATGATTTTTACTTGGAACTTCATCGGCACAAAACCGATAGAGACGATGCCGACCACACCGTTTATGAAAAGCAGGTAGAAGTGAATGCCGCCCTGTTGGGATTGGCTCAAAAGACAAATACCAAATTGATTGCGGCAAACGATGTACATTTTGTGGATAGAGAACACGCCGATGCACACGATCGTTTGATATGCTTAAACACCGGAAAACTATTGAAAGATACCAATCGGATGCAATATACCAAACAGGAATGGTTCAAGACACAAAAAGAAATGCAGGACATTTTTTCTGACTTGCCTGAAGTCTTAACCAACACTTTGGAAATTGCCGAAAAAGTCGAATTTTACAGCATTGATTCGGAGGCAATTATGCCGCTTTTCCCTATTCCGGAAACTTTTTCAACAGAAGAATTGTACCGAGAAAAATATTCCGAAGAAACGCTTCGCAACGAATTTAACAAAGAAGATGAAAACCGTTTCGATAAATTGGGCGGATACGATAAAGTGATCCGTATCAAATTGGAAGCGGATTATTTGCGGGAATTATCCCTGCAAAAAGCCAAACTTCGATATGGAGATCCCATTCCTCCCGATGT
>Ga0082212_10011051_pt1 | contig 11478 bp, 10 predicted proteins | sample TergutNt197P3_FD_71548 | JGI IMG/M metagenome (GOLD analysis project Ga0082212, IMG submission 71548) | Neocapritermes taracua P3 segment gut microbial communities from Petit-Saut dam, French Guiana - Nt197 P3 | ecosystem: Host-associated > Arthropoda: Insects > Digestive system > Gut ... | reverse complement strand
AAACCGTCATTCATTACCCGATTCCTCCGCACCGGCAAAAAGCATACCGCGAATGGAACGATTTATTGCTTCCCATCACAGAGCGGGTACATGAACAGGCGCTTAGTTTACCCATGAGCCCTGTGCTGGAGATGAAAGAAATTGAAAAAATCGTCGATGTAATAAACACGTTTAGATAATTTTCAAAATAATATGAACATCATACAGTTGCCAAAAATTTTAGACCAACGGGGAAATCTTTCTTTTCTTGAAGGGAACAGGCATATCCCGTTTGAAATAAAACGTGTATTTTGGATATATGATGTTCCCGGAGGCGAGACACGCGGTGGTCATGCCTATCATGAAAGTCAGGAGTTTATTATTGCACTTTCCGGCAGTTTTGATGTGGTATTGAACGACGGTAAAAGTGAACAGTGTTTTAGCCTGAATCGTTCTTATTACGGGCTTTATGTACCAAAGATGACATGGCGCCAGATGGAAAATTTTTCGACCAATTCATTGGCATTGGTACTATCATCTACAAAATACACTGAAGATGATTACATTCATGATTTTGATGATTTTATACATGCTTTGAAATGAAAAAAGTATCCGTATACGATTGTTCTGTGATAGAATTACCACGAATATATAGCAGGCAGGGAAACTTAACACCTGTTTATGAATATGAAGATGTTCCTTTTAAAATAGAACGTGTATTTTATTTATATGATATTCCGGGAGGAGAAGACCGGGGAGCTCATGCCCACAAAGAGTGTCATCAGTTCCTGGTTGCAGCGGGCGGCAGTTTTGAGATTACATTAGATGATGGTAAAAACAAGAGAACGGTAGTCTTAAACCGCCCTTATTACGGTTTACATATACCTCCGGGAATATGGGCGGCAGAACAGGGTTTTTCATCAGGAGCAATCTGTCTTGTATTGACTTCGCATAAGTATGATGAAACCGACTATATCAGAGATTACGATGAATATCTTCAATATAGAAATAGAATATCATGATAACCATCACACCATATTCTATTGAATATAAAGAGATTTGGGATGATTTTATCGCTAAGTCAAAGAATGCTACTTTCCTCTTCTATCGTAACTATATGGATTATCATGCCGATAGATTTCAGGATTGTTCCCTGATGATTTTCAAAGAGAAAAAGGTAATCGCTCTGTTTCCCGCCAATATCAAGGATGACACGATTTATTCCCATCAGGGGCTTACTTTTGGCGGATTGCTGCTTTCTGAACGGTCAACCACAACTGAAACGCTCGAAATATTTGAACAAATATGTTCGTATTTCAAAGTTCTGAATATAAAAAAGATGGTTTATAAATGTATTCCTCACATCTATAGTAAACATCCTGCACAGGAGGATTTATACGCTTTGTTCCGTTGTGGTGCCCGACGGATCGCCTGTAATATTTCTTCAACCATTGTGCAATTTAATGCGTTAGATTTCAGTGAGCTAAGAAGAAGAGGTGTCAAAAAAGCAATGCGGAATGAATTGGATGTTGTTAAATATGACAAATTTGATTTATTTTGGGAGATGTTGCGCAATAACCTTCAGGAAAAGTATGAGGCTCAACCGGTACATTCAGTAGATGAAATCACCTTTTTAAGAAACAAATTTCCTGAAAATATTGAGCATTATCTTGTTTTTACGAAAGACAAGGTACCCATCGCCGGAACAGTGATGTTTATATCCGATCAAGTCGCTCATGTACAGTATATTTCATCCACCATTGACGGACGAAATGCCGGTGCGCTTGATTTTCTGTTCGATTATTTAGTCCACCATGCGTACAGGGATAAAATCTGTTTCGATTTTGGAATATCAACAGAACGAATGGGAAATTATTTAAATGAAGGTTTGATCTTTCAAAAGGAAGGATTCGGAGGGAGAGGGGTTGTTTATGAAATATACGAAATATTATTATCATGAAATCTATGAAAACAGTTTATTTAGGAATGACTGCGGATATCATACATCCCGGTCTGATTAATATTATCAGGGAAGCAACTAAATATGGAGAACTATTGGTTGGTTTGCTTACAGACCGGGCGATTGCAGAACATAAGCGATTGCCTCACATGACTTATGAACAGCGTGAAGAGGTGGTCAAAAATATTAAGGGTGTTGCAAGAGTGATTCCACAGGAGGAATGGAGTTATGTGAATAATCTGCGAAAATACAAACCGGATTTTATCATACATGGCGATGATTGGAAAACAGGCGCTGCGGCGAAAGTTAGGGATGATGTTTATAAAGTGATGCAAGAACTTGGAGGCGAGGTGATTGAAATATCGTATACACAGGGTATCACTTCGTCTTTGTTGAATGAAAGTATCATCGCGATTGGCACCACGCCCGATATTCGTTTGAAAGGACTGCGCCGGCTGATTGATGCAAAAGGGATGGTAAGAGTGTTAGAGGCTCATAGCGCTTTATCGGGATTGATCATAGAACATCTCGAAATATCCAAAGAGAATAAACGTCTGGCTTTTGACGCCATGTGGGCAAGTAGTCTGACCGATTCCACCGTTAAGGGAAAACCCGACATCGAAGCGGTAGATTTGACAACACGTTTGCAGGACCTGAACAATATCCTTGAATGTACCACCAAGCCGATTATTTTTGATGGAGATACAGGAGGGAAGGTGGAACATTTTGTTTTTACGGTAAAAACGCTTGAACGTCATGGCGTTTCGGCTGTGATTATTGAAGATAAGACAGGTCTTAAAAAAAACTCCCTTTTTGGTACGGAAGTAGAACAAACACAGGATACTATTGAGGATTTTTGCATGAAAATCAAATACGGTAAAAATGCCCAGATAACCAATGACTTTATGATTATTGCCCGTATCGAAAGTCTTATTTGTGGAAAAAATGTGGACGACGCATTGGAACGTGCTCACGCATACGTTGATGCTGGAGCCGACGGAATTATGATACACAGTAAAGAAAAAACCGGCGATGAAATAAAATCGTTTTGTCTGAAATTCAGGACAAAAGACCAACTGACGCCTATTATATTGGTTCCTACAACCTACCATCATATCACCGAAGATGAATTTAAAATTTGGGGCGCCAATGTGGTGATTTATGCCAATCACATGTTACGGGCGTCATATCCGGCTATGCAAAAAGTTGCCACTACTATTCTTGAACATCAACGGGCAAGCGAAGCCGACAAACTGTGCATGCCCATCAAAGAAATTTTAGAACTTATACCGGGCACCAAATAATCATGATTGATACAAAAAAAACATACAATCTTTTATCCGGTGAAATAGAACTATTTACCGGAGTTCCCGACTCTTTGTTAAAGGATTTATGCGCCTGTATTACCGACCATACATCTGCCGGCAGGCACATCATCGCTGCCAACGAAGGTGCGGCTGTGGCTGTGGCTTCGGGCTATTATCTCGCAAGCGGGAAACCTGCGCTGGTTTACATGCAAAATTCGGGGATAGGAAATGCGGTTAATCCGCTACTTTCGTTAGCCGACCCCAAGGTTTACCGGATACCCATGCTTCTTGTCGTGGGATGGCGCGGCGAACCCGGCGTTAAAGATGAGCCGCAACATGTTAAACAGGGGGAAGTGACTTTAAGCTTGTTCGAGGCCATGCGAATACCTTACATCGTCATCGATGAAGATGAGTCCATTGCCGAAAAGCAATTCATTCAACTACTTGCACAGGTTAAATCAACTTCTTCCCCGCATGCTGCCATCATTCGCAAAAATCTATTTTCCCCGTATAAACTGAAAAGTAAACCGGTCAATAATTTTGCGATGAGTCGTGAGAAGGCTTTGCAAACCATAGTTGATTCGTTGGAGAAAGATGATATTGTGATATCCACCACGGGAAAACTTTCGCGCGAACTGTTCGAATACCGCGAGATGAAAGGCGAAGGGCATGAAAGGGATTTTTTAACCGTAGGCTCTATGGGGCATAGCATGTCGATTGCCATGGGCGTGGCGCTTTCCAAACCTGACAGGATCGTGTATTGTTTGGATGGCGACGGCGCTGTCATTATGCATCTGGGTGCTATGACCGGCATTGCCGCTTCGGGATTAAAGAATATCCGACACATCGTTTTCAATAACGGAGCGCACGAATCCGTTGGCGCGCAACCAACTGTTGCTTTTCAGATCAATCTGCCGCAAATAGCGATGGGTTGCGGGTATAAAAAGGCTTACAGTGTTGCCGGTATCGCTGAGTTAAAACATATATTGAAAACTTTTCATGACGAAGAAGGTCCTGCCTTGCTGGAAATAAAAGTCAATCTTGTTTCACGGGATAATTTGGGGCGTCCAACCCGAACAACGCACGAAAATAAGGAAGATTTTATGAAATATTTGAATCAATGAATATTAAACGAAATATTTTACTGAACCCCGGGCCTTGCACTACTTCCGACGAAGTGAAGCGTGCATTGGTAGTGCCTGATATATGTCCCCGCGAAGATGAATTTTGCCGGTTGATGGAGTCCATCAAGCAGGATTTGCCGAAAGTTGTGAATGCCGGCGATGATTATACATCCACACTGTTTGCATCTTCGGGTACGGGAGGCGTGGAAGCGGCAATTACATCGGGCGTGCCTCGCGACGGCAAACTGCTGGTGGTTGACAACGGCGCGTATGGAGCGCGAATGGTCGAAATTGCCAAACGTTACAATATAAACCATATCGTTTATAAGATACCCTACGGCGATTATCCTGATGTTCAGGAAATTGAAAAAATCATTGTGGACAAACAGCTAACCACGGTAGCCGTTGTTGACCATGAAACAACGACCGGAATGCGAAATCCGGTTCAGAAATTGTGCGACATAACACACCAAAACGGTGCCGAAATCATTGTGGATTGCATGAGTTCTTTTGCCGGTTTACCCATTGATTTGCAGAAATGGCAAGCCGAGTATATTATTTCATCGTCCAACAAATGTATCGAAGGTATGGCAGGATTGAGTTTCGTGATATTCAGGAAATCGTTGCTGGAAAAAATTAAAAATAATGCACGTTCTTACTATTTTGATTTATATGCTCAATATCAGGGATTTCACAATACCGGACAGATGCAATTTACCCCTCCGGTACAGGTGATTTATGCGTTAAGAAAAGCTATAGATTTGTTTTTTGCAGAAACGGTTCAGGGCCGAATCGCACGGTATCGGGAAAATTATTCGGTATTGGTGGAAGAAGTGAAAAAAATGGGATTTCATCTTTTGCTTGAAGACAAATATCAGTCGGGTATTTTGTTGGCTGTAAAAGAACCTGAAAATAGGGAATATAACTTTTCGCAAATGCACGATTATCTGTATGAACGCGGAGTAACGATATATCCGGGAAAAGGCGCAAAGGAAAAGACATTTCGATTGTCGGTACTGGGTAATTTGTATCCCAAGGACATCATGTATGCTATGGATATTCTTCGGGATTATTTGAAGAATGTAGCAAAAATAGAGAAATTAAGATATTGAAAACGCTAAAAACAGCTGTCATTATGGCTGCTGGAATCGGCAGCCGGTTTGGAACGCACACGCAGACTAAGCCCAAAGGATTTGTTTACGTTGGTGGTATATCTATGATTGTGAGGTCAATAGAAAATTTACTTTTCGCAGGTATTGAAAAAATCATAATAGCTACCGGTTATCAGTCTTCTTATTATGAAGAATTGGCAACCCTATATCCTCAAATTGTATGTTGCAAATCTGATAAATATGCCGAAACCAACAGTATGTACACATTATATTGTTGTAGCGCATTGATTGGAGATGATGATTTCTTGCTGTTAGAATCCGATTTGATTTACGAACGCAAGGCGCTTTCCATATTAATGAACAGAGATTTCCTGAACATTACGCTGGTTACTCCGCCAGCCAAACAACAGGATGGTTATTATCTGTTTGCCGATGGTGATGATTTTCTTTCGGGTTGTACCACAGATACCGAAAAAATGGAACAGTGCAGGGGAGAACTTGTCGGTATCCATAAATTATCAAATCAAACCTACCGGAAAATGCACCGATGGTATAGCAAGATTTGGCAACAGCAGCCCAATCTCGGCTATGAATATGCTCTGGTTGAAATGTCGAAACAGGGCGAAAAAATCTATTTGGCTAAAGAAAAGCATCTTTTTTGGTATGAGATAGATGATGAAGCAGATTTATTATATGCGGAAAATAATATAATGCCTTATATAAAATCATGATGATTTTACCACTTTATATAGATCCGGGCACGGGAAGCGCTCTTTTTTCCATAGCAATAGGCATAGCGGCAGCGGCTTATTTTTTAGCCCGTACCATCTTTCTCAAACTCAATGTTTTTCTCTTTCGCCGAAAGGAAAAACATCAGGCACAACATAAATATGTCATTTACGCCGAAGACAAACGTTACTGGGTATTTTTTAAACCTGTTCTTGAGGAGTTTGAAGCGCGCCAAACGGAAGTTCTTTATCTTACCTCATCAACAGACGACCCTGTTTTCACCTCCAACTTCAATTACGTTAAAGGCAAAAACATTGGAAAGGGAAACAAGGCATTCGCTTATCTTAATTTTCTGTCTGCCGATGTTGTTTTGGCTACCACGCCCGATCTTGATGTATTGCAATGGAAAAGATCAAAATCCGTTAAACATTACAGTCACATGATTCATCTTTCCTGCGGTTGTATGACTTATCGTCGCTTTGCTATGGACTATTTTGATTCTGTCCTTCTTCCGGGTGAAAACGAAATACCCGAAATACGTTATTTAGAAGAAGTAAGAAGACTGCCTGAAAAACAATTGGCAGTTGTCGGATATACTTATTTTGATATGTGTATTGAGAGGCTGAAACAGATTTCAAGCGAACAGGAACACTCGTTTACTATTCTTGTTTCACCGTCTTGGGGAGCATCAGGATTACTAAAAGTTTATGGAGAGAAACTTCTTGATCCGCTTGCTAAAACAGGATGGCGTATTATTGTTCGCCCGCATCCTCAGTCGGCTATTGTTGAGAAGCCGATGCTCGAAACGCTTATTGAACGATACAGGGATAACCCGAATATTGAATGGGACGATCATCATGAAAATATTTATTCGCTTTCCAAAGCAGATGTGATGATTTCCGATTTTTCAGGAATCATTTTTGATTATGTTTTCCTGTTTGACAGACCCGTATTATTCAATTTGCGCGGTTTGGACCTGCGACCTTATGATGCGCGCAGCCTGAAAGAAGAACCGTACTGTATTCAGGCTATAAGAAAAGTGGGAGTTGAACTCGATGAATCAAATCTCGACGCCATCAAAGATATTATTTCAGGTCTTTCGCAAAATGCAGATTTGCAGAAAAACCGGCGGGAAATGAAGAAACAAATATGGCATCACCGTGGAGAATCGGGAAAACGTATTGTTGATTTTATGGTAGAAGTTGCCAATAAAGAGGTTAATTGATAATAGGTTTGAATTATGTTGGATATTCTTTATAACGTATTTATTTTCCCTATAGAACAAATCATAGGGTTATTATATGTTTTTTCCTTAAAAATCTTCAAGGATCCCGCTTGGGCAATTTTGGGAGTTTCCGTTGGGGTAAACATTATAATTTTACCTCTGTATTACATGGCAGAAAGATACCAGCACATCGAATGGGAGTTGCAGAAACGCATGAAGCCGGACGTGGACGATATCAAATCCGCTTTTTCAGGTAATGAACGGTTCATGCGTCTTTCGGCTTACTATCGGCAAAACGGCTATCGCCACCTGTATTCTCTTCGATCGAGCATATCGGTGTTTATACAGGTACCATTTTTTATTGCCGCCTATCATTATCTTTCCCATCTTGAAATCATCCAAGGTATTGCATTTGGTCCCATTGAGGATTTGGCAAAGCCCGATGCGTTACTGAAATTTAACAACATAGCAATTCATATTCTGCCTGTTGTGATGACTGTGATTAATCTTGCATCAGGCGCAGTTTATGCAAAAGGATTGCCGTCAAAAGATAAAATGCAGCTTTACGGCATGGCTGGCTTATTCCTGTTTCTGTTATATAACTCGCCTTCAGGTTTGGTGCTTTACTGGACTACCAATAATATTTTTTCATTATTCAAAAATATACTTCAAAATCCTGTTCAAAAACAATTCACACTTTTGAGGAATAAAATAAAGCTTATTTCAATAATTAAAAGTAAAGCAGATTTGTTGAAAAATAATAGTGATACACGTCTGTTTATATTAGGTATGTTCATACTGTTTTTACTTTTTGGATTAGTTATTCCATCTACATTAATAGCATCTGATTACAGGGAATATTCATTTGTTGATGGAGATCAAAGTCCCAATCCTGTTTATTTTATTGTTGTTACGGCATTACAGTCATTAGGAATATTTGTTTTCTGGCCGCTTTGTATTTATTGGATGTGTTCGGAAAAAAATAGAAAACATCTGTTGACTATCGTGGTGGTGTTCATCGGTATTGCAATGGTCAATGTATTTCTTTTTCCCGGAAAATATGGCGCTCTTTCAATAGTATTTACTTTTTCAGAAAAAATAGAGCCGAGTGGATTCATTAGAATTTTTAATTTGTTTGCTGTTATTCTTATTTCCGTTTTAGCGATTATAACTGTCCGGCGTTTCAGAAAATTATTATTACAGGCTTTAATGATTTTTTTATGTTCATTGATACTCATAAGTACTTTAAATATTGCAAAAATAAAAAAAGAATTTCAATATTATAAAGTATTATATTTTGAAGGAAAATCAACTACTGATAAGTATTTGTACCGGTTTTCAAAGAACGGAAAAAATGTTCTGGTCATTTTGCTTGATGGAGCCATGAGCGGATATCTACCCTTTATTTTTGATGAAAGACCGGCATTGAAAAATTCTTATGAGGGTTTTACATGGTATAGAAACACGGTTTCTTTTGGGTCATATACAAAATATGGAATTCCTTCGGTTTTTGGCGGATATGAATATACTCCTTTAGAAATGAATGCCAGAAAAAACACATTACTTGTAGAAAAACATAATGAGGCGCTGATGTTACTGCCTAAATTATTTTTGGATCAGGGGTATACCATATCCGTAACCAACCCGCCCTTAGCTAATTATGTGGAATATTCTGATATAACCATTTTTAACGACTATCCGCAAATGAATGTAAACAGAATAATGGGAAATTTTAGCGAACAGTGGTTATCTGATCACGAAGATATACAACCCATAATAATATCAACAAATATTGAATCATGTTTAATCCGTTTCTCTTTCTTCAAAACTTCTCCGGTGTTGTTCAGAAAATATATTTACAGATGGTTGGATAATACACGAATTGTTTCCTATAACTCATTATATAAAAATAAGTTAGATCGTTACATTGAATTGGATGTTTTGCCGGACGTTACAAGTATAGACGAAGCCGGGATGAATACCTATAATGTAGTCTACAATGAATTTACCCATGATCCTTGTTTTATGAAGTTTCCTGATTATATTCCATCAAACAACATAACAAATAGAGGAGATGGACCGTTTGCTAATGAGGGATTATATCATTCAAATATTGCAGCGCTGATATTGGTTGGGAAATGGCTTGATTTCCTGAAAAATAATAATGTTTATGACAATACCAGAATCATTATTGTTTCAGATCATGGTTTATGGAAATCTTCTCCCGATTATATGATGGCATTACCCAACGGCGATCCGCTTTCATGGTTTGCCCCAATTCTTTTGGTAAAAGATTTCGGTTCGCATGGTACATTATCAGTAAACAATGAATTTATGACCCATTCAGATGTGCCCCTTATTGCTTTGAAAGACATTATTGAGCGCCCGGTAAATCCATGGACAGGAAAAATACTGAAAGCCGATAAAGATAGTGGGATAGTTATTACTTCATCGCGCGATAGTTTTCTACAAGAAGAAATTAAAAAATATCAGTTTGATATAAAATCGAATGAATGGCTTCATGTTCGCGATAATATTTTTGAAATAGAAAACTGGAATAGCGTAAACAGGTAAAAATGCGTTAACTTTTTTGTCTTACCAGAAAAATATTATTTTTGTGCCGACTAATCCAAAGTATCGTTTTGGATTAGTCGGAATATAAAGAGTTTAAAATATTGATGTTGTGTATTTTGAAAGAAACATATCGGATGCAATAGTAGAAACAAGTGAAACTTTTCCGGTGACGTTAATTACCGGTCCCCGGCAAGTGGGCAAATCTACAGTTCTTGAACGACTAAAAGAAGAAAATCGCGCTTATGTTACGCTTGACGATCCGCAAATCCGATTGCTTGCGCAGTCTGATCCGGCTTTGTTTTTACAAACTTACGGGACGCCTGTGTTGATTGACGAGGTACAATATGCTCCGCAACTTTTCCCATACATCAAAATGCTCGTAGATAGACGCAAAAAAAAGGGAATGTTTTGGCTTACCGGCTCACAGCCTTTTCAACTAATGGAAAAGGTGTCAGAATCGCTTGCGGGAAGAGTTGGTATTCTGGAATTGCAAGGTTTGTCGCAGGCAGAGAAAAATCGAAGCAAAAGCGCGCCGTTTTTGCCCGGTACATTAGCGCCGGACAGTAGAAAACCCTACAATATCAATTCTATTTATCAAATAATTTTAAAAGGATCGTTTCCGGAACTTTATGCCACGCCGCGGCTCAATCGGAATACATTTTACGCTTCTTACCTGAAAACATATATTGAGCGTGATATTCGCGAATTGACAAATGTACAGGATGAGCGTACATTTTTTACTTTTCTCAAAGTAGTGGCGGCACGGACAGGACAACTGCTCAACTATGCCGATATGGCAAAAGATGTTGGCGTTACGGAAGTTACCGTTAAGGCGTGGATTTCGCTCTTGCTGACTTCCGGCTTAATTTTTTTGTTGCAGCCTTATCACAATAATTTGACAAACCGCGCTGTCAAAACGCCGAAACTGCATTTTATGGACACGGGACTTTGCGCTTATCTGTGCGGCTGGACTTCGCCCGAAACGCTTTCGGCAGGAGCGATGAACGGCGCTATTTTTGAAAGTTATGTGGTGGGTGAAATCATTAAATCGTACATTCACAACAATGAGCAGGCTCAATTTTATTTTTATCGCGACAAAGAAAAACAGGAAATAGATTTGATTATTGAACGTGATCAAATGTTTTATCCAGTAGAAATAAAGCGAACCGCCTCTCCCAAAGAAGATGATGTAAAAACATTTCGTTTGCTCGGGAAAATGGGCGTAACGGCAGGAAAAGGCGCGATTGTTTGCCTGTACGAAAATCTTTTGCCGTTAAACAGAGAGGTACAGATAGTTCCTGTAGGTTATTTAGGATAAATTTGTTTTTGAAACATGTTTCATGTATTTTACGTATGAAATAATTATTAAATTTTAATCATGAGAGATATAGAAGATTATTGTGAAAAATGGAGGCAAAAAAGTTTTGAAGACATTCAGGTTGCCATCAGAATAAAAAAGGTTGTGGAG
>Ga0082212_10011050_pt1 | contig 11479 bp, 7 predicted proteins | sample TergutNt197P3_FD_71548 | JGI IMG/M metagenome (GOLD analysis project Ga0082212, IMG submission 71548) | Neocapritermes taracua P3 segment gut microbial communities from Petit-Saut dam, French Guiana - Nt197 P3 | ecosystem: Host-associated > Arthropoda: Insects > Digestive system > Gut ... | reverse complement strand
TCCGGCTTTGTGGGATCCAGGGGATTCGTCCAGACGGCGACGTAATTGTCTTGCAGCATGACGTTGCCGTTGCCGTCGGCCTTGCTTACCGCCTCGTTGCCGCCCTGGAGGGTGTAGGAGGAAAGGTCGATCAAATCGCCGTTGCTGCCGAAGGTCATGGTTCCGGTCATCAGGATGCCGGCCATCTTCGTGGTCTGGATGCTTTGCGCCGTTTGGCTCACATCGTCCCAGAACATGCGGTTGTCTTCGGCCGGGTTGATGGTGACGATGTATTCCCACACCGTCTCGCTGGGCTTGCCGCCGTCGTACCAGGTTTGGCCCAGGCTGTTCCAGTCCTTGTCCACCTTGTCGAAATAGATGGTCGCGGTATGGGCCACGCCCGCGTCGTCGTAAATCTTGATCGGGCTGTTGTAGGCAAAGGCGTCTTCCGCCAAATACGGCCTGCCGTCGCGCGGTATGAGCTGTCCGGTGGCCGGATCGACCAGTTGGCCGTCCCAGGTGTTGAACAGCGCGGCAAAGGGGTTCTCATCCCAGATGGAATGGTCGGTGGAGTCGGCGGCCAGGTTGACGTAGGTGGATATCCTGCTCGTTTCCCTGGGCAGCACGGTCCAGGTGTCCAGCTTGACGTCCTTGGGCACGCCGGTGCCGATGATGGGAGAGCTTTTGGCGCTCTGTGGCGCGCTGCCTGTGGCGATGATGGGCTTGTCGGCGCCGATCTGCACTTCCCAGCCTTGCAGAATGTAGCCGTGCGGGGTTTTCAGCTCGCCTTCCTTGTTGAAGGAGAAGTCGCCCGCGCGGGTGTAGTACACGTTGTCCTGGTAGGGCACCCGCACCTGGAACCAGCCCTTGCCCTGGATGGCAAGGTCGGTGGACAGGCCGGTCTGCTCGAAGGAACCCTGCGAGAAGTCCGTGAGGATGGTGCCGATGCGCGCGCCCATGCCCATCTGCTCGGGGCCGCCCGCGCCGAAGATGTTCTTGTAGAACAGGTCCTGAAAGTCCATCCGCTGCGACTTGTAGCCGATGGTGTTGACGTTGGCGATATTGTGGCCGACCACGTTCATTTTTTCTCCGTGAACGAGCAGTCCTGACACTCCCGTCCACATGCTTCCTGAAAGACTCATGACTGACCTCCATGTATATTGCCGCCTGGGGCGGCGTTTTTAGCAGTTCAGGTTCTTAGCCGGTTCCTGTTTCGTCGCCGGTTTCCGTATTGCCGCCGGTATTCGTTTCGCCGGTATTTGTCTCGCCGGTGTTCGTTTCGCCGGTATTCGCGCCGTTGTTGTTCGCGGCATTGTCGTTGTCCGTCGCCGGGGGGGCCGCTATTTCGCGCACGTTTTTCAGGGCGATCAGGCGGCCGTCTTCCAGGCGCAGATAGGTTTCGCCGTTGTCGGTGGTGACGCCCGTCACGCGGCCGGTGACCGCCGTGTCCGAGAGCATGGGCTGGCCGCTGGCGTCCTCGATCGAGAGGCGGATATAATACACGCCGGGGAGGACGTCCCTGCCCTCGTAATTTTTGCCGTCCCAGTCGAAGGAATAGGTTCCCGCGGCCCTGCCGCTGAGGTTTTCGCCGTACACCTGGTTCATGTTCTGGTCGTAGACGTAGAGCGAACCCTTGGCCATGTCCTCGCCGATGGCCCAGAAGAAGGTGCTGATGCCGCCGTCTTCCGCCTTGGCGATGGAGTTGCCGCTCGCGGCCACGTTTTTGCCGATATAGTTCGCGGCGTTCATGAGCTGCTGCTCCCTGGTGGCCGCGGTCAGGTTGTCCATGCTCTCGTTCATGTTCATCAACTGCTCAAGGCTGGAGAACTGCGCGAGCTGGGCGACAAATTCCTTGTCGTCCATGGGATTCAGGGGGTCCTGGTGCTTGAACTGGGTGACCAGGAGCAAAAGAAAGTCCGACTTGCCGAGGGTGTCGCCCTTGCTTTCCCGTCCCGCCTGGCTGAGCTGGTTGGCTGTCGCTATGCCCGCGTTGATTGCCTGACTCATAACATACCTCTTGTGCGTCTGCCCGCGCTCTAGGCTACCAGGTGCAGCCCTTGCCCGGAAATTTCTGCCGTATGTTCATGTAATTGCACATCCCGTGCCTGCGGGGCCTCGTCACGGCCCAGTCTGCCCAGGCGGCGCAAACGCTCAAGATGTTCGCGGCGTTCCTGGCCTTCGCGCATGGCGTTGTGCTGATCCATGCCCTGCCAGTCGTCCCGGTTGTTCAGCGATTGGTTCTGCACTTCCAGCTTGTCCACCTTCAGGCCCTGCTCTTCCAGGTTGACCCGGATGATGTCCAGGTGGCGGGCCACGAGTTCCGCTGTCTCGCTTCGCTCGGAGCGGATGACGGCGCTGATTTCGCCGCCCTTGCCGCTGGTGAGGATAAGGGTGACCGCGCCCAGTTCGCTCGGCGCAAGCTGGAGTTCCAGGCGCTGTTCGCCGCCGGCCAGCTTGCTCAGGGCGCCCTGTTCCACCTGCTGCAAGGCCTGGCGGATGAGCGGGGCGGGATTCGAAATATGTCCGGCGGCCTGTTCCTGCGGCTGCGCGGGCAGGGTAAAGGCGGAGGCGGCCTGCGTATCGGCCGTGGGCGCATTGGGGCGGACTTCGACGCGGCTAAGCAGTTCCGACTTCGCGTCGCGCCGCGCATCCTGCTGCGTGGTGTTCGCGCTGTCCCGGTCATTGCGGGAAGGCGAAGGATCGCGCCCTGTCCCGTCCCCGCTCGCATCTTCGCGGGCGGCGGACGCCTTGGGCGCGTGTGCTGTTTCGGGCGCTTTTGCCGTTGCAGCGGGCTTGTTCGCGTCCTGGGCGGCAAGCGCTTCTTCATAGCGCAGCGGCGTTCTGCCGGGTTGTTCCGGCCTGGCCGGATCCCGCATGTCCCGCGCGTCGCCCTGCCTTGCCTGTTCGGCCTGCTTGCCCATCGGCGCGCGCCCGGCCTCGTCCTTGTTCACAACGTTTTTGTCGGCGTCTTTACGGCCGATAAGGGGATTGCCTGTGTCGTCGTCCCGTTCAGGCGCGATCACATCCTTGCGGACAGCGTCCGTGGCCTTGTCGCGGATGAGGACTTCCGTCTGCTTGCTCTTGCGGTCAGCGCCTTCGGCGGCCTTGCGTTCCTGTTCGCTCCGCTGGCGGGCCTCGGCGATGATGGGCTGCAAGTGCTTGGCCAGCGCCTGGCCGAGCTTGTCGTCCTGCTGGACCTTGTCCAAAATTTCCTGCTGCGCGGGCACCATGATCGCCGTAAAAAGCTCGGGCGTCAGCGGCAGGCCGCCGGCATGGCCGAACTGCTTCAGCACCGCACGGCTCGTGTGTTCGCTGATGCCGAAGAGCTTGCACAGCAGCGCCGCTTCCTCGGCGTCGAACACGGGGTAGCCCCCGGGATTCGCGGCGTTCAGCGAGGTCTTGATCGCATCCCAGGCATCCCTGTGCCGGCCGTTTTCAAGCAGTTGCGGCAAGGTCTTGCCGAGTTCCCCTTCGGGGTCGAGCTTGGCGGCGAAGTGTTGCAGGCGTTGGCTGTCTTCTTCCGAGATGGGGTTGTGCCGGAGAAGATTGCCCTGCATCAGGGCCAGCAACTGCCCGAGGGTCGCGCCGTGGGGGTGGGAGGCAAGCTGCTCGATGACGGTCAGGCTGTGCGGCGAAAGTCCTTCCCCAAGCAGCTTGTCGCGCAGCTTGGCGAGTTCCCGCTGGGTAAAGCCCACCTCGCCCAGTTGGTAGTGCACGCCGTTTACGCTGTGCGGGACCGTGGGAGCCTTTTCCAGGGGGGTGAAGCGCTGCGTGCCCACATCTTCGTTATTGGCGAAGTGATCAAGCGCGTGCCGCGCGTCCCGGTCATGAGCGCTGTTGCGCGCGGCCTTCGCCGGGGTCTGTCCGCGGCCGGTCTCGCCCGCGTTCGCCAGGGGAGGGGTCGCGTTCGGCTTGCTGTCTTCCCCGTTATGGCGGAACATGCCGGAAGGCTTCGAGGCCTTCTGGCCCGGCATGCTGATCGCATCGGCAAGGGTCTTGCGCGCGTCGGCAAGGGCCGGAGCGGGCCGGGCCGCTGCCGGGGCATTGGGTATATTGAGGGACGCCGGATCATTCTTTGTATTGAGGGGCTTCGGAGCATGTATGGCTGAAGCCATGCGTTCGCGGATGTCCTGGCCGGCGTTGCGGCTGGCGTCGCGCTTCGTTTCCCCGGCCCGGCGGATCAGGTCGGCAAAGGGGGCCTTTTCGGCAAGGGCCGGAGCGGGCCGGGCTGCTGCCGGGAGATTCTGTATATTGAGGGGCGCCGGATCATTTGTATTGATGGAGGGCGGAAGATTCTTTGTATTGAGCGAGGCCGGAGCATTGCTTACAGCGGCGGCCACGCGATCGCGGACGCCCTCGCGGATGTTCTGGCGGATATCCTGGCCGGCGGCCTGGCCTGGCTTGTGCCCCGCCGCTTCGGCCCGGCGGAGGATGTCGGCAAAGCCGGTGGCGGAAGAGTTCGTGCTGTCTTTTGCGCCGGGCAGGATCGCGGCCTTCTTCGCATCGGCGGCGCCGTTCTTTCCGCCGGAAAGGAGACCGGCGAGAAAGTCCTTGGCGTGTGCGGCAAGTTTGACAGCGGGAAGAAAATGCATACTGGAACTCCTTGCGGCCTGACAAATACAAGGATCGTTCCAGAATGTGATGTGTAAGTATTTTGCTATCTTATCTCAATGAGGAAATTTTTTCCTCGGCAGATTTTGCCGCAGCTTTAGGGCAGTTTTGAAAATTTTTCATTTGATAGAATAGCAAAGCCGGAGCAAATAATGGGGAACTGTGAACTGTGGGATCAAACCCTTTCACTAGCCGGAACAATCGTGAGCTTGTAGCCCATCGGAGTGAGCACTTTGAAAAGAGTGTCGATTTGTGGTGTGGCTTTCAAAGTTTCCAACCGTGCAACCGCAGATTGTTTAACCCCGGCGGCTTCGGCCAGTTGTCTTTGAGTCAATCCCTTGGCTTCCCGCGCTTCAATCAGCTTGCCGATCAATTCAACCTCAAATTCTATTTTTGCACGTTCCGCAGGGGAAACGTTGCTGTCATCATTATAAAAATCGCTAAATTTATTGTTGGTCATTTTGGTTCTTCCTCTCAAGAAAGTCTTTCATATTTTGGGTGGCCTTTTCAATCTCTTTTGGCGGCGTCTTTTGCGATTTTTTGATAAAATGATGCAGTAGAATAAATTTGTTGTCTCGCCGGAAAGAGACGCTATCACGGCAGACCAGGACGCTAGCGGAAAAGGCGATCCAGATCTTCCAGGCAGGCGATCACATGCTCCCAGGCGTTTTTGTCGTACCGCCCGTTTTGCAGGTACATCTGCATCCAGCTCGTCAGTGGCCGCAGCAGGGGGGGGCGCGCTTCCCAGAAGGAAGGCGGCAGGGCGGTCCCCGCGCGCAGGGCCTGGACGCAATGGCGCGTGCTGTGGGCTATGGCCCGGCGCAAGGGCGGGAGCAGGCGGGGCGCGCATGCGGCGAGATCGCGCAAGGCCCCCTGGCTGTCCGCCGGGCGCTGGGCGCGTTCCAGGAACCAGGCCTGCCAAAATCGTCCCAGAAGGTCGCGTGAGCTTTCCCGGCTGGGGATCGCCGGGCGCAAATCAAAGAGCCCCTGTTCCGTTCTGTCCGTGCTGTACAGGCTGAGGCCGGGCAGGCGCAGCGAGGCGAGGCGCTTCGGATCCTGCAACAGGTGTTGCGCCAGGAGGGCCGTGCGGGCCGGAGTGAAGGCGCGGCGGCAGATGAACTCCGCGCGCGAACAGCCCCAGCAGCCGGAGCAGGACAGGTTCGAACGCAGAACATGGTGTCCGGGCGCGGCGGGGCCGGTTTCCCAGGCATGCACGGGCCCCATGGACAGGTTGAGCGTCGGCGTGCCGAGCCATGCCGCAAGGTGCATGGGGCCGGTATCCGGCACGATGAGCAGATCCAGTTCCTGCACGAATTCCGCAAAAGCCCGCAAGCCGAAGCGTCCGCACAGGTTGAGTCCCGGCATGCGCGCCAGCCGCGCCGCTTGCGCAGATATTGCTTTGTCTTCCGGCCCTCCCAGAAAGACCGCCGAGATGTGCTTTCGGGCCAGGGCCAGGGCCAGGTCCGCCCAAAATTGCGGCGTGGGGCGTTTTTCCGCTTCGCTGGCGCCCACGAAAAGCCCGACGCGCCCCTGCCCGGCGGCTTTGGGCCGGGGCAGGCGCATGTGCCGCATGTCCCGTGGGGCCACAAGGTCCAGCAGGTTGAGATCGGACCAATGGAAACGGTTGTGGCGGTTGTTGTGGACGAGCGAAGCCCGGTACAACTGCCAATAGCCGTTGATTGCCGTATGTTCCGGCCCCTGGATCATGCCGAAGCGTTCCTCGGCGTCAAGTTCCGCGCACAGGCGCGCGGCGTCGGGCCTGTGGCTGAGGTTGATGACGCGGCGGTAGCCGCGCCCGGCAAGCTTCGGGGCCGCCTTTGGCGCGAAGAAGACGACGTCCGGGGCAAAGGGCATGAGGCGTTTGAAAAAGCGTTCCTCCGCCACAACCCAGACGGGGCGTTCCGGCTCGGCATGGCGCAGCCGGGCGAGCAGGGGGAAGGTGAGGATCAAATCCCCCATGCGCTGCATTTGCAGCACCAGGCTGGGGGCGGGCCGGGCGATCATGATCCGTAGGTCTCGCGCAAGTGCGTGAGGATGCGCTGCACACGGTGCGCCCAGGTATGTTCCGCCAGCACGCGGGCGCGCGCCGCCCTCACGATGCGTTGCCGTTCCGCCGGATGGGCCAGGAAATGGCGGATGAGGTCCGGGGCTTCTTCCGGTTCGCGGTAGCAGACGAGTTCCTTGCCGGGCTCGAAGAGGCTTTCGGTCTGGTCGCGCCAGTCGGTCAGCACAAAGGCCCCGGCAGCGGGCACATCGAAGAGGCGCTGGTTGACCGCGCCCTTCATTTGCTTGCTCGTGCAGTTGAAGTTGATGTCCGACCAGGGATAGAAGGCGGGCAGTTCCGAATAATAACTGAGTTCGGAGTGCAGCCGCCAGGGCAGGCTTTCATGCTTGAAATTCTGCCGCCATCCCCTGTCGCCCACGATGAGCGGGGTGAAGGGCAGTATCTGGCGCACGCACCGGGTGCGGTACTGGCGGGTGGCCTCCCAGGTGATCAGGGCTTCGTAGGCAAGGCGCGTTTCGTTGTCCGGCAGCGCCAGGTAGCTTGCGAACATGTCCGCGCTGTATCGTTGCAGGAAGGCGCGCGCCAGGCGCTCGTCGCTCTCTCCGAAGGCGGCGGCAAGATCGCGGTAGCCGCGCAGCAGCGCGGCGGGGAAATGCATCTTTTGCATGCGCTTGGCCACCTTGTACACCATGGAGTTGCCGACAAAGGAAACCCGGCTGCGCCAGGCGTCCACAGGCGGGGCAGCGCTTCGGGCAGGAGCGAAGCGTTCTGGGTCCGTGCCCAGCGGCAAATGGAAGACGTGCTCAAAGCCCATCTCGCGCAGGCCGGGCAGGTTGTCCGCGTCCCAGGTGAAAATGGCGGCCCAGGGGCTGATGAGCTTGTCATAGAGGTGGACAATCAAATGCGGGTTATCCACAAACCACGAGGCCAGGGGCAACTGAAGCTGGGCAAGCAAATCCATCAGCACGCCCTCCCTGTCCACGCCCAGGTGGTTCAGGGTGAGGATGGCGTCCGGGTTGAAATCCAGCACGACTTTCAGCAGGCGTTCCACAAATTCCTGTCTCGCGACCTCCTCATCTTCCAGGGTGAGCAGGTAGTGCTGCACTTCAAGCTGTTCGCAGGCCCGCACCACTTCTCCCATCAGAAAATATTTGCTGGTCATGAGCAAGAGCCTTGGCGCAGACGAACGGAAGCGGGGACGCACGGCCTGGCCCCAAAAGTCGAAGCGCATGCCGGCGTTGAGCTTGTCCCGCAACGCGCCGTAATAGGCGCGGTCAAGGCGCAGGTAAAAGGGATGGATCAGGGGCGCCATCGGCAGCTTGCCGTGCCGCATTTGCCAGTAGCCGAGCAGGCGCAGGCATTCGTCCGGATCGTCCGCGCTGAACCAGGTGATGCGTTCGTGCGGGAATTGCGCGCGCAGTCCGGTCAGTTCAAGGATATCCTCTTCCTTGTCCGCCACGGCCAGGGGCTGTTCGGGCGGAAGCCGATCCAGCAGGGCGCGCAGCGCGTGCCCCATGCCGGCGCCCAGGAGCACGGGCAGCCGGGCGGCGGACGCGTCGTGGTTTGCCAGGATGTCGAGTTCCCGCTGCGGCCCGCCGGGACCAAGCATGCGCAGTTCCCGCCCGCCCAGGAAGATGCGGATGTCAGGCGGGTCGCCGGCGATGATCTGCGGCGTCCGCCGTTCGGGATTGTGATCCTCAGGCATGGCGGTGGTGGTGGGCAGCGGCGTTGGAATGCACGACGATTTCGTCGTCGTGAAGCAGGAAGGTCACGTTGCGATAGATGGTTTCCACGGTCAAAAAAGCCCTGCCGATGGAGATCTCCACGCCGGGATGGACGGTTCCGTGCACCACCAGGCGACAGGAATCCGCGTGCTGTTCGTCTTCCGCCAGTTCCCCCCAGAGCTGTTCCCGCCGTTGTCTGAAAAGGGCAAGCTTTTGCTTGGCCATGGCCAGTTTGCGGGTGGTGGGCGTGGCGTCCGGCGGCAAGTGGCCGGCTACCGCCGTGTAATGGGCGACGCGGGTGGCCAGCTCGTCCAGGCGCACGTCAAGCTTTTCCAGTTGGCGGATGCGCAGGGCGTTGTAGCCGAGAGAAATGGTGGTGGGCGCCGCGGTGGGCGTGCCAAGCTGGTTTGCCACATAAATGGTGTTGCGGGCGTGTATGACGCCGCCCTGCAGCCTGTCCTTGACCACGAGGTTGGCGCCGGCAAAGACGTTGGCATGCTGGCAGGTGCGTTCAATAAAAATGGTGTTGCCCGCCCGCAGTTCCGCCTTTTCGGCAAAGGGCAGACGGAGATGGCCGCCGGCGGTGAGCAGGCAGCGGTCGCTGGCCCCGCCGCGCGCGCCGCCTTGCAGGGCAAGATCCCCCCTGGCCCGGACCACGCCGCCTTCAACCATGCCTTTCACGAGGATGCGGTTGGCCTGTATCTCAAAACCGGCGCGCACATTGCCATGCACGGCCATGTCGCCCACAAAGAAGATGTTGCCGGTATGAAAATCCACATCCCCGCGCACGTTCAGAAGTTTTTTTACGGTAATCAGATCCTGGTGATAAAAGACGTAGCCGTTCGCGTCCGCCAGCAGATAGCGCGGATAGTTCGGGTCAATGCGGGTGTTCGGACCTTGCGGCAACACGGGATCGACAAGAAAAAAGCGCGGATCGAGGAAGGTATGCGGGGCGGTGTCGCTGATTTCGGACAGGGACACCACTTCGGCGAGCACCTGGCCGCTGATCGTGTTCTGCACGTAGCCGAGGTTGTACCTGTCCGCCTCATCGCCGGCGCTTACGCGCGGCTTCAGCGCAAAATGATCCATGTCGGGATCGAAGTAATGGCGCAGATAATAGGCATACTGCATAGAAAATCATACCAGAACGCCCGAGAAAATGCAATAGAGGCAAGAGTTTGGGCGGCAGGCATCAATCCGGCATCATGGCCAGCAGGTCTTCATCTTCTTCCAGCAGCGGAAAAAAGCCGTCGAGGGCGGCGTGTTTGAGCGCCTCGTTCACTTCTTCCGTGGCGCGGCACAGGATAAGGCGTTTGCCGTGGGCGCGGGCATGGGTGCTCACGGCCACCAGCACGCCGAGGCCGGAAGTATCCACGTCGTTTACCAGGGCAAGGTCGAAGATGATATCCTTGGCCTTTTCCCCTGTAACGATTTCTTCCAGTTGATGCCGCAGGTCAACGGCTTCAGGAAGCGTCAGATCCCCGATGAAACGGGTGATGAGAAGCTGCTCGAAACGTTCCAGCGTCAATTGATACATGCTGCTTTCCGTGCGCGGCGCGCCGGGTAAAAGCGTAAAATATTAACTGTCGCCGCTCTTTTTAGTGTACTCTTCCGTGGATGCCGGCGTCAAGCCCGCGCGTTCGTCCTCCCGGGCGGGATCGGCCGCAAGTTCCGGCGCTTCACCTTCCGCCTGCTCCTCCTCCCCGGCCTGGGGATGGTTTGCGGATTCCTGCGCGGGATGCGGCGCATTGCGCGAGGCGAAATGGACCACGTGTTCCTGGGTATGGATTTCATCATCCTCCGCACGGAGGATGCGGCGCAGCACCTTGCCCACGATGGTTTTCGGCAAATCCTCCCGAAACTCCACGTGGCGCGGCACCTTGTAGCCCGCGAGCTTGCCGCGGCACCAGGCGAGCACTTCGGCCTTGGTCATGGTCTCGCCGGGCTTGAGCACCAGGTAGGCCTTGATGCATTCGCCGCGGCTCGCGTCGGAAACGCCCACGGCCACGGCTTCCATGACTTTCGGGTGCTCAAGCAGCACTTCGTCAATTTCGCGCGGGTAGACGTTGTAGCCCGCTACAATGACCATGTCCTTTTTCCGGTCCACGATGTAGAAAAAGCCTTCCTCGTCCATCATGGCGATATCGCCGGTGTACAGCCAGCCGTTGCGGATGGCGCTGGCGGTTTCATCCGGGCGGTTCCAATAGCCCTTCGTGACCTGCGGCCCGCGAACGATCAGTTCCCCGACCTTGCCGGGCGGCAGGGGCACGGAACCCACTTCCATATCCACAATGCGCGCGTCGGTGCCGGGAATCGGCAAGCCGATGGAACCGGCTTTCTGGCGCCCGGAGAAGATGGGATTGGCATGGGTGAGGGGCGAGGCCTCCGTCAGGCCGTAGCCCTCGGTAATGCGCGCGCCCGTCAGTTCCTGAAAGCGCTTGAAGTGTTCGGCGGGCAGCGGGGCGGAACCGGAAACGCAGAACTGGATGGATTGCAAGTTATACGATGCCAGGTTTTTCTGCTGCATGAGCGAAATATATACGGAAGGCGCGCCGGGGAAGAAGGTGGGCCTGTGTTTTTTTATGGCCGCAAGCACATCATGCGGCACGTAGCGCGGCAGGGGCAGCACCGTGGCGGCCAGGGAGGTGGGGCAGATCAGGGCCGCGGTCAGGCCGTAGACATGGAAAAAGGGCAGGATGGAAAGAAAGCTGTGCTGCGTGTCTTCCGTCTGCTGCAAAATGGCCAGTATCTGGTGGGCGTTGGCGTTCAGGTTGCGGTGGGTGAGCATGACGCCCTTGGGCAGGCCGGTGGTTCCGCCCGTGTACTGGAGCAGGGCAAGCGTATCCGGGCAACTGTCCTGGCCGCAGGAGAAGCGGCGTTTTCCGGACATCATCGTTTTCCAGGGGACGAGTTCTTCTTCGTGAAAGTCAATGGACGGCTTCTGCGCGGCGCGTTTGGCCTTGAAGCGGTATATCCAGCTGTAGGGAAAGGACAGGGATTCCTCAATGCCGGTGATGATATAATGTTTGACGGGCAGCTTCGCCCGCAGGGCCTCGATTTTCGGCCACAGCAGATCCAGGGTGATCAGGCATCGCGCCCCGCTGTCCTCCAGGTGGTGGACGATTTCTTTTTCCATGTACAGCGGGTTGAGCATGACCAC
>Ga0082212_10011049_pt1 | contig 11480 bp, 8 predicted proteins | sample TergutNt197P3_FD_71548 | JGI IMG/M metagenome (GOLD analysis project Ga0082212, IMG submission 71548) | Neocapritermes taracua P3 segment gut microbial communities from Petit-Saut dam, French Guiana - Nt197 P3 | ecosystem: Host-associated > Arthropoda: Insects > Digestive system > Gut ... | reverse complement strand
CGCCTTTCTCGATAGATAACTCAAAATAGCCGGGCACAAACAAATCTTCTTTGAACGGATAGCCCCTTTCCTGTTCTTTCGGGTATTCAAAGCCCAAGTACCAGTCAGGCTCATAGACAAACGTAATTTTTTTATTGAATTGCATATACAGATCGGGATAGCCCGGGTACATGCAGACTTTGATTCCGTTTGTCACTTCTTCATACGATTGGTTGGCATTTCCGTTGGCATACGTCAGATCTTTTACGCTGCGAAACGCCAGGAAAGGCCGAAAACGAAGTGTCGTAGGGGAATGAGCATCCAACAAGGTGTATTTAATCATGATACGGTTGTTCGGATGCGAAAAGATCTTCTCCTTCGAAAGAATAACACCTCCCACCCGATATACCGTTCGGGGCACTGTTTCCATCGTATATTCGCGGATATACTTGTGTCCGTTCGGACTAAAAATATCCTCGCCGTATTTATGGAGTCCCAAATTAAATTCCGCGCCATGTTGAATAACCGTTTCATCCAAAGAGGAAAGCAGCACATGGTTTTCGTCATCCAACCCGGGAATAGGCATCACAAGCAGTCCATGATACTTCCGTGTATTACAATCCACGATTGTAGTACAATGATACGCTCCTTTCCTGTTCGACCGAAGCACCTCCCGCGACAACGATTCTTCTAAGTTAATCAATAATGTCTTGTCAAATTTCAGGTAGTTCATATTTTAGTTTTCAGTTTTCAGCAACGCAATATTCTCCCCCCATTTCCCCTATTTCCTCTATTTCCTCTATTTCCCCTACTTCCCCTATTTCCTCTATTTCCCCGATTTCCCCTACTTCCCCGATTTCCCCTACTTCCCCCATTTCCTCTATTTCCCCGATTTCTTCTCCGTATTTTACCGCAAAGTAAATGAAAAAGTTGTTACAATGTATATTTCATATTGTAATTATAATATTTATTTTCTTCGAAGTCGATGTATCCTTCGTCAAGTAGCTCAAAACCTATTCGCGAATAAAACGTTACATTTTCAGGAAGTTGTGTCGTTAAACCAATAGTATTACAAGCAGGATTTACAGCCATAAGCTCCTGAATAGCATACTTTATGGCATAAGAGCCTACCCCTTTTCCTCTGTAATTTGCCTGAATTACGACCATCGACAAATAATAATACGCAGCAATTTTTATGGATTTTTTAAGCGTCAACTTATTGCAATCATCCAACCGAAGCATGCGAAGGAATGTACTCAAACCAAACTTTACAATGAAACCGACGATTCCGATTTTTGCATAGACCGCAATAGTTTTTTTCACTCCCTGAGGCGGTATAAGCGTAAATGTACCGATTATTTTCCCTGTATCTTTTTCCTTAATCACACGCGTAAATGTCTGCCTGTGATTATCAAGGATAAGACTTGCTCTAAACAACCACATTAAACCTTCCCTCTGTTGGTTTTTCTTTGTAAAAACAATCGAATAAGCCGGATTAGTGTAAAAAGCGTCGGTCAGGAGCCTTGCAACTTCGTCAATCTCCGCATGGTGTATTTTTTCAATTACAAACGCGTTCATATTTGTTTTAAGCCATTAATCGTTTTATTTGCACAAAGATACGAAACATTTTTGAATAACTGATTAATTGAATAATTGAATAACTGATTAATATCAAAGATAAATAATGCGCAAATTTTAAAAAATAAAAATTTAACTAAACTCTAATAACTAATAACTAATCCTTATCTTTACAGTCGCAATTTGGTAAATAAACAGAGAAATGAAACATATCTTATTGATTCTTTGCGGCTTTTGTTTTGCGTTGCCAACGCTGAATGCCGAAACAATAGTTGAAATCAGGACAAGCGCCGGCACAATGAAAGTCAAACTTTACGACGACGTACCAAACCATGTCCGCACCTTTACGACAAGGGCGCAGCAGGGACTATACAACGGCACATTGTTTACGCGCGTGATACCCGGATTTATGATTCAGGGCGGATCGCCTGATTCCAAAAACGCTCCTGCAGGCGCACGGGTTGGTTCCGGCGACAAAATTGCCGAAATCATGCCTGAGTTTAATCTCAATTATTTCCATAAGCGAGGCGTCCTGTCCGCACCCCGACAAGACGTTAGTATCAATCCGCAGAAAAAATCCGATATGTCCCAGTTTTTCATTGTACAGGGCAAGGTTTATCGAACAGGCGAATTGGATACGCTCGAATTGGTTGCTAATCAAACGGCACGAAAAAGCGCATTCGACGAATTTTATTATCCCGTAAAACCCGCTTTGGATTCAATGAGGCTTATTGATACGCCAACATACAATGCCCGAATCAGGGAAATCAACGCCAAAATTGATTCTGTTGTCCGTGCTTCGCCCGGCTATTTTGTTTTTACCCCCGAACAGCGCGAGATATATACTACAACAGGCGGAAGCCCTCACTTAGACCGCGAATACACCATCTACGGCGAAGTGATTGAAGGTTTTGAGGTGATTGACGCTATTGCTGCTCAACCAAGAGATGCATACGACCGCCCCAATAGTGATGTGCGGATAATAAGCATAGTGGTTAATTAGATTTTAGATTTACGATTTTAGATTTACGATTTTAGATTTACGATTTTAGATTTACGATTTTAGATTTACGATTTTAGATTTACGATTTACGATTTTAGATTTTAGATTTTAGATTTTAGATTTACGAGAGGAAAGCACAAAAGGCACAAATTAATAATGCTGTCTTTTAACTCTTTGTGACCTTTGCGAAAAACCTTTGTGACCTTTGTGTTAAAAAAATCCCGTTAAATTTTCAAAAAAAATAACTGTTTTATCATAAATATTGAAAAAAAGTGGTATGTTTGTCACTTAATCATAATAAACCGATTGTAATGGGAAGAGTTTTAATAATAGGAGCAGGCGGAGTCAGTACGGTTGCCGTCAAGAAAATGGCAATGAACAGCGATGTTTTTACACATATCATGCTTGCCAGCCGCACGAAAAGTAAATGCGATAAAATAGCGGCAGCTATCAAAAATGTTCAGGTACAAACCGCACAGGTGGACGCAGACCGTATGGACGAATTACTGACTTTATTCCGGCGTTTTCAACCGGACTTAGTCGTTAATTTAGCGCTTCCCTATCAAGACCTTACGATAATGGACGCTTGCCTTTCGTTTGGCGTAAGTTATTTGGATACTGCCAATTACGAACCGTTAGACGAAGCTAAATACGAATATGGCTGGCAATGGGCCTATAAAGAACGCTTCGAAAAAGCAGGCATCACAGCCATTCTCGGTTGCGGATTCGATCCAGGCGTCACAGGCATTTACACGGCATTCGCCGCCAAACATTATTTTGACGAAATACACTATTTAGATATTGTCGATTGCAACGCAGGCGATCATCATAAGGCTTTTGCAACCAATTTCAATCCCGAAATCAATATTCGCGAGATTACCCAAAAAGGACGTTATTACAAAGACGGTCAATGGCTTGAAACGCCTCCCTTATCCGTTCATCAACCCATCAATTACCCCCATGTCGGGCCGCGTGAATCGTATCTGATGTATCACGAAGAATTAGAAAGTTTGGTAAAGAACTTCCCGACCATCCGGCGCGCCCGTTTTTGGATGACGTTCGGACAGGAATACCTGACGCATCTGCGTGTGATGCAAAATATCGGTATGACCAGCATCAAACCGGTACTGTTTAACGGCGTAGAAATTGTACCGATACAATTCCTGAAAGCCGTACTGCCCGATCCGGGTGATTTGGGCGAAAACTATACCGGCGAAACCTCCATCGGATGCCGTATTCGCGGTATCAAAGACGGAAAAGAGCGCACCTATTATGTATATAACAATTGCAGCCATCAGGCCGCTTATAACGAAACAGGCGCTCAGGGCGTTAGCTATACGACCGGTGTCCCGGCCATGATAGGATCGAAATTGTTTCTAAACAAAATCTGGAAAAAACCGGGCGTGTGGAATGTCGAAGAATTTGATCCCGATCCGTTTATGAAAGAATTGAATGAACAGGGATTGCCGTGGCATGAAATATTTGACGGAGACCTGGAACTCAATTAACAATTAGGAATTAGGAATTAGGAATTAAGACTTTACAATAGCGTTAAAAATATATAATGTTTGGCTTTCGGAACGGAAGCAATTAAAAAAATGAAAATTATTATCCCCCTTTGGAGGGGGCAGGGGGAGGCCGAATGGACAATTACGAATCATGTAGGGGCGGCCCTTGCGGTCGCCCAATTACAAATTTACGATATTATCATTAATCATTATAAAAATTATGGCAAAAGAAAAAGAAGAAAAAAACGCCCATGCAGAAGATAAATCTGCGGTAACAGATAAGTTAAAAGCCTTGCGCGCTACGATGGAAAAGATTGAAAAGAGCTACGGAAAAGGCTCCATCATGAAATTGGGCGAAGAAAAAATTGAAGACATTGCGGTTATACCATCCGGTTCCATCGGATTGAACGCTGCGTTGGGAGTAGGCGGTTACCCACGTGGTCGTGTCATAGAAATTTATGGCCCCGAGTCGTCAGGTAAAACGACCGTTGCCCTCCATGCGATAGCTGAGGCACAGAAAGCAGGCGGGATAGCCGCCTTTATTGATGCGGAACATGCTTTCGACCGCTTTTATGCGGAAAAACTCGGTGTCGATGTCGAAAATCTTTGGATTTCGCAACCTGATAACGGCGAACAGGCGCTCGAAATAACCGAACAGTTGATTCGTTCTTCAGCGATTGACATTGTCGTAATCGACTCGGTAGCAGCGCTGACACCCAAAGCCGAATTGGAAGGCGATATGGGCGACAGCAAAATGGGATTGCAGGCGCGTCTGATGTCGCAAGCTTTGCGAAAACTGACGGGCACCATCAGCAAAACAAATACAACCTGTATATTTATCAACCAGTTGCGCGATAAAATCGGCATCACTTTCGGTAATCCCGAAACAACAACAGGAGGTAATGCCTTGAAATTCTATTCTTCTGTTCGTTTGGATATTCGCAGGACAGGGCCATTGAAAGACGGAGAGAATGTCATCGGCAATCAGGTGCGTGTCAAGGTAGTGAAAAACAAAGTAGCGCCCCCGTTCCGAAAAGCCGAATTCGACCTGATGTTTGGCGAAGGGATATCCCGAGCAGGCGAAATTGTCGACTTAGGGGTTGACCATAGTATCATCAGGAAAAGCGGTTCATGGTTTAGCTACGGCGAAACAAAACTCGGTCAGGGACGCGACGCCGCCAAGCAAAGCATAAACGATAATCCCGAGTTGGCCGCTGAACTTGAAGCGTTGATTTTTGAGGCGCTAAAAAAATGAATTTTGAATAATTGAGTAACTGAATAACTGAGAAAAGTCGTAGGGATAAACCTGCGTGTTTGCCCAAGAGGAACAGACATAAAGGCCTGCCCATACAGAACGTAAGAAAAAGCAATTTTCAATTACTCAATTATTCAGTTGTCAGCTATTCAATTATTCAGTTACTCAGTTACTCAGTTACTCAGTTATTCATCATTGAATATCGTGTCAAACAAAGACGAATACCGCAGCCTGTGCCAAACAGAAGCAACCATTCCTGTCTTCTCAAGAGACTGGTGGTTGGACGTTGTGTGCGGATCAAACAACTGGGACGTTATCCTGATCAAAGAAAACGATAAAATCAGGGCTGCCCTCCCTTACTATCTTCTTCGCCCCCGGATTATTTCCATGCCGTTTTATACGCAAACCATGGGGATATGGTTTGCACCCTGTTCGGACGATACGAAACCCGCTTCCATCCAGGAACACAGGCAATCTATTTGTAATCAAGTAATTGAACAACTAAAACCTTTTAAATGTTTTTTGCAAAACTTCCACTACGACTTTACGGATTGGCTGCCGTTTTATTGGAGCGGCTATACGCAAACCACCCGCTATACCTACCTTTTGAAAGACCTGAAAAACCCTGACTGCCTGTGGGATAATATGAGTCAACAAACACGCCGGAATATCAGGAAAGCCATTGAACGGTTTCATATCACAGTTAAACAAGGCATTCCCATCGGTGATTTCATGCAGGTTTATACGCAAACATTTGAACGTCAGCGCAAAAAGAACACACAAGATACCCGGGTATTGCAACGTCTGATCGAAGTATGCCGGCAAAGAAAACAGGGAGAACTTTGGGGCGGTTACGATCCGCAAGGCCGGATCCATGCGGCTGTATTTGTTGTTTGGCAAAAGCAATCAGCTTATTATCTTGCCGGTGGCGGCGATACGGAACTTCGTCAGTCGGGCGCACACAGCCTTGTGATGTGGGAGGCAATTCAACATACAGCTGCCTGTTCGGAAGTATTCGACCTCGAAGGCTCCATGCTTCCGGGCGTAGAGCGCTTCTTCCGTGAGTTCGGAGGCATCCAAACCCCTTACTTTGCCATCAAAAAAGGCCAACCGGGCATCCTCGACCGGATCATCGTAAAATGGGGGAGATTCTACTGTCGTGTCAACCATGCAATGTTCAGATAACATCCCCCTAACCCCCTTCAAGGGGGGAATTATATGCACGACACTACAAAAATAATGCTGCTATTTCCTCCCTGCTGAGCTGTGCCAACGGGTTGTTTGAGGTGATAAAGGTGTCGTATAGACGAATTTTTTCTTCTTGCAGACGCATGATTTTTTCTTCGATTGAATCGCTTGAAATAAAACGATACACCATTACATTCTTATCCTGACCGATTCTATGGGCGCGACTGAGCGCTTGCTTTTCGACCGCAGGATTCCACCATGGATCAAGGATAAAAACGTAATCGGCAGCAGTCAGGTTCAATCCTAAACCTCCGGTTTTCAATGTGATGAAAAAACAATTGACATCATCGTTTTGGATAAACTTATTGATTTCTGCTTCGCGGTTGGACGTTTGCCCTGTCAGCATGGCATAGTTCCAGCCTTCGCGATCGAACCGGTCGGCTAATATCCTGAGATATTTGACAAAAGATGAAAAAATCAACACTTTATGGCCGCTTGCCCTCAAACTTTCAAAATAGAGGATGATCTGGTCGAATTTTCCGGAATCTTCCTGATAGTCAGCATCAACCAACACCGGATGGTTGGACAGCAGCCGGAGGCGTGTCAACCCTTGTAAGGCGATGAATGGATATTTCTTGGCATTTTCTTTATTTGCCAGCAAGGCATTGCGGATGCGATTTTTTTCCCTATCATATATTTCCTGCTGCGCCTCAGTCATATTGCAAAAGACAATTTCTTCCGACAGCGAAGGTAAATCATGCACCACTTCTTCCTTCGTCCTGCGAAGGAAAATCGGTTGTATCAACTGTTGCAATGCTTCTACCGCATTGTTATTGTTCTCTTTGATTTGTTGGACATAATTTTTTTTGAAAAAAGAAATTGCACCTAAAACCCCCGGATTGATAAAATTGAATTGTGCCCAAAGATCCGTCAGGGAGTTTTCAATCGGAGTGCCTGTCAGGATAAGTCGATGGGATGCAAACAGTTTGTTAACAGATTCATACAGCATGGAATCCGGATTTTTAATGGTTTGACTTTCGTCTAAAACAAGATAATGGAAAGGATATTCCTTCAAATATTCAATATCGGTTCTCACCAAACTGTAAGAAGTGACGATGACATGATAATGATTGAATATTTTCCCTGCCTCCTTTGACTTGATTCTGTTGTTTCCTGCGTACATATATATATTTAATGCGGGAGCGAATTTTTTCAGTTCATTTTGCCAGTTAAACAGCAACGATTTGGGAACGACTATCAGCGATGCAGGAAGTTTGGATTCCCATATTGAGAACAGAGACAGTTGTCCATCGGACGATGACTGTGTTTCTTTTATACCGGAATTGTAATAGATAAAATCCAATAAAGCAATGGTTTGCATTGTTTTGCCAAGCCCCATATCATCTGCTAAGCATCCTCCCAAACCGTTGTTATATAAATGTGCTAACCAGTAGAAGCCTTCTTTTTGGTAGGGACGAAAGTTCGCGTTCAACTGCGGTGACGGATCCGGGTGTTTATCGGGTAATTGTTTGATATGCTGAAGCTCCTGCCTGTTCTCGTCGGAAAAAAGTGCGTTGATTGAGTCATTCAACAGACCAACGTGCATTTTTTGAATCCGGATTCCTTTTGCTGTTTTCTTTCCGTGCATGCACAAATTGCAGAAACGGTGAAACCATTCCTCCGGCAAGATGACTACTCTTTTATCAGGCAAAACATACTCGATCATCCCATTTAAGATATGCTTCCCGAAATAGGAGAAGGGGATCGTGAAATGATCGAACACGACCTCGATTTCGACATCAAACCAGTCAATTTTGATGTCCAATTTCGATTGCAGGCTGATTGTACCCGTGTAAAAAATTTTCCCGATATTTTGTTCGATGGTAAAATCTGAAAGTTCTGATCTGTTTATATTTAACCAACTGATTAAACCGTAGTGTTGCAATATTTCCGGATTATGTATCAGGTAAAAGCTGTTATCGCCTTCTAATCGTAAACCCAGATCGAACAGCTTGTTAATAAGTTGTTTTTCCCAAGCCACATCACGTGCGAACCAACAAATGGTTTCTTTTCCGTCGATTTCGTCCAATTCAACAAATTTGATTTTTCGCAGCACAGGATTGATTTTGTGATTGTTATAGTTGAAATGAAGGAAGAAGACAGGCTGATGATAAAAATCTTCTTCCAATGTCAATACAGCCTGTCGCGAAGGGAAAAGTTGCGTCATTTCAATCCCTTCGATTTTTACCTCATATTTGGGAATGGTTTTCAGGATAAAATTTTGGATGTATATTTTTTCGGTAGCGGCAGGGACAGGTATATATGCTTTATCGAAGAAAGGCGTCAATTTCTTTGATTCGATATTTTCAACCCGGTGTATTTCGTTTCCCAATAAAATAATGCACGGTTTCTGCGAAAGTATACAAACCGGCTTTTTCTGCAGTGATATTTCCTGATTTTCGTTGGTCAGCGAAATAAAATAACGCAATCCTTTTTCATCTTTGATAAAATTGAAGAGGCAATGCGCAGGCGAAGGGAGTATATGGACACGATGATGCGCATAGAGTATTTTTCGGGAGAGGTCTTCACGCAGATAGACTGGCAAAGTAGATTGTGGCGCCTGATTGATTACCCTGCGGATATTGATTTCGATTCGCGGACGTATCAGTTCATCAATTGTCTTTGGTGAAACCTCATCCATAAAAGCAAGCAATTTCGTTTGTCTGGAATATGCTTTCATCAACGAGATATCGGAAACTTCATCTATTAACCTGATTAACTTGAGGTTGATTTCCGGAGTTTCTCTTTTTTCTTCTTCCTTGACATTCGGAACGCCCAAAATTTCTATACTTCCGTCTTTAAGTTCCCGCGACCACCGGATATTGAATTTCCATCCAAACCGGTAATGGTGCGATATGACTAAGATCATTTTTTCTTCCACAAATATCCTTTACCCGATTGTTAAACAGACAAAAATACAAGATTTTTTTGAGATTTATTCTCAGAAGAAAATTAAAATATGAAGATTTTTTTTATTTTTGCGGGTCTGTTATGTAATTTTTTCTATCTTTGCCATAATCTTTTTTGATTCGTAATTTTTAAATTAATGTAAATTCTTAATTCTTAGTTCTTAACTCTTAACTCAAATAATATGGCCTGGTATGTAATTCTATTGATTGTTTCGTCCGGTTTTTTTGTATTAACCACGATAATATCTCTGTTATTCGGAGATATGGATTTAGACACCGATGCGGATGTGGGTTCCGGTTTTATGGTGAGTGATGTGATTTCATTCAAGGGACTGGTACATTTTACCATCGGATTTTCACTGGCATTGACCCTGATGGGTGAATTTTCGCTGTTATCGGCTGCCATCGGCGTCGTTACAGGAATTGTTTTTGCGCTGATACTGTACTACTTATATAATTTGCTGTACAACAAACTGCAACAAAATATGAAATATACAACCGTAATCAACGACATGGATGCTGAAGTTTATTTTTGGAACGACCAGTCGAAGTCGGGCGAAGTATTTATCACGCTGGAAGGTCGACCGGTTACGGTCACCTTGAAATGCGACGAAGAAATTCATTTCGAAAAAGGACAGAAAATCAAGGTGTCCGGGACACGACACGCGGTCTATCCCTCAGGCTACATAATATAATTAAAAATTAAAAATTAAAAATTAATAATTAATAATTAAAAATTGAAATTCTTAACTCATAATTCTTAACTCATAACTCATATTTATGGATACAAATTTAATTACTCTTATCGGTGCATTGGTGGTACTTTGTTTTTTGACCATCATAGGGATTTTGTCACGTTTCAGAAGATGTAAATCAGACGAAATATTGGTGATTTACGGAAAGACGGGCGGGAATAAGTCGTCACGTTGCATTCAGGGCGGAGCCGCTTTTGTGATTCCGGTGTTGCAGGGCTATGCCTACATGTCGTTGAAACCGTTGCAATTTGAATGTAACCTGCAAAAAGCGCTGTCGTCGCAAAACATTCGCGTAGATGTGCCTACTACGGTTACGGTCGGTATCAGCACCGAACCTGACGTTATGCAGGCGGCTGCGGAAAGAATTTTAGGTCTTGGTCATAAGGAAATAGAAGAATTGGTAAAAGACATTGTGTATGGCCAGATGCGTACGATTATTGCCGATATGACCATCGAAAAACTGAATGCCGACCGCGACGAATTTTTATTGAAGGCAAAGGGATTGATCGACACCGAACTGCGCAAAATCGGTTTGTACCTGATCAACATCAACATTACCGATATACGCGATGAAGCCGGATATATCGTGGCATTGGGTAAAAAAGACCAGGCCAAAGCCATCAACCAGGCCAATGTCGAAATCGCCACCGCCGAACGCGAAGGCGAAACGAAAGTAGCCGAACAGTTGAAAATCAAAAATGCAACCGTTGCAGAAACAAAAAAGGAGGAGCTGATAGCCATTGCCAATGCGCAACGCGACCAGAGTATTTCGGTGGCGCAGGCCGAAGCCGAAAGGGATTCGCGCATATCGGAGGCCAAAAAAGACCGCGACATCAACATTGCACAATACGATTCACAGGCGCGTATCGGTGAAATCGAAGCAACCAAGAAAGTTACGGTTTCCAATGCCGAACTGAATGTAATCAAAGCCCAATCGCAAAGTCTGGCGCTGTCGGCCGAAGAAAGAGCTTTGGCAGAGATCGAGCGAAACAAGGAAATCGCACGCAAAGAAGCCGAAGAAGCACGCGCCAAACGTACCGAAGCGGCATTGACAGCTGAACGGATTGTGCCTTCGGAGATTGCCAAACAGCAGAAATTGATTGACGCACAGGCCTATCAGTTGAAATTGGAAAAAGAAGCAGAAGCCAATGCCAACCAGCAACGTTTCGAAGCGCAGGGACGCGCCGACGCCATTGCCGCCGAAGGACGCGGAAAAGGAGAAGCCATCTCGGCCGAAGGTTTGGC
>Ga0082212_10011048_pt1 | contig 11480 bp, 6 predicted proteins | sample TergutNt197P3_FD_71548 | JGI IMG/M metagenome (GOLD analysis project Ga0082212, IMG submission 71548) | Neocapritermes taracua P3 segment gut microbial communities from Petit-Saut dam, French Guiana - Nt197 P3 | ecosystem: Host-associated > Arthropoda: Insects > Digestive system > Gut ... | reverse complement strand
TTTGCATGTCTTTTTCGGCAATCGCTTGTGTTGTTGCACAGTCAATAACAACGTATTGAGCGCCGTCCTGAACAATGAACATATTGCAATATTCATCTGTCAGTACAACGAAAACATCATCCACTACTCTTCCTGTTTCCAAAGGCGTAAATTCGGATGTTAAGGATTTTATTTTCAGAAAAAGCCCGCCCCACGCCAATGCCAATACACCAATGATAATACCTGTGATGATCAGGATTCTTTTTATTATTTTATTCATTTCAGAAGAATTTTATGTTTTTTATATTTCATTTAACTTTAATTTTCTACTTTATTGCTCCACTATACTGTCTCCCGCTTGCGTGCAACTCAGTGTTTTCTGTATTCATCGTTCTGCAAGCCGATACGGTCAAAGGGTATTTTTTGAAAATGAATCAACTCCAGTATCTTTTCATCTTCCGGATAAAGTTTCCCTGTGGACGGATCAATCCGGGACGGCACTTCGCGCAAGATGTAGTTGTTTTCGATGGTCACTTCGTCCACATCCCGCTCTATGTCGCGCCACTTGCCGCCGTAACTCAGGTTGTGGCGGAATATGTTGCCTCTGGGCTGTCCCGGATCCATGTCGAGGATTCGTGTCAGTTCGGGATAACGAACGCTGTAAGGGGGTTGCAGGTAATTGACCGCATCTAATTTGTCGAACATTTCCGAAAGGGTCTCCTTGATCATGTAATATCTTGCCCAGTTCATTCCGCGTGCATCCAGATGGATGGAAGCGTCGCATTCGATGAAAATATTATTTTCCACGCTGTTGTCATGTCCGCCTCCCACGAAGGCCGCCTTGCCAGCCTTGTAGAAGATGTTTCCAAAAATGGTTGTACCGCAGGCGAAATCGTCTAAATAGACCGCATTTACGCCGTGCAGACCAGGCCCGAACAGGTGATGGAAATAGTTGTATCGAATGATATTGCCCCGCATCGTCCAGTCGCGACCGATATAGAAAGCGCCGACGTCGCCCGTTTGTTTTGCGATGTCGTGCACTTCGTTGTATTCCAGCAAATGTTCGTTTCCCCCAAACCCGACCGCCATGTGCGGCGAGTCGTGAATGCAGTTATGCGACATCCGGTTTCCACATCCGTCAAGCGTGATCGCAGGCCGGTATGTCCAGTTGATACGACTGAAATGGTGGATGTGATTGTTATCGGCGAAATTGTGTCCGGGTGTGAGCGTCAGGCGATCGCCTCCGGAAATGGAAATACCGGCATCGCCGAGATTGTACAGATCGCAGCCCGAAACGCCGTTGTGATGCCCGCCATTGATGCTCACGGCGTTGTTGCCTATATTCCTGATGGTACAACCTCCGATCAGATTGTGGCAACCTTCAGATATGCTGATCACGCTGCCGCGCGTATATTCAAAAATAACACCTTCGATCCGAAGATATTCCGTATGATCGAAATGCACCATCATGTCTTCCATCACGGATACAAACGCCTTACCATTCTCTACCGGAGAAGGCGGCCAGAAGTAAAGGATACCTGTTTCCCTGTCGAGATACCATTCACCGGGGCTGTCCAATTCCTCCGGAATGTTCATGGCGAAATACCGCTGATCGGGTGAATAACCATAAGAACCGTGTGGTTTGCCAAGTATGAATTCTTTTTTAGCGACGTCAATATGTTCTACTTCGACGAAAGAATCCGCCCAGTCCCATGTCCAGTAGCCTTGCAGCCAGATGTCGTCGTTTTGCCGCCATCCGGCAACTCTGTCCTCCGCATAGACGAAACGTCCGTAATGTACGCCCCGTCCTGTCCGCTCGTCGCCGCCGTAGATCGTATCGCCTGTTTGCGGCACGGAAACGATACGCATCCATTCGTCGTTGTTCGGATAACGTGCGAGCGTCATCGGCTGGCCATTGAAGAAGAGTTCCAGCGGCGTTGGCTCAGTGGGACGTCCGAAGCCGGTAGCTTTGCGTCTTCCGAAATCGGTAATTCCCTGCGCTTTCAGGTCGGCCTGCACGATCCGGTCGTGCGGAGCATTGATCCGCGCAAGAATAGCGTTGTCGCCGAGTGGTTCAAAACGAATTTCCTGCCCGCCGGAAAAAATCACTTCTTCGTCCGGACAGGCTTTGTAAACTATTGGAGCGCCTTCCTTTCCACTGTCGTCCGGCGTGAAATGCAACGTCCGACGAAGCGGATACACGCCTCCGCGTAGCCAGACGGTGATGCCTCCACGAGGTATTCCATGTGCCTGTTTAAACGCACGCACGGCTTCCTGCGCTTTCTCTACACTGCGAAACGGCGCAGCCATAGTACCCTGCTGCCGGTCGTCGCCATCCGGCGACACATAAAACGCTACGTGATCCTTCCGCGTTGTACAATCAGAAAACAATAATCCTGAAATACATGTTATGATCAATAACCTTACTGTTAATTTCATTTCTTTTTAAAAAAAAAATTTCCATCGCCAAAAGTAGATAAAATTTTGAGTAATTCGCAGAACAATCGTTGCTTTTGTATTTTTTTCATCAAAGACTATGATTCGTTTCACTATCTTTGTCCCAAAAATTCAAGGTTTGAAACAGTTGTTTTCTACGATTTATCGCAAATTGGAAAGGTCGGCATATCAATTTTTTCTTTGCTTGACAGTTCCGGTAGCGCTTTTGTTGCTGTATGTCTTTTCGCTTCCGCGGGATTTATTCGACAAACCCACCTGTACGGTCATCGACGACCGCGAGGGGATACTTCTGGGCGCAAAGATAGCCGACGACGGACAATGGCGTTTTCCGCCTGCCGATTCTGTTCCCCGCAGGTATGCTCAGGCATTGGTTGTATTCGAAGACAAGCGTTTTTACCGGCATCCCGGAGTTGATCCGTTAGCTTTGGGACGGGCGTTCCGGCAGAACATTACATCAGGCCGCACGATCAGTGGAGGAAGTACACTCACCATGCAGGTAATACGACTGATGCAGGATAACCCGCCCCGTAATTTCCTGCAAAAAATCAAAGAGGCCATTTTAGCGACACGTTTGGAATTGCGTTGCTCGAAAGATGAAATATTGAATCTGTATGCTGCCAATGCGCCCTTTGGTGGGAATGTTGTAGGTATCGGCGCTGCTTCGTGGCGGTATTTCGGGCGCGAGCCTTACGAATTGAGTTGGGCTGAAGCCGCTTTGCTGGCCGTGCTGCCCAATGCGCCATCATTGATTCACCCCGGACGAAATCGTGAACGACTGTTGGATAAACGTAACCGTCTGTTAGACCGATTGCACGAGACAGGCATTATTTCCGCAGAAACATGTTCATTGGCCAAGGACGAACCTTTGCCCGACAAACCGCTGCCCCTGCCCAATGAAGCCCCGCACCTTTTAGACCGCATTGCTGCAAGCCAAAAGGGAAAACGCATCAAAACAACCATTGACAGGTCGCTGCAACTGAAAGTAAACCATATTGTACGGCAGTACGCACAGGTATACAGGGGAAACTACGTGTACAACATGGCGGTAGTGGTTGCCGAATCCGTAACCGGCGATGTGACGGCTTACGTAGGTAATGTATACGACCACGATAACACGGCGCACGGTAATCGCGTAGACGTGACGGTGGCGCCACGCAGCACGGGCAGTATTCTGAAACCATTCCTCTACGCTACGATGCTCGATCAGGGTGAATTATTGCCCAATATGCTGATAGCGGATGTGCCGCTGCAAATCCGTAATTTTTCGCCTAAAAATTTCAGTCGCAGTTATGATGGCGCTGTTTCGGCGCACCGTGCGCTTGAGCGTTCGCTCAATGTACCTTCGGTACGCATGTTGCAAACGTATGGTCATGAAAAGTTTCATCAGTTGCTCCGCACATTGGGAATGAGCACACTGACCAAGCCTGCCGACCATTACGGACTGACGCTGATCCTCGGCGGCGCCGAAGGAACCCTGTGGGACATCACCGGAATGTACGCCGGACTGTCGCGACGTCTGCAACATTACACCGAACGTTCGGGCATGTACGATCCTGCCGATCATCACCAGTTGAATTTTTACACAGCGCAATCTACCCGCCATCGTCCGAAAACACCTGATGCCCGGCTCGAAACCTCTGCGCCTGTCGAAGCGGCTGCGATATGGCAGACTTTTCAGTCGTTATCCGAATTAAACCGACCGGAAGAAGAAGCCAACTGGAAGTCGTTCTCATCATCACGGAAGATTGCATGGAAAACAGGCACCAGTTATGGTCATCGCGACGCATGGGCAGCAGGCGTAACACCGGCTTATGTGGTGGGCGTATGGGTGGGCAACGCCTCAGGCGAAGGCAGACCAACGCTCACAGGCGTCAACTACGCCGCGCCGGTACTGTTCGACGTTTTTGCCCAACTGCCATACGGTTCGTGGTTCGCCATTCCATACGACGATATGGTGAAATTGCCCGTGTGCCGTAAAAGTGGTCATCGTGCATCCATGATCTGCGAAGAAACAGACACCGTGTGGGTAGCCAAAAGAGGTATCGAGACAGAACCTTGTCCGTACCACACGATGATACATTTGAGCAAAGATCTTAAATACCGCGTCAACAGCGAGTGTGCCAGTGTGAGCGACATGGTACATAAGACATGGTTTGTGCTTCCGCCCGCACAGGAATGGTATTACAAAATGAAAAACATGGATTACAAGCCGTTACCGCCCATACATCCCGACTGTGTCAGTTCGGAAGGTCAGCGGCAGATGGAACTGATCTACCCGCAACATAATCTTACAGTAGTTTTGCCGCGCCAGTTAGACGGATCGCCGGGACAGGTTGTTTTCCGCGCAGCGCACCGTCGCAAAGGCGCTGTCATTTTCTGGCATGTTGACAACCAATTTATGGGCAGCACTGAAACGACGCACCAGATACCGGTAACGCCCGCTGCAGGAACGCATCGTCTTACATTAGTTGACGATGCCGGGAATACAATAACGGAAACATTTACAGTGGAAGATGTTAAGAATTAAAGGTTACAAATAATTTTTCCGGATATTCAATGCCTGCCAGATACAACCCCTGTGGCGGCGCTGAAGTACCGGCTTCACCTCTGTCTTTTGCCATAATGATCCTGCGGATATCGTCGGGCGTACATTTGCCAAGGCCGATCTCGATCATGGTGCCGACAATAGCACGCACCATGTTGCGGAGAAATCGGTTGGCTGTGATGACAAACTTCAATTCGTTGTTCCCGCTGTCATCCATCCAGTACGCTTGCATGATATCGCACAGATTCGTGACCGCATTGCCATGTAACTTGCTGAAACTCGTGAAATCTTTGTATTCCTGCAAAATAGTCGCTGCTTCGTTCATTTTTGCAATATCCAGAGGCCGATCAAAATGATATGCCAAATCAATTGTGAAAGGATTCTTTTTCGTGGCGATCCTGAAATAATATGTTCGCGATACTGCATCGAAGCGGGCATGTGCATCCGGTGGCACGGAAATAATGCGATAGACGACAATTTCGCGGGAAATCAATCCGTTCAATTTTTTGATCAATAAAGCATCTGTATGTAAATGATCTCTTTCTGTATCAAAATGAGCCACAAAATACAATGCGTGTACGCCAGTATCTGTGCGTCCTGCACCTGTGAGGCGAACAGGTTCGCATAACAGTATTCCCAATGCCTGCTCCAATTCTCCCTGTACGGTTGGTCTGTCGGGTTGCAACTGCCAACCGCAAAATGGAGTACCTTTATAGGCTAATTCGATGAAGTAACGAAACACAAATATTCCTAAATGCCTAATGACCAGCCTTGTCGGTAGGTATGCCGGATATATTCCTCAGCAGCCTGTTTGGCGTTGAGCGTCACCTGACGCGGCTCCTGCTTGGGAATGCCGTTGGTTACATTGATAACGTCAGTATCACTCAAGTTTGTGATTCGCATATTTTGACCATCCCACGCAAGTTTCTTGTTCAGACTTTTCAGACGTACTGCCAGGTTACCCATGACTACCATTTCATTGAGGGGGCCTGAATATTCAAAATTCGATAGCGGCATCACGCGATTTTCAGGCGATTCCTTGCAGGCACGTACCCAATCCATTTCGTGGCTCATGCCTACACGTCGCAAAGTTGCAGGAGGTTTTGGCATATTTGCAAATTTGCTTTCGGGCAGCAGACGGTAATTGCCTCCATAATTTCCGCAAACCAATACTCCTTTTGAACCGTGGAAAATCACACCGTTTTTGCCTTGACCGAGTTCTTCTCCGGCGGGCAGTCCTTCGGGGCGACGTGGCAACAGACCGCCATCATACCAATATACCGTAACTGCAGGCATGTTGATTTTACCTTCTTTGGGCCTTGCCGGAAAATCATACTGGATAGTTGAGGCTACCGGGGCGCTTTCGGTATTGATGGCTGTTGAAGAGGCTTCCACTGATACGGGATGCCCCAACTTCATGGCCGAAAATGCTACATCGAGCACGTGGCAAGCCATGTCGCCAAGTGCACCGGTTCCGAAATCCCACCATCCGCGCCAGTCCCACGGGTGGTATGCGCGATGATACGGCCGCATGGATGCCGGGCCGATAAACAAATCCCAGTTAATATGATCGGGTACCCACATACCCTGTTCGGGACGGGTTAGTCCCTGTGGCCAGATCGGACGATCAGTCCATGCATCTACGCGGATTACCTCGCCAATAGCGCCACTCCATATCCATTCGCACACTTCACTCACGGCATCATTGCTGTGGCCTTCGTTACCCATCTGTGTGACCACTTTGTAGCGACGTGAGGCTTCGAGCAGTACCCGTGATTCGTACACCGAATGTGTCAGCGGTTTTTGCACATACACATGCTTGCCTGATTGCATGGCAGCCATGGCGCATACGGCATGTGTGTGATCCGGCGTGGCGATCACTACCGCATCAATACTTTTTCCCATTTCGTCGAACATCTTGCGGAAATCTACATACTGTTTGGCTTCGGGGAAATTGTCGAAACAGCGTTTGCCATATTGCCGGTCAATATCACATAACGCAACGATGTTTTCCGACTTCATGTTTGCAAGGTTTCCCTTACCTTTTCCTCCGACGCCTATGCCGGCTATATTGAGTTTATCGCTTGGAGCGACATGTCCGAGACCGCTTACAGCATAACTTGGAACAATGGTGAACATTCCGGCTGTGGTTGCCGTCAAACCGATAAAACGACGGCGTGATAATTGTTTATTCATTTGATCATGTTTTTTTGGTGATATTGTCCAGCAAAGATAACACTTTTACAAATTTCCGCAAAAAAAGTCGCCAAAATTTAATATTTTATTGTATATCCAAAAAAATGAATTACTTTTGCGGGTCAAAAAAAGAAGTAGTAAAATTAAATTTATTGTAAAGAATTAAAATGTATTTAACCGCCGAAAAGAAGCAGGAATTATTCGCTAAATACGGCAAAGACGAAGCCAATACCGGATCGTCGGAGTCGCAGATTGCGTTGTTCTCGTACCGTATTAGTCATTTGACCGAACACCTGAAGGGCAACCGGAAGGATTTTGGGACACAAAAAGCATTATTAAAACTTGTTGGTAAAAGAAGAAGATTGCTCGATTACCTGAAAGACAGGGATATTAATCGTTATCGCGAAATTATAAAGATGCTTAATATCCGCAAATAATGAATATTATCCAGAAAGAAATAGAACTGGGCAATGGCGAAACAATCATCCTTGAGACAGGGAAATTAGCCAAACAAGCCGATGGTTCGGTTGTTTTACGTCAGGGAAAGACCATGTTGCTGGCAACAGTTGTTGCAGCCAAAGAAGCCAGGGAAGACGTTGATTTCATGCCGCTGCAAGTAGAATATAAGGAAAAGTATGCCGCATCGGGACGTTTTCCCGGTGGTTTTCTGAAACGCGAAGCCCGTCCGAGCGATAATGAAATATTAGTTGCCCGCTTGGTTGACCGTGCCTTGCGCCCTTTGTTCCCCGACGATTTTCATGCCGAAACGTTTGTGACCATCAACCTGATTTCTGCCGACAAGAATATCAAACCCGATGCATTGGCCGGTTTGGCTGCGTCGGCAGCGTTAGCCGTATCGGACATACCCTTTGGAGGGCCTATTTCCGAAGTACGCATTAGCCGTGTTGATGGTAAAATGATGATCAACCCTACCTTTGAAGAAACCGAACGCGCCGATCTGGACATCATTGTTGCTGCCACTTACGACAACATCATGATGGTGGAAGGTGAAATGAAAGAAGTGTCGGAAGACGACATGCTCGAAGCCCTGAAATTTGCGCATGAAGAAATCAAAAAACATTGCAAGGCGCAACTCGAACTGTCCGAAATGGTAGGCAAAATAGAAAAACGCACGTATTGTCACGAAGTGAACGACGACGAATTGCGTGCAGCGATTCGCGCCGCTACTTACGATAAAGTGTACGAAATAGCCAAGTCGCAAAAGCCCAAACACGAGCGTTCTGAGGCTTTTGAAGCCATCGTGAACGAGTTCATCGAAACCATTCCCGAAGATCAGCGCGAGAAAAAGAAACCTCTGGTAGCTCGTTATTACCACGATGTAGAAAAAGAAGCCATGCGACGGATGATCCTCGACGAGGGCGTCCGGTTGGATGGTCGCAGTACCACCGAGATTCGTCCGATATGGTGCGAAGTGGACTATTTGCCTGCCGCACACGGTTCAGCGCTGTTCACCCGCGGCGAAACGCAATCGCTGACAAGCGTTACCCTTGGTACCAAAATGGACGAAAAAATGGTAGACGAAGTGTTGGTACAGGGAACCGAAAAATTTGTATTGCATTATAATTTCCCGCCGTTTTCTACCGGCGAAGCCAAGGCATCCCGCGGCGTTTCGCGTCGCGAAATAGGTCATGGCAATCTGGCTTTTCGTGCTTTAAAAGGCATGGTACCCACCGGTGAAGAAAATCCATACGCGGTTCGCGTAGTTTCCGATATTTTGGAATCCAACGGATCGTCATCCATGGCTACCGTTTGTGCCGGCACGCTGGCGTTGATGGATGCCGGTGTAAAACTCAAAAAACCGGTATCGGGTATTGCCATGGGATTGATTTCCGACAATGAATCGGGTAAATACGCCATTTTGTCGGACATTCTCGGTGATGAAGATCATCTGGGCGATATGGACTTTAAGGTGACCGGAACAAAAGACGGTATCACCGCCACGCAGATGGATATCAAAGTAGACGGACTGTCGTACGAGGTGCTGGCAAAAGCATTGGCACAAGCTAAAGAAGGTCGTATGCACATACTCGGTAAAATTACCGAAACAATGGCCGAACCCCGTGCCGACTACAAACCGCATACGCCGCGTATCGTACAGATCACGATACCGAAAGAGTTTATAGGCGCAGTCATTGGTACCGGCGGAAAAGTCATTCAGGAAATTCAAGCTGTTACCGGAACGACCATTGTTATCGAAGAAGTGGACAACAAGGGCATTGTGGATATCTTTGCCGAAAACCTCGATTCGATAGAAGCCGCATTAAAGTGGGTCAACGCTATCGTGGAAGTTCCCGAAGTCGGAAAGGTTTATCAGGGCAAAGTGAAATCTATTGTAGCATTCGGCGCTTTTGTAGAAATACTGCCCGGAAAGGAAGGCTTGTTGCATATCTCGGAAGTAGATTGGAAACGTCTCGAAAACTTGGATGGTGTATTGGCAGAAGGCGACGAAGTGGAAGTAAAATTGCTCGAAGTTGAAAAAACGGGTAAACTTCGTCTTTCAAGAAAAGCCCTCATGGAAAAGCCCGATGGCTACATAGAACGTCCTCCACGTGGCGAGCATGGCGAACGCCGTGATCGTGGTGATCGTCGCGACCGTCGTGACCGTGGCGGCGACAGAGGAGACCGGCATAGAGGCGATCAGCGCGATAGACGCAGATAAGCGAGCCCTTTTTGCAGTTAGTCCGACCGAAACTTACAAAAACAGGGCGCAAAAGCAACGGGAGACACGCCTTCGGCAGACGGAGGCGTTAACGCTCCCGCTAATGAGAGTAGCACAAATTCTGTGCTAAATGTAGTTTTTAAAATCAACTTAGAGGAATTTATGATATGTTAAAATGTAAAACGCTATTTTTGATTTTACTGTTTGTGTTATCTGTATGTAATAATTTTGCACAAACATCTGATAATAAGTCGTATAAATTACACATTGGTTGGTCGTCCAAAAGTATCACACCTGATCAGCCGGTCGCTCTTGCCGGACAGTTTGAAACGCGGATCAGCAGGGAAATCAAAGACCCCATAACCTGTACCGCATTGGCTATTGAGACGCGGGATGGCAATAAAAGTATGGAAACAGCGATCATGGTTTCCGTAGATGTGGTAGGAATAATAGACGACCTGACGGATCGTGTAAGGTCTTTAGTCGAGAAAAGATTACCGGATTTTGATGTAAATAAAATAGTACTGAATGCAACGCATACGCATACAGGTCCGGTGTTGTACAATAGCGAAGACTGGCCGTATGACATACCGGACGATGCGCTTCAGCCTGCACAATATATAGAATTTGCATCCAAGCAGATTGCGGATGCGGCGGTTGAGGCATGGAATTTCCGACAACCTGCAGGAATGAGTTGGGGATTGGGACAGGCTGTGGTGGGACATAACCGTCGGGCGGTTTATTTCAATCCCGTACAAAGTGGTTTTGGAACAGGAACAGCGGTTATGTATGGAAAAACAGACCGTGCCGATTTTTCGCATTTCGAAGGTTATGAAGACCATGGGGTGGAAATGCTGTTTTTTTGGACTGAAAAGAAAAAACTGACGGGGATCATGCTGAATATAGCTTGTCCTTCTCAGGAAACGGAACATCTTTCTCAAATATCAGCCGATTTCTGGCATGAAGTGCGGACGGAAGTACATAAAAAATATGGAAAAGATGTTTTTATTCTGCCACAGGTAGCCGCTGCAGGCGATATTTCTCCTCACCTGATGTGGCGAAAAAAAGCGGAAGAGGAAATGTTGAAAAGAAAAGGTATTACCCGCAGAGAGGAGATTGCTCGTCGTATCGTCCATGCTATTGATGAGGTTTACCCTTACGTACAGGATGATATTAAAAATGAAGTGGTCTTTCGTCATGTATACGATGATATTTCCCTGCCGATACGCAGGGTAACGAAAGCTGAAGCGTCCCGCTCCGAAGAATTGGCAAAAGAACAACCCAACAGGGCGTTTTATCACAATGCTATATTGAACAGATATCATCAGCAAAATGAGCACCCGTTTCATCAGGTAAAAGTAAATGTCATACGGTTAGGCGACGTCGTGATCGCTACCAATCCTTTCGAGTTATTTCTTGATTTTGGTATGCGTATCAAAGCCCGCAGTAATGCGGTTTTGACTTTTGTTGTGCAATTAGCAAACGGTACAGCCGGCTATGTTCCCACAACAAAAGCGGAAGGTGGAGGAGGCTACTCAGCCATCGTGCAAAGTAGTACAGTAGGGTCTGAAGGCGGTCAGGAACTTGTGGAAAAAACATTGGAAATCATAAATAAAGCAATGG
>Ga0082212_10011047_pt1 | contig 11480 bp, 13 predicted proteins | sample TergutNt197P3_FD_71548 | JGI IMG/M metagenome (GOLD analysis project Ga0082212, IMG submission 71548) | Neocapritermes taracua P3 segment gut microbial communities from Petit-Saut dam, French Guiana - Nt197 P3 | ecosystem: Host-associated > Arthropoda: Insects > Digestive system > Gut ... | reverse complement strand
GGTTTTCTTTTGTTAAGTTGTTGACATTGCTTCGGAGAAGGGGGGCGCAGGGGCGGGGGTTTATCTTTGGGGATGAGGTAGAACGAAGGAGGTGCGATTTATGAAACGTTATGAATATAAACTTGTATATGGTTATCCTTATCGAAGTGAAAAAGATAGTGGTAAGTTAAGTCAAATTTTAAACTCTTGGGGCCGGGAGGGCTGGGAATTGGTTTGTGCTCCCACTCCGGATCCCCGCTCTGTCTCCATGACCCTCCCTGCCCATTGTTTTATCATGAAAAGAAAACTACCGGATGACAAACAGCAGTTTGAGAAAAAACCAGATTAAAGTTTTGCGAAGCAAAACCTCCAACAACTCCACTCTCCACTCTCCACACTCCACACTTTCAAACTCAGCATTATGAGTGAAACAGAGAAGCTACAACCTAAATAAACAGAATACAAACAACTTACACCCAATTAAGACAATACTGTAAAAACAAAAAGTTTGACTGGAGCAGGAAAAAAATATAAAATATAGAATATGTTCTTTTGTGTAGTAAGTTTAGGGCGCCTCTATTAACTCTGCGTTGCCGGATTCGCCAGCAATTTTTTCGACTGGCAAGGCCCGGGAGCCTCACGTAGCCGAGCTACGTGAGGTGACGACAACGCAGTCCAGGTGGAAAAAGGGCGGCGAAGATGGTGACGATGAGTTAATAGAGGCGCCCTTAAAAGAAAAGGAGATAACGGAATGGATGGTCAGGGATTTTTGCTGGTTTGTGTAGCGGTTCCTTTGCTTGGCTCCTTCATTCTGCCCCTAGTGGGGAGGGTTTCGGTTCGCTTGAGGAACATTTTGGCCTTACTATTTGTCCTAACCTCTTTTATGGCGGCAATACGCCTGCTGCCTCAGGCTTTTTCGGGCGGCAACCCTGTTATGGCCAAACTGGTGCTGCCGGCAGGTTTTACTCTAGGCTTTATGGGGGACAGCTTGGCTGTATTTATGGCCCTGGTTTCCTCTTTCGTGGGGGCGCTTATCGTTTTCTATTCCTTTGGTTATATCGAGCATTATGAAAACCAAAACGAATACTATATGATGGTGGTTTTATTCCTGGGGGCCATGATGGGTCTGGTCTTTTCCACCAATCTGGTGTTGCTTTACCTCTTTTGGGAGATTTCCGCTATTTGCTGCTGGCGCTTGATCGGCTTCTTCCGGGAGAAGCAAATTATCCTCAGGGCGGACAAGGCTTTCCTGGTTACAGTCGGGGGCGCCGTTTTAATGCTGTTGGGCTTCATCTCCATCTATGCCCAAACCGGTACTTTCGATCTTACCGCCATGAAAGGCGCCGATATTTCCAATCTGGCGGTTATTCTGATCCTCTTTGGCATTCTATCCAAATCCGCCACCTTGCCTTTTCACACCTGGCTGCCGGATGCCGGGGTGGCGCCTTCTCCGGTCACATCCCTGCTCCATGCCGCGGTTTTGGTGAAAATCGGGGTTTATGTTTTTGCCCGGCTCTTTTTGGTCAATTTCAACCTGGCGGATATTTGGAATGTGGCGGTGCCTGTTATTGCCGGAATCAGCGCCTTGGTGGCGGCAGGAGCTGCTTTGGTTGAAAATGATCTCAAACGGATCATAGCCTATTCCACGGTCAGCCAGCTGGGCTTCATCTTCCTGGGGCTTTCCTGCGGCAGCCCCATAGGTATAGCCGGGGGACTGCTCTATATCTTCATGCACGGCCTGGCCAAAGGCGGCCTTTTCCTCTGTGCCGGCATTGTGGAACATGCCACCCATACCAAGGATATCCGCAAGCTGGGCGGGCTCTTCTCCGCTATGCCCGTAACGGCGATAGCTTTCCTCTTCTGCGGCTTTTCCGTGATGGGCTTTCCGCCTTTTGGCGGCTTCTTCGCCAAGTACATGGTGATCGGCGGAGCGGTTGATGCCGGACAGCCCTGGATCGCCCTCACATTTGCTTTGGGCGCCATCCTGACCATTATCTACCTGATGCGGGCTTTCATCAAAGTTTTTCTGGGCTCGGTCAGCTTCCCCGGCGCCAAGGAAGGCAGTTGGGAAATGGTTTTCAGCGTAGGTATTTTAGGCCTGCTTTCCCTTTTGGCCGGCATTTTCATTAATATTCCCGCCGAATTGGTGGATAGTATCGTCAGCGTCCTCACTGGCATCACGATAGGAGGTTGATAAGGAGATGAATGGCTTGGGGTTTAACACTTTCATCTATCTGGTGATCATCCCGGCGCTTGCGGGAATTGTCATACTTTTTTTACCAAAGAAAGAAAGGCTGATCAAGAGCTTGCTGGTCTTTGCGGCCACTCTTTTTAACCTGATTACGGCCATCCGCCTTTTTGGCCTGGAAGAGACTTGGCATACCAAGTGGGGAGGTCTTAGCAATTTTGGCATAGATTTTGCTTTGCGTACGGACCGCCTCAGCATGTTTATCTTACTGGCTGTGGGGGCTATGGCCTTTTTAGTGGCTTTCTACAGCTTTGCCTTTCTCCGGGACAAGGATTATGGCAAGGGCTTCTATTTTTACTATCTTATTACCATAGCTTTTGTCAATGGGGCGGTGCTGGCTAACAATCTGGTACTGATGCTTTTCTTCTGGGAAGGCCTTCTGGTAACTTTGTTCGGCATGTTGCTCTTGAAAGGCCGGCATAAATATCCCACGGCTGTCAAAGCCCTTACCCTGGTCGGGGTCTCGGATTTGGCCTTGATGCTGGGGGTAGGGGTCACAGGCTTTGCCGCCGGCACTTTAATGATGGATAAAATCACGGCTATACCTGTTGAGGGTATTGCGGTGCTTGGTTTTGTAATGATGATGCTGGGGGCTATCGGTAAAGCGGGTTCCATGCCTTTTCACAGCTGGATCCCCGATGCCGCCGATGATGCACCCCTGCCATTTATGGCTATATTGCCCGGAGCTTTGGAAAAACTGCTGGGCATCTATCTTTTGGTGCGGATATGCCTGCCCGGAACCGGATTATATGAATTTCTGCCCCATACCCCGGTCAGCACCGTTGTTATGGCTATCGGAGCCCTGACCATTATCTTTGCCGTGGCTATGGCCCTGATCCAAAAGGATTTCAAGCGCTTGCTTTCCTATCATGCCATCAGTCAGGTAGGCTATATGGTCTTGGGGATAGGCACCGCCTTGCCTATCGGCATTGTGGGCGGTCTTTTCCATATGGTCAATAATGCCATTTATAAAAGCTGCCTCTTCCTAAGCGCCGGGGCTGTGGAGCGCCAGACAGGCACTACGGATTTGAAAAAAATCAGCGGCCTGGGCGCATTTATGCCGGTGACTATGATCTGCTTTTTGGTAGCGGCCCTTTCCATTTCCGGCTTTCCGCCTTTTAACGGCTTTTTCTCAAAAGAGCTGGTTTTTGACGCAGCTATGGAGAGCGGGATTATTTTCTATATTGCTGCCCTCTTGGGGGCCTTTATGACGGCGGCTTCCTTCCTGAAACTGGGCCATGCCGCCTTTTTCGGCAAACCCCAATTGCCTGAAGATAAAAAAGTTAAAGAAGCCCCGGCAGCTATGCTGGTCCCCATGATTATTCTGGCCGCGGCCTGTATCCTCTTTGGGGTTTGGAATTCTTTGCCTTTGGGCCAATTGATACAGCCGGTTTTGGGTGATGCCATGGCAGGCCACAATTATGCCGGCTGGCCCCATACTCCGCTTTTGGTAATAATTTCCATTATCGTGCTGATACTGGCCATTGCCAATCACTTTTTTGGGGTCAAACGCACCGGCAAGGGTCTTGGGGCGGTAGATCATATCCATTATGCTCCGGGGTTGCATTTCATCTATAACCGGGCTGAGGAACGCTGGTTTGACCCATACGAGATTTTAATGGTTATCAGCAAATTCTTCGCCTGGATCGCCTATGGCATTGACCGGGCTATCGACTGGATCTATAACGGCTTCTTTGTCTGGGTTGCAAATAGTGTCTCTAAGGGCTTAAAGGAATTTAATACCGGTAAACAGTCCCAATATGTAATATGGGCGGTTTCCGGGTTGCTGATTGTAATTTTTGTCTTTGCCGTACTGGTCAAGTAAGGGGGGGAAAGCAGTGGATAATTTATTATTGATCATTACCGGGAGCTGGATCGCCTTGCCCCTCTTGGTTATCCTGATCTGCAATTTGCTGGATAAAAAAACAGGCAAATCCTGGGCTTTGCCGGCAGCTATTGTGGTCAGTATTGGGCAAATGATAACCACCGGGCTTGGCTTGCTGCAGCTGGGGCTCACGAAAAGCGGGTTTATTAATTTCACTATATTTTGGAATGTAAACGATTTTGAAGAGATCGCAAGGAGCGCTTGGGCTTCGGCTTTCTTTTCCGTTGATACACTCTCTTTAGTGGTGATGTTCGCCATTGGCATGGTATCATTGATCTCGGTTCTTACCGCCAAAAAAATGAATCCGGACAAAGCCCTCAATTTTACCAATTTGCTGATGGTCCTGATCATGGGTATGAACGGGCTGGCTATGGTCGCGGATTTATTTTCCCTCTATGTATTCCTGGAAATCACCGGAGTCGCTTCCTTCATCCTGATTGCCCTCTATAAAGACAAAAAAGGACTGGAAGGTTCCTTCAAATATTTGATTATGTCGGCCATGGCTTCTGCCATGATCCTGGCCGGGATCGCCATAATGAATGCCGTTACCGGCGGTGTAACTTTCAGTCATATCAGCGGCCTATTTGCCTCCGGTAGTTCTCTTCACACCTTTCACGCTATATCTTTGGTGCTGCTGGTGGCAGGGATTGCTATTAAAGCCGGCTTGGCGCCTTTCCACGGCTGGTTGCCGGATGCTTACGAAAGTGCGCCGGCATCGGTTTCCGTGCTGCTGGGCGGCATAGTCACGAAAATGGCAGGGGTTTATGCTATATTGCGCCTGGCTCAGGATGTTTTTATCAATGCCAAAGGCTTCAACTATTCTTTACTGCTTTTGGCTACCGTTTCCATTGTTTACGGGGCAGTGGCAGCCCTGAAGCAAAAAGATTTTAAACGGATCCTAGCCTATTCCAGCATCAGCCAAATCGGCTATATTGTTTTAGGCGCGGTTTGCGGCAGCCCTTTGGGTTTTATCGGGGCAATGCTGCACTTTTTCAATCATGCTACCTTCAAAAGCACTCTCTTTGTCAATTCCGCAGCCCTGGAAAGCCAGGTAAAGACCAGGAATATCGAAGAGATGGGAGGTCTGGCAAAGCAAATGCCTCTTACCGGCACTTCTTCGGTTTTGGCCTTGCTTTCCACAGCCGGTATTCCGCCTTTAGCCGGTTTTTGGAGCAAGCTTTTGATTATTATTGCAGTTTGGCAAACGGGCCATAGCCTGATTGCCGGGATTGCCGTTTTTGCCAGTGTATTTACTTTGGCCTATTTCCTGATGATCCAGCGCAAAGTTTTCTATGGTCCCGCCGAAGAGAAATTTGCCGGAGTCCGCGAGGTAAAAGGCGGCTTGGCCGTAAGCCAGGTCATGCTTTCTGTGATAACCGTAGTCATGGGTATAATCTTCCCCCTGGTACTGCTTTTCTTCCAAACCAGGGGTATGATATAAGAAAGGGGGAGCCTGATGAATCTGCCGATTTTGCTATTATTGCTAGGGCTGATGGTGGTAGCTGCTGTTGCCGCTGTGATGATTCGTAGTTTGCTGAAATCTGCCATTGCTTTAGCCGCCCTCAGTATAGTTTTGGCTATTACCCTGTTTTTTCTGGGCGCCCCTTTGGCAGCCCTCTTTGAATTATCTGTTTGTGCCGGCTTGATAACAGTGATTTTTATCAGTGCCATCAGCCTGACCGGGAACAAACCGAAAGAGGAAGAAGAGGAAAAAATCAGGGAACGCCGGGCGCGTTTTCTTAAACTGCCTATTTTTCTCTTGATAATCGGGGTTTTTGTTTCCCTGGCCTGGATCGCGAATGGAATCAATATATCAGGCATATCAGATCCGGCCGCCCCTACCTTTCAAACCTTTAAAAACCTCTTCTGGAATATGCGCCAGGTGGATATCCTGGGGCAGGTCATAGTAATTTTAGCAGGGGCTTTTGCAGTGGTAGTTTTGTTTAAGGAGCGTGATCAAGCATGAGTTCGCTAAATTTTGATCCATTGCAATTATCTATTATTGTCTCAGCCCTTCTGGTGCTGGTTACCGGCATCTACTGTCTGATTTACAGCCGCAATATCATCCGCATGATCATCGCTATCGAAGTGATGATGAAGGCTGTCACCCTGCTGCTGGCTTTTTCCGGCTGGCTTATGGGCCGGATAGATTTAGTACAATCCTTTATTATCACCATGATAGTAATCGAGGTAGTAGTAGCAGTAGTAGCCGCCGGTATTGCCCTTAGCGTTTATCGTCATAATGATACGCTGGATATTGATCAGCTGGACGAACTTAAAGGGTAATAATAATGAGGAATTAGGAATGAGGAATTATTGTGAAAACGCTCCGCGTTTTGTTCATTAAGTAAAACCCTTTTTATGAATTCCGTTCTCCTAGTTTCGAGTATGCATGTGACTCGTATATGTTGTTATATTGTCGCTGGTAGAGATGACTTTCTCTCAAATTTAATAAATAAAACGCGGAGCGTTTTTTCAACCATTCCTAATTCCTAATTTCCAGTAAGGATGTGATAAACCAATGAGTTCTGCTTTACTACTGCCGCCTGTCACTTTTCTCATTTTTATCGTGCTGGGGATGGTTTTCTCCCGTATTGCTGCTTCCTGGGGGGCGCAAGGAGAGGATAGCCCCGGTAAATATGAGTCCTATGCTTGCGGTCAAACCGGTTTTGCCAATCGGGTCACCCCGGATTACAGTCAGTTTTTTCCCTATGCTTTTTTCTTTACCATCATGCATGTTTTGGTTTTGATTGTGGCTACTGTGCCGGCTGATACTTTGACTTTGCCCCTGCTTTATATAGTCGCAGGCATTTTAGCTATGATTATTTTGTTCCGGAGGTAAATTATGGCAAAAAGAAATATTATTGAAAAGGCAATAGATTGGTCCCGGAGGAAATCCCCTTGGATCATTCACTTCAATGCCGGGGCCTGTAATGGCTGTGATATTGAAGTGGTGGATGCCCTCACTCCCCGTTATGATGTGGAGCGATTTGGCATGTTGCTGAAAGGCACCCCCCGCCATGCCGATGTTTTGGTTTGCACCGGGGCGGTGACTTTGCAGACCCGGGATCGCCTGAAAAGGATATATGAGCAAATGCCGGAGCCCAAATTTGTCCTGGCAGTGGGTACTTGTGCCTGTTCCGGAGGTATATTTGAGGATTGCTATTGCGTCAGCGGCGGTATGGATACGGTGGTGCCTGTTTCCGCCTATATACCGGGCTGCGCTGCCCGGCCGGAAGCTATTTTAGATGCGGTAGTCAAGCTTTTGACCTCTTTAGAGAAAAGCCAAAAAGCAATTGACAATTGACAATGGACAATTGACAATTGTTGAAAAAATACTTCGTATTTTCTTTTATTTATTAAAAGATTTCTGCTTTGCTAGTTAAATTTGTGTTTTTAGCCGCTTGCCGAGGAGGTTTTTTTATGACTGATAATGTTCAAGGTAGCTTGTTGGCCAAGTTTCCTTATTTGGAGAGTAAAATCAAGGAGCAGCGTCAGGGCCGGATTTTTCTGGATCCTCTTCAGAAGGAGCAGTTTTGGCCTGTTTTTGATTATATAATTGACGAGCTGGGGTATAAGGATTTTCATATGCTGGTGGGCCGCGACAGCGGTGAAACCATGCATGTGATTTATCTCTTAACCGACGGTGGGGCCAATATGCTTTGTCCCAAATTGGAAGTAGAGAAAGAAAACCCGGTTATCCGCTCTATTTACAGCCGTTTCTCCAATTGTACCTGGCATGAGCTGGAATTGGTGGATTTGCTGGGCTTTGTGGTAGAAGGCCTGCCGGAAGGGCTGCCCAATTACCCCCTGCCGGACGGCTGGCCCAAAGGCTCCCACCCCCTGCGCAAAGACTGGAAAGTAGAATACTTCAACAAAGAAACCCTAACCTACAACCCCCCGTCAGATATTTAAGTGCTTACTCCCAATTAACATCAACACCCCTACTCCCTAATCCCTAAATAAAGGAGGAAATAAGGAATGAGCAAAAGAGTTGTAATCCCTATCGGCCCCCAACACCCGGCTTTAAAAGAACCGGGAAGCTTCATCATTACCCTGGAAGGGGAAAAGGTGGTTGGGGCTCAGGTAGAGGTGGGTTATAATCACCGGGGCATCGAAAAGGCCTGCGAATCCCGGACTTATATTCAAAATTTATATATTATTGAGCGGGTTTGCGGCATTTGCTCCCATGCTCACAGCACCGCCTATTTACAAGCCATAGAGGAATTGGCCGGGGTGGCAATTCCCCGCCGTGCCGCCTATATCCGCAGCATAATGGGGGAATTGGAACGCCTCCACAGTCATTTGTTATGGCTGGGGGTAGCCGGCCATGAAATCGGTTTTGATACCCTTTTCATGTATGCCTGGCGCGACCGGGAGCTGGTGTTGGATGTCCTGGCTATGCTGGGAGGCAACCGGGTCAATTATGGCATCAATACTCCGGGCGGGGTACGCCGGGACATCGACCCGGAGCATATCCAAAAAATCCGGGATATGGTGGATATTGTAGAGGAACGCAATAAGTATTATATCAACCTGGCCTTGGGCGAAACCACTCTTCATGCCCGCCTGGGCGGGGTGGGTCGCCTTTCCCATGAAGAAGTGATCAAATTCGGAGCGGTGGGGCCGGTGGCCCGGGCTGCCGGGGTGGCCTTTGATGTCCGTCAAGCAGAGCCCTATGCCGCTTATGACGAGGCCCAGGTCAAGGTCATTACCGATGATCATGCCGATGTTTTTGGCCGTACCGTGGTCCGGGTTTTGGAAATTATGGAAAGCATTCGCCTGCTTCGTTTCCTTCTGGATAATTTACCGGAGGGGGAAATAATAACCAAAATGCCCCGGCGCATTCCGGCAGGGGAGACGGTAAGCCGCTACGAGGCGCCCCGGGGCGAGGATGTCCATTATGTATGTGCCAATGGCACCGATATCCTGGAACGGATCAGGGTAAGGGCTCCAACCGAAGCCAACTGGCATGGTATGTCCCATATGCTGGAGAACGACTATCTGGCAGATGTATCCATCATAATTGCCGCCATAGATCCCTGCTACTCCTGCACAGACCGGTCCATCGTTATTGACAACAGGGACAGCGGCCAACAAACAATTTTCGACTGGAAACAATTACGCCAATACAGCATAGATTGGTACCGAAACCGGGGAGTAGACCCGGCAAAACTGGCTAATAGGTTACCAAGGCTCTAAGGAAAGGAGAGAAAAATGGCTCTAGCTATCTTCAATATCCTAGTTTTCCCCGGGTTCTTATTCCTCAGTGTTTATGCCCTGGCCTTGGAATATGTTGACCGGAAAATGTATGCCCGGCTGCAAAACCGCAAGGGCCCGCCCTGGTTTCAGCCCTTGGCGGACTTTATCAAGCTGCTCGGCAAGGAGACCATTATCCCTGCCGATGTCGATAAGCCGGTTTTCAAGTTGCTGCCGGTTTTTACCTTGGCTGCGGTGACTTCGGCTTTTCTCTATGTACCTATTTGGGGTACAAACTCTCTTTTCCCCTTTGAGGGAGACTTGATCGTAGTACTCTATCTCTTGACTATTCCCACCCTGACATTTTTTCTGGCGGGCTGGCTTTCCAACAGCCTTTACGGGGCGATTGGTTCCGTTCGTACCGTCACACAGCTTTTCTCCTATGAGGTGCCTCTTTTTATGGCCCTGCTTTCCCCGGCTATTTTAGCGGATACCTGGAAAATTTCCGGCATGGCCGAATTTTATCAGGCTCATCCCTTGTATATATTGCTTAATTTACCGGCATTTATTGTAGCCATAATAGCGATCCAAGGTAAACTGGAACGGGTGCCTTTTGACAGCCCGGAAGCAGAGACGGAAATCGTGGCCGGTTCCTTTGTGGAATATAGCGGCAGGCTATTTGCCATTTTCCGCATGGCCATTGCCGCCGAGCTGGTAGTGGTGGCTTCCCTGGCCGGGGCTATTTTCTTCCCTGTTTTTGCAGCCAACCCCTGGCTGGGCTTTCTCATCTATTTACTGAAAACCCTGATCATTGTAGCGATCCTGGCGGTTTTCAAATCCATCATGGCCCGGATCCGGATCGATCAGATGGTGATGTTCTGTTGGCGCTACTTGGCTCCTCTGGCCATTTTGCAAATTATTATAAATCTCCTCTTGAAAGGGGTGTTGCCCATATGAAAGCCCCTGGAAAAATCACTGGCTATGCCCTTAAACATTTAGGAAAAAAACCGGCCACCGTTGCCTATCCCTTTGGCAAACTGGATATTGACCCCAATTATCGGGGCAAGCTGCGCTTTCATGCAGATAGTTGCATAGGCTGCCAGCTTTGCGTCAAGGATTGTCCGGCCAATGCCATAAAAGTGGAAAATATTGGTACCAAAGAAGATAAGAAATTCCGGGCTATTTTGGATCTGGATCATTGCATTTTTTGCTGCCAATGTGTAGATTCCTGCCGCAAGGGCTGTCTTTCCTTCAGCCCCAATATTGAATTGGCCGGTTTGAGCCGGGAGGACATGAAACTGGAGCTGACCGATGACGACAGGGTAGTTGTTTTTAGAGTACCTGCGCCCACAGAGGAAGAGATAGAGATCCTGGAGGAAATTGGAGAGGTAAAAGAGCTGACAGAATCGGATGCCGCCCAAGCAGAGGAAATGATCCCGGATGCGGAAGTGCTGGAATTGCTGGACTCTCTGAAAACCGAAAGCAAGGATAAAAAGGAATAATGCTGAAAGAGCATTTAGACCCTCTTTTAACTAAAGCCCGGCGAGTAGTGATCTTAGGCGCCGGTTCCGAACTGCGGGGAGACGACGCAGCAGGAATGCTGCTGGTCAGGCAATTAGAAGAACTGCTGGGTGATCTGCCGGAAGTACTCTTAATTGCAGGCAGTACTGCTCCGGAGAATTTCAGCGGCCAGATCAAAAGCTTTGCCCCGGACCTGTTACTGATCGCCGATGCTGCCCATCTGGAAGAAAAACCGGGCACAGTAGGCATCATCCCTCCGGAGCAAATCAAAGGTATCTCTTTCAGTACCCATATGCTGCCCTTCTCCCTGCTGTTGCAATACTTGCAGGCAGAAATAGGCTGTCCGGTACTGATACTGGGAATCCAGCCTAAGAGTACAGAATTTGGCACAGAAATATCACCGGTTATAACCGAAGCAGTGACAGGCTTAGCGGAAGACTTGACCTCCCTGATTAGAGAACACATAAGATAAGTTAAGCCGGAGATAAAGACAAGGTAGGCCAGAGAAAAACTCTGGCTTTTTTGTTCAGGATTAGTAGCTTACGGACTCGTTTCGTAAATAAAAAACAAGAATTTCGTTCAATAATTTTCGCGAAGCGAAAAGTTACCCTCATTCTGATTTCTGAATACTGAATCCTGAATACTTGC
>Ga0082212_10011046_pt1 | contig 11481 bp, 14 predicted proteins | sample TergutNt197P3_FD_71548 | JGI IMG/M metagenome (GOLD analysis project Ga0082212, IMG submission 71548) | Neocapritermes taracua P3 segment gut microbial communities from Petit-Saut dam, French Guiana - Nt197 P3 | ecosystem: Host-associated > Arthropoda: Insects > Digestive system > Gut ... | reverse complement strand
AGCCATGGGGATGAACAAGCAGGGAACGATGCAGTCGTCCGCCACGATGTTTGCCAACCGCTACCCCTGGCGCGACGCCCTGAAACTCTTCGGAGCCATGCAGGGATACGGAGCGCAGAAAATTGAGAATTGACAATTGACAATTGAAAATTGAACGTGCGAACGTCATTGCGGGAAGCGAAGTAATCCATTACGTATTCGCCGGATTGCTTCGCTTCGCTCGCAATGACGCGAAGCATACATCATAAATAAAGTGAAATGAATATTACTTCAAATAAAATATTGATCATCACAGGTTTATTATTAATTTTTAATTGTATGCAAAATACAAATACCGTAAGATCAATCTCACATTTCATACAAACAAAAATGCCTGATTGAATGCCAGCCAAATCACGACAACAAATTGCGTCAGAGTATGGCGTATGTACCAAGACATTGAACAAATGGTTGAAAACCGCCTGTTTAACCATACCTGCCGGATTAATTATTCCCTGTCATCAGAAAATGATTTACAATAAATTAGGCGCTCCAAATTATGCTGCGGAACCGGAATAGATTATTTTGCTTCATTATCCTTTACAAGATGCTGTAAATCGGGGTCGTTTTTGATACGCGCTATTTCGTCCGCCACGATTTGCATCACTTCCCGCTTGATGCGCTCGTAATTGAGTTGTATTTGTTCGGGCATCGTGTCGTTACCTTCTGCATCCCTGAAATTGATGATTTCGGGGATTTTTTTGTATTTTGAAGTTTCCTGTTTCACTTTTTCAGTATCTACCACTATTTCAGCGTGGAATATCTTTTGTTCGATGCGTTCGTCGAAATTATCTGAAACCGCTCCCACGAACCAGCCCTGCGTAAGGTTGGATATTTTGGACGCCGGTATCAGACTGTCCATTTGGGTATTAATGGATGTGGATGTGTCCTGCCGGTTGATGCTTAAAGATTGTCGTTTCTGCAATACCTTACCGAAGCGTTCCGAAAGGTTTTTGGCGGTTTCGCCTACCACCTGACCGGAAAAGATATTGCCGACGGTATTTTGTATAACCTTGCTTTCCTTGTCGCCATAGTCGCGCGTTAATTGCGAGAAATCCTGAAAACCAAGACAAACCGCCACTTTGTTGCTTCTTGCGGTGGCAATCAAATTGTCCAACCCTCTGAAATAAATCGTCGGCAACTCGTCAATCACTACCGATGATTTGAGTTGTCCCTTTTTGTTGATGAGTTTTACGATACGCGAATTGTACAAGCCCAACGCAGCACTGTAAATATTTTGCCGGTCGGGATTATTGCCCACGCACAATACTTTTGGTTCGTCGGGATTATTAATGTCAAGCGTAAAATCATCGCCGGTCATTACCCAATAAAGTTGAGGTGAAATCATTCTCGATAAGGGAATTTTTGCCGACGCAATCTGCCCCTGTAACTGGTCTTGTGCGCCGCCCTCCCACGCATCCATAAAGGGCGACAGGTAGTTTTCCAACTCTGGATAGGAAGTCAAAATCGGAAAAATATCAACATATTTACGGTTCAGAAACTCAATGGCATGGGGAAACGTACAGTATTTGCCGTTTTGATAGATTTTCAGAAACCAGATAATCGCTGCCAAAAGGATGATTGGACTTTCGACAAAGAAATCGCCCTGTTTCTGTATCCACGTCCGGTTCAGGTTCAACATGATGGTATATGCGCTTTCGTAAGCGTCTGAAATATCCGTCATAAAAGCCTGATTGATAGGATTACAGCGGTGGCTTTTGCGCGGATCGTCAAAATTGATGACAAAGTATCGGGGTTTGATGCGGTAGCCGCTCAAATGGTTCAACAAATGGTTGTAGGCGATTTCACTCAAATCAGGGAACTTGTAATCGTAGATGTACATCGCAAAACCCTTTTCAATCTGCTGTTTGATGTAATTATTGACCACCGCGTAGGACTTTCCCGAACCCGGAGTGCCTAATACAGTGGTTGCCCTGAACGGATTAACTACATTGATCCAGCCGTCGTGCTGCCTTTTTTGATACCGGAACCGCGTAGGCAGATTGACGGAATATTCGTTTTCCATTTTGCGCGTTTCCTGCATGAAACTTTCGTTCTCATTATTGAAGACGTCTTCCATCAGATTGTGTTTCAACAGGCGGCTCATCCAGACGCCGGCAACCAACAGGAAAATATAGCCAAGCGACAGTGTAAATATGTACAGCGCTGCATTTGCCACCAGAGGCAAGGGCAGGTCAAGTATCCACCAGTTCAGGAAAAACAGGACAAAACCAATAGAAAGAAAACTATAAATCCTGCCCCAAGTGATGTCTAAACTTCTCACGCCCTTTGTGCCAAGACACGACAGGGCAAGGAAAACTACCGAAAATATCTTTGTCCATATCAACGACGAAAACAGTCCGGTTGTACGGTTAAAATTGACAAGAATTTTATCAACCACTTCAATATCAATTCCCCACTGCCGGATGCACTGGTAACAAAACCAGTAAATATGGATGATCCCGAACAGAATACTGATTGCCCGTATGAACTCCACTGTTTTTGCCAAACCTCTCAAATCGTCTTCGTTTTGCATGATTTTCAAAATAAATCACAAAAATCATATTCAAAAAACTATCTTACAACATATTGACGGCATATTACACCATTTGTCACTCATTTACTTTGCGCGGGGAGAAAAATGACGACATACGAATACATACGCCGACAACTAATTACAATACAATATTTTACCGCTTATTTTTGTCCCGATATTTTTTTAATCATCAAAAAATCAAAAATCATGAGACTCTTGTTAAAATTCTTGAAATTCTTAAGACCCAAAAATCTTTTGATGCTGTTTTTGTTGTCGAAATTAGCCAAAAAGGTTTTTCCAATCAATGAAATCCCATGGGGAAAAATGGCTGACGCCGGTCGGAAGGGCATCGGAAATGCGTTTGACAAAATCAAAGACTTTTTTGGTAACATCTTCAAAAAAGGTCAAACGGGCGAAAATGCGCCTGCAGAGAACGCTATCAATCCTGAAATCCTTATCCCCATTGCTGCAGTGGCGCCAGTTGCTGGCAGCACGGCTTTACTTGCGAAGCAATCGGAAAATCTCAAAGTGGAAAGCCCTGTATATAAAGTGCCGCGTGAAATCTTGGGCGTTCCATTGGACAATTCGCAACAGGCACAGTTAAAGAACGGCAAGTCGCTTGTACTCGACAGCATGACCGGAGACGAAGGACAGAAATTTTCGGGATATGCCAAAATCAACGCGCAAAAGGGAAAACTCGAAATTTTCAATGAAAATCCCGACAAGCCGGGACAAACCGTCCGCCAACCCGAAAGAAAACAACTGTCACAAAAGAATGAAAAAACTCAAAAGTCAGCCAATAAACTTAAAGTATCATAATCATTTAATTAAAACTCAAATCGTATGACCCACGAACAAAACATCAGAGGCGGTACAGCCGTCATGGAAAAACCGTCGGAACAGCATGACATTCTGCTGCTGGCGAACACGGACACCAAATCCATTCGTGTAGCCAGCGACGAAGCGGGCAAAACAGACCGGTTCGACAAAATCAATCTCGACAACCCGCCATTTCTGCACATCAACAGGAGCGGCGACATGGAAAACTTCATGGCGAACTATTTCCAAAACGGAAAAGACCCGGCACAATTCCGGTTCTTTCGCGTACCGTCGTCAGAAGTCAGAGACGCAGCGCCTTACATCAGGGAACTGTTTAAAGAAAAGCAAAGTAGAGACTTGCAGGACTTTGTCAGGAAATACGAAGTAAAACCTGCATCGCAGGTATCTGAAAAAGAATTTAATAACCATAAAAACAGTAGTAAAATTAATAGTAATAATAGTAGTAATAATCATTCATTAAAAGAACAAAAAATGAGTACAGTACAAAGCACACAAACACAGCCCGCACAGACGGGCGCCGCCTCGAAACTACCGCGTTTCAACGAGGCGATGATTAACTGGGATCAGTTAAAACAGTTCGGCATTTCGCGCGATTTCCTGAAGGAAAAGGGATTGCTGGACAACATGCTCAAAGGGTACAAAACCAATCAGTTAGTGCCTGTCAGATGCAATTTCGGTTCTGCAATTCTAAAAACGGACGCCCGACTGTCGTTTCAACAGTCGCAGGACGGACAGGTGTCGCTGGTCATGCACGGTATGCGCAAGGAACCCGAATTGGACAAGCCGTATTACGGACATGTCTTTTCGGAAGAGGATAAGAAGAACCTGCGCGAAACGGGCAACATGGGACGTCAGGTCATGATGTCCTTTCAGGGTTCGAGTGAAAAAGTGCCGTATCTGATCAGCATTGACAAAATGACCAACGAAATCACCGGTACGCGGGTCGACAGGGTATTTATTCCCGAAGAAGTCAGCGGCGTGAAACTTTCAGACTTTGAAAAGGAAGAACTGCGCGAAGGCAGAGCCATTTTCGTCGAAGGAATGATCAGCAAAAACAGCAAGGTGTTCGACGCCCATCTTCAGGTCAATGCCGACCGGCGGGGGATAGAGTACATCTTTCCCAACGACGGTCCATTCAACAAAGAAAGCATTGGCGGCGTGGATTTAACCAAAAGGCAACTGGAAGACCTCACTACCGGAAAAGCCATTTTTGTTGAGGACATGAAAAGAAAGGACGGCGAAACATTTTCATCGTTTGTCAAGTTGGAAAAGAACAACATCCTGTCGTTCACGCGCTACAATCCAGACAGTCCGGAGGGCGCACGAGAGATATACATCCCTAAAGAAATCGGCGGAGTACGTCTGAAGCCGGAGGACAAAGATGACCTTCGCGCAGGCAAACCCGTATTTCTGAACAATATGGTCAATCGCAAAGGCGAGGAATTTTCCAGTTTTGTGAAGATAGATACCGAAACCGGAAAAATATCTTATTCGCGCACACAGGACGGTTTTGATGAACGACCGGCGTTTAAGGTTCCGCAGGAAATATGGGGCGTTCAGTTGAAAACCACCGAACGCTCGCAGTTGCAGGACGGCAAGGCGATATTTGTAGAAGGCATGACCGGATTTAACGGTAAGATGTTTGACTCGTGGGTCAAAGTAAACCAAAATCAGGGCAAATTAGATTACTACAATGAAAATCCCGACAAACCCCGTCAAAGCGCCGGGCAATCGGCAAACGCTGCCCGTCAGGAAATCAATCTGAAACCGGAAAAGGAATCCCAAAAGCAGGAAGAAAAGGCAAACAAAAAACCTGCCAACAAGCGTAAAGTATCTTAATTATCAAACTCTTAAAAAATAAAGAATATGAATACCATATCAAATACAAAAATCAAAGAAAGTGAAGTCAACTGGAATGACCTTGAAGGCATCGGCATCCACAAAGAAGAACTGGAACGCAACGGCGATCTGGAGCGGCTTCTGAACGGCGAACAGGTCAGCGTCATCTCGCTGCACCTTACCTTGCTGGGAATTGAAATCGTAATGGACGCTACGCTTCAGATTGTGGATGAAAACAACGTCCCCATGCTGGAAATTTGCGGCATCAAACCCGAATAATTCAATTAAGAATTAAAAATTAAGAATTAAGAGATGACAGTCAGCGCTTTATCAGTTTACTGTTCGCTCTTAATTCTTTTTTTTAATTCTTATCTCTTAATATTTAATTAATTATGATGATATTACGCCATATTTCGTCCAAAAATTCTTCCCATCCGGGCAATTTCGCGAAATAGGATAATCCTGCGCATATGTATGGAATAATATGACCTTGTTTGGATAAAGCAACCAGCTTGTTAAAAACTTCTTGGTTTTCTTTATCAAAACTCATTATTTTGTCGAACATATTTTGTTCTTCTTCATTCATTGAAAATCCGTTTTTAATTCTCATCACTTGTTACGTATTAACTTGATGGCATTTATAAGCTCTTTCCATTTACACCTATTACGAAAATCAATAAAGTTCCATGCTGACAATCTTTCATGCATTTCACATTCCTCTTTTTTGAGCAAGATGATTTCTTTCCCTTTACCCCAAGCGAAAGCCCATTCGTATGTAACATAGTGAGATTCCATGGAATGTTTGTCAAGTATTAACAATAGTATATCTAAATTCTCTATCTGTGTATCAATCATTTCATGATAATTTTTATTGTCTTTTGGAATGTCTTCATCATACCACGCATAAATATTATTTTCACGCAACTTTTTTTGTATTTGTTTTGCGAACTTTTCGTCTTTACTGTAACTTATGAAAATTTTAGCTATAGTTTTTTTTTGAAAACCAACTACAAAAGATGCCCTTTGGCTTTTGGGATGTCGATTTGAAGATTTTTTAATCTTTTGAATAAATGTTTGTATACCCATTACTCATTTTTTTATTGATAGAGATTTTTTGTACCACAATAATGCTTCAGCATTATCACCTGTTTTTTCATAAATCTTAGCAATATCTTCATATAATTCACATAAAGAACCCCTTTGTGTTTTTTCAAAAAATATAAGCGCTTGCTTATATAATTTTAAGGCAGTCTTATAATTACTTTGAAAGTTATACACGGCTGCCATATTTCTGTATGTAGCTGCTGTTTCCGGATGCTCGCTTCCCAGTAGCTTCTCGTTTATTGTTAATGCTTTGCTTAAATATCCCAAAGCAAGGTCATATTTCTTCTGTTTGCAATAAACCACACCTATATTGTTATATGTAGTGGCTGTGCTTGGATGTTCGTTTCCTAATAGTTTCTCCTTTATTGTTAATGCTTTATTATAGAATTTCAAAGCATTATCGTAATCTTCTTGAGCATCATAAACCAACCCCATGTTGTGATAAGTAGTAGCTGTATCGGGATGCTCTTTGCCAAATACCTTTTCAGAAATGTCTAAATCTTTTTTGTAGTATTCCAAGGCTTTTTCGTAATTCCCTTGTGCTTCATATACTAACCCAACGTTGTTATAAGTAGTAGCTGTATCTGGATGTTTTTTGCCCAAAACATTTTCGCGAATTTCTAACGCTTTCCAGAGATGTTCAAAAGCATAGTCATAATTTCCCTGCGCATAATAAACTATCCCCATGTTGTTATGGGTAGTGGCTATATCAGGATGATGCTCTCTGCCGGATATTTTTTCATAAATTTCTAACGCTTTTCTTAGGCATTCCAAAGCAAGTTGATAATTGCCCAATGCACGATAAACCTCACTCATGTTATTATAAGTCGTAGCTGTGTCGGAATGATTTATGCCAAAAAAATTTCCGGAAATTACTAACGATTTTTTATAGTATTTCAAAGCATCATCATACCTGCCTAATTCATAATAAATTCCGGCTCTATTGTCATAGGCAGAGGCTGTTTCAGGATGATTTTCGCCCCAAATTTTTTCGTAGATATCTAACGCTTTTTGATTACATATCAAAGCGCGGTCATAGTTACCCAGTATGCGATAAACCTCACCCATGTTATTATTTGTAGTGGCTGTATCCAGATGTTCTTTACCTAAAATCTTTTCAGAAATTTCTAATGCTTTTTGGTTATATTTCAAAGCACTGCCGTAATCGCCCAGTGCACGATAAACATCAGCTACGTTGTTATACGTAGTGCCAGTATCAGGATGCTCTTTGCCAAATACCTTTTCAGAAATGTCTAAATCTTTTTTGTAGTATTCCAAAGCTTTGTCGTAAATCCCTTGTGCATCATAAACCAACCCTATGTTATTGTATGTAGCAATTGTATCCGAATGCTCTTTCCCCAAAACATTTTCATTAATTTCCAATGCTTTTTTGTAGTATTTCAAAGCACTTTCGTAAATACCTTGCAGGTAATATACCTCTCCTATGTTATAATAGATTGTGGCTGTATTCGGATGATTTTTTCCAAATTCAGATTCACTCTTATCTTGTAAAATAGTACAAAACTGTTTTGCTTTTTCAAAATCAGCAATACTTTGATAATACTCTGCCAAAAATGGTAGGTGTTCTTCATTACTGCAATTGTCAAACAATTTGTTTTTATCCTCAATTAATTCTAAGTATTTAAAAAAAATAATCCGATTCATTTCATACAGTTCACGGCTCACCAGTAAAACCCTGTGTTTAGAATAATTCTATCTTTGAATTTTTTAGAATATAATTATGTTTGAAGAATTATTACGCTATGTGCTTCCGAAAGATTTGGTAGAGTCTTTCAATTTGGTCAACATACAGGAACAGGACGAGACCTTGCATTTGTATTTGGATGAATGCAATACAGCACCTTCAGAATACAAAGAATTGAGTTTATTGCCAAATGGTTTTTATGAATCCTCCACGATCAGGGATTTTCCTTTGCGCGATCGGAAAGTTATCCTTCACATCCGCCGCCGTCGTTGGGTAGATGCTCAAGGGAAGAGTTATTCTTGCCGATGGGATTTGACTGCCGAAGGTACACGCTATTCAAAAGAATTTGCTTTTTTTTTAAAAGACGCTTTTGGATACTTACCCGATTCCAGCCCAATCTCTTGAGAAGTATTACCATATTGACGGCGGTCAATTAGAGCGTCACTACAAAGATCATTTGAGTGATTTCCAGAGTTGGAAAGAAAGTGAACACGCTGAAAAATGGCTTGTTTTTCCCGACAATATCGGTGCACAATTAAGCATTGACGAGACCTCCATTAGCAACGGTGAACTTTATACGATGGTAACCAATAAGGCAGCTAAAGGCAAAAAAGGGGCATTGGTGGCTATTGTAGAGGGGACATCTTCGGAAAAAGTAATCGAAGTTTTAGAAAAAATCCCCGAAGAAAAACGGGGTCAAGTAGAAGAAGTAACGTTGGACATGGCAGATTCCATGCAAAAAATCGTCAAAAGTTGTTTTCCTGAAGCTACTCGTGTTATTGACCGTTTTCACGTCCAAAAACTGACATACGACGCACTGCAAGAGATGCGTATCGCTTACAGGTGGGACGCTATCAATGAAGAAACTGATGCCCTGGAAGAGGCTAAATTATCGAACAAAAAATACATTCCGCAGATACTGCAAAATGGTGATACCAAAAAACAGCTGCTGGCTCGAAGCCGCTATCTTTTGTTCAAATCTTCTGACAAATGGACTGAAAAACAAAAACAAAGATCCAAACTGCTTTTTGAACTCTATCCCGACATCAAAAAAGCATATTCGCTAACGCACTCTTTACGAATGATATTTTCTAAAAACAGCATCAAAGACGCTGCAAGATTGAGTTTGGCCCGTTGGTACAACGATGTGGCAAACGCGGAATTTAAGTCCTTCAACACCATTGCCGCTACTGTATATGAACACTATGAGGAAATCTTAAACTTTTTCACGAATCGTTCTACCAACGCTTCCGCTGAATCATTCAATGCTAAAATAAAGGCATTCAGAGCTTCCCTTAGAGGAGTAACAGATATGAAGTTTTTCATGTACAGAGTAACTAAAATTTGGGGATAAACACAGATTTTTACCGGTGATCCATTTAATTTCAAATAACGAAAAAAGCGCCATCAAAACAGAAGACGCTCCTTGCATTAAAAATAATACCTTACGGCATTAATTCGGGACAAAGATAATCATTTTTTCAATAAAATAAAAATCTTCAGTTGATCTTCAAAGATATTAATTTCATCAGTTTTGCCATGTCTTCATGAGATAATGAAAAACAGCCTGCATCCGTTATCTTTAATTTCATTGAATGAGGTATAAATATCAAGATGCCTGCATCATCGTGTACTATTATCATTTGTGGCTTCTTTGCGCTGTTTTCTGTTTCCATTGCTTTATTTTTTTTGAAATTCTACCGCTTATTGATTGTTTTATAATACTTTTCTCTTACCTGTAAAAAATCCTCATAAGTAACTTTACCTGCGCCTCTTATCCCAAAAAACGTCTTCTCGTCCAAATCTTCAAGATACCCATTGCCATCACAACGATGACGATTGTAATCCATCAATTTCAATTCTAACCTTGAACTCATGTAAGGTTTCATTTCAAAAATAAAATCCCTTAACCTTGTTTTTACTTCAACTTTGCCTATTCCCTCGTGCAATTGTACGCGAGCCTCATCAACTAAATTGCCTATCCGGTACAAAGTATCATCTAATCGATGCATGACTTCAATTAATTCAGGCGGACACATTGGTTTGCCAGTTTTCCCGTCATCCGGGTCATCTACCTTTTTACGGCTCACAGCAATTTTGCACCGCAATATCAGCCGAACTATCGGCGCAAAAATTTTGCGGGTTACAAGGCTTGCCCCTGCTTTTTGATTTTCCATTGTTCTTGTCATGAAAGTATTTTTTGAATATCACTCATTTTATAGCGACGTTTGCCGCCAACTTGGATATGGGTCAAATAATTACGCTTATTCCAACGCCATAGGGTTGACTTGTTAACATCCAACAACTCTGCTGTTTTTTGAGGCGACAGGTACGTTTCCACAGGCTCTGCGGGTCTTGCCAACAATTTTTGAATCAGGTTTACTTCGTCCAACAGTTGCCCGACCGCCGCAGGTAAATTGTCAAAGGTGATTGGTTTACGCCTTGCGTCGGGCATGACTGTACGTTCTTCGGCTTGTTTGAGTTGCCTGCTCAAAAGCATAATAGCCTGTTCTTCTCGTGCAATAAAGTACCGCCGAGCCTGTTTGCCCTTTTCGTTACCCTCAACCATCGAGAGTTCTTTCGCCATGTTTACGGTAAGGGCGTATTCAATTGAAGGTCTGCCGCCTTGAGGTTTTTCACTAATTAGTGAAAAACTCACATAATCAACGTTTTCGACAAAATTGTACTTTTGTACCCTATTATTAAACCAGTCTACAAATTGTTTTCCATTTTCCAAAAACGCATGTAATTCTCTTGCATTGACGGCTTTTTTGCCGTTTTGTTCCGTTATTTTGATTAGTTCATTCATAGTTTAAATGATATTAATTTTCCCAATTTATCCGCGTCTTCGCCGGATAAAATTAACGAGCCTGCTTTGATATATTTTATACGGAACTTGCTTGGCAGGAATATTAAACCGCTGTCATTTCCGTGAACTATGATTATTTCAGGCGTACTTGTGCCATTTACAAGCATTTTATCGCCATTATCGGCATGTTCGCCGGACGTAATATCCTGCTCGGCGGCATGGCGTTTGCTGCGGGATGTTTTTCCCGCAGTACCTTCGGACTTGGAACGTCCCTTGCCTATGCGCTGTTGAGGCTTCGCGCTTCCTTTTGGATTGGTATTCGACATAATATATTTGAATTAAAAAAGTCCGTCTGTCCCGTTGTTCAAACACCCTTGAGGATTATTTGCGCCGCCATTAAGCAAGCGCACGGGGGTACGGACAAAATATATTTGTTCGCGGGCATAAAAATTGCCCTCAATAGTGTTTAATAATCGGAATACCAATTATTTGTGTTTTGAGAGCATTAACCCGCTCTCAAGGGTATTTGAACACCGCAAAAGTACAAAAGATTTTTGGAAAAATATTTTTTATGAAGAATTGCAACTAAAATAGTTACCTTTGCGTCAA
>Ga0082212_10011045_pt1 | contig 11481 bp, 10 predicted proteins | sample TergutNt197P3_FD_71548 | JGI IMG/M metagenome (GOLD analysis project Ga0082212, IMG submission 71548) | Neocapritermes taracua P3 segment gut microbial communities from Petit-Saut dam, French Guiana - Nt197 P3 | ecosystem: Host-associated > Arthropoda: Insects > Digestive system > Gut ... | reverse complement strand
ATCATTATATCATACTATTTTAGCGTTTCAAGTTGGTAAGTTCTTCTAGTAAGCTGTCGGATACGGTGATGATCCGGGAGTTCGCCTGGAAACCACGCTGGGTGGTAATCATTTCCGTAAACTCGCTGGAAAGGTCGACATTACTCATTTCCAGGACGCCGCTGGTCATATAACCGCCGCCGGCTTTGATATCTTCGCCGATGCCATCGAACGAACCGGAGTTCATCGTCGCGGCATAAAGGTTATCACCTTTTTTCTCGAGGCCGGAGGCATTCGCGAAAGTCGCCGTGGCGATTTGGCAGAGCAGACGGCTCATTCCATTATCGTAATTGGCATAAACACGGCCGTCATCCTGAACAACGATTTCAATCATTTCGCCCTTTTTCCGTCCGGTGCCAACACCTTTTTCGCTGCCAGTGCCGCCGGCGGTCGCGCCGATGGTGCTTTTGCCGTTATTATTGTTGGTAAAGGTATTGAAAAAATTGATTTCGATGTCTTGGAAGTTGCTCATGTCGACCGCTCCGCCTTGGGCGAACTGGATGGACATTAATCCGTCGGTATTGCTGGAGATATCATTGAACTTACCGTTTCCGGGATTGTAACGGAGCAGACCGGCGTTATCGACATCTTTTTTCGTCACGGTCATAGTGCCGTCGGGATTAATTTGAAATTCCTTTATTCCCCGCATCGGAATGCCATAGATGGCATCTAAAGCGGCCAAAAAGTCGTCGGTATCCGCCGCTGACGAACCGTCGATATCAGGAATCGGATTAATAACCCCAGTGCTACTTACTGTGAATGTCATCGGATCACCGCCAAGGCCGCCCAATTCGATGGTAACCCCGCCGCCGCTAAGGGTAATGTTTTCAATTTTCGCCGTTGCGCCATCGGTAGCTGACGTTGCGCCAATCGCGAATGATTTGGTGGTTTCGCCGGGAGCGGAAATTGTGATCCGGCCATTACCGGCAATTGTGTAAGTTGCCCCGGCATTATTCGCGGCGATTCTGGCATCACCGCCATAAAGAGCTTCGATTTCATCAAGATCCATGTCATCACCAGTGCCGGAAGAGGCAAGATCAACCGTGTAAGTAGTGTTGACTTCTTGGGTGATATCATTTCCGTCCTTATCGGTCAAAATGATTTCCGAAGCCACCGTCGTATTGCTTCGGCGCAAATAGGACAAATTGACATCAACCTCCTCGGTTTGTCCAAAAGTAACCGCCGCCATCTTTTCCGGGCCAATACTTTTTCCATTGGAATCAAGGATATCAACCAATTGGGTATAGTATTCACCGCGGTCGGCATTAGTGACATGGGTCGAGAACCGGGCCGTATATTTAAAACCCTGGTCATCATAAAATTCAAGGTTCATGAATTTACCGGCCGATGAGTTAATATCAGGGTCATTCCGGTCAATGACACCGGAGACGGTGCCTTTCGTAGTGGCTTCCGCTTCATAGGTCAGGAAAGCTTCTTCCATAACCCGCAAAGCGGTGACGGTATCTCTTTTAATATTATTAGGGTTTTCGGGGTCAATCTGCCAGCCCATGACGTTATAACCGGTGCTGGTCATGGCAAGGTTACCGGCTCCATCGATATAGAATGAGCCGGCACGGGTGAAGAAATTTTCGAATCCGTTACTGACGACGAAGAAGGAATCACCGGTGATGGCGATGTCAAAAGGCAGATTAGTCGTCTGCATCGCACCTTGGGAAGTGATATTGGTGTTGATGGAACCGACTTTTACACCAAGCCCGATCTGGCCGGCATTGGTTCCGCCGACGCCGGTATCAACACTCGCACCGGAGGCGCGTTTGGTGGTTTGGTACATCAGTTCGTTAAAAGTGATGGTTTGCGCTTTATAAGCAGTGGTATTAACGTTAGCGATATTATTACCGATAACGTCCATTTTGGTCTGGTGTGTTTTCAGTCCGGCAACACCAGAGTAGAGTGATCTCATCATAATTAATGACCTCCTGGGGTGTGGGTCCGTAAATTCTTTCGCGTCTATCTGTCAGTCAAGACGCTTAGCCTCCATATAAGGTCCGGCTAAAATTTTTAGGTGCCACTGCGTAGCAGCGAGCAGCTAAATAATTACGGCTCCGTCAATATTGGTAAATACATTTTCGCTTGTTTCCCGCTGGTTCATGGCTGTTACCACCGTATTGTTCGGTATATTAACGATAAAGGCCATCTGGTCAACGATTACCAGTGATTCTTTGATTCCTTTTGCACTTGCTTTGGCTGTTCCTTCATTCAAGCGGATGATCTGATTTTCCGAAAGGTTAATGCCCCGGTCGGCCAAGCGGCTGACGGCATGTTTGGAAAATTTTACTTCGTCCGCGCTTCTGGTCTGGCTTTTCAGGATTTCCTGAAAGGAAAGCCCCGTGTCTGTCCGGACCGGCGGGGGCGGTTTTCTCACTTGATTTGAAAGCTGGTCCTGAACCTGCAAGGCGGATAGGAATTGGCTGTTTTGTAGGTTCATTGGCATTCCTCCGTGAATGGTTTTCAATTGCTAGATGTCGTTGTCCGTATCGCTGTCTTCGCTGTCTTCGCCATTTTTGCCGCTTTTATCGCTTTCGGTCTCCCTTAATTTATCCAGGGCCGCGATGTAGTTTTGCAGCTTTTCGATTAACGTGTTGGCGATAAAGCTTTGCTGGTAACCTGACATTGCGTTAAAACCGTCTTTCAGGTTATCAATCATATCCGCTTCACTAATGGTGATGTTTTCAACACTGGGCAAGTCATTCATTGCCCTGGCGAAAGCAAGCGCCAGATCGTGGGCGGTTTTGTACTGGCCATCGATGGAAGCATAGACATCGGCGGCATTGTAGAGGGCCCCGTCGATTGAAAGCAGGGCTTTGTTGTTTTCAAAAACAACGTAATCGACTTTTCCTTCTACTTCGCGGAACTCACCGGTTGACATCCGGGTGCGGATGGTTACATTCTGGCCGACATAGGATGAGGCGCGGGACATTTCCATCGTATTGCCCATGTTCTGCATCTGCTCCAGGCTTGAGAATGTCGCGTACTGGGCAACGAACTCGGTATTGGTCTGCGGCTCTAACGGGTCCTGGTATTTTAGCTGGGCGACCAGCAGCTTCAGGAACGCTTCTTTGTCCATCGTGTTTCCGCCGGTGGCATTTTTGCTGTTTACCGAAACGGAGCTGGCCGATTCGGCTATTTTCCCGTCAATAATGTTTGCTACTGCCATTTATATAAACCTTGCCTTTCCAGTACCTGCAAACTTTGGGCCGCAGGCACAAATTTGCGGTTGAAAGAATGCAATTCTTTCAATCTTGCTCCTTTCCTGTTACGTAAATCCATTTAAGCTGAAAAATCTACTGTCTGGCCGTTTTCAATCATCATCTCGGCGGCAAGCTTTTCATCCCCGGTCAATTCCTCGGGTATTTCATCCAGGCCGTTTAAGTTGATGCGGCGGCGGTTTTTGCGGCTGCCTTGCTCATTTTCCCCGCTTTCATCTTTTCCCTGCCAAAGCTGGGAATTGAATTCCTGGCTTTTGACATTTACTTCGATGGTATCCACCCTGATGCCCTGGACGCGCATATTTTCTTTCAGCTCAACAAGCTGGCCTTCGATTGCGGCGCGGACGGTTTCATTCTGGGCCGTAAACTGGGCGGCAACAACTCCGGCAGTCGAGGTGATTTTCACCGAGACGGTGCCAAGGCTGGCGGGATGCAATTGCATCTCCAGGCTGTTGACCTCCGGCGTAAGCTTCACTTTCATGAAATCAAGAATCTGATTCATGATTTGCTGGGTATCCGGGGTTTCCAAAATGATGGGTTCAAATCTTGCTTCCACGGCGCTGACCCGGTTTTGGAGCAAATTGTTGAGGATTGCTTCGTAGCCTTCGGTGCTGCGCTGGCCGTTCTGGCTTTCGCTTCCGTTCTGCTTAGGCGGTTCGGCGGTTTCGACGGCCACCTTCGTTTCGGTGCTTATTTCCGCGACATCGGTGGTTGCCTTTACATTTCCGCTGTCATCGGCTTTTGCGGTTACCTCAGTGATGACCCCATCCCTTTCCACGGTGATGGTGATTTTTGCTTCCGGTTCGGCGTTTTGCTGAGCAGCCAGCTCGTTGGTTTGATTGACTGATTCGGTCAATTTTTCAGGGCTTACGGTTGGTTCTTCCTGATTTTCCATCGTTTTCAACTGTTCAATCAGCGTTTTCATTTCATCCGGGGTCAATTCGGTTTCCTGAAGCAGCTCATTGATGACCGGCTGTATCTCCGCCGTTAATGCGGTGAAGCTTTCATAAAGCACTTCATCGGTCATCAAGGTAAGCAAGTCGCATCCTTCCAGGGCGATTACCACTTCGCTTAATGCGGCCGGGTCAAGCAGCGATTCCGGAATCATGCCCAAAGTATTAAGAATTTCGATTACCTCTTCCGGGGTCAACCGGAATTGGCCGGCAATGATGCTTACTGCTTCGCTGGCCGCCTCGGATGCCGCTTCCGTCTTTTCGGAAACGGATGCATCGTTTTTCAGCGGGCTTGCTTTTTCCGGTTCATTGGGCGCTTCAGCGGTTTTCGCTTGGGCGGTTGTTGCTTGGGCAGTTTTCGCTTGGTCAGTATTTGCTTTCCCGGTTTCATCCTGCGGTTTTTCTGCTTGCGCCACAGGGGAACGCAGCAGGTTTTCACGGTTCGGGGCGCTTTGGTTTTCACCGGCCCGGCCGGCCGCTTTCAGCATGATGCTGCCAAAATCAGCAGTTTTTTCTTGCTTTTCGACGAAGTTCACGAGCGAGCTTACGTCGTAATGCGTTTTTTGCGCATTTTTTACAAGCGTGCTTGTCATTGATTTCCCTCCTATCTTCAGTTTTCAAGGTTCAAAAAAGTCATGGGCATAAGTACCCATGACTTTATATCGGCTGAATTTTATGATTACATTAGGTTTATTAGAGCGAAAAAATACTATCTTGGTTCCATCAATTTCGTGTATTGAGCGGCGATATCGGCATCCATTACCCCTAGGATCGCGCCGCGTTCGGCGGCATTCATCGTTTTCAGGATGCGGACCCCGGTGTCCATATTGGCGGTCATGGCTTCGGCTTCGAGGATGCCGGCCGCGTCCTTGGGCTTCATTTCGGAGAACGTGCGGGCAAAGTCCTTGATTTCATTGCTTTCCTCGATTTCGATGATCACTTGCTTATACAACTGCTCGGCGGTGGCGGGATGGATGGCCTCAAAATACTTGGCAAATCCTTCCGGGCCCGGCCCTTTCTCATGATAAACGACCTCTTCCGCAAACGCCGTGGTAACCTCATGGAACCAGACCTGACGGTCTTCAAATTCTTTAAGGCGGGCAACCTGGGCCCGCAATTCGGCATTTTCTTCCCCCAGATTCGCGGCATTGGAAAGCGCCTGGTCCAGCTCATGCTCCAACTGGCGGATCGTGTCAACGGCATCACGGATGTCGGTATAACCATGATAGGAATCCGGTTCCGCGTCCGGGATTTGCGGCGAAACCGTCCCGGTCGGCAAAATGCGGTTAATGACCGGAATGTCTTTCAGGATCGGCTGCAGGATGCCGGAGCCAAAACCGCCGACATCCAGCTTCACCAAAAGGGCAAGAATCGCCAGCCAGATGACGACGATTACTAAGGTAACGAAAAAGACCGAAGCCCCTTTGGGGTCATTTTCCTTTTCCAGCTCCCTTTCCTGGCGGACCAGCTCTTTCGCCCGCGACTTGACTTCCTTTTTGCCCGCTTTTTTTTCTTTTTTTAGCTGTTTCTTTTCCTCGGCGAGGCGTTTTTTCTCGGCTATTTCATCGACCTCGGAGGGTAATCCATTTGGCGGCATTTGATGCTCCTTATATGCTTAGCGCATTACCGCGTGCTTGTAGCTCACGCGTTCGTCTACTTCCTTTGCTTCGCGGCTATTTTCCTCTTTGACAAATTCTTCAAAGGCTATTTCGCGTAAACGTTCATAGGTTTTCCGCTCCCGGATTGCTTCATTCAGCCTGACCCGGGCCTGTTCAAGGTTTTCCTCGGCTTTCCGGACCCTGAGCCGCTGGAGGTCGATATAACCGTCAATGGTGATGATGGCGTTTTTGTTATCGATGATGTCCTGAACGTTTAATTTGCTGGCGCGGAGGCGGCGGCCTTCTTCTTCATATTCGCCTTTTCGGTTCAAAAGGGCGGCCAGGCGTTCTTCCTCTTCGTCAAGCAGCATCCGGGCATGGGCAAAATCCATTTTCGCCTGCTCTTCGAACTTTTCCTTGATATTCAGGATGTTTTGCATGGTAAAGATAAATTTTGCCATTTTTCTTCCATTTCCGCCTGCCAGCAACCCGGAAGAATGACGCTTGCGGCATTCTTCCCGTATGAAAAGTACCCGCGAAGCAATACTATTAGGCAAACAAAGCGCCCATCCGCTCCAGGGTCTCTTCAAAGCTGAATTTTTCGTCAATTTCCTGAATCAGGAAATCGTTGACGGCATCTATTTTTTCAATCGCAAAGTCGATATTCTTGTTGCTGCCGGGACGGTAGGCCCCGATATTGATCAAATCCTCGGACTCGGCATAAGTGGCGAGGACATTCTTCATTTTTCCGACCAGCAGCTTATGGTCGCGGTCGGTAATCTGGGCCATGCAGCGGGAAATGCTCTGCAAAACGTCAACGGCCGGGTAATGGTTCCGGTGGGCAAGGCGGCGGCTTAACATGATGTGGCCGTCCAGAATGCTGCGGGCGGTATCGGTAATCGGCTCATTAAAATCATCGCCATCGACCAAAACGGCGTAAAGCCCGGTAATCGAGCCTTTTTCCGCGCAGCCGGCCCGCTCAAGAAGCTTGGGCATTTCGGCATAAACGCTGGGCGGATAACCGCGTGACACCGGCGGTTCCCCGCTGGCAAGGCCAATCTCGCGCTGGGCCATCGAAAAGCGGGTCAGGTTATCCATCATAAACAGAACGTCTTTGCCCTGGTCACGGAAATATTCGGCGATTGCGGTAGCGGTTTTGGCGGCCTTATTGCGTTCAAGGGCGGGTTTGTCGCTGGTCGCGACGACGACAACGGACCTGGCCATGCCTTCCGGGCCCAAATCGCGCTCAATAAATTCGCGGACCTCGCGGCCCCGTTCGCCGATTAAAGCAAGGACGTTGACATCGGCTTTGGTATTGCGGGCAAACATGCCCATCAGGGTCGATTTGCCTACGCCGGAGCCGGCAAAAATGCCAATCCGCTGGCCTTTGCCAACGGTCAAAAGCCCATCGACTGCTTTAACGCCAAGGGTCAGGACATCGGCGATGATTTTGCGGCTCATCGGGTCGGGCGGGGTAGCTTCAACAGCGTATTTTTCGCCGCTTAACAGATTTCCGTCAATGGGGCGGCCCAGTCCGTCCAGGGTCTGGCCAAGCAGGGCGTCATTGACTGTCACGGTCAATGTGGTGCCGGTATTTTCAACGATGCTGCCCTCGCCAACGCCCTCCATGTTTTCATAGGGCATCAGGATGTTTTTCCCGGCGCGGAAGCCAACCACTTCGGCCATTACCGGGGCAGCGCCTTCGGTTTGGGGCAAAATTTCACAGATATCACCGATCCTGGCATCGGGGCCGGCGGACTCGATGGTAAGGCCAACGACATTAACAACGCGGCCTTTCAGGCGGTGGTAGGCTTGCTCCGCCGCAGTATGGTATTTGGTGAAGTTGATGGTTTCTCGCAGCATATTTATTTCTCATAAGATAACAGGCGTAATTTTTCATTTAAGGCGGTCAACTGGGTATCGAAGCCGGCATCAAAAACGCCGCCGCCGGTTTCGATCAGGCAATCGCCGGAAGCAAGGGTATTGTCCTTGATGATTTCAATGTTGGCCTGGCCAACCGCCGCTTGGCCCCTTAGCTGATCGCGGTTTTCATCGAGATAGGGATAATCCTCCGGTGAAACGCGGATGATGAAGCTTTTCGTTTCGCCGCTTTCCCGCATTACCCCGGCAACCAGGTGGGCAACGATGGTTTCGTGATTTTTAAGCTCCGCTTTGAATACTTGTTCATAAACATCGGTTATCAAGCTGACGAAGCGGGGTTCGAGCTCATCAACCAATTGCTCATACTCGTGCTGTAGCTTCTTTCTTTCTTCCTGCAATTCGGCCTTCATTGCTTCGACTTCGCCCATCGCCCGGCCGATTCCTTCGTTATAGCCAATTTCCTGGCCTTCCTCGGCCGCGCTCCGCTTTAAGAAATCGGCTTCGGCCCCGGCGGCAACCAGAATGCTTTCGGCTTCCATCCGGGCGGCGGTCAGCCGCTCTTCGGCTTGGTTCAGGAGCTCCTGGGCTAAATCCTGCATTTTTTCACCGGCGGCCGCAGGCGCTTCCCCGGTCTCTTCATCATAATCGTCAGCCGGCCCGGCTTTGATGACCGTTCCGCCATCACCGAACAGGCCATCAACCTGTTCAGGGTTTAAGCCGGTAAATGCCATTTCGCCATCGCCGGCATCATAATCTGAAAGGTCACGGTTCGGCTGGCCCCAGACCTCCATTTTTTCATTCAGGCGTTCATTGGAATCGATGACCCGGACATCCTCGGGGTCCACCCGGACCCAGCCGGCACGATACAGGGTGTTATTTCGGCTAGACAATGATTTCATCACCTCCGCCCCTGGAGATAACAATTTCGGCAGAATCTTCCAGCTTCCTGATGATGTTGACGATCTTTTGCTGGGCTTCCTCAACGTCCTTCATCCGGACCGGGCCCATGAATTCCATGTCTTCCTTAATCATGACCGACAAACGGGAGGACATATTGTTAAAAATCGCGGTCTGGACCTCTTCATTGGAGCCCTTTAAGGCGATCGCAAGGTCGTTATTGTCCACATCCCGCAATACGCGCTGGATGGCGCGGTCGTCAAGCAGCAGGATATCTTCGAAGACGAACATTTTCTTGCGGATTTCGTCGGCCAGCTCGGGTTCTTCGATTTCGAGGGTTTCCATGATATGCTTTTCCGTCCCCCGGTCCACGGTATTCAGGATTTCGACAATGGCATCGACGCCGCCGATAATGCTGAAATCCTGATTAACCAGCGAGGCAAGCTTGGATTCAAGCACACGCTCTACTTCTTTGATTACATCGGGGCTGGTGCGGTCCATCATGGCAATCCTCCGGGCAACATCGGCTTGGCGGTCAGGCGGCAAAGCGGAAATAATCAGGGCTGACTGGGATGGGGAAAGATAGGACATAATCAGGGCGATCGTCTGCGGATGTTCGTCCTGGATAAAGTTAAGCAACTGGGAAGCATCGGTTTTCCTGACGAATTCGAACGGTTTGACCTGGAGGGAAGCGGTGAGCTTGCCAATTACGTCCATTGCCTTTTCCTGGCCAAGCGCTTTTTCGAGCAAGTCTTTCGCATAACCGATACCGCCTTCGGCGATATATTGCTGGGCAAGCAAAACCTGATAAAATTCATCGAGCACGCCGTCTTTGATCTGCGGGGTGATGCTTCTGGTGTTCGCAATTTCCAGCGTCAGCTCTTCGATTTCATCTTCCTTCAGATGTTTGAATATATGGGCGGATTTTTCGGGTCCCAGCGCAATTAAAAGGATTGCCGCTTTTTGCAGGCCGCTTATTCCGCTGTCTCCACCACTCGAACCTCTTGCCATTAGTCAGTTTGCTCCCTTAGTATTTTAAACCTAGCCTATCAAAACCCGGAAGAATGCCACCGGCATTCTTCCCGTATGAAGAGCGCCCGCGCAGCGGGACTAGTTTATCTTTGGTGTCGGGCCATTGCCCGGCACCTTAGATAAACTCTTCATACTCTAGCCCCAGTCCTCATTTAGCCAGTTTCGCAGCAGCGAAGCGGCCGCTTCGGGGTTTTCTTCAACGAATTTATCAATCACGCGTTTGCATTCATTACCCTCTTCTACCGCAATATCTTCAAGGGCCGGCTGCGACTGTAAAAGCCGGTCAACATTCAACTCTTCTTCTTCGACTTCTTCGCGGGCGCTTCTCATGCTGCGGAGGACCACGAAAGCGAGCAAGCCTAAGATGATGACGATTAAGATAATCTGCGTAACATCGGTCCAGGCCACCTGCATTCCTTCCGCATCAATAAAGATATTTTCTTCATAAGCAAGGATGGAAATATTAGCAATCGGGATACCCGATGCATTGGAAACGAATGCAATCAGGGAATCCTCAACCGGTATTATAGTTCTTTCACTATGTGCTATTTTATATTCATCCCATGTGGGGCCACCTTGCCCGATTTCGCCGCGCCGTTTAACATCTTCTTCGCGGATAATCGTAACCTGCGCCCCAGATACGGCAATCGATGATTCTTCCCAGATCGCCCGGCCCGGCATAAGCTCTTCTTCGATGATTTTTTGATTCACAAGGCGATCGATCGACACTTCACTTTCGGAAGTACTGGAGTACGCGTGATCCCGGTACATATAAGCACCGCCTTCATCGTTCGAATCGGTTCCCGGAATGTTTCCGCCGCTATTTTCCGCTTCGGCATCATAACGGTGTTCATGGGCGATATAACCTTCTTCACGGTCGTCCCCAAGATAATATTGATTATCGGTCGAACTGATGCGTTTATAATCCACTTCTACTTTACTGGCCACATTGAGTTTTTGGAATAAGCCGGTGCCTTGCAAAGCGCGGCGGACTTCATCATTAATCGTTTTTTCGATCGCATTTTTCGTCGCCAGCTGGGTTCTGGCACTGCCGCCGGCATTGGAATAAATTTCATCACCGGAGTAAAGCATATTCATGTGTTGATCGGCAATGGAAATATTAACCGGCGTAGTCGAACCTAAACCAACCGAGACGCATTTCGCCAAAACTGCGGCTTGCTCTTCGGTAAAATCGCCATTATGAGTGACTTGGATATAAGCAAAGCTTTCTTTTTCCTGTGATAGTAACGTACCGTCATTATTAGGGATGTTTAATTGCACCAAGGCATCACTGACGGCCGGATTACTCATCGCGGCCATGGCAATCTGACCTTCCAGATATTTTACCATTCGCTTCTGCTTATCAGCTTCCGTCGTCGAAAAGCCGCCGCCGGTGACATCATCCATCGTCCAAGTGGAGGCTTGGATGTTATTCGCTCCAAGTAGCATCACCGCTTCGGTATGCCGCTTTTTATCAACCGAAAACCGCAGGCTGTCAGATGACTGCCGCACCTTAATACCGGCGGAGTCGAACAAATCTTTTATTTCCGAAGCTTCCGCCGGACTGTTAGCAACAACGACATGGCTGTACTGGGTTTGATTAAGGACGGTAACTAAGATAGCCATCGCCATGATAATAACGGCGGAAATCGCAACAATAAAGGTTTTTTGACGGGAAGTGAATTTGTTCCACCATTCCAGGACACGATTTAGTAAGACTTGAACTTGTTCCGGCATATGATTCTCCTTATTTTATGGTGCAACAAACACACCACCGCGAAAGCTACCATTCGCTTTCAAGCGGCGAGACAGAAAGCCCGGTCGGACTTTGGGTCCCATTCTTGAATAACAAAA
>Ga0082212_10011044_pt1 | contig 11481 bp, 10 predicted proteins | sample TergutNt197P3_FD_71548 | JGI IMG/M metagenome (GOLD analysis project Ga0082212, IMG submission 71548) | Neocapritermes taracua P3 segment gut microbial communities from Petit-Saut dam, French Guiana - Nt197 P3 | ecosystem: Host-associated > Arthropoda: Insects > Digestive system > Gut ... | reverse complement strand
CCTTGCCAACTTGGAAAAATGGCTCAACGTGGTCGCTCCGTATATCGACATTGTCATGTTCGGCGACGTCCTCGGCAGCACGAACGGGCCGTTGATGTCCCCGGCCATGTACCGCCGGTATTTCCTGCCGTATCACAGCAAATTGTGGAAACGAACAAAAGAAATCGCCCCGCACCTGAAAACGCAATTGCACTGTTGCGGCGGTGTTTTTCCGCTCATCGAAATGATGATCGAAGGCGGTCTCGACAGTATCAACCCTGTTCAGGTAGGGTGTAAGGGTATGGAACCTGCCGCACTCAAAGCCGCTTACGGCGACCGCATTACGTTTTGGGGCGGCGGTTGCGATACGCAAAAGGTTCTCCCTTACGGCTCACAGGAAGATGTCCGACTCTGCGTTCGCAAACGCTTTGAAAAATTTTCCCGCAACGTTTCCCATAATGGTGGATATGTGTTTCAACAGATTCACAACATTATGCCGGAAGTTCCGCCGGAAAATATCGTTGCCATGTTCGACGAACTCAACAAACTCCGCTTCCATTGACGTATTTTCTCCTTGACACGACGGCGCAACACCGTTGGCAGGGCGACGGGGTTGAAAAGTTCAAAGCGCAGAGTTCAGAGTTGTGGATACCTGTGACTCTGCGTTTTGCACTTCTTACCGGCTTGATCGGGCCGATGAAATTGCACGACATTAAGAAACAGTATAAAAATCATGACGTCAAATTGTCAAGTGAATGAGTCATTCACTCACCACCAGCGCAATATGTGGGGTCACGAAGGGACACGAAGGGACACGAAGGGACACGAAGGGACACGAAGGTTTTTTTTAAGTATTGTTTGGCCGGAGTACCGGCGGATTCTTCGTGGCCTTCGTGGTGAAAAGAGGGAGATGTTTTGATACTGTTTCTTACGTCATGACATGGCATTTTCCCGGAATACAACGGAATACCATCGGATGAAACTCGGTTTTTTCTTTCGCTGTTTGATTGGCGGACTTTGCGGTGGGAGTTACGTCGCACCTGAAAAACGTCTTGCGAAAGATGAACTGGGCAAAGCCGGCGAAAAGCTGGCCGTGCGGTTTTTGAAAGCCCGAGGTTATCATATCATTGCCGGAAACGTGCGATATGCAGCCGGCGAGATCGACATCATTGCCCGACACCAAAAGACACTCGTTTTTGTGGAGGTGAAAACCCGCCGGTCGGCACAATATTGCCATCCCGTTGAGGTGGTCGATACCAAAAAACGTCGGAAAATCAAACAAATGGCCATGCAGTATTACCGCAAAAAAAAATGCGCCGCTCAGGGGTTGGCCATGCGTCTGGACATCATCACGCTCATTTGGCCTGAAGGCGAAGAACCCAAAATCGAGCATTTCGTCGATGCATTTCGTTAGGAGCATTTCGGTAGGGCCATTTCGTTAGGGGCGTTTCGTTAGGGGCATTTCGTTAGGGGCGTTTCGTTAGGGGCGTTTCGTTAGGGGCGTTTCGTTAGGGGCGTTTCGTTAGGGGCGTTTCGTTAGGGGCGTTTCGGTAGGGGCGTTTCGGTAGGAGCATTTCGGTAGGGGCATTTCGGTAGGGGCATTTCGTTAGGGAAATTGCCGGCATTCAGCGACGGCTTCTGCGTTGCAGGTATTCGATGAGTGCTTTGTCGAACTGCATGGCGGTGTCAAGCGGCACGTAGTCGATCATGGCCGTCGCACATTCGCGGCGGAAACTTTGACGGAACCGCTGCAATTCGTCCAGGTAATCTCCCCGAAAGGCTTCGGCGTTGCCTTGCACGCGGTCGCCGGTTTCCGGCTCGAACAGTTCGACGTTACCCGCGAAGGGAAAACGCACTTCGGCCTCGTCAAGGATGTGAAAGAGAATCACATCGTGCCCCGCATGACGAAGACGGTGCAAGACACGCATGATTTCGTCCGGTTCGCCGAGCAGGTCGCTGAAAACCATGACCAAACTCGCGTGGCGAAGCATGGACGCGAGCTGATGCAGCGAGGCGCCGATGTCGGTTTCGCCCGTCGGGGTCAGGTTGGCCAACAGCGACAGGATGTTGCCAAGTTGCGAGCGTTTCGACTTGGGCGTCAGGCTGGCCTTGATCTTTTTGTCAAAGGTGATTAACCCGACGGGGTCTTGTTGTTGCACCATGAGATAGGCCAGCGCGGCGGCCAGTGATACGGCGTAGTCGAATTTCGTCATCTCTTGCCGATACGTGTAGCCCATCGAACGGCTGGAATCGACGACCAGCCAGCCGGTAAGATTCGTTTCGGCTTCATATTTGCGGACGTAATACTTGTCCGTTTTGGCAAAGACGAGCCAGTCGATGTCGGCGGGATTGTCGCCGGGCGTGTATTTTCGGTGTTCGCTGAATTCGACGGAAAACCCGTGCAGGGGACTTGCGTGCAAGCCGTGCATAAAGCCCTTGATGATGAACTGGGCACGCAGGTCAAGCCGCTTGATCGTCCGTATTACCTCCGGCTTGAGATAGCGTTCGACAGTCATGCGGTTCCGTTTGAGAGTTATGAATTAACAAGTCAATCGTCGTTCACTCTCATATCGTATCACAGTAAGCCATGCAACACAAGAGCCGGAAGATTGTGATATGGAAAAGAACTGTAGCGATCACGGCATGACCGCGCGACTTTCATGTCCTTGCATACGCTGCGGACTCTGATTTGGCCTATTACCTGGCGATGGCAGTATTGCTGATTTCGTACAACACCACGCTGTGATGAGTTAATACCGTCTGGATGGTTAGCGTATTGTCCACCGGAGTCATGGAATACCGTTGCGGCGATGCGATTTGGCTCAGTGCGGCATAGCGCTCGACATTTGCGTTCCAGTAATCGCGATCCTCCTGAAGCCCCAAATAATTCGGGAAAATCACGTCATACGGGGAAAAGAGTTCCGACCTGTCATACCCGTTTTCTTTTGCCAAAATGCTCTCGCCCCGCTCTTTCCACCATGCCGGCCACCAGTTGCCGTGGGTTTCGTCCAGCACGTACCGCTTCACATTGACGGTTTCGCCGCCTGCGGCTGCCATATTGTCCAGCGTGATCGCGATCACCTCGCCGTCCTCCGCCGTGAGAGAATGATTGTGATTCACCAAAAACACATAAGTTGTGTTCGTTACGTCATTGTATGAGATCACTGCCTGCACCTCGTTGTCTTTCACGGCGGACTCACCTGTTTTTTCGGTCGATTGCAACACGCTTCCCGCCATCATGCCTGCCAGTTGTCCCACGTTCCCTTGGGTCAGTCTGGCTCCCGAGAGCGAACTTTCGGTCGAATTCAAATGACAGTAGTTCCACGAGGAGGTCAACGACCATGTGGACAGATAATCATATCCCGCCAACAGCATTTCCACAAAGTGCGACCCGGTTTTGGACGTCTGCCAAGGCATTCCCACTGTCCGGCTGCCGCTGAGTACATTGCCGACATGATCGTCGATCGTACCATATTCGTCCACGCCCAACCGGACATTCAGCCCGACCGCACTCGCCTTATTCAAAATGTTCCCGGCGATGATCGCAAACGGAATCAACGATTCGGGTTGACCCGGCGCATCGTTGTAGCGCGAAATCGCGATGAAATTCAACTGCGTGCCCGTTTCCCCGGTATAGTAATTTTTGCCGTTGGCACAGTGCTCGATAAAAGACTCTTCGGAGAAGGTGATCATATCGCTGCTGATGGGAAAAGACCCCATCAAATGGGTTCCCATGTCAAACTGATCTTTTCCCAGAACCGATTGCAATGCCGCTACGGTGTAGTCGTACAACTTGAAAAACGCCGCCTCAGTCTTGTCGCGGCTCCCCATATCCAGCCAATGGATGTTATTTGCCTCGGAGAAACAACCCCACTGCCAGGAGCGCGCTGTCTCAAGAGAATAGGTGTTTACGGTGTTTTGGGCAATGGCCTTGACGTAGTCATAGTACAAATTCCACTGAACATCGGTCCCCGGCGTTTTGTTGTTCCCATCAAACACGCTGGCTTTATCACTATCCTCACCCTCCGACAGGCAGCGAGGAACGGTGCCCACCTTGATATAGGGCTTCACTCCCTGCGCCAAAACACGATCCAATTCCAGGTTAAACTTCGTGAAATCCATCCCGCCGTAAGGATCATCGGTTTTGGCATACAAATCCAGTTTGGGGCCTCCGCCCGTCATGGAATGCAGGGTCACGTATTCGATCTGAGGAAATATGCTCACCAATTCGCCGGGTTTTGAGTAAGCCCATTGCGGGCCGCCGTTGCGGTTCCCCCCATACCATTGACCGCAGTGACTAAACAGGTTGTTCACAATCCTGCCGCTATGAGCCACAGTGGCATTGAAAAAAAGGGTTGGATTTAAGTCTGTCGGTTCCGGCTGCATCGGCGGGTCGGTTTCGAGCAGTTCGGTTTCAGACGGCTCGGCACCCGGCGACACGTCGGGCCCCAGTGTGTAGGCTGCCATGGGAAAAAACATAAGACAAAAAAAGGCCGAAACGAATTTTTTCATGTCGGAATTCTCCAGTATGAGTAGCGAATAGCGAATAGCGAATAGCAAGTAGCGAGTAGCGAGTGGTTGGTGGGAAGTGGCGAGTAAAAAATCTCGCCACCAGCCACTCGCCTCAGAATTACTTGGGTCTGTCAACCACAATGTCATACGCTTTTTGTTTGCCGTCGACAACGATCGTCCTATCCTTCAGTGGGACAATGAGCGGTCGTAATACGGGCACCATGGGGCGGGATGGATCCGTGATGCTTTCCATTGCATTGGTAATCGTGACCTGGTACGTGCCTTTCGGAATGCCATCCTTTTCCGAGATGGTTCCCAAAATGAATGTTCCATCCGGCTTCAAAGGACCGCGAGCCTGGAGCGTGTCGTTTTGAAACACAACCTGTCCGGCGGTTAAAGGGGATTGATCATCAGAAAACGTTACTTTTCCGCGTACTGTCACTTTATTGCTACAACCTGTTATTGCGAGAACCAGTACCGTGACAAGTAATAAAAACGCTGATCTCTTGCACATAAACTTCTCCCTACTCTGATTGAATTTCATGTCCACTCCCATTTATGGAATGGAAACGCTGTTTCCATCCATACATGTTGCCAAACACGCGAGAATATTCCCCGGTGTGGAAACAGAGATTCCTTGGACTGATCCGTCACCTAAAACGAAGTTGCATATTCCGGTATGCGCGGCGCCAAAATTGGACAGCCACCACCAATTATTGGTAATTGTTGGATCCTTGGAACGTCGGATGGAACAATCGACCCAATGATTGGTACTGATCGTATCTGTTTGGAGCGAATATCCTGTTCCGCTCATCGCACGAGCGTAGAGCGTTCCGGCAACTGCTCCTATTTGAGTATAGTTATTTGCAATATAACTGCAATCCGCCGTAGATTTGACACCGCCGGAAAATTCTGAACATACATTCAGGTCAGCCGGATCGACATGTTTTTCTCCGGCCACTAATTGGTTGGAAGTCCCATCTGACATCCGTGAAAATGTTGCCCGCGGCATCCAACTTCGGTAGGAAAGCGGGTCATTCTCACTGCCGCTGAGCGACGCAAGAACAATTGGCCCCTTATGCGCAGCGACGGAGCGGACTGCGCCAAGACCGGGGTCTTGCCAGGTTCCATACGCCGGGTAGCAACCGTAAGTATTCCCCATCTCAGAAGCGTCAAAGTAGGATATGACGAAAACGTAATCTGCGATCGGTCCTGGATTTCCTGTGGTACTGAGACCTTCGTTTGTCGTCAGGTGAGGCGTAGTGTCCGTCATGGCACCCCCGGCCCGACGGCTGGGACATACGTAGCCGTTCACCGAGGAGAAAGCCTTCTTGCCATTGGGCATCGCTGCCGGCAAATCGACATTCCACCATTGCTGGCCAAAATAGTTTTCCAATCCATAACTCGACATGTGATCTGCAAGTGCAGCCTGCTCGATATACGGATACAAAAACGTCAGGAACGATGCACGCATATAATGGAGAGAGTCCGTTGGGTCCCAAACACCTCCCAGTGCCGACGGCGGCAGTCCTTTCCGGGCGTCATGGAAATTATGCACGGCCAAACCGATTTGCTTGAGATTGTTCGTGCATTGCATACGACGCGCCGCTTCGCGTGCCGCTTGAACGGCAGGCAACAGAAGAGCAATCAAAATACCAATGATCGCGATGACGACAAGAAGTTCAACCAGGGTAAAAGCTCTGACATTGCCTCTTTTCCCTCTTGTCATGTTTTGTATTTCGTTCATATCATTTTCTCCTGAAGGGATTAACAGAAAATTCTACTGTTGCCAAACGCCAATCGATTGACACTTGATAATGACACACAATTCGAATTCTATTATAGTCGATTTCACTTGTGAAAATCAAGCAAAAATTCGCCATGAAAGAGAATATTTTAATGACCGCCGAATCAGAGCGTGCGTGAAGTAAGCGGGCATGATAAACACTTATCATTATCACAATATTAAAATTTTGATAATGAACCCGGCAACCGCTTACTGTGTGCAATGAACCCAGCAACCGCTCACTGTGTGCGTGGCTCTGATTGCGTTAGCACAACGCGCAGTGCCGCGCCGCTGATCATAAGATCGAACGCTTGTTCGATTTGGTCAAGCGGCAGGCAATGCGACGCGATTTTTTCCGCCGGAATTTGTTGCGTGGCGATCATTTCAACGGCCTCACGGACGTGTTCGGGCGTCGAGTCGCTGCTGCCGATCAGCCGGATTTCGCCGTAATGCAGCGTGCGGCTGTCGAGGGTGAGCATATTATTCCCGACGGGCAGTGATGCGAAAAGGCATACCGTGCCGTGTTTTCGTACGAGTGAAAGAGCCTGTTCCTGCGGTGAGACAGCCGGTGCGGCAACGATGACGACATCTGCTCCTCTGCCATCGGTGGCATTGCGGACAATTTTCGTCACCTCGTCCGTTTCGGGATCGACAATGCGGTCGAGGTCGAAGTTTGCCGCCTGTTCGCGACGCAAAGGATTGGGTTCGGTGAGCAAAACGGTTGAAGCTCCGGCGGCACGGGCAACGAGGGCGTTGAGCAAGCCCATCGGGCCGGCCCCCATGACCAGCACGGTGTCGCCTTGCTTGACGTCGCATTGCCGAACGCTGTTGACGGCGCAACTGACCGGCTCGGCCAATGCGGCGCATTTTGCCTCAACATGCGGCGGCACCTTGACAACGTGGCCGCCTTGCAGTGCGAGTGCGGGAATCGCGACGTACTCGGCCATGCCGCCGGGATAGGAAAAGCCCATCGGGGAAAGGCTCTCGCACAAATTTCGCCACCCGTGACGGCAATAAAAACACCGGCCGCACGAAACGCTGGTCGCCATGACAACGCGATCTCCGGGCTGCCAGTGTTGTTTGGCGCCAACCGCATCGGGCGACACGGCTTCGACGATACCGGTGAACTCGTGCCCCATGACGAGCGGTGCCTTGATGCGGGGATTGCCGTGCAGGCGACTTTTCAAATCCGTTCCGCACACGGCACAGGCATCAACGCGAACCAACAATTCGCCCGGCCCGCATTCGGGTTTTGTAACGTCTTCAACGCGAATGTCGCCGGGAGCGTGGTAAACGATGGCTTGCATGAGGAAGGTTCCTTTGTGTTTGAGTTTTGTGTTTTGTGTTTGGGGTCAGCCGCGACTAACGGGTGACGCGATTCAGTCAGCCCATTGTCATTGATTTCCATCTGAAAGTCTCTTGATATGCGGATTACCAAGCAACGATTGTAGTTGTGAAATGGCAACCTGATTTAATTGAATCAAGCGTTCCCTTTGGGACAAGTTTTGACGAATCAAAAGTGCATTGACGCTCTCAAGATTGCTCAAGACAACCAATTGTTCCAAAGTGGCTTCATCTCTGATATTCCCTTTTGTTTTTGGGTTCTTTGTTCGCCATTGTTGTGCCGTTTTACCGAATAAAGCCACGTTAAGCAAATCCGCCTCCGAAGCGTAAATCATATTCGCCTGCTCTTTCGTCACTGTCGGCGGAATAATGTGTGATTTGATGGCATCGGTATGAATCCGATAATTTACTTTTGCTAGCGTGCGCTGTAAATTCCATTCGAGCGATAAACGTTGTTGTTCGTCTTCTTTGAGTCGCTGAAATTCTTTGATCAGATAGAATTTAAATTCCGCACTCAACCATGTCGCAAATTCAAACGCGATATCCTGATGTGCATAAGTTCCGCCATAACGACCTGTTTTCGATACGATTCCAATCGCATTGGTATTTTCGATCCAACGCTTTGGGGTCAATGAAAAAGCATTGGAGCCTGACATGTTCTTAATTCCATCGAATTCGATGGAATTAAAATACGGATTATGAAACTGTTCCCATAATCCCATGAATTCAATCGTACTGCGATTGCGCATCCAATTTTGCAAGATGTAATCGCTTCTTTCGCTGTCACGATACCTGGCAATATCGGTCAATGAGATGAAATCGCCTTTTTCCTCGTGATATAGTGCAATTGCTGTTCCGTGAACTGCAATGGTTTCTTTCTTGTGTTTCATTCTGCCTCACCTGCTTTTTATCTTTCTTCCCCAAGGAATAAGCCTGTAACCGATGCCGTGGTAATCCTCGGTGAAAATTGCCCATATCAAGACGGCAACAGTGATGGGACTTTGAATCGTGGTCATTGATAACCAAAACAGCCATGCTGCAGGCGATCGACGATCAAAATCCAAATGGGCCAAGGCCACAATGATAAAAACGATTCCCCAAACGAGTTCTAATTTTCGTGAAATGCGAAAGACATTACAAAACAGAAAAAAATGCCCCAAGATCACAAGTGGTAAGAGTGCAAGTAACTGATAGAGTTTATCGCCTTGTGCCCAGTACCAAATGAACCATGCCACGACCATGACACAAAATGCCACGCTCATATCACTAAAGAATATTCGAAAACCGGCTGGTCTTTGCCCAAGTCGAAAGGGATTGCCGTTCATGTCGCTTTGGTCTCCATGAATGGGGTATCGGCGATTACGGCAGTCACGACGTGACCGTCCTATCATTTATCATTCACTTCAACTCCCCCCACACCGGGGCAAGGACGTCGAGCAATTTCAAATATCGCTCGTACTTTTTGGCATAAACACCGGCCAGGTCGGGGTTGGGCTTGTAAACGCGGTTGATCGCGACCATCTTGCGGCAGGCTTCTTCGTAATCGGGGTAAACACCCGCCGTGACCGCTCCGCAAATCGCGGCACCCAGACAGCCGAGTTCGGTCCCGGCGGGGATTTCGACCGCAATTTGAAACACATCGGCGAACATCTGAGCCCAAACTTCGCTGTTGGTCGCGCCGCCGGTCAGCCGAATCGTTTGCGGACCTGTGCCACCGGCGCAACAACCAGCCCAAAATCGCATCAGCCGCTCGACGTGCCAGCGATGTCCGAAGATGATGCCCTCGAAAACGGCGCGCATGACGTGCCCGCGCGTTTGCCGACCGTCAAGTCCGAACAGGCAGCCTTTCGCGTCGAGACTGACCGGTCCGCCGTACAAATACGGCAGAAAGACAATCGCCGATTCGTCCGGCTGCGTTTGCGAGACGAGTTCGGCGCAATCATCGTAAACGCTCTTGGTCTCTCCTTGCGCCCTGAGTGGCTCGCGATCAACGCCGGTACTCCGGCCGGACAATGCTGCGGAGAACTGCGAGACGAACCATTCGAGATTGGCCGCCGAAGTCGCGCTGCCTTCGAGCATGAGATAATAGCCGTCGATGCTGTAACAACTTGTCATAAACATGTCGGGATCGGCGACAGGGGTCTTTGAGATAAATTGGTTGTTGCCCCAGGTTCCGGCGATCATGCAAAAGACGCTCTCGTCCGTCATGCCGACGGCCAGACCGCAGGCGTCGATGTCGAACATGCCGCCGGCGACCGGCGTTCCTTCGGCCAGACCGGTCAATTGCGACGCTTCCGGCGTGATCATCCCGCAAATATCCGCCGAGCGACGCAGCGGCGGCATGATGTGTTTCCAATCAAGCAATCCCCACGCTTCAAGCACTTCGTCGTCGTAATCGGCCTTGCCGACATGGATGAGACTGGTGCCCGACATGTCGGTCAGTTCCATGTACGCTTCGCCGGTCAAACGGTAGCGCACGAAATCCTTGACCATGAAAAGGTATTGCGTGCGTGCCATTGTTTCCGGTTCGTTGTCGATCAACCATCGCAAAATCGCGTTCGGCTGGGCGGGCCAAATCGACTGCATCGTCTTGGGCAAAATACGGTCAAGCACCTTGTCGCGCGTCCATTGTTCGATGTATTCCCGTGCCCTGGCGTCGGAGGAAATGATGCCGTTACGCGCAGGCGTTCCGTCGTTGGCCACGAGATACAGTCCGTTGCCGTGGCCGGTACAAGTGACGCTTGCCACTTGCTTCGGATCGAGACCACTGCGTTGAAGCACTTCGCGAATGACTTCGCACACGCCGTTCCACACGGCGTTCATGTCGTTTTCCGTCCAGCCGGGGTGCAGATAAATGTGCTCCACCTTGCGCGAAGCGACCGCGTGCTCTTTGCCGGCAACGTCAAACAACGCCGCCTTAACCATCGTTGAACCGCAATCAATGCCGAGGAGGTATGTCATGATGTTGGGGTGTAGCCGTGAAATGAGGCAAAGAACTATTGAAAAAAGAACTCTATTTTTTGAGATATACTGTAAACGGGAGCAAATGCTCGTTTTTTCCTACAAAAATTATCTCACACAAAGACACGAAGTCACAGAGATCATTGATCTTCGTGCCTGGAGTGGCTTTGTTGTTGCGCTGGTGGCAACAGTGTGAAAAATACAATTTGCTACCGTTTGGAGTATAGCAACCGTAAGTTTCGCAAGAAGTTACGTCTCACACGAAAAGGAGTTCGCACATCAAGGGAAAAGCGATTATAGCGATGATTCCGCCAAAGTCAAGTCTTTTTGCGAGCTTGCTTCTGAGTTGTGAGTTTTTCGTTGCGAGTTGTGAGTCTTTGTCCCCAAGGGACAGAAACTGAGTACCACCCCGTTGGGGTGGGTTAGAGTATAGCGCGCGGTTGCCACCCCCAGGAAGTATCGCCCTGAAAGGGCGACACAAAACCGTGATGCACAAACACAAAGCCGCATGATGTACCACCCCGTTGGGGCGGATAGTTTTTTTAGCGCGCGGTTGCCACCCCCGACTCAGTGTTGTTTGGTCGGAGTACTCAGTGTTGTTTGGTCGGAGTACCGACGCGGGGGTTATCGAAATCGCGTCCTTTCAGGACGCTTCCGCTCTACACGCCACTCACAACGCGCCACTCGCAACGAGCCACTCGTAACCCGCAACTCATAACGCGCAACTTGCAACGCGCAACTTGCAACGCGCAACTTGCAACGCGCAACTTGCAACGCACAACTTGCAACGCACAACTTGCAACGCACAACTTGCAACGCACAACTCACAACGCGCAACGTGCAACTTGCAACGCGCAACTTGCAACGCACAACTTGCAACGCGCAACTTACAACGCGCA
>Ga0082212_10011043_pt1 | contig 11482 bp, 9 predicted proteins | sample TergutNt197P3_FD_71548 | JGI IMG/M metagenome (GOLD analysis project Ga0082212, IMG submission 71548) | Neocapritermes taracua P3 segment gut microbial communities from Petit-Saut dam, French Guiana - Nt197 P3 | ecosystem: Host-associated > Arthropoda: Insects > Digestive system > Gut ... | reverse complement strand
AAAATAAATCGTACCTTTGCAAAAATTTAAAATACATAAAAAAATGAAAAAAGTAATTTTAATGCTCATTTGCGTACTCTTTTGCGCAACAAGTTGGGGACAAGAACAACAAGACCCTCAACCACAAGACAATGTGAAATCTGAAACATCATGGACAAACAATCCCATCTGCCAAAGTTGCAGTATGCCGATGTCCGATGACCTATTCGGCACCAACGCCGACGGCACCGCCAACCACGAATATTGCAAATATTGCTATGTCAACGGAGCCTTCACCGCCCCCGACATGACCATGGAAGAGATGATTGAAATCTGCGTCCCATTCATGGTTGAGCAAGGAATGGAAGAAGAACAATCCCGTAATATGCTCAAAGAATATTTGCCCAAACTGAAACGGTGGCAGGCGAAGGAGTAACCATGAAAATATTATCGTCCGAGCAGATTCGCGGATTAGATCAATTCACCATTGAAAATGAACCTGTTACCTCCATAGATTTAATGGAACGGGCGTCTTCTGCCTGCGTGGATTATCTGTTGAAAAACGAACATCTACTCAACGGCAAAACCATCAAAATCTTCGCCGGAGGCGGCAACAACGGCGGCGACGGCTTGGTCATAGCCCGCCAACTCGCCGAAAAAGGTTACCTCGTTCACGTCTATTGCGTCCAAACCAACAACCAACATTCCGATAACTTCACCCACAACCTGCAAAGAGTGCAAGAGCAGGGAAAAACGCCCATCATCAATATCGAAAACTACGATGCTATCCCGCAACTCTATGAAAACGACGTAGTTATAGACGCCATTTTCGGCTCCGGACTCACCCGTCCGGTCGAAGGACTGATGGCAAATCTCATCGAACATATCAACAAAACATCATCTATGACCATCGCCGTTGATATTCCGTCGGGGTTATATTGCGATAAAACGAGCATCGAAAACGCGCGTTCTATCATCAAAGCAAACATCACGCTGTCGTTTTTGCCGGTGAAACTGGCGTTTTTGTTTCAGGAAAACTATATATATTATGGTAAGGTTGTCTATTTGAACATCGGACTGTCGCCACAATATATTCGGAACGCCGAAGTGAAAAACGACGTTATCACGTCGGAGATGATTGCGCCATATCTTATAACGCGAGAGAAATTTTCTCACAAACGCAACTACGGACACACTTTGATTATCGCAGGAAACTACGGCATGTTTGGCGCTGCGGTGTTGGCAACGGGCGCCGCCCTCCGAAGCGGAACAGGATTAGTTACCACACACGTCGCCAAAACGGGCGTCGAGATTTTACAGATAACCCACCCCGAAGCGATGGTCTCCATTGACGAACACGATTACTGTTTTTCAAACATACCTTACCTTGAAAATTATGCCGCCATCGGCGTCGGTCCCGGCTTGGGAAAAGCGCCGGAAACGGCAAACGCCCTGAAAATGTTACTCCAAAACTACCACAATCCCATCGTCTTCGACGCCGACGCCATCAACATCTTAGCGGAAAATCCCGCGTGGCTCTCGTTTATCCCTGCAAACTGCATCTTCACGCCACATCTGAAAGAGTTTGAACGGTTGGTGGGAACGTCATCGTCCAACGACTTTGAACGCAACGCCAAACAACGCGAATTTTCACGCCAACACAACGCATACGTGGTGTTAAAAGGCGCATACACCACTATCACCTGCCCCGACGGCAGTTGCTACTTCAACACTACCGGAACGCCCGGCATGGCAACCGCCGGCAGCGGAGACGTGCTAACCGGACTTATCGCCGGACTACTCGCACAAGGCTATCACCCGCAAAAAGCCGCCATCATCGGCGTCTATCTACACGGACTCGCCGGAACCCTCGCCACCGAAAAATTCGGAGAAACGGCAATGATTGCAGGAGATATTGTTAGGTGCATTGGAAAAGCGTTTCTAAACGTAAAACCGTAAGAACGTCATTAAACATTCTTACGGTCTTACAGTCTTACACGTCTTACGGTCTTCTAAACCACCCCCAACTCTTTTCCAATCTTTGTAAAGGCTGCGATGGCTTTGTCCAAATGTTCTTTTTCGTGGGCTGCTGAGAGTTGTACGCGAATACGGGCTTGTCCTTTCGGCACTACGGGATAGTAAAATCCGGTAACATAGATGCCTTCGTCGAGCAGTTTTGCCGCAAAATCCTGCGACAGTTTGGCGTCGTACAACATCACCGCACAGATTGCCGAGCGCGTAGGTTTGATGTCAAAACCTATTTTCGACATTTTCTCCATAAAATATTCGGTATTGCTGTGCAATTTATCTTGTAAAACGTTGGTAGCGCTCATCATTTCGACCATTTTACACCCTGCTGCCGCCACCAAAGGAGGTATGGAGTTGGAAAACAGATAAGGACGCGAGCGTTGGCGCAACAACTCAATAATCTCTTTTTTACCCGTTGTAAATCCACCGATAGCGCCGCCGAAGGCTTTTCCGAGCGTGCCGGTGATGATTTCTATCTTTCCTTTCAAATCGTACAACTCCGTAACGCCGCGCCCTGTCGTTCCGACAACGCCGGCGGAGTGCGATTCATCTACCAAGACCATCGCATCATATTGATTAGCAAGTTGATAGATTTTATCCAACGGAGCCACATTGCCGTCCATAGAGAAAACGCCATCGGTAACAATCAAACGGAAACGGCACTTTTGAGCCGCTTTCAGATGCTCTTCCAACTCGTTCATATCGGCGTTGGCATAGCGAAAACGTTGCGCCTTGCACAAACGGACGCCGTCGATGATAGAGGCGTGGTTGAGCGCATCGGAGATAATGGCGTCTTCTTCGCTCAACAGAGGCTCGAACACGCCGCCGTTAGCGTCGAAACAGGCGGCATATAATATGGTGTCTTCCGTTCCGAAAAAACGGGCGATGTCGGCTTCCAACTTTTTGTGGATGTCGGTGGTGCCGCAGATAAAACGTACCGACGACATGCCGTAGCCGTGCGTGTCTAACGCCGTTTTTGCCGCTGCGATGAGTTCGGCGTTGTTGGATAATCCCAAATAGTTGTTGGCGCAAAAATTAAGAACGGTTTTACCGCCTTCTACTTGTATTTCAGCGCCTTGCGGCGAAATGATGACGCGCTCGTTTTTATACAATCCCGCCTCGCGAATGCCGCTCAACTCCTGTTGAAGAAAGTTTTGAAAATTTTTATACATGATGGTTCTTTTTAATATGAAACAATAAATCTCGTTAAAAATCGAGTGTGCAAAGTTACATTTTTAATTGAAACTACTGTACCTCCCCGTTCAGCACCACGCTTTCGACTTTGTTGTGTCCGTAGGCGTAGGGCATAAATTGGTAAGTGGGGATGGGTTCGGTGATGAAAAAATTGGCGCGTTTGCCTTTGGCGATGCTTCCGAGTTCATCTTGAACGCCCATGGCGTAGGCTGTGTTGATGGTTGTGGCGTTGATGACCTCTTCGGGTAGCATTTTATATTTGATACATCCCAAAGATGCGATAAACTGCATATTTCCCGACGGGGAACTGCCGGGGTTGTAGTCGCTGGCTAAGGCGACGGGCAAACCGGCGTCGATCATTTTACGGGCAGGCGACAGCGGCATCTCCAAAAAGAAGGCAGCGCCGGGGAGAATGGCGGGCATGGTTTCGCTGTTGAGTAAACAGGCAATCTCTTCATTTCCAATATATTCCAAATGATCAACCGAGAGGGCGTTATATTTCACACCTGCTTGTACGCCGCCGCTAAAATCCAACTCGTTGGCGTGAATTTTCGGACGTAATCCATATTTCATCCCTGCCATCAGCAGTCGCTCGGTATCTTCTACCGTAAAAAATCCTTTGTCGCAAAAAACGTCAATATAATCGGCTAACTCCTCAGCGGCAACCATCGGAAGGGTTTCATTAATCACCAAATCAACATATTCGGATTGCCGTCCGCGATATTCCAACGGAATGGCGTGAGCGGCAAGGAAAGTTGCCCGTATGGTTAAAGGGCTGATTTTCTGTAATGTGCGTATGGCGCGTAACATTTTCAGTTCTTGTTCGGGATAAAGTCCGTAGCCGCTTTTTATCTCTACGGCGCCGGTGCCGTGCCATTTCATCTCTTCCAAACGGTTCCACGCCGCTTCTACCAACTCTTCTTCGGAGGCTTCGCTCAGCCGTTTTGCCGAGTTGAGGATGCCGCCGCCGCGTTGAGCAATCTCCTCGTATGACAGCCCGCGTATTTTATCAATATATTCTATCTCCCGACTTCCGGCATAAACAATATGAGTGTGCGAGTCGCAATAGGAGGGAAAAATCATCCGTCCGGCGAGGTCGTATTCTCTTATTTCTTCTTCATTTTCATATTGTTGCATCGTTTTTTGATAATCTTTCATCTTACCGAAATCGGCAATCAGCGTATCTTTAATAATCAAAAAAGCATCTTCGATGGTGTTAATTTTCGCCATATCGGCGCCGCAAACGCGCTCCACCGGATTGTTCTCCACTTGAACAAGTGATTTGATGTTGTAAAAGGTTTGTATCATAATATTATAGGTTTATTATTACTTCAGATTATTGGAAAATCTTTGTAAAACCTCAATAAAGTTACTATTTCGGTGCGTAATTTATTGCGTACAAAGGTTTTCATATCCTGTTCCAAAAGTTCGCCAAGTCCGTAAAGCAAACTGCGTTTGGGCAAATTTTCCATTGTATTAATGCACTCCTGCATATAATCGGAATAGGTTTTTTGCGTCAAATTTTCAATCATTGCGATTTTTACCGGCGTTTGGTGGCTCATAAACCACCAGCAATCGAAAATATCACGGTCGGCAATCTCTTTTCTGCCAAGCAATGCAACAAGTTTATGTGTAAACATATCGCTGATTTTCATTGTTTTAACGCTTATTCCGAGCAGATTTTTTATTTCGTATTCATTGTTATATTTTCTGTGTGAAATGTCAATCTTCAGATTTCTTTCGCCGTGTTCGTAGTCAAGTTCGAACACATCGCCGAAAAATTTTTGCGCCTCATCGTGAATTTTGCCATATTTGATAAGAATATTTTTAACTTTCTCATAAACTTGTTCGGCTTTTTCCGGTTCGAGTAAATCAAAGTCCAAATCTACCGAAAATCGTGGTAAATTGTGGAAAAACATAAGCGCTGTTCCACCCTTAAAACCCAAACAATGAGCAAGTTCCTTGTCGGAATAAATATCTGTCAGAATTTGGGTCAAATAAAATCTGTGCTTGTTGTTATTCATGTTTATTTTAAAATCTTTTCAACTTCTTTCATTAACGAGGTAGAATTATAAATCGGCAAAAGTTCGTGTATTTTATTGATATTCAGAGATTTGATATTGTCGAAATAAAAAAAACCGTTCAGATACAAAGTATCCAAAAAAGCGCGTTCAGGCGTTGCAATATTTGTGTTGTTTTTATGGATTATCCCGCTCGTGTTGAGTAAAATTTCACGTTTTATTTGTCGATACTGAATAGACTGTTCATTAACATAAATCTCTCTGTTTAAGTAACTTACATTTGTAATTGCGCTGTCGTACTGAAAAACCACACCGCTACGCTGCAAAACATAACCGAGCGAAATATAGGTTGGCGTATAAAGCAAACACGCCAATTCTTCGGGTTTGTAGTTCTCTTTTGCATAAATTCCCTTTCTGATATTGAGCAACTTATCATCTTTTACAAGTTTGTTCAATTTTTGATACAACAAACGATCTGCGCTGTTGATTAACAACGCTATATCATTGATTCTAAACACAGTACGACTGTCTTTATAAATCTCGAACAAGATGTCTATTTTCTTTTGAGAACTATACATAGTTAATTATGCTATTATCAGTTTGCAAAAGTACTATTATTTTTGAAACTGCTTAACAAATCATTTATTTTTTTTAAAAATCTATTACAGATTAAAACATTATTTGTACCTTTGCCGCACAAAAAAAAGAATAGCGGCTAATGATTTTATGGGGGTACCGCCCGAATTTTATTAGCCGTTTTTCTATTGCGGTAATACAATATTGAATTTTTTCTCTGCTGCCCGCAAAACACCTACCGTCAGTTTTATTACTTACCGTTCCATATCAAAAACCCTGTCAGACATTTGCGCCAATTGTGGGTTGTGGGTTACTATGACGAAGGTTTTTTTTAGATTTTCGCGTAGAGAGAAAAAAAGTTGATGGAGTTCGTGGGCGTTTTTGCTGTCTAAATTTCCCGACGGCTCATCTGCCAAAATGATGGCGGGGTCGTTCATCAATGCCCGTGCAATGGCGACTCGTTGCTGTTCGCCGCCGCTCAGTTGAGACGGTTTGTGGGTGGCGCGTGTTTCGATGTTGAGCAGCGTAAGCAACTCCATCGCCCTGTCGGTTGCCTCTTTTTTCTTCATACCTGCAATAAATGCCGGAATAGAGATATTTTCCAACGCAGTAAATTCGGGAAGGAGATGGTGAAATTGGAAGACAAAACCGATATTTTTGTTTCTGAACGCCGACAGTTTTTTATCCGACAAAGTCATTACCTCCGTGTCGTCGATGATGAGCGTTCCGGAATCAACTCTGTCCAATGTTCCTAAAATGTGCAACAACGTCGATTTTCCCGCACCCGAAGCGCCTGTAATCGCCACTATTTCTTCTTTTTGAATTTCCACAGAAACATCGTTAAGAACGTGGAGCGTTCCATACGATTTGTGAATATGACGTGCGGTAATGAGCGACATCGTGTTGTTATTATTCGCCAAGATAATTTTTCAGTAAACGGCTGCGGTAGTTGCCTTTGAGTTTTCGCAGTGCGCCTTCTTTAATCTGACGGACGCGCTCGCGGCTCAAATTGGTGTGCAATGCAATTTCATCAACGGTAAAACTGTAAGGTGTTCCCAATCCGAAAAACATTTTAACAATCATACTCTCTTTGTCGGAAAGTGTTGCTAATGAACGTTCTATCTCTATCGAAAGTGATTCGTTCAACAGGTTATCGTCGGTTTCGGGAACATCGTCCGACATGAAAACGTCAATCAGTTTTGTGTCTTCGTCTTGTATCAAAGGAGCATCCATAGAGACGTAGGTGGAATTAACTTTCATCACCGACGAGATTCTGTCGGCGGGCATATCCATTTTTTCGGCAATTTCGTTGATAGAGGCGGCGCGTTCAAATTCCTGTTCCAAACGGTCTTGTACTTTGCGGATGCGTGTCAATAATCCAACTTGATTCAACGGCAACCGTACCATGCGCGACTGTTCGGCAATTGCTTGCAAAATGGCTTGACGAATCCACCAAACGGCATACGAAATAAACTTAAATCCGCGTGTTTCATCGAAACGTTTTGCGGCTTTGATTAATCCTACATTTCCTTCATTAACAAGGTCTTGCAAACTTAATCCTTGATTTTGATATTGTTTTGCCACCGAAACAACAAAACGGAGGTTCGCCGTACAAAGTTTCTCTAAAGCGCGTTGGTCGCCCTCTCGAATACGTTTTGCCAGGATCACTTCCTCTTCGGGGCTAATCATCTGCTCACGACTAATATCTTGCAAATATTTGTCAAAACAGGCTTCTCCCCGATTGGTGATGGATTTTGTGATTTTTAATTGCCTCATATCTCTATTTATTTACTTCAAAAAACCAAACGCGGACTTTCCGAAAGGAAGGAAAATCATCGAAAAATATATTTTTGCTCCAAATTACACTATTTAACGTAAAAATCGGTAATTTGTTTTATAATTGTTTATAAAAAAATAATTTTAAAATAACGTTATGATAGACAATGTTTTACAGATAAACCATGATGAAATATAATGGTTTGTTTTACATCATATTGCAAAAATATATTCTTTTGAAAGAAAAATCTTTTAATTTTTCATTCGTATCTTTTAATTAAAATTGTATCTTTGCACCCGATTTTTGGGGCATTAGCTCAGTTGGCTAGAGCGTTTGACTGGCAGTCAAAAGGTCACCGGTTCGATTCCGGTATGCTCCACTTCTTTTTTTCCCCTGTACAACATAAGTATTTTTACCGCAAAGGCGTAGCCCCCTGACCCCCGAAGGGGGAAAGCAAAGTGCGCTAAGAAAAACAACTCAAATGAGATTTTGAATTTATTCAGAATAGTGTTCTTTGTGTAAACTCTTTGCGCTCTTTGCGGTTAATGTTTTTTCTTTTGAAACAATACTTTTCAATCTTTATAGTTTTATTTTCATTAAAAAAACGTACTTTTGCACCTAAAATTTATAGTTATGTTTAAAAGATTTTTTCTGTTTTTTACTACGGCAAGTTTGCTGTTAATCTGTCAAAGTTGTTACGGACAAGAGCCGAACACCATTAAGCGCAATGTTTATTTACAGTCTGTTATTCAAGGAGATATCAAGCGCGAACATTTTAATCCGTTGCCTATCGACGATGTTTTTTCGGAAAAGGCGTTTGACGAATATTTGAAAATGCTTGATTATTCAAAACGGTTGCTGACGCAGGCGGATATAGATGTTTTGAGCGAATATCGGACTAAAATAGATGATGAATATTTATCTACAAGGCTCGAATTTTTTGACCTTGCCGTTGAAATCATCGCACGGAGAACGCAAGAGGCTGAGCGTTATTGTTTTACGATTCTTGAAACGCCGTTTGACTTCTCCGTTAACGAAACCATTGTCTTTAATGCCGACAGTTTGAGTTGGGCAAAAGACACCAACGAAATCAAAGATCGTTGGCGTAAAGCGTTGAAATACGACGTGATGACGCGTGTGTATAACAATTTGGAAGACCAGAAAAAGGCGCTGGAAAAAAGCGATACCATTACAGTGAAAACGTTTGAAGAGTTTGAAAAAGAGGCACATACATCTGTTGAAAAACGTTACAAGGATTGGTTTAGTTATATGCTAAAAAGCGAAAACGATGATTATTTAGCAACCTATATCAACGCCATTTTATCGGTTTACGACCCGCACACCGAATATTATCCGCCGAAAGAAAAAGAAGATTTCGACATTCGTTTTTCGGGACAGTTAGAAGGAATCGGCGCTACATTGACGCAGAAAGAGGGTTATATCACGGTTTCATCTATAACAATCGGAAGTCCGGCGTGGAAACAGGGCGAGTTGGAGGCGAACGATAAAATTTTGAAAGTAACGCAAGGCAACACCAAAGAGACCACCGATGTGGTAGATATGCGCCTCGACAAAGCAATACGTTTTATTCGCGGACCGAAAGGAACGGAAGTCATTTTGACCGTTCAAAAAGTCGATGGAACACAAAAAACCATCTCCCTCATCCGCGATATTGTGGTGATAGAGGAAACGTATGCAAAATCAATGGTTTTGACTGATAAAGAGACGAATAGCCGTATCGGATATATTTATCTTCCGTCGTTTTATGCCAATTTTCAAGACCGCGACGGACGCCGTTCTTCCATTGATATGAAAAAAGAAATTGAGAAGTTGAAAGCCGAAAATGTCTCCGGTATCGTTTTGGATTTACGCAACAATACGGGCGGCTCGTTGAGCGATTGCGTTGATATTTCCGGACATTTTATTGACGTCGGTCCCGTTGTTCAGGTGCAGGCGAAGGACAAACCGCCGCAAGTTCTGTCGGATACCCGAAGTGGTATGGTTTGGGACGGACCGTTGGTGGTTTTGGTGAACAACTACTCTGCTTCGGCGTCTGAAATTTTTGCCGCCGCCATGCAAGATTACGGACGTGCAATCATCATGGGATCAACAACTTACGGAAAAGGAACAGTGCAACGTTTTGACGATTTGGATAGAATTGTTGTAGGTCAAAACGACATCAAACCGTTAGGTTTTTTGAAATTGACTATCCAGAAATATTACCGCATCAACGGCAGTTCCACGCAGTTAAAAGGCGTTATTCCCGACATTAAAGTTCCCGATTCCTATAAATATATGGACACCGGTGAGCGGGAATTAAGCAATGCTTTAGCATGGACGGAAATCGCCACCAGCAACTATAAACCATGGAACGGCGGCGCCTGTAAGTGGGATAACGTTGTCAAACAGAGCAATGAACGCATCGGAAAAAACGAGTTTTTCTCCCTAACCGATGAAAACGCCAAACGTCTCAAACAAGTACGCGATGAAATCTATTATCCGTTGAACTTTGAAGCATATCAAGCCTTCAAAAAACAGCAAAACGAAGACGCCGAAAAGTATAAAGAACTTGGAAAAGATACGCTCAACATCGATGCACGCATTTTGACCGCCGACGAAACCCTCAATCCGAGCGACACCGCAGCCGTCGAAAGAAACAAAAAATGGTATCAGATGGTTGTTACCGACAACACCATTTACGAAGCCATGCAAGTAGTGCAAGACATGACAAAAATGAAATGTTTTGCTACGCGGAAAGATGATTAAACCATGAAAAAATCATCCGATGGCTGAACAAAAAAAACTCTTTCTTTTAGACGCTATGGCGTTGATTTACAGGGCTTTTTATGCGTTAAATAAAAACCCGCGCTTAAATTCCAAAGGTCTTAACACCTCAGCCATTTTGGGTTTTACCAACTCGCTGTGGTCGGTCATTACTTCCGAAAATCCGACGCATATTGCGGTGGCGTGTGATTCGCACGCTCCGACGGTCAGACATCTTGATTATGAGCAATATAAAGCAAACCGTCAAGCGATGCCGGACGAGATTGCGGCGTCTTTGCCGTGGATTGACAAGATTTTGGAGGCAATGCACATTCCCAAGATAATGTTGGACGGCTACGAGGCAGATGATATTATCGGAACATTGTCGAAAAGGGCTGAAAAAGAAGGTTTTACGGTTTATATGATGTCGTCAGATAAAGATTTAGGGCAGTTGATAACCGATAAAGTTTTAATGTATCGTCCGGGAAAAATGGGCGACGCCGCTGATGTTCTTGGAAAGAAAGAAATATGTGAAAAATTTGGTGTAGATAACCCCATACAAATCATTGATTTACTGGGACTTTGGGGCGACGCTTCCGATAACATTCCCGGCATACCCGGAGTAGGCGAGAAGACTGCACGCGATTTATTGCGTCAATTTCCATCTGTGGAAGAATTGATTGAGCGCGCCGATGAAATCAAAAATCCGCGTTTGCAGGAAAAAGTCAAACAATATGCCGAACAAGCATTGTTTTCCAAACAGTTAGCGACTATTATTACCGATGTTCCCGTTACTTTTGACGAGGAACAGTTGCGCCTGAAAACGCCCGATGAACACGCTTTGAAAACGGTGTTGGAGGAGTTGGAATTTCGGCAGTTAGCAAAACGAATCTTTACCGATTTGAGCCTGCAACGAAAACCTGCCGAACTCGCAGAGGCGACGAAAACGCCCGCCGAAGGACAAATGGATCTCTTCGGCAACCCCGAAACGACCACTCAAACCGATTTGTTCACTCCAACGTCATCATTTAAGGCAATTAAGGATTTCACCTCGAAATATCACCTGATAACTACTCAACAGGAAGCCGAAAAATTGGCGGAAAAGTTGGCGACAGCAACGGAAATCTGTTTCGACACCGAAACC
>Ga0082212_10011042_pt1 | contig 11483 bp, 8 predicted proteins | sample TergutNt197P3_FD_71548 | JGI IMG/M metagenome (GOLD analysis project Ga0082212, IMG submission 71548) | Neocapritermes taracua P3 segment gut microbial communities from Petit-Saut dam, French Guiana - Nt197 P3 | ecosystem: Host-associated > Arthropoda: Insects > Digestive system > Gut ... | reverse complement strand
GTGCACAGGGTCGGGCGCGGTGGCTATCGCGCTGAAACACACCATGCCTGAACTTGAAGTGTGGGCATCCGACATTTCCGCCGAAGCCCTCGAAGTAGCCAAAGCCAACGCCAGCCGTTTGTTGCCGCAGGGAACAATACACTTCTGCCACGGCGATCTTTTTGAAGCACTTCCAAACACAGATAACAAACAACACCTCCTACCTCCTACTTCCTACTTCCTACCTCTTTCCCCCCCACTGTTCACCGTTATCGCAAGCAATCCCCCCTACATTCCCACGGCGGAAATTGCGGGGCTTTCGGCCGAGGTCCGCGCCGAGCCGGTTATCGCACTGGACGGCGGCTCAGGCGGACTGGACATAATCAGAAGGATCATCGCGGATGCGCCAAAGTTTCTCTGTCCGGGAGGCGCGCTGCTGCTGGAGGCGGATCCCCGGCAGATGAGGCGCATCAAAAGCCTGTTTGAAGAAAACGGTTTTTCTGATGTACAAACCTATAACGACCTGTCCGGCAGCGAGCGGGTCATTGGGGGAAAATACATTCGTGCTCATTCGCTTAATGCCTCTATACGTATATAATGTAAAACATGAACAACGATCTTGACTCCATCCTGATCGATCTCGGTCTAGACGAGGATGCCGCCGCAGCCGCGCGGATCATCTGCCGTCAACCGCCGCATGATCCCCCGGAAGAAGGCGTCGGCGCACAACTCGGTCCCGGGGTGGAACGTCTGGTAAACGGGGCTGCTCACATCGAACGCCTGCCGCTGAACAATAAAACGATCAGGGAAGCGCAGAACATCAGGAACATGATATTTGCCCTCACCGATGACATCAGGGTTATCATCATCAAGCTGGCAGAAAAACTCTACGTTCTGCGCGGCAGAGAAACTTCTGACGGCGAAATCCGGAAAAAGACCGCGAGGGAATGTCTGGACATTTACGCGCCCCTGGCCGACCGGCTGGGCATCGCATGGCTCAAGGACGAGATGGAAGACCTATCCCTCAAGTACCTCAACCGTGAAGCCTATCAGCAGATCAAAGACATGGTTTCCGCTACAAGGGAACGCCGAAGCGAATTTCTGGATCGCGTCCAAAAAACCATCGCCATTGAGATGGAAGCGGCGGGGATAAGCGCCGATGTGCACAGCCGCGCCAAACATTTTTACTCGGTGTACATGAAGATGCGTAAACGGGGCAAAAGCGCCGCCGAGATCTACGACCTGTCCGGCATACGGATAATCTGCGACAGCGTTGAAAACTGTTATACGCTATTGGGCATCGTGCACCGGCTCTGGAAACCCTGCGGCGTTTTCAGGGACTACATCGCCAGGCCAAAGCCAAACGGCTACCAGAGCCTGCATACCTCGGTAACGGCAGACGACGGCGGGATCGAGCGGCTGCTGGAAGTACAGATCCGCACGCGGGAAATGCACGAGATCGCCGAGAACGGCGTCGCCAGCCACTGGCTGTACAAAAAAGGCTCCTCGCGCGACATGGTGCGGCCGCAGGACATTGATGTCGTCAACCGCATGAAGTGGTGGAAACAGAACGAGCAGGACGGAAGTTCATGGCTGGAAGAAATCAAAAAAGAGATTCTTAACAATTTTATTTATGTTTTTACACCGCAGGGCAAGGTGATAAAACTTCCGGCGGGGGCGACTCCCATCGACTTTGCCTACCACATACATTCGGCAGTCGGCGGGCACTGTATCGGCGCGAAGGCCAACGGATCGATCATCCCGTTAAGCTCGGAACTGAAAAATACCCAGGTGGTGGAGATACTCACCAGCCCCTCGGCGCATCCCCATCTGAACTGGCTGCAAACGACCAAAAGCCACCGGGCGCGGAGCAAAATAAAATCGTGGCTGGAGCAAAACGACGAATCCCTGTCACGCGAAAAAGCCGAGAAAAAGAAGCCCCCTGCGGAAGCAGCCCCGGCCGCACCAGCCGCCGCCGAAAGCGTCCCCGCCAATGAAAGTTATGTGCAGAGGGTCACACGTCCCCTCAGCTCCGCCCTGCAGGTCCGCGTCGACGACGAAAAAAACCTGATGGTACGTTTCGCCCGCTGCTGCAATCCGCTCCCCGGCGATTCGATCACCGGCTATGTGTCGCGGGGAAGGGGGATCATCATCCACCGGAAAAACTGCACGAACCTTGAAAACATCCCCGAGTTTGACGAGCGGAAAATCGAAGCGGAATGGGAAAACTCAGAATCGTCCATGGTCAGGCACTTCAGGATCGACGCGAAGCACACGGCAAATTTATTTTCGGAAATCGAGGGGGCGATCCGCCGCCGGCAGGGACATCTCATTGAAGGCCGCCTTGAGGAAACCGCCGCTTCAAAAAAGGCCGGGGCGAACAGGCTCACCGGCTATTTTACCATCCAGCTTGTCGATGCCGACGACCTGAAACCGGTTATGAAGAATATCCGCAGCATACCGGGGATTCTGGGAATTCAGCTGGTGTGAGGAGGATACCCTACTTGCAACCGAATTTTTATCCAGGGGTCAAAAAAGTATCTTGGTGGTTGACAAAATCAGGAAATATGTTATATTAGGAGAATGACAAAAATTAAAATTTTGTCATGGAAGACAAACGATGGCAATTGAGATTATTGGAACAGGCAGAGCAGTGCCTCCCCGGAAGGTCAGCAACAGCGATTTATCGGCCCGGCTTGACACCAGCGACGAATGGATCCGCTCCCATACGGGGATTGGCAACCGCCACATCGCCGACGACGGCACGGCAACCAGCGATTTGGCCCTTGAAGCGGCGAAAAACGCCCTGGCAATGGCGGCCGGCTTTACCGGAGACGCCCAAAATACCGCGGATCGGGACTTGGCCGCCGCTGAAGCGGCAAAAAGCATCGATATGATCATCCTGGGGACCGCTACGGCAGACTTTATCGGCACTCCGTCCACTGCCTGCATAGTGCAGCACAAGCTGGGAGCGGAAAAAGCCGGGGCTATGGACATAACGGCCGGCTGCACGGGCTTTATTTACGGCCTGGAAACGGCGGCGGGCCTATTGAGCCTGGGCAGGGGTCGCAAACGCGCCCTCGTTATCGGGGCGGAGGTTCTGACCAGGGTGCTGGACTGGAACGATCGGGGTTCCTGCGTCCTCTTTGGGGACGGCGCGGGGGCGGTCGTGGCGGAATTGACCGGCGCTCCCGCCGAGGGGCCGCAGCGGCGCGGGCTGGTGCGGACCATATTGGCGGCGGACGGCTCCGGCGGCGAAAGCCTGCTGTTCCGACGGGGGGGAACGCGCTACCCATTCAAAAAGGGCGAAACCATCGAAAACGGCGTCTGCGTCGAGATGAACGGCCAGGAAGTGTACAACTTTGCCGTCAAAGCCGTAACCGACACCGCCGCCGCCCTGATGCAGGCCGAAAGCCTTACCGCCGACGACCTTGCCATAATCATCCCCCATCAGGCGAACGCGCGGATCGTGCAGGCGGCAAGAAGACGCTTGAAAATCGCCGAAGAAAAATTCTACCTTAATATAGAAGAATACGCCAACACGTCGGCGGCTTCGATCCCCATCGCCCTGGACGAGATGAACCGGAGCGGGAAGCTCAACAGGGGCGACATTATCATGACCATCGGTTTTGGCGGCGGCCTTACCTATGGCGGAAATATCATTATCTGGTAATTGGGAGTATTATGAAAAACGAAGTTGTATACCTGTTCCCCGGACAGGGCGCGCAGTATCAGGGAATGGCCCTGGATTTTTTGGGCGTGGGCAGCGCGGCGGTAAAAGAACTGTTCGCCGCAGCCTCGGCGATTTTTGAACAGGACGCCGAAGCGCTGCTGCGCGATTCGGATGCCGATACGCTGAAACGGACCGATGTTTCGCAGCCCACGGTAACGCTGGCAAACCTTGCAGCAGCGGCTTTCTTGGCGGAGCAGGGCTACAGCCCCGTCGCCTGCGCCGGTTTCAGCCTTGGCGAATACGCCGCCCTGGTCTGCGCCGGGGTGATCAGCGCGGAAGATTGTCTGCGGCTGGTAAAGGCGCGCGGCATCGTGATGCAGCAGTCCGCCGACCGGCTTCGGGAGGCTGCGGGCGGCGATCCTTCGGCTGCGCCTGGAATGGCGGCGGTCATCGGGCTGCCCCCAGGGCAGGTAGAAGACCTGATCGCCCAGTGGAGCGCGGCGGGCCTTAAGGATCTGTACGCGGCAAACATCAATTCGCCGAAGCAGCTGGCGGTCAGCGGAACCGCCGCCGCACTGAAAGAAGCGGAAACCCGTTTCAAGGAAGCGGGGGCAAAGCGCGTCCTGCGTTTGCAGGTCGCCGGGCCGTTCCATTCGCCGCTGCTCCACGACGCCGCCGAAGCATTTCGTCCGGTTCTGGAAACGGTAACGTTCGGCGATCCCAAAGTTCCCCTGTACTCAAACGTTACGGGCAAGCGGGTCGGCTCCGGCGCGGAGGCACGGGACCTCGCCCTGCGGCAGATCACCAGCCCCGTCCGCTGGGTGGACGAGGAAACGGCGATTGCGGCAGCGGGAGGTTTTGCGGCCTGCCTGGAAGTCGGCCCCGGCAAAGTGCTGCAGGGCCTCTGGAAAGATTCCGGCATCGAGGTTCCCTGTTATGCCGCCGGAACCATTGAAGATTGTGGAAAAATCGGCAGCTACTGAAAACGTTTTCCGTGACAAAATAAATTTGGAGGATATATGAGACTTGAGAACAAAAAGGCGCTTGTAACCGGCGCATTACGGGGGATCGGCAAAGTCATCGCCGATCTGTTTATCGCCCAAGGGGCGGAAGTTTGGGGGCTGGACTACAAGGAGCCGGAAGACCTCGCCGATCGCGTAAAGGCGGCGGGGGGAAAGCTCCACTGGATAACGGCAGACCTGTCGGAACTTGCCGCGGTTGAGGCAAAAATTGACGGCGGCATAAAGGAATCCGGCGGCTTTGACATTCTCGTTAACAACGCCGGTATTACCAAAGACAACCTTTCTTTCAGGATGTCGCTGGAAGAATGGCAGAAGGTGCTGGACATCAATTTAAGCGCCGCCTTCCTCGCCGCCCGCACCGTGGGACGGGACATGATCCGCAAACGCACAGGCTCGATCATCAACATGGCGAGCGTTGTGGGGATTCACGGCAACGGCGGACAGGCAAACTATTCGGCAAGCAAGGCGGGGCTGATAGCCGTGACCAAGTGCCTTGCCAAGGAGACCGGAAGCCGCAGCGTGCGGGTTAACGCCGTCGCACCGGGCTTTATCGCCACCGACATGACGGCGGTCCTTCCCGACAACGTGAAGGGAAAAATGCTGGAAATGGTTCCCCTCGGACGCATGGGCACGGCAGACGATGTCGCCGCCGCCGTTCTGTTTCTGGCATCGGACGATTCATCGTACATCACCGGGCAGGTTCTTCCCGTAGATGGCGGAATGTACACGTAATTTCAAGGAGAAGAAATATGGCAAGAAAAGTTGTAGTTACCGGAATGGGGGCGGTTTCTCCCCTCGGCAACAGTGTTGAAGAATTTTGCGAGGGACTCAAGGCCGGCAAAAGCGGAATTGGACCCATCACTTCGTTCGATACTACCGGCTTTGACGTTACCATCGCCGGAGAGGTAAAAAATTTCGATCCGACTGTCTGGATAGAAAAAAAAGAGGCTAGAAAAATGGCACGCTTTACCCTGCTGGCGGTGGCGGCCACGGCGCAGGCGCTGACTGATGCGGGGCTTATGGGCGAAGCAGACGGCGAAGGCAAGCGGCCCGTCAAATGCGATCCCTGGAAAACCGGCATTGTGCTGGGAAACGGAATCGGCGGGTTTGACATTATCTCGGAATCGCATAAAAAACTGTTTGACGCGGGGCCGAAGCGCATGCTGCCCCTGACCATTCCCATGATGATACCCAACGAAGCTGCCGGCAACATTTCGATGCTGTATGGAACCAAAGGCCCTGCTTTAACGCAGGTTACCGCCTGCGCTTCCGGCACCGATGCGCTGGGGCAGGCGCTGGAACTGATACGTTCAGGCCGCTGCGATGTGATGATTGCGGGCGGCACCGAAGCTCCAGTGGTTCCCTTTTCCATCGGCGGCTTTCAGATGCTCAAGGCACTTTCCAGCAAGCGCTGCCATGAGCCGGAAAAGGCATCCCGCCCGTTTGACACCGACCGCGACGGTTTTGTTATCGGCGAAGGTTCCGGCATACTGATCCTGGAAAGCGAGGAACACGCCAAAAACCGAGGCGCAAAGATACTTGCCGAATTTGCCGGATACGGGGCGACCGCCGACGCATATCACATAACGGCGCCGGACCCGTTGGGCGAAAGCGGTGCCGCAGCGGTAAAATTCGCCATTGCCGATGCGGGCATGAAGCCCGAGGACATCCAGTATTACAACGCCCACGGCACTTCAACGGAAATAAACGATCCCACGGAAACCAAAATGCTCAAAATGGCTTTCGGCGATCATGCCTACAAGCTGAAGATCTCCAGCACCAAGAGCATGACCGGCCACTGCATTTCCGGCGGCGGCGCGCTCGAAGCCATTGCCTGCATACTCGCCATCCGCGACGGCTTTTTCCCGCCGACGATCAACCTGGACAATCCCGACCCGGAGTGCGATTTGGACTATGTGCCGAACAAGGCCCAGTACGGCGAGATAACCGGCGCCGCCTCTGGCTCGCTTGGTTTCGGCGGCCACAACGGCGTAGTGGTCTTTAGAAAGTATTCGTAAGGAGAAAGTATGAACGAGATTGAAAATTTACTGCCCCACAGGGAGCCGTTTTTGTTTGTGGACGAAATTACCGAGGCCGATGAAAAACGGATCGTCGCCAAACATGTATTTACCGAAAAGGAATTTTTCTTTAAGGGGCATTTTCCCGGATACCCGGTGGTGCCGGGGGTGATCCTCATCGAAACGATGGCGCAGTCCGGCGGCGCGGGGCTTCGCAAGCTCGGCATTCTCGGCGATGGGGCGTTGTTTTTCCTCGCCTCGGTCGACAAGGTAAAATTCCGCCGGCAGGTGCGCCCCGGCGACGAGGTGCGCTCGGAAGTAGAAAATCTGCGGGTTTCTCCCCGCATGGTCAAGCAGTCCGGCAAGGCTTATGTCGGCGATGAGGTTGCCGCCGAAGCCGAATGGATGTGTCTCGTTGGTACAAACGCAGAATAAAACTTAATCCCAAATTCATCACACAGAGGCACAGCGGCACTGAGGGCGGTGCGCCGTTTGCAAATCCGCCCGCAACTATCTGTGCCGCGAACCAAAGGTTCGATGTGCCTCCAAGTGAGCAAGGAGTAAAAATTGATCATCAAACCTATGGTGCGGAACAATATCTGCTTAAACAGCCATCCCGAAGGATGCGCGGTTGCGGTTCAGCGGCAGGTTGCGTACGCGAAAGAAAATCTGAACGCGGCGGGCAGAACGCCAAGGCTGGCGCTGGTTATCGGCTGCTCCAACGGCTACGGGCTGGCAAGCCGAATCGCGGCGGCCTTTGGCTACGGAGCGGTTACCGTGGGCGTGTCGCGGGAAAAGCCCGCCTCGAAAAACCACACCGCCACTCCCGGCTATTACAACAACCTCGCCTTTGAGCGGGAGGCGGCAAAGGCGGGCCTGGTGGCAAAGACCCTCGACGGAAACGCCTTCCTCGGCGAGGTAAAGGCCGAAACGGCAAAAACAGTCCGCGCCGCCGCAGCGGAAGCGGGCATCCCCGCAAAGATCGACCTCGTCATTTATTCCCTGGCATCTCCGGTCAGAACCGATCCCAAAACCGGCATCCTCTACAAATCGGCGATCAAGCCTGTGGGCGAACCGTTCTGGGGAAAGACCCTGAACATGATGGACGGAACGTTCCACAGCGCGCGGGAAGAACCTGCCACGGAAGAAGAAATCTACAATACGATTAAGGTAATGGGCGGAGAGGATTGGGAGTACTGGATGGAAGCGCTGGAAAAAGAAGGCCTCCTTTCGCCCAAAACCCGCACCGTAGCCTACACCTACCTTGGCCCGGAACATTCGTGGCCTATCTACAAAAACGGAACCATCGGCAAGGCAAAAGAAGACCTGGAGCGCGCCGCTATCGAAATAAGCCGCGTCTATGCCGAATCGGGAAAAATCGCTGGAGCATGGGTGTCGGTAAACAAGGCGGTGGTAACCCGCTCCAGCGCGGTAATCCCCATCATTCCGCTGTACGTGTCATGCCTGTTCAAGGTGATGAAGGATATGGACCTGCACGAAGGCTGTATCGAGCAGATTGTCCGGCTGTACCGGGAAAGGCTCTATGCCGCAGAAAGCGGCGATCCGGAAATGGTGCCTGTAGACCGCAAGGGACGCATACGCATTGACGACTGGGAGATGCGCCTGGATGTCCAGAAAGCAGTTATGGACAAAATGAAAAACGTGACCGACGACAACGTCCATGCCGAAACCGACGTTGCCGGCTTCAAACAGAATTTCCTGGAAGCCCACGGCTTTGCCGTAGAAGGCGTAGACTACGCCGCCGACATCGACCTCAGCAAATACTAGAAGTCGTTAGTTTGTAACATAAAAATGCACAATGCTTCTTTCCCTATACTCTCACGGAGGCACCAAGGCACAGAGAAAAAAACTCCGTGCCTCTGTGCCTCTGTGTGAGGTCTTCTCAATCTACTTTGAAGCGTGAAACTTCGCGGACGAGCATGTCTATGCTTTCCTGGTTCCTGCCGCAGAGATCGTTTATCTCGTGCACCGCGATGTTGATGTGCTCCGTGCCGATGGCCATCTCGTTAATGCCCGACGTTATCTCCTGAGTCGCTTTTTCCAGGTTCTTGCTCTCCCGGATAACCTCGCTGGAACCTTCGAGCATTTCGTGCGAGCCGTCCGTTACCAGCCGCGTTATCTCGTTTACGCTGCCTATCGCTTCCAGTATCTGCTTGCTCCCGACGCCCTGCTCTTCCATCGCATTGCGGATGTTCTCCTCCTGCTCTGCCACGATCTTTACGCTCGAATCTATCGCCTCGAATTTTCTCAGAACGTTGTCTGTGGACGAGGTGATCTTGTCGATCGATGCTTTAATCTTTTTCAAGACCGTGCTGATCGTCTTGGACTGCTCGCCGGAGTTTTCCGCCAGCTTGCGGATCTCGTCGGCGACGACGGCAAAGCCCTTGCCCGCCTCGCCTGCGTGGGCCGCCTCGATCGCCGCGTTCATCGAAAGCAGGTTCGTTTGGCTGGCGATGTTTTCCATCACCGAGTTGATCTCCAGAAGGCCCTCGGATTCGCGGGCGATCTCCTGAATGTCCGCAGCGACCTCCTGCAGGCCGCTGCGGCCTATTTCGGAGGAATCGGTCAGCTCGTGCACGTTGTCGCCGTTTTTGATAAGGGTCTGCGTTACCGACTGGATGTTCGCCAGCATCTGTTCGATGGCCGAGGACGACTGAGACACGCTCATCTGCTGTCGCTCGACATGGCCGTTGAGCTTGTCGATGTTGACGGTGATCTGCTCCATGGTTGCGTTGGTCTCGGTAACGCTGGCACTCTGGTTGATGATCCGGTTCTTGATGCTCTGGATGTTGGCGGTGATCTCGTTTACCGCCGCCGCAGTCTCGGTCATGTTGCTGGCAAGCTCGGTGCCGATGTCGGACAGGGCCTTTGCCTGCATTTTGATGTTTATCACCAAATTCTTAATCTTCTCGAGGGTCTGGTTGAAGTACTTTGCCATTCTGCCGATTTCGTCGTTGGAATTCATGTGGATGGCATGAGTCAGATCCCCTTCGCCTTCTGAAATATCCTTGAGGGTATCGGCAACGGTGACAATCGGCTTGGTAATAACACCGAGCACCAGGAAAACAATCACCGCCGTTATTACAATCGCAATAGCCGCGATAAAAATGGTAAAATTGGTTATGCTCCGGACAGGCGCCAAAACATCTTCGTCGGTAATCGCTATCAGCACCGACCAGTTTATGTCTGAGTTGCCGACTTGCAGGGGATGCATGACAATACGGACATCCGAATTAAGCACCGTGGAATAGGTGTGGCACAGGTACGGCTCTCCGTTGAGCACCGCACGATTCCCTTCCTCCCTTTTATCGCCAAAAATCGTCTCGGCATCAATCAGGAATTTCCCCACCCGTTCCTCAACCAGGTGGCCCATAATCAAGCCGTTGTTGGCGAAAACAATCATCGAAGCTATTTCTTTGTGTTCTGCAATAACTTTTTTAACAAGGGGCTGGATCACATCGACATTCAAAAGGCAGCCAACCCCTCCCACTATTTCTCTGGTACGGGGGTTAACGATGGGAACCATTACCCTGTTCAGAAACGTATTCTGTCCGTCAATAACCCTGGGGAAGGGATCCTCAACCCGTTCCCGCCCCGCAAGGGCCTTGGGGCTGACAAAATAAGCCATCGATCCGTCTATATCTACTGTGGTCCGGGCTTCCAATATTCCGGATTCCCGGGTATAGGTTACAGCATACTGGCCGGTATCGCTGGAACCTATCCTGCCTATGTACTGGGCATCCATGCCGTCTACGGCGTTTGGTTTCCAGACAGTGTATATATTGACCATTTCGTCTTCAGAATTTAATACGCTCAGCAGCATTTCGTCATAGCGATCCCGCCTGTCTGCCGCCGGCATGGTTTCGTAATCCGACATTATGTTGGCCAATGTACGCAGCGCCCGTATATTGCCGTCCTCGTGGCCTTTCAGGTATTCAACCTGCTCGCCTGCGAGGTTTTCTATGCCCTGGAGACTCAGATCGATGCTTATGCTGGATGCCTGCATTAAAAGAATAATGGCAATCCCCGCCACCACAACTGCCATTATCCCGATAACCAAGATACTCAGCTTAATTTTAAGTTTCATTTTTGTACTCCTTTTGTAATGCCCATATTTAAAATGAAAACCCCGCCATGAAGACGGGGCAAACTGTCATTAAAAATATTTAGTCCACTTTGAAACGCGAAACTTCTGTTACCAGCATTTCGATGCTTTCCCGGTTCCTGCCGCACAGCTCGTTTACCGCGTTTATCGCCGTATTTATCTGCTCCGCGCCAAGGGCCATTTCGTTCATTCCCCCCGTTATCTCCTGCGTCGATTTTTCCAGGTTCTTGCTCTCCCGGATAACTTCGCTGGAACCTTCGAGCATTTCGTGCGAGCCGTCCGTTACCAGCCGCGTTATCTCGTTTACGCTGCCTATCGCTTCCAGTATCTGCTTGCTCCCAACGCCCTGCTCTTCCATCGCGTTGCGGATGTTCTCCTCCTGCTCCGCCACGATCCGTACGCTCGAATCTATCGCTTCGAACTTCTTTAATACGTTATCTGTCGACGACATTATCTTGTCGATCGATGCTTTAATCTTTTTCAAGACCGTGCTGATAGTCTTGGACTGTTCACCGGAGTTTTCCGCCAGCTTGCGGATCTCATCGGCGACGACGGCAAAGCCCTTTCCCGCCTCGCCTGCGTGGGCCGCCTCGATCGCCGCGTTCATCGAAAGCAGGTTCGTCTGGCTGGCGATGTTTTCCATCACCGAGTTGATCTCCAGAAGG
>Ga0082212_10011041_pt1 | contig 11483 bp, 12 predicted proteins | sample TergutNt197P3_FD_71548 | JGI IMG/M metagenome (GOLD analysis project Ga0082212, IMG submission 71548) | Neocapritermes taracua P3 segment gut microbial communities from Petit-Saut dam, French Guiana - Nt197 P3 | ecosystem: Host-associated > Arthropoda: Insects > Digestive system > Gut ... | reverse complement strand
ATTCAATATATGGGCGGCCTGTCAGCCTTTCATAATAATCAACAAGTGCATCATAGTCTTCTTGTGTGCCAAGGTATGCCTTCCACACGGCTTCACGTCCAAGCGCATTGCAAAACATAACTGCAGAAGCCTGCTCAGCCGGATAACTGACTTGCGCGTCAATACTCCAATATGATTTGATATTGTTGCTGAGACATTCCGAAAACATTCCGCCTAAGGCCGATAAAGAATACAAATCGGTTAATCCTTCATTTATACGGCCGCTCCAATCGTGCCCCTGAATATCTTCAATATAGCATGGAAAAACATCATTTTTGTAACAATACGCCAATCCATGGCTGAGCTCATGGGCAAAGGCCCACCGCAATGGGGTTATTTCCAATGCTTCCTCTCCAAGGTAAATATATTTATCAGTAAAAGATCCCCAGCCGTATTCATCTTCCTTAAACCCTTTTAAGCCTTCCGAAAACATTTCTATCACTTTTTCCGGAGTATATACGGGATTATTCAGCGCCAATGCTTTTATTGCTGCTTTCAATTCTCCATCTTCCCCTGCCGGGACGTCTTCCAGATTTGAGACAAGCAAGTCAATCGAGCTATCGATACTATCGTAATCTGCTATAGGTTTTTTATTATCCGGAATCAAATATCTAAGAGCTTCTTTGGGGGGTTTTGCTTCATTGAGTGGATTATTGGGAAGCGCTTCTTCGGAGGGTTTTGTTTCGTCGGGTGGATTATTGGGAAGCGCCTCGTCGCATCCTCCTGCAAAAACAGCCGCCAGTATGAATAACATGAGTGCCAATAATCTCTTAAACATATTAAATTCCCCTTCGATTTCCACATCATTGCAAATCCCTGTTCTGATGTCCAGAGTGTTTTGAAATAATCATTCAACTTTCACACACCAACACAATGGGGACGGTTCTTTTTGTGCTGCGCTTTCCCCCATTGGCCAATCGCTGGCACACAAGGTATATAATGACCTAGGTATATAATGACCTAGGTATATAATGGCCTTGAAAGGTTTCACTTCGCGTCGAAACGGTCAAACGCCTTCTGCTTTTCATCGCAAAGGGCAATACAAGCCTCGGCAACATCCATGAGGGCCATAAGCCGTTCAAATAAACCGCACTGGATGCCGAGCTGACTCATTTTATTGGTGTCCAGATATCGCCCAAATAGAAATGTATCTGGTTTGTCCGTTTGTCCATAATGGCCTCCCGCCGGATGACGGCGCAAAAAGGGGTTTCAGGGTTCACCCTGGCAAGCACGGCGGCGGCGAAAGCCGCCCCGCAGATGTGGATTTGTACAAATCCGAGTTGATATCTGGCATCCCAGTGCGGCAACGCGTTGCTTTCATTGCCGTTTTCAGTCAAAGGTTTTCTTGTCATCGTTACCCAGCCGAGATACAATAAAGCATGAGCTTTGCTCAGCGCAGGATCGCGGCGCAGGGAAATTTGACGTTTGGAAGAAGATCGCAACGAATTGGAAAAAAATCGCAATGAAAGCAAAGAGAATCGTACTGCTGTTACTCGCTGTATGTACAGCGGCAGGGCTGCTCGCCGGGTGTGAAGGCAGCCAGCAGGCAGTAGACTGGGATAACTATACCGAGACGACGTCCACGCTCACCTTATACGACTATGGACTGACTGACGAGGATATTGCCCCTATACAGAATTTAACCGGGTTGACAAAACTGACTTTGACGAGTAACCAAATCAGTGATCTCACCCCGCTTGCCAACCTCACAAAATTAACTGAGTTATCTTTGAGCAACAATCAAATCAAAGATTTGTCTCCGCTTGCAAACCTGACGAATCTGACCGAGTTATATTTAGTCGGCAACCAAATCAGCGACTTGTCTCCGCTTGCAAACCTCGCAAATTTGACCCGGCTATTTTTAGACGACAATCAGGTCCGCGATCTCATCCCGCTCGCAAACCTTACCAACTTGACGGTTTTAACAGTACGCAACAACCGCATCGCCGACTGGTCGCACGTGGCGTTTATTCCGAACGTCGAAGGGAACCCCGTTAACGCGGTTTTTTTGACCGATACTACCACCAGATTAGAAACAGGCGTGCTCTTTTCGCTCTCACTTGATGAAACCCAATCGATCCCCTCAACAATGTCCGAAATCTGTTGAAATCCCAACAAATTTCGGACATCCTTGGTGGAGAATAGGGGGATCGAACCCCTGACCTCGTGATTGCGAACCACGCGCTCTCCCTAATGAGTTGCAGCTATCCTATTGGAATTTCAACATTTTTAAGGGTTGCACCCAAATGGTTCGCAATACATTTTTGTTACTTCTACGAGATGAAGAGTAAAATATGTTGTTATACTTATACTGTGAATCAATTTGTAGCAAACCGAAATGCATATAGTTGCCATCACACCGGCCACATCTTCTGTGCCGATTGTGGAGCGCGTCTTGTAACATCAACAGGAGGTCGAAAATATGTACGGAAAGGCGGTACAATTTATGATGGCCGTTATAGGCGTTATATTTGCTATAACCGTATGCGGCACAGAGAAAAATGTAATGGCCAATCCACCTATAATGCTATTCGGGTTGATGAAGCAGTAGCTGAAATCGTGCGAGAAATTCTCCGGCAGATCAAAGCAGTTGCACTACCCTATGCTCTTGAAAACCATTATTCGAGAATACGTGAACTTGAAGAAAAACGTGCGATGTATGCTACAATAATCAGGATTGCTATTATGGTAGTATCCGCAAAAGGAATAAAAATGCTAAAACCACGCCAGCTTGTATACATTGACGATTCCGGTGATGCAGGGTTTGATTTTGCACATGGGTCATCCAGATATTTTGTAATTGCCCTTGTAGTGTTTAATGATGATATAGATGCTGAAGAAACCGATGTTATTATAAAAAAATATCGCAGAAGCCTCGGATGGTCTCCCGATGTCGAATTCAAATTCCATAAAACTCGCTTGGTATATCGTTCCGGGTTTCTTAATGAAGCGCAAAAAGGGAATTATTCTGTCAGGGCTATATTGGTTGATAAAACTGTGCTTATTAATAGTCCTCTAAGGCAAAATAAAACTAGCTTCTACAATTATATTATTAAAGAAGTACTTGCTCGCAACAACGATTTGCATGACGCACAGTTGTTTATCGATGGGAAAGCCGAAAACGAATACCGGCGGTCTGTGAAAGCCTATTTACGACAGAAGTTGAATACAACTAACAGGGTTGTGGCTAATGTAAAGTTTGTTAATTCCAAAAACGATTCTTTGATACAGCTGGCTGATATGATAGCGGGCGCAATTCGACGCACTACTGAAACAGAAAAAACTGACCACGCTTTATATTTTGATATTATAAAGTACAAAATTGCTGATTTATGGCGTTATAGTGGCTAATAAACAAAATGGCTCGTGTCCTATCCTGATTGCTCAGGAACGCGCGCCGTCCGGCGACAATTCGGAAACGAACCTTTTGTATCTTCATTTTAGCAGATGAAATATTTCTGTCAATAGCGTTGTCCGTACTCACTACCTTTCGGACAGCATTCCCAATTGCGACGCCGCCCGCTTCCGTCTTTATCATATCGCAGGTGAGGTGGAATACTTCGTCTGCTTTTTTGATTGGTCTGTATTATTGTTCCACCCATTACATGGAGCTTCATTATTTGACCACTATCATCATGCGAAGCCTCTTCTAATAATGATTTCGCTTCATTATATAAAAAAAGCCAGAGAACCATTGATTTCACATCGTTCTCTGGCCTATCATGGTGGAGAATAGGGGGATCGAACCCCTGACCTCGTGATTGCGAACCACGCGCTCTCCCAGCTGAGCTAATTCCCCGAACCCTTGAAATTTCAACGTTTTTCAGTTTTCTTCGTACTGCGGTTGGTTCGCAATACATTCCTTGTTTTGGTTTATCGTTTAGGTACTATTCGCTCTCCCAGCTGAGCTAATTCCCCTTATTTGGTTTTCTGCCGAAGCGGCGGTTTGCTTCCGCTATCTCTACGGCCTCGGTGATACGAGCCTTCGCGGGGTCGTATTCCTCCCCGGCGAACTCCGCCTGCTTCTCCATCCTGGCGTCAAGGATGGCGCGATCCTTTTCAAGCTCTTCCTCCGTCATTTCGCCTTTGCCTTTATCGTTCAAGGCGACGCGCATCGCCCAGATCAGCAGGACTACGACGATGACAATCACTATCGGGAACACTATGTTCGGGTTGGCGGAGGCGTCATCCCCGAAAAGCACCTGGAAAGGGCCTTTGTCGTTATTCAGGATTTCACCCACCTGAGCCTCCGTTCATTAGCGCCTCCCATTTTGCCGGTGACGTAGATTATAGCATATGCCCCGCCCCTTTTCCAGCGGTTTTTTTCCTCGCTGTACCCGCTGTACCGAGCCGTGGGAATCGTATTCGAGCCCTGGCAAGCACCCCGAAAAATCGCAGGCCTTATTGTTGCCTGGGCGATAACAGAGCCGGCCTTTTCATAAAAAGCAAGCTGCGCAACTCCCGCCTGGCTTCCAGGAATTTTCGCCGGTTTCCATACCGCAATTGTTTGTTCAGCCTCCCCGCTATCAGCTTCGCGATGCCTTCAAATGCATTCACATCCCGAATCTGCCTGTTGGTCACTGTTATCACAGTGATTCTGTTCTTGGCCAAGTCAAGCCGCTTGTCTGAATCATCGGCAATACGGTCAGCGCCCGTATGATACAGGTCGCTGTCATATTCGACCGCAAAGTCTGCATCCGGCCAGAAAAGGTCACATTTGTAATAAGCTTTTCCAAATCCTTGTCTGGCTGCATTCCTTGGGCCGATACGCCTGTTGAACACCGGGGGCGGGAGCCCATAGCCGCCAAGGCTATGTGGCAGGGTCAACAGCATAAAAAGGATCGTTTCCATCGGCGAGGCCGATCCGTCCGCGATGTAACGCAAAGCCCGGCAGGCCTTTTTCTGCCCGTTCGCTCCTTTCAAACGGGCCGTTAGGGCCATGATCGCTTTTTTGCTGGTAAGCTGTGGATGGCCATACAGGTTTTCATAAGGGTTCTCATCCCCAAGCCCATTCATGGTTTTATCCGCAATCCCTTCAACGTGGCCATACAAGGTTTCCGCGGCAACTTCCTTCCTGTTGCCATTTGGGTTTTCACCGCCGGCTTCATTCCTGAAGCTGGACTCACTGCAGTGCTCCCTTTTGACAGGCAGGGAGTAGGTCCCGCAAAGCTCAAGCCCTAGCTCAATAAGCTTGACCATCGGCAGCTCGTCGGCCATTTGAAAGAAACAGAACGCGGGTGAGCTTACTGCCAGCCCGCCGTCGATGCCGATAAAACACCCGTCCGGGGTTGGCGCCGTAAATACCCGTGACTGGACAATATTTGACTTCCGTGCGATATTTTTATTGCCGACCAGTATAATGACCGGGTTTAATAGTCTCTTTGGCACGGCGCCTCGTATATTGATGGAATGCGGAAGGCTGGCCGGTGGGCTTTTCCCACGTAGCCTGGCCAAGTCAGTGATTTTCCCATCTCCATGCGCGCGCCAGTGCCGCCAGTACTCTAGAGCCGATATGTGGCTGATAATAATCTCCATAACAAGAGTTTAGCATAATTTTAGCAGTTTTTTTCGATAATCGGGGTTTTATATGCCGAATTTGTCATTTTTGCCCGGTTTTACCCTGGTTTTCGGCAATAATAGCGTATAATAGCAAAAAAAACGCCGATTATCGCAATTTTTTGCTAAAAAATCGGATTTTGCCTGCGCTGCCCTGTCCTCGGCAAGCGAACCAAGCAAAACTAAAGTTTCGCTTCGAATAGACACTGCTTGATCCCCATTCCAAAAGCAAAAAAGTGTGCAATAAGCCTGCCCATAGGGAAAAAGCAGAAAAAGCCGCGTTAAGGATGGATGGCGCGACTGCGGAAGTACACCCGGCATGGTTTTACTGCAGGGGCAAGCCCTTTCGTCTCACAGCGAAAAGTCTTTGCCTGTCAGCCGGAGGATCGCGTCCGCGTAGATATGCGCGGCCTTCATGAGGCTGTCCAGGCTGATGTACTCGTCCTTCTGGTGCATGACTTCTTCCTCGTCCGGGAAGCGCGGGCCGAAGGCCACCGCGCGCGGGATCGCGCGCGCGTACGTGCCGCCGCCTATCACTACCGGGGGGCTCTCCATGTCCCCGGTGTTGCCCCGGTAGACTTCAAGCAGCGCCTTGATGAACGGGTCTCCCGGGTCGAAGTAAAGCGGCGCGATGCCATTGACTTTCACCACGCCCAGGCCGTTTTTGTCGAGCGCGGGCCTGAGCGCGTCGTAGACATCTTCTTCTTTCATGCTTACCGGATAGCGCACGTTGACGGTGAGAACCGCAGCTTCACGGCCAAGGTCAATCATGCCGGCGTTCACTATCAGCGGGCCCGACAGCCCGTCGCGCATGGCGATGCCGAGGCTCTCCCCGTCGGTCTCGTACCCGATCCCGGCACAATAGAAGTCCACAAAATCCCGGGCGCTTTCGTTCGCCAGGGGCAAGGAGCCCAGGAACTCCATGAGGACGGAAATGGCGTTGAGCCCCGTTTCCGGGCGCGCGCCGTGCGCCGAGACGCCCTGCGCCGAAACCTCAAGCGCCTTCCCTGCGCCCTTGCACGAAAGCTTCGCGCCTGTCCGCCCGCGAAACTCCGCTACAGCGTCCCGGACGAGCGCAAAGGCCTTGCTTCGCGCGCCCGCTTCTTTATCCGCAAGCGCCGCCTTGCCCTTCGCGCCCTTTTTGCCCTTGCCGCCTTCCTGCCCGCTGTCATAGACAAGTATCGCGCGGCAGCGGTCCGGCACCATGTTCGGGGCGTTCCCGCCCGAAACGCTCCTGAGTGACAGGCCGCTCTCGTAGCCGGGCTCGAACTTCTTCGCGACCTCAAAGACCATCATGCCCATCTCGCCGTTTATCAGCGGGAATTCGGCGTCCGGCGCGAACCCGAAATCCGGCGGGGGCGCCTGCTCGAGATACCTGTCGATCCCGGCCCAGCCGCTTTCCTCGTCGAGCCCGAGTATGAGCCGCACATTCCTTGAAGGCATATATCCTGACTCTTTCAAGGCTTTCATGGCGTAGTAGACAGCGACCACGGCTCCCTTGTTGTCCGACGTCCCGCGCCCGTATACGCGCCCGCCGGAGATGTCGCCAGCCCATGGGTCGCGCGTCCATCCGTCCCCTGCCGGCACGACGTCAAGGTGTACGGGTATGCCGAGCGTCTCGGTCGCCGCCGCTTCTATTTCCCCCTTTTCGTCCAGCGCCGCGCCGGGCCATTCGATATGCCCGCCGTAGCCATCCGCGTCGAAGGCGTCAAACCCGTCGCGCCCGGCCTTGTCAAGCATATACATATAGGCCCTGTGTATCTCCTCGCCGAAGGGCCGCCCTTCCTCAGGCGGCGCGTTCACGCTCCGAAACGAGACGAGCTCGCGCAAGGCCCCGGCGGCCTCGTCCCTGTAACCATCCAGTATTTCTTTGTGGCTCAATTTCTGCCTGTCAAACCTGTCAGTTGACAGCCTCGACACTGTCGATATCCGGGTACTCTTCTTTTAGCAGGCGCTCGATGCCGTTCTTGACGGTCATCTGCGACATCGGGCAGCCCGCGCAATGCCCCTGGAGCCGTACCTTCACGACCTTCTCGTCCGTGTACTCGACAAACTCGACGTCGCCGCCGTCACGTTGCAGGTATGGCCTGATCTTTTCAAGCGCCGTTTTGATCTGTTCTTCCATTCGTGCCTCAATTCTCCTCAAATGCTTCTTCGCCCGCTCCGCAGATCGGGCATTCATCCGGTTTCAAGCCGCTTTCGTCCTCATAGCCGCAAATAACGCAAACCCATGCCATTTCAGTCCCCTCCATTTCCTAACTGTGACCTAAGGCATAAGTATAGCACTCGCGGGCCTATACCTCAATCCCTTCCTTGTTGCCGGCGACGAAGCGCTTGATCTTCTTTGAAGTCGTCGATTCGAACGGCTCCTTGCGCAGATAGACCTTCCGGACCTTCTTGAAGATCGGCAGGTCCGCGTTGACCTTGTCGATCTCTTCCCAAAGCAGCTTCCCGACCGCTTCGTCGCTTGCGTCAGCGCCGAGGCGTTCCCTGATCTCCTCGCCGTTCGGTATGGCGACGAGCCCGATGATGGTGTCGCCGCCGACGTCGCTGTCCGCCTCGAACACCATGAGCTCTTCGAAGACCGGGGAGCAGCCGATCAGGAATTCGAGTTCCTCGGGATAGACGTTCTTGCCGTTTTTTGTAATAATAACGTTCTTTTTGCGGCCTGTGACGTAGATGAAATTCTCGGAATCGATATAGCCGTAGTCGCCCGTATGGAACCATTCCCCCTCCATGACCGCGTCCGTCGCCTCCTGGTTCTGGTAATACCCCAGCATCACGATGTCGCCGCCTATGCAGATCTCGCCAATCCCGGTCTCCGGATCCGCATCTACAATTTTTGCGACAAAGCCCGGCATGAGGTATCCCGCCGCGGCGCTCTTGCCGCCGTAGATCGGGTTGAGCGCGCATATCGGCGCCGTTTCCGTCAGCCCGTAGCCCTGCACGAGGTTGAAGCCGAGATCTTTGAACCCGTCGACCACCTCGGGGTTGATGGACGCGCCGCCGGCGATGAAGTGCCGCATATTGCCGCCGAGCGTCTCGTGGATCTGCTTGAAAAAGACCTTGCCGAGGTCGATGCCGACCTTCTTCGTGACGCGGTTGATCTTGATGATCCTGCGCAGCAGCTTTTCCTTGCCCTGCTTGCGCACGTTTTGCCAGATCTTGTTGTAGATGTTTTCAAAAAGAAGCGGCACGGCGAGGAAGAGCGTCGGCTTTGCCTCTTTCACGTTGTCCAGTATATACCTGAGGCCCTCGCAATAAGCGATCGAGGAGCCCTGCGCGAGCGGGATCAGGAAGCCGCTCGTCGCCTCGAAGCTGTGGTGCAGCGGCAGGACGGAAAAGAATATGTCCGTAGGCACGATGCCCGTGACGATCGTCGGGATCATCATTTCCGCGCAAATGTTCTTGTGCGTCAGCATCACGCCCTTCGCGAAGCCTGTCGTGCCCGAGGTGAAAAGCAGGATGCCCATGCGCTCCGCGTCTATCTGCGCGTCCAGGTAGTCGCGGTTGCCGTCCTCAAGAAGTCTTTCGCCCTCCTCGATCAGCGTCCCCACCGGGACCTCATAATCCTTCAGGCCCTCGGGCCCGGCCTCGTTCCTCACGAAGAGCGTCAGCTTTGTCCTGCCGCCATCGCGGATCTCCTCGAACATCTTGCTGAATTTCGCGGGGTAGAACACGCCCTCCACTTCCGCGGCAATGAGCAGTTGCTCAAGCTCGTTCTTCGGGAGTTCCTTGTCGAGCGGCACGACGACGCCCGTCCCGCAGACGACCGCCAGGTAGCCCGTCGCCCACGCGTAGCTGTTGTCGCCGATGACGGATATCTTCGCGCCCCTGAGCCCCCGCGCGTGCAGCGCCGTGCCGATCCGATTGACGCGCGCCAGCGCGTCCTTGTACGTATACACATGGTACGGCTCCTTGTGCGACGGCTTCTCGTGGAACGCCGCCTTGTCGCCGAACAGCGCCGTGCTGTCCTCCAGCATGCGCTTGATAGTGACCATCGGGCGGATGTTCATGAACTTCACGAACTTGACCTTGCCCTCCGTGCCCATCAGGTAATCGATCGTTCCCTGCGCCCACGCTTCGTCACGGGCCACGATCTTTTTATATTCCTCGGCGGGGATCATTTCCTTGTACGACATTTCAACTACACCTTCTTTCATATTATATATAGGACAGGAAGCATGAATTTATTCCCCATTATACTAAAAATGCAATCGGAAAATTCAAAAAAGACATATTATGCAAAACCTGCATAATTGACCTTGAAACGTTGGAATTCCAACGATTGTCTCGCATGCGAGAATTTTCGCCATTTTTTCCAATTGGCCATCCTCGCTCCCCCCGGCCCTTCCAACGCCAATAATGTTGCAATTTCAATGGCTTTTGCGGCCTGTATGTATTTCGCGACATCGTACCATATAAAAAACCTTCGAATTTTCACATGTTTTTTTACTTTTTTGGGCGTAATTATGTTAACGTATTGCAATATAAATGCAATATCCGTTATCTAGACAAACAACATCATCAATAATTAAGGAGCAGGGTTATCAAGACACTTGATGAAATCAATACGGAATTCATGCTGGAGAATCTTGTTTTTGAGTATGAGCATGAAGAGGCAAGGCCTGTGGCGCCTGTAGTGATCATTGAAGAGGAAAGGCCTGTCGTGCCCGTCGCGATCGCCCAAGAGGCAAGCCCTGTGGCGCCCGTCGCGATCGCCCAAGAGGCAAGCCCCGCCGCGCCCGTCGCGATCGCCCAAGAGGAAAGGCCCGTCGCGCCCGTGGCGATCGCCCAAGAGGCAAGGCCTGCAGCGCCCGCAGCGCCACAGGCAGCCGAAAAGGCAAGGCCCCCGGCCATTGAAGACACGCCGCCGCCAGCTCCTGCGCCTGCGCCTGAGCCGGAGCCTGCGCCTGCGCCGGAGCAAAAACAAAAGCCAAAAACAAAGAAGAAGGCGAAGCGGCAGGCCTCGGAAAAGCCCGAGCCGGCTGCTTACAAATATATAGACGAATATGAATTCGACGGGGAAGAGCCTGAGCCGGCCCCGAAGCCGAAACGGCAGCCGGCCACAAAAAAAACCAAGCCGGCGCCGGCCCGCCCCTCAAAGCCTGTCATCACCGACGAGCAATTGCGCGTGCTTACCCGCAAGCACCTCCTGATGATGATACGCGACCTTGAAAACGAACTCCGGCAGGCGAAAATGGAACGGGACAGCCTGCTGATGGCGTACGAAGCCGGGCTCGTGAAAAAGAAGCCGAAAAGAAACGGGCGGCCAGGATGAGCCAGCCTTGGAAAACGATCCGCGAACGCCTGGGGCTGGACGCCATGGCAAGCCGCCGCGACGCCATTGTGCGCGAGCAGGTTGACAGGCTTGGACGGCCGACCGTGGAGATGCTCGACTGCGAGATCGCGCGCCAGGAACGGATCGAATCATACCTCAAGCTGTCACGCAACGCCCTGGCTGCCGTCCTTTTCGCGGCGGCGGCGGTCATCGTCGTCACGAACCTGTGGATAGCGGTCCTCCAGGTAGACGGTTCCAGCATGAACCCGCTCCTGCGCTTGAACGAGATCGTGGTCGCCGCAAGGACCGACAGCCCCGAAAGAGGAGACGTGATCAGCTTTCGGAGCGACAACAATATTTATATCAAGCGCGTGATAGCAGCAGGGGGCGATACGGTGGCAATCGGGGAAAACGGCACGGTGTCGGTCAACGGGGAAGCCCTGGACGAACCGTACGTGTCGGAGCCTGGCCTTGGCGGCTGCGGTATCGACTTCCCCTAACCGGGCCCCCCCCGCGCCCTTTTTTTTCTCCGCGGCCACCCGGCGGGCACGCCGGGCAGGAGGGGGGGGCCCGTCCGGGCCGGCCCGGGCGGACAGGACAAGCGGCG
>Ga0082212_10011040_pt1 | contig 11483 bp, 6 predicted proteins | sample TergutNt197P3_FD_71548 | JGI IMG/M metagenome (GOLD analysis project Ga0082212, IMG submission 71548) | Neocapritermes taracua P3 segment gut microbial communities from Petit-Saut dam, French Guiana - Nt197 P3 | ecosystem: Host-associated > Arthropoda: Insects > Digestive system > Gut ... | reverse complement strand
TGTCGGTCAACATTCCGACAAACTGACTCAACAAGCCGAGTTGCGACAGCATATTGATTTGCCGCTCCATCCCGTCCTTCTGATCGAGGAACCACCAACCGCTACCGAACTGCATTTTGCCGGGCGTAAAACCGTCTTGAAAATTGCCGATCATCGTTGCCAACATCGCATTGTCCGCCGGATTCAGATTATACACAATCGTTTTCGGTAACTTTGATTCCCGATCCAGTTGATCGAAAAATCGGGAAATGGCTCGAGCATATCGACCATCTGTAATCGAATCGAAACCGGCATCCACACCGACTTGCCGATAGAATCGGGAATTGTTGTTCCGAATGGCACCGATATGCAGTTGCATCGTCCAACCTCGTTCGGCATTCATTTTTCCGAGTCGGTACATAATTGCCGATTGAAGGATAAGCACCTCACGGTGGTCGATGATTTTCCCACTACGCAACTTTTGGAAACAGGAAGTCGGAGTTCGGTAATCTTCAAGCGGAACAAAATTAAAGTATTCAAAAGCATGATCCGATAGTCGGCAACCGTTATCATGAAAGAAATCATGTCGATTTTTCAGAGCGGCAATGAGATCGCTAAACGATTGAATCTCTTGTCCCGAAACTTCTGCCAACCGGTCGAGATAAGTATTGTACGTTTGAACGCTTTGCTCGGTAATTTGTCCGCCGTCCGGCAACAGGGCGGTCATTTGCATGGCTTTGTCGGGACGGAACGTCGGCAACACTTTGATGCCGAACGATTCGTCTGCCACTATTTGCCGGTGGTGTTCCAACGAGTCGATAGGATCGTCCGTCGTGCAAACGAGTTGGACGTTCATTTGTCGCATGATACCGCGAGCCGAGAAGTCGGACTGCTGTAACTTGGCATTAGTGTCATTCCAAATGCTCTTTGCCGTTTCGGGAGATAAGAGCCGGTTCGCAATTCCGAAAGGTCGGCGAAGTTCCAGATGCGTCCAATGGTACAGTGGGTTGCGAAGCGTTTTTGGGGCGGTTTCTGCCCATTTTTCAAATTTTTCCCAATCAGGAGCGTCGCCGGTGATGAATTGCTCATTCACGCCAGCAGCCCGCATCGCTCGCCATTTGTAATGGTCTCCGTTAAGCCAAATCTGAGTGATATTGGAAAATCGTCGATCTTCCGCAATTTCTTTCGGCGGCAAATGGCAGTGGTAATCAATGATCGGCATTGCCGCTGCGTAATCGTGATAAAGCCGAACGGCGGCATCGCTTTGGAGCAGAAAGTTTTCGGTAAGGTATGTCATGGCGTTAAAAAAAATAGATACCAAATCAATGTGAACAACCAGAGTCGCAATCGTAAAACATTATTTTTTCCCCTCATATTGGCAACAGACATTATAACATGTTTTTGGAGCAGGCGCAAATAATCTGCAAGCGAATGGCAGTTTATTGGGAAAATGGACTTTACAATTCTTTGTGATAGAATGGACCGATATGTCGTTGGAACTCACGCATCCAAATTATCTGATTGCCCTACTCCTTGCAGTCTTTCTGTTCTGGGGTTTTCGCTATTCGCTCATTGATTTCTCCAAGGTCCAACGCTGGATTTCACTCCTGCTCCGGCTCACGATTTTCATTCTTATCGTTTTCGCCATTGCCGGATTGACACTAATGTCTCCCACCCAAGAAAAAATGGTCGTCTTTCTGCTTGACCAAAGCCGAAGCATCGACGAAGCGGCAACGGAAAAAGCACTCGAATTTCTCACCGCCGCTCAAACTGCTCATGGAAAAACGCCCCTTTTCGTTGTTCCCTTCGCCAGTTCACCGAAAACGCCCTGCTTTGTTAAGGACTTGACCGGCGATGGAAGCCGGGAGCGCAACGAAGTGGAGCGACCGGACATCTCGGTTGAACAAGAAGAAACCACCGAATGGAAACCCGGCGATCCCGAATATGCGATTCCAGAGGAACCAATCCCTGACAACACCGAAAAGCACTGGCGGGAAGGCACGAACATTGCCGCCGCATTGGAACCCGCCCTGGCATTGATTCCCCCTCGATACGTTCCGCATCTGGTCGTGTTGAGCGATGGCAACGAAACGACCGGCGATGTGTTGAGTGCCGCCGTTCGAGGCGGAGTTGCCATTTCCACGGTGCCGTTGCCCGCCTCGACCGACCCGGAGGTGCAAATGGCAGAAATCCGGCTTCCCTCACAAGTTCGGCAAGGAGAACCCTTTAACCTCGATGTCGTCGTGCAAAGCAATGTCGATACCGAAGGAGTCATTACGTTGTACAGCGGACCATTCAAAGTCGCCGAAGAAACGAAGCCGCTCCAAATCGGCGAAAACGTTTTCCGCTTCCGACAGACGGTCGAAGACCGGCGGCAACAGGAATTCTCCGCAACGGTGGTTGCCCGTGATGACACGATCCTCGACAACAACTGGGCTTCCGGGCTTCTCTTTGCCGGTGGAAAACCCCGCATTCTCTTGATCGAGAGTGATCCGAAAACGAGCCGCGATCTGGTTTCCGCTCTTCGTGAACAGGACATCGAGACCGAAGTCCGACCACCGGAAGGAATGCCGCTCACGCTTGATGAACTGGATCAATTTGAGGCGGTCATTTTGTCAAACGTACCGGCAACGTTGCTGACGATGCACAAGATGGACTTGGTGCGAACCTATTTGAGTGAACTCGGCGGCGGTTTTGTGATGCTCGGCGGCGAACAATCCTTCGGGCTGGGGGGATATTACAAAACGCCGATTGAGGAAGTGTTGCCGGTGCGCAGCGACTTTGAAAAGGAAAAAGAAACGCCATCCCTAGCGATTTGTCTCGTCATTGACCGAAGCGGTTCGATGGGCGGTCAGAAAATGGAATTGGCAAAAGATGCGGCGAAGAGTGCCGTCGAGTTGCTCTCGCACCGTGATTTTGTTTCCGTTGTTGCTTTCGATCATTCAAGTTACGTGGTCAGTACGATGCAGAGTGCCGCCTCGACGGGAACGATCAAGTCGGCAATTTCAACCATCGAAGCAGGCGGCGGGACGGATTTTACTCCGGCTTTGATTGATGCGCACGCTCAACTCCGCCAAGCCTCCGCAAAACTGAAGCATGTCATACTCCTGACGGACGGTTGGAGTCAGCCGGGTGATTTTGAAAACATGGTCAAGCAAATGGTGAACGAACAGATTACGTTTTCGACAGTCGGAGTCGGCGATGTGGATGAAGAGTTGCTCAAATTACTTGCCGAAGTCGGAAAAGGCAGATATTATCCCTGCGATGACCCGCAGGCGATCCCGCAAATTTTCGCCAAGGAAACGATGACGGCAAGCAAATCGGCAATCCATGAAATGCCCTTTTCGCCGATCATCGTAACACCGACGGAAGTGCTTGCGGAGATTGACGTTGAGTCGGCACCGCCGCTACTCGGATTCGTCGTAACGCGTCCCAAACCGACTTGCCAATTCATACTGGCAACGGAAACCGGTGAACCGCTCTTGGTCTGGTGGCGTTACGGATTGGGAATGTCGGTGGCATTCACCAGCGATGCCAAAAGCCGATGGGGAGCGGAGTGGCTCACTTGGACGGGCTACTCGAAATTTTGGGCGCAAGTCATTCGACAGGCAATGCGAAAGCCGGAACAACGTGGAGCGGTGGTCGAACTCACGCAAGGTGCCGATGGAGTGCATTTGACGCTGGACGTTGCCGATGATGCGGGTCGGTACATCAATGAAGCGGCGGGACGCTTGACGGTGATTCGTCCTGATTTGAGCAAGGCGGAAATCAATCTCAACCCGACGGCACCGGGTCGATACGAAGCCGAAATTGCAATGGACAAGCGGGGCGGCTATCATCTTCAGGTTTCGCTTGGTCTTGGCGAAGTCAATGTTTTGAGTCAATCGCGTGGAGTAATGCTCGGCTATCCTGAAGAACTTCGATTGCGACCGGTCAATGAGGAACTGTTGCAACGGCTTGCCGAATCGACGGGCGGATTTTACAATCCGGCACCGTCGGAATTGTTTGAGGTAGGCAATCGACCGCCGGGCGATTGTGCTTGGCGTGCAACACCGTTGCGTCCGTATTTGTTTGCACTTGCCGCCGGATTGTTCGTGTTTGATGTGTTGTTACGGCGTGTTGATTTCGGCGGACGAAGGGCGAGGCGACGTATAGGGTCCTCCGGAGGAGGGCTCCACCGGCATTGGAAGTGAGTTTTTCGGCATTGAATTGGACGGCGAGGGTTTGCCGGTGTGGAGACAGAATGACAACGCCGTTGTACCATAAAAGTCAAGTGACGACTGAGTGGAATAGGTAATTATTTATTGCCATTCTGACTACACCATGCAATCGCAAACTCGCTCTTGACCGTTTTTCCAAAAATCGTTATGCTCCCGTATGGCAAAACGCCCTGCTGAAGACGAAGAGGACGAGGCACCAAAAGTCCGAAAACGACGGTACAATCCCCCTAAAAAGGAGGACGACGATGAGGATGCGCCTTCACCCGGCAAAAGAGGGAAACAGGAGGACGATGACGAAGACGGTGATGGCGAGGATAGCATTTCTACCGGAAATATGTACCTCGATATCTCTCTTGACTTTTTTGACGACTGTATTGATTGGTCAAAAGCACATCTTCTCTACGCCATCATCATCGGCACCCTCTCATTTCTTATTTTTGCGACGCTCTTTTTCCTCTTTGTCAGTTCTTGGGTTCGCTATTTGAACCGCCCCACGCTCGAATCGGTGATCGAAACATACGAACAAGGTCTTTTTCCCGAAACGAAATTTCGTGCCGATGAAGCTCTTCGGTATATTCCAGTCGATCGCCCTGATTTGCGATCTCCTTTTCTCTTTTTGCAAGGTGCCGCTTTCTGTGCGATTGCCGAAATGATTGTTCCTGCCGACCGGCGTGATTATTATCTGACCGCCGCCAATTATCTCAAAGAAGCTGCCCAATACAATTTTCTCCCCAGTCGAGCCGACGAAGGTTGGTTTTTACTTGGCAAAAGCCTGTACCACTGCGGCGAAAGGGAACAATGCCGATTGCCGCTCCGACTTGCTTTGGAAGAAGGATACCCGCACACCAAAGAAATCTATTGGTACTTGGCGAATGCGCACTTTTGGGGAGCTCCTCCTGAATTGAAACTTGCCAGAGAATACTTGCACCGTTTCCAAAACGAACCGACGGTACTCGAAGAGGAAATTGCGGAGTCGTATCTGCTTGAAACGATGATCGTTCTGTACCTCGATGACATCCCATCTGCCGAAACGATCTTTACGAAAGCGGCGCGTTTTCGAAAACTGAATATTCAACGTCTTTTCGTCGAAGGTCAAATTGAATTGTTCAAAGCGAGGGAACTTCGACAGCAGGCGATCAATTTTGAAACGGACCCTAATCCGAGTTTGTTGCAACGCACTCCCGTCGCCCCCGTTCAAGTCGAACCGGAGTCGCCGACCTTACCGCAACCAGCAACGTCGCCGATGGAAGTTCCGACCGCTCCGGTACAGGTTCTTCCGATGGATGAGGAAGCCCTTCGTGAATTGAGGGTTCCCGGCGATTTTCCGGCACCTGTTTTGGGTATGTTTGACGACACGTCGGAAATTCAACAACGGTTCGCCGAAATGCGTGCGATCTATGCGAACAATGCGTATGACGATGAAATCATCGTGGTTCCCCGACAGGACCGGCGGCAAGCACCCGTACCGCCTCCGCCATCGCCGTTGGAAGAGGAAATGACGATTGACCCGTTCGATGGTGATCCGATTAAGCAGCAGGTTGCAAAATATCGGGAAGATGCCGCTGGGCATTATCAAGAAGCCATTGCGAAATTCAGTGAGGTGGTTCAGTTGGCAAATTTACATGATGCGAGTGAACGTATATCCCGACTACTTATCGGTGTCTGTTTTTTGGAAATGGGAGACACCAAACGAGCGAACGATTTATTCCGCCGTCTGATCGACACATTTCCTTTATCGCATGAAGCCGTTGCCGCCGGTTTTTTGTTCGGCGAACAGGAACGAATAAGAGGAAATAATGATGCTGCCCTACGTATTTTTGCTCAATCATTTGATGTACTCCGACGAACTCCCAACTATGCTTCACATTGGTTGCCGAAAGAGGAGATCATGGAACGGTCTGCCGTCATCATACGCGACGATGTCGAAAAACGAAATCATACCGATGCTGTCAAATTGCTCAACATGTTAAATGGCGTGATGCCTGCCGATGATCTTGCCCGACTGGGAGGCGAAACGTATGAAAACTGGGCAGCCTTTCTCCAATCGCAAGCCGATACAATCTTTGGCGAACAGGGAGAACAACTTGCCAGAGATGCTGAATTGAAATGGCGCAGTGCCGGTGCGGCGTTTGCGGTATTAGCACAACTCTATTCCGACAGAATGGAATTTTCCGAGTTGCTTTGGCGCAGTGCAGAAAATTACCGATTCGGTAAAGATTTTCGTCGTGCAGTAAACGAGTATCGAAAGTTTGCCAGAGCAAACATGCGTGCCCGTCGTCCCGAAGTGCATCTCCGGCTAGGGGAAATGTATTTGAATCTTAATGTTCTTGACGAAGCGGCATACGTTTTGGAAGAAGCCATTCGAGATTTTCCGGCACATTATATGATTCCGCAAGTTCGACTCGTTTTGAGTCATGTGTACAGTGAACAGAGGGAATGGGACAAAGCAGTGGCACTTTTGCAATTAAACCTCATCGGCGATGCACCTCCCACGTCGGGAACTTATCGAGATTCAATGTTTGCGCTCGGTCAAATCAGTTTCCTACGCGGGGATTTGGACGCTGCCATTCCATATTTGGAAGATGCGATCAAGATTCATCCCGATGCCATCCAAGCGGCAGATGCAAACTATACATTGGCGAAAGTTCATCTTGAGCAAGCGGAAAAGAGTTTGAATGAACTCGCCGAAAATCCGCCGGAGGCAGTTCGTCGGGCGATTGAGTCCATCGTGCAAACGAATCGGAATCGGACATTATTCTATTTGGATCAAACGGAGGCAATTCTTGCGGATCGTCAGCAGGCGATGGGATTGATCGAAGCGGAAAAATTGATGCTCCGAAACGTTCAATTTTTGACATGCCGAGTGCTGATGGACATGGAAAAATACGATTTGGCAATTCCACGACTCAATGCGATGGCAACAATGTATCAAGACAGATCGGAAGCGTTAGAGGCTCTGGTCAAATTGGCATTTTGCCAGCAAATGACCGGAAAAGGGACGGAAGCGCAAAGAACATTACGACGTGCGGATGTGATCTTGAGCCAGTTAGAAAAAACCGGTACGGTTGCCGATGGTGCGGATTGGCGAAATGTAATCCAGGGACAAATGCGATAAAAACAATGACATTTTCTGAACTTATCCGAATCGAAGAAGAAATGTTGAAACGGCTGTTGCTCGTGTCGCAACGGCAGTTGGAACTCGTACAGGACGGAAACGTTACGGCGTTGATCGAATACTTGGGACAACGCCAGAGATTGTGGAACGAGTTTGAAACAATCGAACAGCAACTCGAGCCGCATAAAAAAATCCCACCGGAACAACGGGTCTGGAAAAATCCCGAAGAACGGCAAAGAACTGAAGCGGCAGTGAACCGATGCAAGGAATTACTCGAACAAATCATGGCAACCGATGAGGAAAGTCTTGCGCAAACGGCGGCACAAAAAGCAGAAGTGGAAGAACAACTTGCCAAAGTGCAACGGAGCGGTCGCGCCGCCACCGCATACGGACGGCAAAGTCAACTGACTACACATCATCCAGATACTCGCTGAACCAAAGCGCACCGAGCGGCATTCCTTCGGCAACCATATTATGCACAATCGGATCATCGCTTGCCCGACGTACCGTCGCAAACGCATCCGCTCCTTTATCGAGAATCCAAACTTCATTCGGATTCAACGCATCGACCAAGTACGGTTGGTGCGTCGTAATGAAAAACTGTGCCCCGCCGGTTCCTTCCGCATGACGGCGAATCTCATCGACAAACGCTCCGAGCAAACGATGATAGAGTCCATTCTCCGGCTCTTCAAAACAGATCAGCGGCGGCGGTTGCGGATCGCCTAACAACAGAAGATACGCCACCAACTTTAACGTTCCATCCGACATCTGCGAAGCGTAAAACGGCTTTTGCGTTCCCTGTTCTGTCGGTGCTTGTTCCCAAAAACGTAACAGCAACCGACCATCTTCCGTTTGGTGCGTCTCAATTTTCCGTATGCCGAGTATCTTTCCCAATACCCTACTCAACATGTCGTCGAGTCGTCCCTGATGCTCACGTTCCCAATATTGGACGACGTTTGCCAAATTGCTACCGCGCCGTGAGAGATGTTTTTGCGGACCAATCAGCGGCGGAACTCGTGCTGCGTCAGGCGTGAAATAGCAGAGATACCAACTATCCAAAAATTCCCGAAAGGAGACGATGTCGGGATAGTCGGTTAAATTGCCGAGCGTGGAGAGCACCAATCGGCGTTTGTCGGCAAGCCGAATATCTTCGGTGGTGCCTAATCGCGGATGTAATACTTTTCCTTCGCCGCTCTTAACGAAAAAGTTGACCGACGAGGCTCCGCCAATGTGATGATTGACGTGCGAAAGCGTTTCGGCAAACACAAAGGGGATATTGTATTCGTCCGCTGCCACACAAAGCGTGTAGAGCAGGTTTTCGTAGCGGATTTGAAATTCGAGAATTCGGTCGGAATTTTCGGAGACGATTTTATCGAATCCGCCGCGTGAAATGCAGGCTTGTTCGGCATCGCTTTTAAGGCAATCAACGATGAAGCCGAGAGCATCGCAGAGGGTACTTTTTCCGTAGCCGTTGCGTCCGATGACGACGGTGATCGGCGTGAGCGGTTTGCCTTGTTCAGGAAGGGGAACGTTTTTATCGGAGGACACGGCGGGAGTCAAAATGGATCCCAGCGCAACGTCCTTCAAAAGCCGATAATTTTTAATGCGAAAACCTTGAATGTAACCCATGATTGTCCTCCATTCTACTTGTTTTTCTCCTTTTTTCTACTATACTGTCCGTGCCATGTCAAATTTTGAACAAATCAAGGAAGAAATCTGCGACATCGGTCGGCGGCTCTACAATCGCGGCTTTGCAGCAGCAAACGACGGAAACATCTCCTATCGGTTTGACGAAAACAGTGTCGTCTGTACACCGACCGGAATCAGCAAAGGTTTTATGAAGCCGGACGACCTTTGCGTCGTCGATATGGAAGCGAATCACATTGCCGGTCATCGGAAAATGACCAGCGAAATCCGCCAACACATTACGATTATGCAGCACCGGAGCGATGTCAAGTCGGTCGTGCATTGCCATCCGCCGCACGCAACGGCATTCGGAATGGTGCGTGAAGCAATTCCCATGTATCTGATGCCGGAAGCGGAAATCAATCTCGGTGAAGTGCCGATTGCCAAATACACGATACCGGGCGGACAAGAATTTGCCGATGCGATTTTGCCGTTCATTCACAAAAGCGACATTATCATTCAGGCGAATCACGGCACGGTCAGTTACGGTGCGACAGTCGAACAAGCCTATTTTCTTGTCGAAACGCTGGATGCTTACTGCAAAATTGTGTTGCTTGCCCGAAGTCTCGGCGAAGTCAAGTATTTCACAAAAGACGAAGCGGAATCACTTTTGGAGTTGAAGCAAAAGATGGGACTCCGAGATCCGCGATTGGACTTACCGCCGGGTGAACGCTGTACGAACAGTGTCTTTCGGGAAAGTTGGCGCGAGAGCGGCGTAGGACAGCGGATTTTCAAGCCGCCGACATTCCAAAACTCGGCGGACGAAAACGAGATTGACCGAAAATGACTCGACAAGACGACAGTTGAAAAAAGACCAATGTTAGGGTAAAATGCGGAAATACCGTGGACGGTTACGTATCGTGTCGTCCAGCCCAGCCCGCGAGGTATTTCATGAAAACGCTTCCCCTTTTCGCTCCGCTTTGTTTTGCCCTGCTGTTCGCCGTTGCGTCGGCACAAGAACCGACACCGGAACAACTTCAACAAGTGATTGACGAACAGATTCGATCTATGCAAACTCCCCAAAGTCTTCTTCGAGGAGAGGCGACAATGCTTGCGGCATTTCACTCTTCTTGGAATGGGCAGGGAACTTGGATGCCGTTACGAGTTCTGTTACGTTCCGGCGGCGAGACCGAACTGGGAATCACCGACGAACAAAAACAACCACTTTCGTTCCTCTACAAAGACATGGAACTGGGAGTGGAGTTTATGCGAAAAATGCACCGTGAACAAGCACCGGAACTTCTCCAAGTGATGCAGGCACAGGATGCCGCACGGCTTCCCGATGATCCCCATTTTGAACGTGCCACCGAAGAGCAAAAAAATGCCTATCGAGAAGCCGAAATGGCAATGAACACTCTTGCTCTCTCGGCAATGCAAGGGGCGGTCGTGGAAACACTGACACCGGAACAGATGCTCAAAGTCCGAAAATTGGAAATGCAACTGATGTCCGAAATGGGAATCCCTTTTCCTGCGATGTTTGATCCGCTCGATTTGACCGAAGAGCAAAAAAAGGAAATGGAGAAAATTACCGACACGATGAAAGCCGAGTTTGAACGCCTTACACTGGAAGATGCTACCCTTGGTGCCGAGCGCACGGCAATCATATTCAGAACTCTTCAAGGAAAATCTTTTGATTCCTACGATGAATTTCAAAAATCCCTGATGGACGCTTTTCGCCAACATGTACCGAGTGAAGCGGCACGCAAAAAAGGAGTGGATATACAGGAGCGGGGAATAAAATTGACAACGCTCCTGCAATCCCGTTTAATGAATGTCCTGACCGACGAACAACTGGACAAGATGCAGAAAATTTTGGACGAAACGCCGGAGTTTGCCAAGAAATTGATCGCCGAAATGAAGGCACAGCGGGAGGAGCAAAAGAAATCGCCGGTTTATGTACCGGGACCCGATTCATGGCGACCGGGTATGCCGATGCCGGGACAGTTCAAGGAAGAGCGACAGACCGGTCGTTTTCCGCGAGGGGAGCAGAGTGAATAAACAGAGCAAACAAAACCGGTCTGTAAGGTTAACTTTGCCCTTACAGGGCGGTTTTGTTTTGCTCCTTGCTTACGCGGCGGGCTTTGTTACTCCCAGCGAAAGCCGAGTCCGGGTTCGTCAAATACGTCCGTTCCCGACATTCCATCGGTAATTTTGAACATGCTCGGATAAAGTTCCTCCCAAACTTTATTCGCCGCCGGACAATACTGCCGACCGTTGCCTCCAATCGCTTGCACGCCCGGTATCCGCGCCGAAAGCGTCGCCGAATGAAGAAATGATGCACCCGGACACGTCAAATCCTGTACGCAAAGAAACATTCCATACTTTTGCGCCGCCGCTCTTGAAAAAATTTTCACTATATCTTGCCACTAGCGTCCAATCACGGTTTATGAAATTTTCTGTAACCTATTGACATATATGGACATAAGTGCGACAATGAAATTATTCGATTTCAATTTGAAATTTGTTTTTCTGGGCGAAAGCCC